>Ga0307373_10000801_pt1 | contig 60580 bp, 55 predicted proteins | sample OX2MG_FD_202534 | JGI IMG/M metagenome (GOLD analysis project Ga0307373, IMG submission 202534) | Soil microbial communities from Risofladan, Vaasa, Finland - OX-2 | ecosystem: Environmental > Terrestrial > Soil > Coastal area > Acid sulfate soil | place: Finland: Risofladan, Vaasa | collected... | reverse complement strand
CCGCCATTAGCGAGGAATAGCCCAGCCCCAAACATCGAAAGCCCCGTCCGGAGTGATGACCGGATGGGGCTTTCGCGATGCCAGCGCTACGCTGTCTGAAATTGCACTCAGAATAGCAAAGCGGCCAACCACAAATTCACTGGCCGCTTCACCAACTGGCCGCTTCTTAACTGACCGTTTTATTACTGTTCCAGCACCGCCACCCCATACTTCGGCAGCGTCACGTTCGATACCGTCCCGCCCTTCAGCAGATTCTTCATAGCCCCCGGCAGCGTCACGCTCTCTTCCGATGTGTTGTGGTTGATCAGAATCAGCACCGTCTTGCCCGCGCCTGTCCGCTCACACACCTCCACGCCCGCCGGAACACCCTCCACCAGCGGCTTCACGCCCGCGTCCGCAAGCCACGTCGCCGTCAGCTTGCTCAGCAGCGTAGGACTAAGCCACGCGCCCACATACGTAATGCTGCCGTTGCCCACCTTGCGCTCCAGCACCGCCGGCTGCCCATCCAGCCATCCGTTGCTCTTGCCGTAGCGCATCAGCACCTTCGTCGCCGGATTCGTCGCCTCCAGCGTCTCCGCCCAAACGTCCGCCGTGCCCGCGCCCGCCGGGCCGCTCACCGGAACCTTCCCCGCCAGCGCATAGAACTGCGTTACCGACCCGCCCAGCAGCCCCACCAGCGGCCCCGGCTGCCGCTCCGGCTGTAGCGCGTCATACGCGTCCTTCATGCCGCTCCGTGGACCCAGCACCAGATGCCCGCCCTGCTTCACATACGCCATCAGGTGATCGGCCATGGCCTGCGGCAGCACATTCAGCGCCGGAGCCACCACCACCTTGTACCCATCCAGCGGAGCCATGGGAGAAACAATGTCCACCGCCTGCGACTGGTTGCGCAGCGGCTTGTAGAACGCCAACAGCTCCTTCACCGGATCAAACTTCGCGCTGTGCCGCTGGAAGTTAATCGCCCACCGGCTGTCATACGACTGGATGACGGCTACCTCCGAGTGCGGTGTCGTGCCCTTCAGCGCCTCGCCCGCCTCATCAAACTCCTTGCCCGTCTGCTGCACCTCCGCATACACCGGCGCGGGCTTGCCGTCGATCCCCACCAGCACGCCGTGGTACTCCTCCTGCCCGTTCGGATTCGCCCTCCACTGCCAGTACTCCACCGTATTCGCGCCGTGCCCGATCGCCTGCCACGCCATGTCGCGCACCTGGCCCTTGTTCAGCGGATTGTTCGTCTGCCGCCAGTTCACAAACGCCGGCTCCGTCTCCATCACCCAGAAGTCCTTCTGCTTGTAGCCCCGCGTCAGGTCGTGTGTCGCGCCGTTGTCAATGTAGTCGTAGTTGCCCGACCCGATGTAATCGTCCCACGCCGCAATGTCCAGCACCTTGTGCAGCGGGTACTCGTCAAAGCCGTCGAACCATCCCATGGTGTTCGTCGTAATAAACTGCCGCGGGTCGGCATGCGGACGAATCGCGCTGATCTGGTTCTCCGAGTAGCTCACCCACGTCGCCGTCACAAACCGCTTCCAGTCCAGCAGCAGCGCCGGACTCTCATTGTCCTCGCGCACCGGAATCTGGTTGAAGTTGTTGTACGTCTGGCTCCAGTACGCCGTGTGCCAGTGGTCGTTCAGGTCGGCAATCGTGCCGTACTTCTTCTTCAACCATGCGTGGAACTGCGCCTTTGCCTCCGGATCGAACGACGGGTTCGCATACTCGTTGTCGAGTTGCCATCCCACCACATCCGGGTTGTGTCCGTAGCGCACCGCCATCCGCTCGGCGATATCATGCGCCAGCTCGCGATACTTTACGTCCGCAAACGAGAATTGCTGCCGGTTGCCGTGCTCGTCGCGCACGCCGTTCTCGCTCACCCGCAGCGTCTCGGGATACTTCTCCGTCAGCCACGCCGGAGGAGCCGCCGTCGGCGTTCCCAGCACCACCGCAATGTGGTGGCGCGCCGCATCGGCAATCGCATGGTCCAGCCATTCCCAGTGGTAGACACCTTCTTCCGGCTCCATCGTGCTCCACGCAAACTCGCCCACGCGGACCACATGAATATGCGCCGCCTCCATCCGGTCCAGGTCCGTGTTCCACTGCGCCTCCGGCCACTGCTCCGGATACCACGCCGCACCCAGCAGCACCGGCGGCTGGTTCGTGTAGTTGGTAGCCTGAGCAAATGTAAGCGGTGACAAAACTAGCGCGGCCATGACCGCAATCGAAGCAAAACGCATCTTTATCTCCTCTTAAAGCCGACTTCTTTTCTGCGACCAACGGGAGCAGCCACAAAGGCTTATCCAACGAAGGCGCGTAGCGCGTGTGCCTGGACGGCCAGTCCTGCCTGGACGGTTAGTCCTGCCTGGACGGTTAGTCCTGGACCAACAGCCCCGCCGACCGATAGCTTATCCCATCCAGCACTACTTCGAATACAGGTAATTGCGGAGTCGCGGTCACCACTTCAATTTTCCCGTCCGCCAGCACCACCGTGTCCTCGGCCTTGGCTCCGTGCAGGCTCGGGTTATAGGCGAAAGCCTGCGGAGCCGTCACCCGCTGCGTACCCTGCGGCGCAATCACCCAATCGCGCTCCGCGTAGCCGCACGCCCCGCCTTGGTGATGGCGCTCAATCTCCTCCGCCGCGCCTGCCTCGGCATACGCCCGCTGCGTCGCCGCAAAAATCTCGCTCGACACCGCGCCGTCCTTCGTCGCGTGCAGCATCGCCGCATGGATCCGCGCCGCCGCCTCAAAGGCTTTCGCCAGCTCCGCGTCCGGCTTCCCGAAGTGCACAAACCGCGTTATCGAAACCACCAGTCCCCAGCGTCGCGCGCACAGGTTCACCATCCCGTAGCGGTGCAGCACGCCGGCCCGCGGCACCGCATGCTTGTACTTGAAGATGCGCTCATCGGCGCCCATCAGCAGCACCGTCGGCGTAATGCTCCGTTTCCATAGCGCCTCGGAAACGCGTCCCGCCATCTCCTGCTCGGTCACTCCCGGAGCAAGCCCTTCCACCACCTCGACCGTTGCCGCCGCTGTCTGCTGCCCCAGCGTCCGCAGGCGCTCAATCTCGCAGCATGTCAGCCGACTCCGCAGCCCGGTCAGGTCCACAGTTTTCGCGTCCGGCGTTGCCGTGTCCGCGCACAGCGTTCCGCCGCCCGCCAGCTCGCGCAGCCGGTCGCCCGGGCCCTCGTGCCACTTGTAGATCACCGGCTCATAGCCCAGCCCGGCAAACTCCTCGTCCGCCAGCCGCGCCGCCTCGTTGTTCGGAGCAAGATAATACTTCCGCCCATCGCGCGTCAGCAGCAGTTGGCATACGGCCGTCTCCGACCCCTGCGGAACCCGCGCCTCTACCTGCCCGGCGGTAATCCACGCAATGTTGCCGTGGCGGCTCAGCGCCAGCGCGCTCGCCTGATTGCGATCCAGCAGGTCTTGCACCTGCTTCAGTTTTGTCTCAATTTCTGCACTGCGTGGTTTTGGCAATGCGCTTTCCTCTGACATTCCGCCCCCGGTCGATCAGGATGGTTTACAGGTAAACCGATTTTATAGGCTCGCGGCACATTTTGGCCCGCAGGAAGTTAGACGATTTTCCTGGGATTTAGACGCACGCTATTTCCGTGCACCCAAGCGGACGCACGCACAGCCGCGCCACCACGATCACCAGCGCAATCCACACCAGGTCCGCGCCCAGCAGGTGCAGGATCTGCATCGTGAGCGGAGTCAGCAGCAATAGATCGCCCAGCCCCAGCCCATACTGCACGATGAGCAGCGCAATCAATCCCAGCCCCAGCTTGCGATTCTCCGCGTAGCGCATGCTCATCAGCGCCAGCCCCACCACAAAAAAGCCCGCTATCAGGCTTACCGCCGGATGGAACCACCGGATCCGCACCAGCCAGTCGCTGTGCGCGGAGAAGTCCTGCGCAAACGCCGCGGCCAGGTTTGTCGCCGGATGCAGCGTGTCCGCCAGCGCCGCCAGCGATCCCGTTACCCCCGTCGCAATCACCGCCAGCAGCCCGATCGACGCCGTCCACACGCCGCGCAGAACCACGCTCCCGCGCATAGTGCCGTGCTTGCGCGACAGGAAGTGCGCCGTCAGCGTCATCGCCGCCAGCATCAGCAAAGTATTGGTCAGGTGCAACGCCAGATAAAACGCCCGCGCCGGAGAATCGTTCTGCGCCGTCATTCCCAGCAGCACCAGCAGCGCGCCGATCAGCGCTTCATTCAGAATGAAAATCAGCGACGCTACCGCCGCCGCCCGCGCCAGGTGCCGCTTCGCCGTCCCGCGAAATACCCACACCACCAGCCCCACCACCAGCAGCAGCGCAATCCCGCTCGTCGCCCGGTGCGCGTATTCAATAATGGTGGTGATCTGCGGATGCTGCTGCACAATCTCGCCGTTGCACAGCGGCCAGTGGTCGCCGCAACCGTTGCCCGACCCGGTCGCCCGCACCAGCGCCCCGTCCAGAATCACCGCAACGTTATAGGCCAGCACGCCCCACGCATACCAGCGCAGCCCACGCGAAGCCGCAGCCGCAGGAGGCGGTGCTGCAACGCCGGAGTCCTCCGCAGCGGCAGTCGAGGTCGAAAGGCTCATAGCATCTCCCGCTTTATTCTACGGCTCCATTTTCGAGGTGGCTGTACCCGAAGCCAAAGCCTCAAGTCAGCGCGGCCATCGACACCAAAGCGGGTCAGTTTGAATCCACGGAACGTCTGTATGAGACCAGTTTCTGACTTTACCGATGCCCCCGCGCCGTCGGCGGCAAAATCCCATTCAGCCGCAAATAATAGGCCGCGATCGCGTAGTGATCGGTCCAATCGTTGGTCATCATGATCATCGCTCCGCCCCGGGAAATCGAATGCGGTCCAAACAGATGAACCGGATTGCCCAGGCCGGTGTCAGTTTCATGCGCAAACCTGGTCGTGCAATAGGCGTACGAGTCTTTCAGCCGGGTGATGAGCACGGACTTCGAGGGTGCGCCCTTCATCACTCCACTGGCCGCCGCCGGCATGGCTGCTCCCGTCAGTTTTGAGCAAAACATGTAATTCGCCATCGTCGCGTGCTTAATCAGGTGCCGGAAGGTCATCTGCGGTGGCGTGGGCTTATACGTATACTTGCCCGCCGGCATGGCCTCGGCCGCGGCGACCATGTTCTGTCCGCTCCTCGTCATGACACTTTTCACCGTGCTGGTGATGGGGTTGGCGATGGTCTGCGCCAATACAAGCGGCGCCAAACATGCCACTAAGGAAAGGCACACCGGAACGCGTATCTTCATGAAGGCTCCTCCGTTACGGGAAATTGAAGCCATGGAATCCACAGCCATGACAATGCGAACATGATACGCGCGCTTCACTAAGCGAGTCATCTGCTTCAGGTTTCGATTGGGCCGCGCAGTCCGCAGGGACGGCTAGTCCGCCAGTTGCCTGGCTCTCTCGGTTGCGCGCATCACGGCTTTGATCAGCGTCACGCGCAGGCCGCCTTCTTCCAGTTCCAGGATGCCGTCAATCGTGCACCCGGCCGGAGTCGTCACGGCGTCTTTCAGCAGCGCCGGATGATACCCCGTTTCCAGCACCATCTTGGCCGCGCCCAGCGTGGTCTGCGCCGCCAGCAGCGTGGCGATGTCGCGCGGCAGACCCACCTTCACGCCCGCCTCCGCCAGCGATTCAAGAATGATGTAGATGAACGCCGGCCCGCTGGCCGACAAGCCCGTGACCGCGTCCATGTGTTTCTCGTCCACGATCACCGTGCGGCCCACGGCCTCGAATATCCGCGACGCCAGCGTCATCTGCGCCTCGCTCACATGCTTGCCCCGGCACAGCGCCGCAATGCCCGCGCCCAGCATCGACGGCGTATTCGGCATCGCCCGAATCACCGGAACATCGATCCCCGCCGCCGCTTCAATCGCGCCCGTCTTCACCGCCGCGGCAAACGATATCAGCAGCTTGCTGGTCGTCAGCGCTGGCTTGATCTCCGCCATCAGCGCCGGAACCTGGAACGGCTTCACGCCCAGCAGAATCACGTCCGCCGACTGCACCGTGGCCACGTTGTCCGTCGAGACCTGCACGCCCCACTGCGCGCTCAGCACCGCCGCGCGCTCTTCGTGCGCCACCGTCGCCGTCAGTTGATCGGGCTCCAGCATCTGCTGCTTCAAAAACGCCTGCAGCAAAATGCCGCCCATCTTGCCCGCGCCCAGTACCGCCACGCGCAGCTTCTTCAAATCCTCACTCTGAATCTTCGCTTCCTGAGCCACCGTATTCATCGTATCTATCAGCTTACACAACTGGCCCACAGCCAACCGTGCCCTTCGCCATATACCATTAGCAAATGCGGTCTTTGCCGCCTTTCATGATGAACAAACCCGCCTTGCTATTCTTCGCCGCCGCGCTCGCCGCCTCTCCCCTGGCCCACTCCCAGACCTTCCCCAAGTCCGTCCAGAAGCAGGCCGCGCAAAGCTCCTCCTATCCCGGCACGCTCTCCGCCAGCGCCGCGCCGTCCGTGCCGCAATCGCTCGCCGACCGCCGCGCCGCGCTCAGCGGCATCCTCGACCAGCTCTGGCAGGACCATCTCGCCCGCCACCCCATCTCCGCCTCCGTCTTAGGACACCACAGCTACGACGCCGACCTGCCCGACTACTCCGTCTCCGCCTACAACGCCGCGCTCGACAGTGGACGCCAGACCCTCCTGCGCCTCAGCGTCATTGACACCGGAGGCATGGCGCCCGAAGAAGCCCTCAGCGAAGACCTTGCCCTTAGCCGCCTTATCGCCCAGCAGCAGGCCGCGCAGTACAACCCCTGGCAAATGCCCATCACGCCGTACTCCGGCCCGCAAATCAACCTCATCCGCGCGCTCCCTAAGCTCCGCTTCGCCACCGTTGCCGACTACGACAACTACGCCGCGCGCCTCGGCAAGCTGCCCGCCGCCATTCAGCAGGCCACCAACGCCGCCGACTTCGGCATGCAGGCAGGACGCATCCCGCCGAAATACCTGCTTGAGCAGGTGCTTGCGCAGGTCAACGCCGTCGCCCACGCCAAACCAGACGCCACGCCCTTCGCCCGGCCGCTGCGGCATTTCCCCGCGTCCATCTCCACCGCCGACCGCCAGCGCATAAGCGATGAAATCCTCACCGCCATCCGCGCCCAGGTGCAGCCGGCGTACATCCGCCTCGGCCTCTTCCTCAGCCGCAGCTACGTCCCGGCAGGACGCGCCAACGCCGGCCTGTGGTCCATCCCTGCCGGAGACGCCTACTACGCCTTCCTCGTCCAGCAAAGCACCACCACCACCCTCACGCCGCAGCAGGTGCACCAACTCGCCCTCCATCAGGTCGCGCAGGACGAGGCCGCCATGCTGCCGCCCGCGCAGAAGCTGGGCTATAAAGACCTCGCCGCGCTCCGCGCCGCCGCCGCTACCAACCCCAGGCTCCACGCCGAGTCCACGCCGCCGCTCGCTGACAGCTACCAAAAAGCGCTCGCGGCCCTGCCCACCACGCTGCCGGCCTTCCGCCGCTACTCCCACTACAACGCCTTTATAGATGGATGGTCGCTCTACACCGCCGGGCTCGCCGCGTCGTCCGACCCGTGGCAGACCCTCGGGCGGCTCGAGCTCGACCGCCGCCACGCCGCCCTCGCCGTCATCGACACCGGCATCCACGCCCTCCACTGGACACGCCCGCAGGCCATCGACTACCTCGATGCCCATACCTTGCTCAGTGGCGCTGACGTCGTGTTGGAGGTCGATCATGTCATCGCCCAGCCCGCCCGGTTTGCGGCGGCCACCATCGGAGCAATCGAGCTCAACCAGCTCCGCGCCCTCGCGCAAAAATCGCTCGGCGCAAAATTCTCGCTCCCCGCCTTCAACCGTCAGTTGCTCCAATCCGGCCCACTGCCCATGGACCTACTGCAGCAGCAGATCGAACAATGGATCGCAACGCAGAAGGGAAGCGGCGAGTAGGAAGGGGCGAAGAACACTCAGCGAAAGAAGCGGGACGAAACTGCTCACGTAACTCAGTCCGTCCCGACATGATCTCTTCCGCATCTTCCCCGATGTCGCCGATGGTGCCGTCATCGTTGCTTACGCGAACCCTGCGTCTAAAACGACGACGTATGCCTCGGTGGATGCGCTGTCGGGAACGGTCACCCCGCTCACGACAAAGTCTTCACTGCTTTCAGTGGGTCTCGGTTTCGATGGAACGAATATCATCTCGGCCCAGCGCAACCAGATCGATCTCAAGCCAAAACAATAGTGCAATTTTGCCCAGCGCCCCACAACTCGCAGAGAGGCGGGCGCACCAATCCCTACCCACTCACGCCGTTCTTTCGAGCGCACCGCGACTCCGGCATCTTGTGTTTCCACGTCCTCGGGCAGAGGAGCGAAAGCCAACTGCTTTCTAATCCCTACCAGCTAGAAGCTAGAAGCTAATAGCTAATAGCTGCTCGCCGTCGCCGCCAGATCCCGCGGCTCATACGGTACACCCTCGGCCATCGCCTGCTTGAAGTCCTCCAGCAGAGCCTGCTTCATGCCTTTCTTCCACTTCACCTCGCCGTCCACACGCAGCTCATACTCCGCCGCCAGACCCTCCATCGCTACCTTCTCCCGCTCCTGCTGCTCCCGCGCCTTTGTCTCGTGATACTGCTGCAGTATGACCTTCTGATACCCGGACTCCTCCTGTCCCTCTACGTCCTCCGGGTCTTTCTTCCCCGCATACGGCTCCGGCGGAACATTATGCAGATTCACTACTGTTGCTTCGCGGATCGCCTCGCCCGTGGCCGCGTCCCTCGCCGGCACGCAGGCGTCGCAGTGGCACGCGGCATGATGCCGCTCCTTCGGCAGGTGGTCGGTCTTGCCCTCGCAGTCCGGGCAGCGGCAGCCCAGCGAATGGTACTCCTCGGCATCGTCGAATGATTCCAGCGCCTCGCGCGGCATGCCCACCTCATCGCCACCCGGCAGCACAACCACGGTCGTTGCCACCTTCTCGCGATTCGCCTCCGCCAGCGCGCCCTTCCGCAGATTAAGCTCGCACGAGCGCAGCGCCCGGATCATCGTGTTGGCCGTGAAATTGTCGATCCGCTTGCTGTTCAGCGCCTGCAGCACCATAAACAGGTTCAGCTGAATCGCCGCCCGGTCCTCGGGATACACAAACGCAATCGGAGTATGCACAAGCTCCGGATCGGGCGCTGCCTTTTCCCGCTCCAACGCCGCCTGCACCGTGCTGTGATGACGGCAGAAAAGCGCTTCCTTCACCGCCGCCTGATCGCACAACTTTCCGCCCGCCATTATGTGCCTGCATAACTGAATCATGTTGCCTCCTTTTGCTTTCCTGTTACTCCGCAAATTTTTCCGCGCAATTTTTGTAGTTCATACATGGCATTGAAGATAGGACCGCAGAACTGCCCGCATGCAGCCACCTTTCCGCATGCCGGCAAAAGCAAAAGGCGCAGCCAAAGCTGCGCCTCTCCCATTCACAAAATTTCACACTGACGGCTGACGCCTCGCCGCTTCTCACCAACCCGCAATCGACTCTCCGGCGCGACCAACGGAAGCGGTCACGGATCCGGACTTAGGATGTCGCGAAGCGCGTATGCCTGGACAACGAGTCCCCTATATTTAGAATAGCAAATTAGCTCATAATTAAATGCATTTGCAAGTCTAATGATATGTATGAGTTACAAAATTTACCCCTTGACAAGGTTTTCGCCGCCCGCCCTGTGGATTTCTTTCCCGCATCCAATTCTGGGTATCATTGAGCACCCTATGCATCTCTGGTTCCTCATCGTGAGCCTGTTCCTGCCCCGGATTGCATTTGTCCTCTTCTGGCTCGGCGGCGGACACTGGCCCTTCCCACCCCCCTTCGACATTCTGTGCTGGATCTTCATCCCCCGCGCCATGGTTCTGTATGACGTCTACCGCTGGCAGGGCTTCGGCATCTGGTTCTTCATCCACCTCCTCGCCGCCCTGCTCACCTACGGCGCCGGAGGCAAAAAGTTCAGCGGCCGCTAACCCGGCTTATAATTCCGCCGGACTCGTGGCCGCCTCACTTAGCTTGCTCCTGCTGTCTTACTGCACCGGAACCACCGGCAGGTCGATGTAGCTTGCGTGGCCCGGCTCGTGGAAGATGCGCTGCGTGGCCTTCTTATAGTCCGAGGCCTTTGCAAAAAAGATATTCGGCACAAAGGTCTGCGGATTGCGGTCATACAGCGGGAACCACGCCGACTGCACCTGCACCATGATCCGGTGCCCCGGCCGGAACACATGGTTCGACGTGGGCAGCGCAAACTTGTAGAGCAGCGGCACGTTCGGCGTAATGGCGTGCGGCGTCGAAAGGCTCTCGCGGTACCGCCCGCGGAAGATGTCCATCGCAATCGGCAGCTCGTAGCCGCCCAGTTCGGGATCACCCGCAACCTCCGGCGGATATACGTCGATCAGCTTCACCACCCAGTCGCTGTCCGTCCCCGAAGTTGAAGCGATCAGGTGCACCATCGGCTCGCCGCTGATCTTCAGCGGCTTCGTCAGCACGGCTGAGGTAAACGTCACCACGTCTGTGCGGCTTTCAAACGGACGCTGATCGTCCACCAGCCACCGCACCCACGAAAGGTTCGCGGTATACCCAATCGGCTGATCGGGCCGCACGCGGAAGGGAACGGGCTTCGCCGGGTCGGACACATACTGGTCAAACCCATCGCCCGCCACCGCCGCCGGAGCCGCAAAGCCCACCTTGTCGCCCGGCTCCAGATACAGCGGCGTCTCCTTCGGCGCGCAGCCGTCTTTACAACCCGACGGCCACGTATCCAGCTTCTCCCAGTGGTCCGTGCCGGTCACAAACGCATTCACCGGAGCCAGCTTCAGCGGCGGCGCGTCGTCTTTCAAGTAGTGCGCCAGAAACGGAGCGAGCAGCTTCGTCCGGAAGTACAGCCCCGTATCGCTGTGGAAGGGAATCGCCCCCAGCGACGACGCATGCTCAATCTCCTGCCCGTGATGCCACGGCCCCAGCACGAGATACAGCTTGTGGTCGGTGTCCTTCGGCAGCAGCGCGCGATACACCGCCATCGCCCCGTAAATGTCCTCCTGGTCCCACAGGCTCGCCACCAGCATCGTGGGAACCGTGAACGGCTGCGCCGCCAGCACGCGGTCCATCGCCTGGTCCTGCCAGAACTTGTCATACGCGGGATGCGCGATGATCTTTCGCCAGAACCCGATCTGGTCCATCCCGCGCTCTTCGCCCAGGCGCCCGGCGGACACGGCATCCATATAGGTGTCGTAATCATCAAAGTCCGAGCTCAGCCAGTGCACCGAGTTGTCCCGTGTCGCCGTCTGCTCATAGATGTACGGCATGTTCTGCTCGCGGAACGCCCCGTTGTGAAACCAGTCATCGCCCCTCCACCCATCCACCATAGGATTCATCGGCACCACGCACTTCAGCGCCGGGTGCGGATGAATCAACGGCGTCAGCGACAGAAACCCGTCATACGAAATCCCGAGCACGCATACCCTGCCGTTGGTTTCCTTCACGTTCTTCACCAGCCAGTCAATCGTGTCGTAGGTGTCGGTCGACTCGTCCACCGGCGTCGGATTCAGCGGACCATGCATCGGCCGGTTCATCACATAATCGCCCTGGCTCCCGTACTTGCCGCGAATGTCCTGCACCACGCGGATGTACCCACCGTCGATGATCGTCTCGGTCGCGTTGTCATATCCCCAGAGCGCCGTGCCCAAGTGCATGCTGGGCGTGTTCATCGTCAGCACATCGGCGCTGTACGGCGTCCGCGTCAACACAATGCCCGCATGCGTCGCCCCCTTGGGAACCAGGATGACCGTATGCAGCTTCACGCCGTCGCGCATCGGAATCATGACCTCGGTGCGCGAGTAATCCATGCCCATGGTCGTGGGGTGGAAGTGCGCCGGCGTTTCGCTGGGATAATCCGGATACTGCGGCTTGGTTTGCGCGTGGACTGTGGCCGTGAGAGTAACTGCAAGCAGGGCGGCAGCGAGTGAAGTCAGGCAGCGGGTGGGTTGGGTCATGTGGGAACCTTCAGGTGGAGTGAACAGCGATTGTAGCGCGGGTGAGGCGGGAATCCAATCTCGTGATCGTGACAAACCGTCGGCTCGGTCAGATTTTTGATACCGAAAGGCCGTGCGGTTTGCTAACATCTGCTCATTCGGACGACAGCCCATGAAAGAGACCTCGGATACTCTGATCTTGAATGGCGAGAAGGTTTCCGCCGACACACTGATGTCGCGAAACGAGCCGCCAAAGAAAAAGCGCAAGAAATGGTGGCTTCGCCTCATTCTGAGCCATCCGATACTGGCCTACGTGCTCATTGTTGGTGGGACAGGTGCCATACTTAGCAAGTATTGGAAGCCGATTGACCGGTACTTTCCCGCTCTCAATGAGCTTATACACTCGAATGTTTCCGATCAGAGCGACATCAACTATGAGGTCTATAAGCTGAGGCAGAGTGAGCGGACTTATGCAAGAGGCATCGCAGTTTGCAACTTGCAAACGACTTCGCTGGCAGCCTGCCGGTCTGCGTATCTTGCCTCTGAGCCGGCACTTGCGGATATCTCGAACCGTGTAGGAAAGCTTGATAGTGCGTGGCAAAACGAACTGGACCACAGAGCGATGCCGGATGTATGCAGGCAGACGGGCTCCAATGAGTACCATGCTTTGGACCAGTACGTTCTTCAAGAACAGCGTGTGATGGCCGTCATGAAAGCTGTTGACCCGAAGTCGCCGGCAAACGTAGCTAGAATGAAAGAACAACTGAGCAGCATTGGGCCCGCAGAGGTAGCGGCGGTTGCAACCGTTACTCACCTTCCACCTTGGCCGAAGGAGTGTGCTGGATACTGATATCGCCTCACCAGCGGTCCAGTCACACAGCCCTACATGCCGTCATAGCTTGGCCCGCGACCAACGGGAGCGGCCACGGTGGCTTGCACCACAATGGCGCGAAGCGCGTCTGCCCGGATGGCAAATCCTCACATGCCGTCATAGCTAGGGCCGCCGCCGCCTTCGGGCGGGACCCAGTCGATGATCTGGTACGGGTCCTGAATATCGCACGTCTTGCAGTGGACGCAGTTGGCGAAGTTGATTTGCAGCTGCTTTTGTCCGGGGGGTGCGCCGGGCGACGTGTCCTCGACCATTTCGTAGACTGCGGCAGGGCAGAAGTACTGGCAGGGATTGCCGAACTCGCGCGCGCAGGTGGTCGCGCAGATGTTCAGGTCGTGGACGACAAGGTGCGTCGGCTGGTCGTCGTCGTGCCGCGTGCCCGAGTGGTACACGTCCGTCAGCCGATCAAACGTCAGCTTCCCGTCGCCCTTCGCGTTGAACACAATCGGCGCGCGCTTCAGCGGATTCACCGCGTCCGCATGCTTCATCCGCAGGTATCCCGCGCCGTTCTTCGAGTCCGGCCCGAGGTTGCCGCCGCGCATCATCATCTGTATGCCCGCGCGCAGCACGCCGTCATACAGCCCGTGCTCAAACGCCTGGTGGAAGTTCCGCACCGCATACAGCTCCTCGCGAATCCAGCTCCTATCCACCGCCGCCTTATACTCGCTCAGCGTGTCCGCACTCGCATTGCCGCTCACCAGCGCGTCAAACGCCGTCTCCGCCGCCAGCATCCCGCTCTTGATCGCCAGATGGATACCCTTCAGCCGCTGCGCATTCAAAAAGCTAGCCGAGTCGCCCAGCAGCATCCACCCATTGCCGTAGATGCGCGGCATGGTCAGCCATCCACCATAGGGAAGCGTCTTCGCTCCATACCGCACCATCTTGCCGCCGTCCAAAATGCGCCGCGCGAACGGGTGCAGCTTGAAGGACTGGAAGGCGTGGTGCGGGTCGGTGCGCGGGTCCTCGTAGTCCAGCCCGGTCACATGCCCAATCGAAATCTCCGTGTCCGAAATCCCGTAAATCCACGCCCCGCCATACTCCTTCGTCGTCAGCGGATACCCCATCGCATAGATCACTTCGCCCTTGGCCACGCGCCCGGCGGGAATCTCCCACAGCTCCTTGACGCCCAGACCGTAGGTCTGCGCGTGGTCGGGGTCTTCAAGCCCCAGCCGGTTGATGAGCTGCTTGGCGCAATTGCCCCGCGTGCCCTCGGCCAGGATGGTGATCTTCGCGCGCAGGTCGTAGCCCGGCTCAAAGTTTGACTTGGGCTCGCCGTCCTTGCCTACGCCCTTGTCGTCGGTGCGCACGCCGGTCACGGCGGCGGTCTCAACATCGCGGCTGTCGTCTGCGAAGAGCAGCTCGGAGCCCGCAAAGCCGGTGAAGACGGTAATCCCGGCCTCCTCCACCTTTCCGGCAAGCCACTTCGTAAACTTGTTCAGCGAGACGACATAGTTCCCGTGGTCCCTTAGTGGCGGAGGAACAATCGGCAGCTTCCGCGCCTTCTTCTCGCCCAGAAACCACACCGATTCCTTCGTCACCTCCGCCTCCAGCGGAGCCTCCTTCTCAAACCCCGGCAGCAGCTCGCGCATCGACCGAGGATCGAGCAGCGCGCCGCTCAAACAGTGCGCGCCGGCCTCGCGGGCCTTCTCCAGCACGTATATGTTCTCTTTGGTCAGGGTCGATTCAGGGTGATGCGCATTGTGGTTATCGATCAGCTGCGCCAGGCGCAGCGCGCAGGCCATGCCCGCCGGACCTCCGCCGACGATCACGACATCGGCTTCCATCTGGGGGCGTTCAACGTTGGGCAGGGGATGGCGAAAATGAATGGTCATAGCAAACTGGCCATCATACCGCACTTCAGGCAGGGAAGGTAGGTGATCTGGATCTGGGTGCCCAGTAACTCCCCGGAGCGAAGTCGAAGGGCCTCGAAGCGGTGTGGGTGGCCATGGAAATCGGAAATAAGGCGCAAATTAGTGCTATGCAGCCAGAGATTTCGATACTACACTTCCAATATCATTCCTCTAATTAGTAAGTGAACCCACCTCTTTGCGGGGTGCGCGCGGATTGCTATGAAGAAAACGGATTACTATGAATTTCTCCAGATAAGCCCGAATGCTGAGGAAGAGACGATTCATCGGGTCTATCGCTTTCTGGCAGCGCGATATCACCCGGACAATACGGGATCGGGCAATGCGGAGATGTTCGCGACGCTGACAGCAGCCTATGAGGTGCTGTCGAACTCGCAGCTGCGCTTGGAGTACGATTCGCAGCGCGAGAAAGACCAGCCCGAAGCCGTTCCGCTGTCGGACACGATCGACTTTATGAACCAGCTCGAGGGGGAAAACAACCGCCGGGTGGCGTTCCTGGCGGTGCTCTACTATAAGCGGCGCTCCAACCCCCTCGCTCCTCAGGTCCCGCTCGCCGAGATCGAAACGCGGATGGGCTTTCCCCGAGAGTATCTGGATTTCACGACCTGGTATCTCCACAAGAAGGGGTTTATCAGCAAAGCAGACAACTCCGACTTCACGCTGACGGCAACCGGCGTGGACTTTGTGGAATCGCAGCGCGTAAAAATTCCGATTCTGAATAAACTGCTGACCGCCGGCGCGGAGAATGACCAGGACTTCGGCGCAGCCGATTGGCCGATGTCCGACGCGACGATCGATGATTCGACAATCGAGGACCCGGCGTACGCGATCGAAGGAGCAATCAGCGTACTCCCGCCAGGCTTTGAGATTCCGGAGAGGGCGCGGGTCATCGATCGGCGCCAATACGCGCGGGACCGCCGCACGCATTCGCAGGACCAGCGGGTCGCGACGCCGGATCAGCATCCGATTGAGCGGCGCATGACGATCTACGACCGGCGCAGCAACCCAGGCGACCGGCGTGCAAATATCGCGAATGGCCACGCGGTTCAGGCGGCGGATGGGCATACAGATGCCGGGTATGCACAGCCAAACAGCGACAGACCAATGGATATCGCCGCAGCCATGGATCGGTTGATCGCGATGGTCGATGAGAGCATGGATGAGATCTACGGACAAACAGGCGAGTTTGCGAACAGTTTGAACGGCCACGCGACTGAGTCCGCGCGGGAATCAGGAATAACCCAACGTCCGCTTGCCCCACAGCCTGCCGTGAGCGAAGTCGAAGAGTCACGAAGAGACGTGGGATAGCAGGCTACGCTTCACCCCGCCAGCGGCTTCCCAATCTCCCAGTGGTGCCCAAACGGATCGACCACGCGCCCCATCCGCCAGCCATAGTCCTGGTCTTCCATCGGCCAGATGACTCCGGCACCGGCGGCGACGGCGCGCTCAAAGACGGTGTCGGGGTCGTCCACGGTGAGGATGAGGCGGACGGTGGTTCCTTTGAGCGTTGCCGGGCTGGGATTCTGGTGGTCGGGCGACTCGTCCGCCAGCCAGAAGGACGCTCCGGCGATCTTCATCTGAGCGATGGTGGAGCCTGTTTCCGGTGGAATCAGAAAGACCTCTTCCGCGCCAAACGCCGCTTCGTAGAAGGCGATGGCGTCGGGTCCGTTGCTGACGTTGAGGAAGGGTTCGAGGGTGAGGGAAGCAGCAGTCTGTCGCTCATTCACTTGCTCACCTGCCACCCATACATCGCTTGCATTTCCTTCAGGCGCTGCTCGGCCATCGTCGTCATGCAGGAGTTGTAGTTATAGCTGCCTGCCGTCCCGTCTTCGTAGGTCGCCTTCTCCGCCGCGCAGTTCAGCTTGCGATAACGGACCCATGCGTCCTGTGCCTTCTTGAGCGCGGAGACTTCGCTGCCGTCCAGCTCAATTGTTACGAGCGAAAAGTAGTTTCCCAGCGCGGCATCCGCGGCCTGCCACTGCTTTTGCGTGCAGGCCGCTTGCTGCGCTGTCGTCGCGGGCTTGTCACACGGATTGTTTTTGGATTTTGTGTGCTGAGAGAACGCTGGAAGGGAAAAGGACAGGAGGCAAAGCAGCAGAGTGAGAGAGCCACGACGAGTGCCCGCGGCGGCTCGCACGCCTAGGCTCCCGCCTTGGCCTTTTTGATCTCCTCGGTCACGGCGGGGACGAGGTCGAAGAGGTTTCCGACAAGTCCGACATCGGCAATCTCAAAGATCGGAGCCTCGGGGTCTTTGTTGATGGCCACAATCGTCTTCGAGCCCTTCATGCCGACGATGTGCTGGATGGCTCCGCTGATGCCGAGAGCGAAGTAGAGCTTGGGCGCGACCGTCTGGCCGGAGCTGCCGATCTGCCGTTCGAGCGGAAGCCATCCGTTATCGCATATCGGCCTCGACGCCGCCACTTCGCCGCCCAGTACCTTGGCAAGCTCCTCCGCCAGCGCCATATTCTTCTGTTCCTTGATGCCGCGCCCCACCGCCACAATCACGTCGGCCTGCGACAGATCCACCGCCTGCTTGGCCTCCTGGAAAACCTCATGCGGAGTCACACGCGGAGCATTTCCAACCGCAGCCGCAACCGTCTCGACCGGCGCTGTGCCGGCCTCGGCAGAGTCGCCCCGGAATGCGCCGATCTGCATGGTCGCGAGCCACGGGCCGTCTCCGGCAAACGACACATCCGCCGCAAACTTGCCCTGGAACATCTGCCGCGTGAACAGCAGCTTCCCGTCCTCATACTTGTAGCCGATGGAGTCGGAGATCAGCGTGCGGTCGAGGGCGAGCGCGAGGCGCGGGGCAAAGTCGCGCACCTGGTAGGTATGCGGAAAGAGCACCAGCGCGGGCTGCTTTTCTGCGATGAAGGCATGCAGCGCCTGGACGTATGCGTCCGAGGTGTAGGCGGCGAGGGCATCGCCCTCGAGCGCGTAGACCTTGGCGACGGCCTTCTGGGCGAGCTCGGCGGCGAGCGCAGACACGCCGCTGCCGGGCAGGACGACTTCTACCTGCCACCCGGTCTGTTTGGCGATGGATTGGGCTGCGGCGACGGTTTCAAACGAGACGCGATTCAGCTTGCCTTCGCGCTGCTCGGCGACAACCAGGATGGTATTCGGCATGGGACCTCAACAAACGCGCGGCAGGGGGACTGGCCCTGCCGGTGGACTTGCCTGGACTAAGAGCTCTCTGCTTGACTCTGAAAAGCTAAAAGCTTTTTGCTTTATTTTTTTAATCCATAAAGTCGAGATTGCCGCGCTTCAGGTGGCTTCCATAAAAGAAGAAGACCAGCGCAAGCACCGCGGTAAGAATGTTGTAGTACAGCATGGGATGCACCCACCCCGGCGAGTAGGTCGCATCCTGTCCGGACCACAGGGTAAGCAGTACGGCAAAAAATGCGAATTGACCTCCGATGACCTGGTAGGTGAGTCCCCAGTGGCGGCGACTGTCCAAAGCCTCGACTTGGTCGGGCGTCAGGTTGCGCTCTTCTTCAGGGATGCTGAGATTGGCCATGGTGCTGACTTCTCCTTTAAATTTTCGCGTCGGTCGGCAGGGGGTATTCCTGCTCGGCTATCCATTAAATCACGCGAGCCTGGTTTTTGAGATATTCAATTAATTTCTTTGCTGCCTCAGCCGGCGGAGCCTGAATCATTTCCGTCTTCTTCTGTTTCTCCGGCACGTACAGCCGCTCGATCTGCTGCTGGTTTTTCGAGAGGTGCGGCTCGACCTCGGCCCACTCCACCTTGCGCACCGGCTTCGTCTTCGCCTGCTTGATGCCGATCAGCGTCGCATACCGCAGCTTGTTAATCCCGCTCTGGATGGTCAGCACCGCCGGCATCGGCATGTCGATGTACTGGTAGTGCCCGGCCTCCAGCTCGCGCTTCAGGTGCAGACCGCTGTCCGTCTTCTCTATCCCTATAATGATGGTCGCGTGGGGAATCCGCAGCAGTTCCGCCAGTAACACCCCGGTCTGGGCACATCCGTAATCATCCGACTGCAACCCGGTAACGATCAGGTCAAAGTTCTCTTCCCGGACGGCCGCTGCAATCGCCCGGGCCGTATTGGCCGAATCCAGCCGGGTAAACCGGTCATCTTCCAGGTGAATGGCCCGGTCCGCGCCTTTCGCCAAAGCTTCGCGTAGTACCTGCGATGACCGCGCCGGTCCGGCCGTTAAAACCACCACCTCGCCCTGGTGCTTTTCCTTCTGCCGCAGCGCCTCTTCCAGGGCGTACGCATCGGGCTCATTTACTTCATAAGAAACGTCTTCCCGTATCCACTTGCCGTCTTCGGCCAGCTTCAGAGGGGCATCTTTTTGCGGTACTTGCTTAATGCAGACTAGTATCTTCATGGCAAACGAATCAGTATATCCGAAATTTGCGATCTGGGACTCTTTCGGTCTTCAGGTAGCCCTAAAAATGCTGCAAATGCGCCCAAAGGAATATTGAATATTTTTGTTCCTGCGGGAAACATTTCCGGGTAATATAGAGTCCACTGAGCCGTATTCCGCAGATTACATGGCGTTGTATTAAGAATTAGAAGGAGCTGAGAGATTCTATGCCGGTAATTCGAATATGTCAGCGGTGCAGTGCCAAGAACCGTGTGCCGGGGTCGCATCTCGCGGATGTGGGGTATTGCGGAGCCTGTAAGACCGTACTGGCTCTCCTGCAGGATCCGATCGAAGTCGATGACGAAACATTCGATGAGATCGTGAAGACGTCGCAAGTTCCGGTACTGGTGGACTTCTGGGCTGAGTGGTGCAGACCATGTTTTATGTCTGCCCCTGGGGTAGCGCGCGTTGCGGTTGAGATGGCAGGAGAAGCTCTGGTACTCAAGGTCGACACAGAGCGTTATCCGCAACTGGCGAACCGTTACTTCATTCGTGGGATTCCTCACTTCATGGTGTTCATGAATGGCAGGCCGGTCGAGCAGCACTCTGGACTTGCCAGCTTTGAGCAGCTTCAGGAGTGGGTCCAGGGGGCAAGAGCCAAGGCTGCCCAGCGCCTGCAGCAAATGCGTTCGCAGCAGCGCGTAGGTTAAGCTTTTTTTCGCACACTCTCTGCGTCACATCTACAGCCGGCCGTTTATATTTGCTGGTGCTGTGGATTGTGATTTCCGGGAGGTGTTTGTGCGTATCAGCACGCGCTGTTTCAATCTAGCCATTCTTCTTCTGCTGACAGCATCACTTTTACCGGCTCAAAGCAGCAGCGCCGTCAGCGGCCAGTCCCAGCCAGACATCCTCAGTCTCGACGTCGTCGTCACCGGACACAAGGGGTTGCCCGTTGCCGGACTCACGAAGTCGGACTTCACCGTTCTCGATAACGGCATTCCGCAGAAAATCACCTCGTTCCAGCCGATGACGGGCAAGGCATCTCCGGTCGAAGTCATCATTATCGTGGACGATGTGAATACCGGTTATTTCAAGCTGCCGTATGAACGCCAGGAAATGGAAAAATTCTTCCAGGCAAACGGCGGCAAGCTCCCCTATCCGACCTCGCTGGAAATATTTACCGACGCAAAGTCAAAAATATTGCAGAACTATACCCAGGATGGCGCGTTGCTCAGCGCCGCCCTCGCTCACCATCCCATCTCCCAGCGCCCAATTCGTCGCTCGGGGGGAGCCGCGGGCGACGCCGATCGATATGTACTGTCGCTGAAAATGCTCAATCAGGTGATTCAGTCTGAGGGCATGGCTTCGGGCCGCAAGATCATGCTCTGGGTATCGCCGGGATGGCCCTTGCTCAATGGCCCCGGCAACTCACTCAGCAAGAGTAATCAGCAGGTGATGTTCAATGACCTGGAGGGCTTCACCAGCAATCTCCGGAAAAACCAAATCACGCTCTATGCGTTGAATCCGGATGGCCTTTCGGATAAGGACGACTTCGACTTCGATCAGTTCCTCAAGCCGGTGCGCAAGTTTCGACGTATCCAGTACGGCAATTTGTCACTGCAAGCCCTGACGCTGCATTCGGGAGGGTTGATTTTAGGTTGGAGCAACAACATTTCCGGGCTCATGCAGAAGGTCATGAACGACATGCAGAACTTCTATCAACTGACCTACACGGCGCCCGCAAGTCAACCGGACGTATACCACGCGATTCAGATAAAAATTGCGAAACCCAGGTTGAAAGCCCGAACCACAACAGGCTACTACTCCGGGTACTGACCAGCCTCTCGCCTGCAGCGTTTATGCGGACTGCAGAAATGCAACCGTCTGCACTCCTGCTACCTCAAAACGCTTGCGGCAGCGGATATTCTTGCAGGCCACCTGGTCGTCGCGGCGCACCATGTACGACTGGGCCTTCGCAAAGCGTGCGCGGTCGCGCTCATCGGCATTGCGGGGCAGCGCATTCTTCTTGCGGCGCACCAGCCAGTTCAATTGATACTCCGCCGATTGACCACAACTGGGGCAGGTAAGCGTATGATTGCGCTGCTCAGGTCTTTCGTCAAAAAAATTGCGCTCGTCCACTCATTCACCCCCTAAGACTTTCCTGCATTCATTTTATGGAGAACTGTGCCGGACGGGAAGCCGGAGCAGAAAAGAAGATAAGAAAGAAGGTTTTTCTTATGACCAGGCAGAAAAAACAAAAATTCTCCGTCGTCAAGGCGGTCAAAGCGAACGCCCGGGAACGGGTGGGACAGCCCAAGGCCGAACGGGTCATTGAAGACAATCCGCGCGCCGAAAAACGTGCCCGAAAGCACAAAAAGACGTTGGGGAAGATACTTGCGGAAGACGGCCAATAGCGGTTTCGCGGTAGAGTTCACTTCCAGATGAAGTTCCTCGCCCTCACCATCCTCGGGCTCCACATCACATGGATCCTCGCCGTGATCTTCGGCGTATTCTTTACCCGCGGACGTCCGGTGTGGACCGCTCTGCACGTCCTCTCCCTGTGCTGGGGAGTCATCGTTGAAGTCGGTCCCTGGCCCTGCCCGCTCACGCTGGCTGAACAGCATTTTGAGGCACTTGCGGGCATGCAGGCCTACCATGGCAGCTTCCTGCTGCATTACCTCGATCGAATCGTCTATCCCAACCTGCCTTGGTGGCTGGTAGGCTCGGTCGGAGCGTCCGTCTGTGCGCTCAATCTGGGAATTTACGCTTGGCGGTTTTATCGTTGGCGGGTCTCGAGCGCAGCGGCGCAGACCGTCTAAATCTAAGCATCAGGACGCGTTATGCGGCGTCATTCCGCGCGTTGGTGCTTTTCAGAGTATGCTGGTAAGAGTGGTATTTTTGAGATTTTCCACTTGCCACAGGGTCCTAAGCCCTTATCGGTCTCCTTGCTGTTTGAGTCTGGCCAGTAGAAACAATTCACGCGAAAAGAGGACCCTTATGCGTTCAGAACTGGTGTATTCCGCACAGCTTCAGATCCCCAACCGTTTTTTGCTCTCGACTGTGGCCATGAACGCGGTACGCAAGCTTCATATTCAATCCACACGGGTGGAAGATACGACAAATAGTGTTTTTACTGAGGTGGCGAAGGGGCTGTATGCCCCTATCCGGATGCCGCAGATCAAGCCGCAGCCGGCGATCGATCCTTTATTACTGGCAATCGCGAGCTAAGCGCCCGATTCAAAACGGCGACCGGCGACGGCGTCCACATTCGTGGGCGCCGTTTCTGTTTCAGCAACAGCACTATACTGAGGCCATGAGCCAGCAATTGGTGAACATGATTCGCAGGGGCCAGAAGGCGGAGATCGCCGCGCTCGTGCAGGAAGAACCTGGCGCGGCACTGGCCCGCGACGCGCAGGGCGTCTCCCTGCTGATGTGGTCGATCTACGCCCATCAGCCGGAGATTACCCAGTGCCTGCAGCCCGCCGTGGGGGACCTCGACATATTTGAGGCGGCGGCACTGGGCGACTCAGTGCGGCTCCGCGAGCTTATCGCCGCGGACGCCATGCAGGTGTGGGCGGTGTCTGGCGACGGATGGACCCCGCTGCACCTTGCCTGTGCCTTTGCCGGGCCGGATGCGGTCAAATTGCTGCTCGAGCACGGGGCGCATACGCACCAGTATTCGCATAATCCCCAGCACAACCAGGCCCTGCACGCGGCCCTCGCGCTCTGCAATTCAGAAGACACGGTGCGTCTGCTGCTCGATGCCGACGCCGATGTCAACGCCGTGCAGGCGGGCGGGTTTACCCCACTCCACCAGGTCGCGGCCGCCGGAAAGCCGGAGTTGATCAAGCTGCTCCTCAGCCGTGGAGCGCGTGCCGAGGCCCGCTGCGACCAGGGCAAACTTCCCATCGACTATGCGCGGGAGCGGCGGCACGCTGCCGCCGTTGAGGTACTTCAGGCCGCAGGCGCGCCGCAAAGCTAGGTTCGTATATTCAGGATTCAGCTAATGGTGCGAGGCAGGGGTATTTTTTTGCTCCGTTGTATGCCCAAACTGCAACAATCCACGGCCTTCAATCGTCCATAGAAGCAAATTTCCGCTGTACTCTGAAAGAGTCACAGCCTAACCCTGCGGCCCTTGCTCCGGTTTGTTATTGAATCGATTCGCTGAAGTTAACCGGGCTCTCAAAAAGCCGCCTGCCAGATGGAAGAAATCATAAAGGTCCACACAGCCTGCCCGAGGCAGGTTCGCGGAAACGGTGCAAGAAGAAACGATGGAGCAAAAGCCGCCAGTGTCTTCAAATTTTCCCAGTCAACCTACATCTCCCTACGCTCGCAGCGCAGTTCCACCCGAGCGGAGGAGGCGTCGGCAGTGGCTCTGGATTTTGATCCTGCTGCTGATTTTTGCAGGAATCTTTTATTTGCTGCTCCGCAAGAGTGGGAAACAGCAGGCCGCAGCTGGGCCGGGCGGACGCCGCATGTTCAGTGGGCCGGTCACATTGACGGCGGCGACGGCCAAAGTGGGTGACATCGGCGTTTATCTCAACGCCCTGGGCACCGTAACCCCGGTCAAGACGGCCACCATCTACAACCAGGTAACAGGAGTGGTGACCAGGGTCTACTACCGCGAAGGCCAGTTCGTCCACAAGGGACAGCCCCTCCTGGAGATCGATCCTCGCCAGTACCAGGCCAACGTAGACACCGCAACCGGAAATCTCGAACGCGACACCAACCTGCTGGCCCAGGCAAACATGGACCTGGCGCGTTACCAGGCTGCATGGGCGCGCAACGCCATCGCCCGGCAAATTGTTGAGGACCAGGAAAAGCTTGTGCAGCAGGACGAAGGTCTGGTGCAGGCCGACAAGGGCACGCTGGAATTCGACAAGGTACTGCTGAGCTACTGCCACATCGTCGCGCCGTTTACCGGCAAGGTCGGCCTGCGACTCGTGGATCCCGGCAATCTGGTGCAGGCCGGCTCCAGCACGCCGCTCGTTGTAGTCGCGCAGATGGAGCCGACGACGGTGGTCTTCACGCTGGCGGAGAGCAACCTGGAGCAGGTGCTCAAGCAGACACGCGCCGGACACAAGCTCACGGTGGAAGCGTGGGATGCAAATCAGACACAGAAGCTCGGTACCGGGGAGCTGACCGCACTCGACAACCAGATCGATACCACCACCGGAACACTCAAGCTGCGCGCCACATTCCAGAACCGGAAGGACCTGCTCTATCCCAACCAGTTCGTGAACACGCGGCTATTGGTGGATACGGAGCACAGCAAAACCCTGGTTCCTTCGCAGGCCATCCAGCACAACGGGCAGGAGGCCTTCGTCTTCCTCCTCGTCAATGGCAAAAAGCCGAACGAGAAAATCGCAAAAATGCAGGACGTAACCTCCGGAATCACCAACGAGGGAATGACCGTCGTCACGGGTATCAACCCCGGGGATGTGGTCGCGACCAGCAGCTTTGAGAAGCTCCGCGAGGGCTCCGAGGTGCACATCGCCCAGGCCGCGCCCGCGCCCCCGGCAAGTGAGAGCAACGAGCCGTGAGTCCTTCCCGCCCATTCATTCTGCGGCCGGTGGCGACGTCGCTGCTGATGGCCGCCATCCTGCTCGTAGGCATTGTTGCGTACACGCAACTGCCCGTGTCGGCGCTGCCTGAAGTCGATTACCCGACGATTCAGGTGCTCACGTTCTATCCCGGCGCCAGCCCCAAGGTGGTCGCCACCACGGTCACGGCTCCGCTCGAACGCCAGTTCGGCGAAATGCAGGGCCTCAGTCAGATGACCTCCACCAGCGCGGGCGGCACCTCGGTCATCGTGCTGCAGTTCGATCTCTCGCTTAACATCGATGTGGCCGAGCAGGAGGTGCAGTCGGCAATCAACGCCGCACAGAGCTTCCTGCCGTCCGTATTGCCCACGCCGCCTGTTTACAACAAGACGAATCCGGCGGACGCGCCCATCCTGACTCTGGCGATCACGTCGGACACGATGTCGCTCCCGCAGGTTGAAGACCTTGTCGACACGCGCCTGGCCCCCAAAATTTCGCAGCTGGCGGGTGTAGGCCTGGTCAGCATCAGCGGTGGACAAAAACCGGCGGTGCGCATTCAGGTCAACCCAACCGCGCTCGCCTCATACGGTCTGAACCTTGAAGACGTTCGCGCGGCGCTCACGTCGTCCAGCGTGAATGCGGCCAAGGGCACCTTTGACGGGCCGTACCAGAACTACCAGATCGATGCCAACGATCAGTTGGAAACCAGCGATCAGTACAAGAATGTTGTTATCGCCTACCGCGATGGCTCGCCGGTGTTTGTCAAGAATGTGGCGAACGTTGTGAACGGCGTGGAGAACAATACGCAGGCCGCGTGGATGAACACCACGCCTGCCGTGATCGTGAATATCCAGCGGCAGCCGGGCGCCAACACCATCAACGTCGTGCGTAGCATCAAGAAGCTGATGCCGCAGCTCCAGGCCACGCTGCCGGCCAGCCTCAAAATCACCACGCTCACCGACCTCACCACCGCCATTCAGGCGTCCGTCCACGACGTTGAATTCGAGCTCATGCTCACCGTGGCATTGGTGGTCATGGTCATCTTCCTGTTTCTGCGCAGCCTGTACGCCACCATCATTCCCAGCGTCGCCGTCCCCTTGTCGATCATCGGCACGTTCGCGGCCATGTATCTGCTGGGCTACAGCCTCGACAATCTCTCGCTGATGGCGCTCACCATCTCCACCGGCTTTGTGGTCGATGACGCGATCGTGATGATCGAGAACATCACGCGCTACCTCGAAGAAGGCGAACCGCCGCTGCAGGCCGCGCTCAAGGGCGCAGGACAGATCGGCTTCACCATTCTCTCGCTCACAGTCTCGCTCATCGCTGTGCTCATTCCGCTGCTGTTTATGGGCGATGTCGTGGGCCGTCTGTTCCGCGAGTTCGCCGTGACGCTCGCCGTTACCATCGTGATTTCGGCGGTTGTCTCGCTCACGCTCACGCCAATGATGTGCTCGCGGATTCTGCGTCATGACCCCAGGGCGCAGGAGGGCTGGTTTTACAGGGTTTCTGAGCGTGCCTTCGAGCGCATGATCGCCTTCTACGGGCGCACGCTCAAGTGGGTGCTCAAGTACCAGCGAGCCACGCTTATTTTCGCGCTGGCCACGCTGGCGCTCACCGTGTGGCTCTACATCGTAATCCCCAAGGGCTTCTTCCCGGTGCAGGATACCGGCGTGATTCAGGGCATCACGCAGGCGCCCCAGTCCATCTCTTTCGATGCGATGAAGAAGAAGCAGATGGAGATGGCGAAGGTCGTCCTTCAGGACCCGGCCGTCGAAAGCCTGTCCTCCTTTATCGGCGCGGACGGCACCAACACAACCCTCAACAGCGGCCGCATGTCGATTAACCTCAAGCCGCTCAGCGTGCGCAAAATTAACGCATCCGATGTGATTCGCCGCCTGCAGAAGAGCCTGGCGAAGAAGGTCAGCGGCATTACCCTCTACATGCAACCGGTGCAGAACCTGACGGTGGACGACCGCGTCAGCCGCACGCAGTTCCAGTACACGATCGAGGATCCCGACCAGAACCAGCTGAATATGTGGGCGAACAAATTCGTCGCCAGGCTCAAGAAGCTGCCCGAACTGGCCGACGTGGCCACCGATCAGCAGACCGGCGGCCGCGCCGTCTCGCTCATGATCGACCGCGTCACTGCCTCCCGCCTTGGGATTGCACCAACCACCGTGGACAACACGCTGTACGACGCTTTTGGGCAGCGCCAGATCAGCACCATGTACACGCAGCTCAACCAGTATCACGTCATTCTGGAGGCCATGCCGAAGTTCCAGCAGAACCCGAATGACCTGAACGAACTGTATGTCCAGTCGGGAGCCTCAAATGGAACCAGCGGCGCCGGTTCTGCCACAACCTTCGCGGCGTCCAGCTCCGCGTCTGCCGGATCCAACGCCCTGACCTCGACCGCGAAGTATACGCCCTCGCCCAATACGCTTGCGCCTCCGGCCCGTGTGCTGCAGGACGTCAACGCGTCCAACACAAGGATCAGCTCCGCAGCGGCCAGCGCTGTGCCGCTCAGTGCTTTCAGCCACTACTCAACCGCGACCGAGGCGCTCTCCATCAACCATCAGGGACAGTTCCCGGCGGTCACAGTGTCGTTCAATCTGGCTCCCGGAGCCTCGCTTGGCCAGGCCATCAGCGCCATCGATAAGGTTGCCAACGGCATGCACTTCCCGGCCAGCCTCCAGGCCTCCTTCCAGGGCACGGCAAAGGCCTTCGTAAGCTCGCTCACCAACGAGCCGCTCCTTATCCTCGCCGCCCTCGTCACCGTTTATATTGTGCTCGGCGTGCTGTATGAGAGCTTTGTCCACCCCATCACCATCCTTTCCACGCTGCCATCTGCCGGCGTAGGCGCGCTGCTCGCGCTCATGCTCTTCCATCAGAGCCTCAACGTGGTCGCCATCATCGGCATCATCCTGCTCATCGGTATTGTCCAGAAGAACGGTATTCTGATCGTCGACTTTGCGCTGGAGGCCGAGCGCGAGCGCGGGAAAAACTCGACCGACGCCATCTACGAGGCCAGCCTGCTCCGCTTCCGCCCCATCATGATGACCACCATGGCGGCGTTGCTGGGCGGACTGCCGCTGGCCCTCGGCTCCGGTCTCGGATCCGAACTTCGCAGGCCGCTGGGAATCGCCATGGTGGGCGGCCTGCTGCTCAGCCAGATTCTCACCCTCTACACCACGCCGGTCATCTACATCTTCTTCGATAAGGTCGCGCAGCGTATTTCCGGAGTGAACGCCGAGAGCACCATCTTCCATCCGAAGCCGGGCGAGGAAGTGCGATGAATATCTCCGCACCATTCATCCGCCGGCCCGTTGCGACTACGCTGCTTACAGTCGCCGTGGCCATTGCGGGCGCTGTCGGATACACGGTGCTGCCGGTCTCTCCGCTGCCGCAGGTGGATTTCCCCACCATCTCCGTGCAGGCCGGCCTGCCCGGCGCGAGCGCGGAGATCATGGCCTCCTCGGTCGCAACCCCGCTGGAGCGCCAGTTCGCGCACATCGCCGGGGTTACGGAGATGACCTCCTCAAGCTCGCTGGGCAGCACCCGCATCACGCTCCAGTTTGACCTCAACCGCAACATCTATGGCGCGGCCCGCGATGTTCAGGCGGCCATCAACGCCGCGCGAACCTACCTGCCCGCAAATCTCCCCGGCAATCCGAGTTATCGCATGATCAACCCGGCTGACGCCCCCATTCTTATCATGGGCATGACGTCGGACAACTACAGCCGCGCCCAGATGTACGACAAGGCGTCCACGCTCATCGAGCAAAAGTTGTCGCAGATTGAAGGTGTCGGCCAGGTATACGTCGGCGGCGGCGCGCTGCCCTCCGTGCGCGTTGAGGTAAACCCCACCAAGCTGAACAGCTACGGGCTCACCATGCAGGACATTCAGGCCGTCCTCACACGCGAGAACTCTGACTTCGCCCGCGGGTCCCTGGCCAACGGCAGCACGACGGAAGACATCGTTGTCAACGGCCAGATCTCCCGAGCCGCGCAGTATGCCCCGCTCATTATTGGCTACCACAACGGAGCAGCGGTCCGGTTGAGTGACGTGGCCCAGGTCATCAACTCCACCCAGGACCTTCGCAACGCCGGTTACCTCAACGGAAAGCCGTCGATTGTTGTCATCATTTTCCGGCAGCCCGGCGCCAACATTATTCAGACCATTGCCCGCATCAAAAAGCAGATCCCGTTCCTCCGGTCAGCCATCCCCGCAGGCATGAACCTGCGCATCATCCACGACCGCAGCGAGACCATCCGCGCCTCCGTCGACAATGTCGAGTGGACCCTCGCATTCTCCATCGTTTTGGTGGTGCTGGTCGTCTTTCTGTTCCTGCGCAGCCCTCGCTCCACGCTCATTCCTACAGTGGCCGTGCCCATCTCGCTCATCGGCACATTCGCCGTCATGTATCTGCTGAATTTCAGCATCGACAACCTGTCGCTCATGGCGCTCACCATCGCCACAGGTTTCGTCGTGGACGACGCCATCGTAGTAATGGAGAACATCACCCGCCACCTCGAAGCGGGCATGACTCCCATGGAGGCTTCTCTCAAGGGCGCCGAGGAAATCAGCTTCACCGTCTTCGCCATAAGCATGTCGCTGGTCGCCGTGTTTATCCCCATCCTGCTCATGGGCGGCATCGTCGGCCGCCTCTTCCGCGAATTCGCAATGACGCTCTCCACCGCCATCCTGGTGTCGATGGTCGTCTCCATCACCACCACGCCCATGATGTGCGCGCACCTGCTCAAGGCGCGTGATGTCGAGGAAAAGCACGGCCGGCTCTACCGCCTCAATGAGAAGGTCTTCAACTCGGTGCTCAATGGCTACCGGCACAGCCTGGATTGGATTCTCGATAATCCCGGACTCACGCTGGTCACCCTCATCATGATCATTGTGCTGAACTTTGTCCTGATCGTCCGTATCCCCAAGGGCTTCTTTCCGCAGCAGGACACCGGCGGCATCCGGGGCGGCATTCAGGGCTCGCAAAGTGCGTCGTTCACCGTCATGAACAAGTCGCTCCAAAAACTCGTCGGCGTAGTCAAGAAAGATCCTGCCGTCGAGAATGTCGTTGGCTACGTCGGCTCCGGCAATGGCGGTTTCATGTTCATTGTGCTCAAGCCGCTCAGCGTCAGAAAAATCAGCGCTATGGCCGTTGTCAACCGCCTGCGGCCCAAGCTGAACCGGCTTCCCGTAGCCTCGGTGTTTCTACAACCCGCGCAGGATCTCCGCATAGGTGGGCGAGGCAGCAATGCGCTCTACGAATACACCATCCAGGCAGATACGCTGGCCGAGCTGTTTCACTGGGGCCCGATTCTGCTCAAGAACATGCGTAAGCTGCCCGGCCTCCTCGACGTAAACACCGACCAGCAGAATGGCGGGTTGAGCGAGTCTCTCCACTACAACCGCACCACCGCCGCGCGCTACGGCGTGACCACGCAGGAACTGGATCGGTCGCTTTACTCGGCCTTTGGACAGTCACAGGTCTCGGTCATCTATACGCAGCTCAACCAGTACTATGTCGTGCTTGAGGTTGCGCCGAAATACTGGCAGTCGCCCGCCGGACTCCAGAACATCTACCTGCATACAGGCAACGGGCCGATTCCTCTTTCCGCGATGACCACGGCCTCGCAGACCACTACGCCGCTCGACATCAACCACACCGGCCTCTTCCCCTCCGTCACCGTCTCGTTCAACCTCGCGCCGGGCATGTCCCTGAGCCAGGCAACGAAGGAAATCATGAAAATGCAGAATGACCTCGGCACGCCGGAGACCGTGCACGGATCCTTCTCCGGAACCCTGGAGGCCTATCAGAAGTCGCTGGCTTCTGAGAAATACCTGATCATCACGGCCATTCTGGCGGTGTACATCGTGCTCGGCATTCTGTACGAAAGCCTGGTGCACCCGCTGACAATTATCTCCACCATACCCTCGGCCAGCATCGGCGCCATGATCGCGATTGAGATATTCCACTCCGACCTGAACGTGATCGCCATCATCGGCATCGTCCTGCTCATCGGCATCGTGAAGAAAAATGCCATCATGATGATCGACTTTGCCCTCATGGCCGAGCGTGAGCAGGGCATGAGCACCCGCGACGCAATCTTCGAGGCCTGCATGCTCCGCTTCCGCCCCATCCTTATGACCACCATGAGCGCGCTCTTCGGCGCGCTGCCATTGGCCTTCGGTACCGGCATGGGCTCAGAGCTGCGGCGGCCCCTCGGCATCTCCATCGTGGGCGGCCTCATCATGAGCCAGATGCTTACCCTCTACACCACTCCGGTGGTGTACCTGTACCTCGATCGCTTGCGGCTGCGCGTGCTCGGCAAGCATCACGATACTTTCAATCCTGAACTCGGCGAGGCCGCGCTATGAAGACTGGACCGGACCACGCGATGAGTTTTGTCCGGAAGCTCACTATGACAAGAACGAAGAAGAAGCAGGCATCGGCCCTGCTGGCTGCCGCCTTGTGCGCGGCTCTGGCCGGCTGCACTCCGGGGCCAAAGTTCCGCGCACCCAGCGCCCCGGCTGCGGTTGCGCCGAATTACAAGGAATCCACGGTCAATTTCAAGAACGCGCCCGGCTGGAAGGTCGCCTCGCCTCAGGCCGCAATGCTGCGTGGCAAATGGTGGGAAATCTTCCACGATCCGCAGCTGAACGCGCTCGAGGAGCAGGTCAACGTCAACAACCAGAACATCAGGATTGCCTTCCAGAACTACATGGCCGCCCGCGCCCTGGTGCATGAGGCGCGCGCGCAATACTGGCCCACCGTGACCACCGGCCCATCCTATACCCGTTCCAAATCATCAGGAAACCTCAGCAACACCGCCACGGCCAACGCCGGACACACCGGCCAGACCTATACCCTCCCGCTTCAGGTCTCCTGGGAACCGGATTTCTTCGGCAAGATTCGCCGCGAGGTGGAGTCCGCGGAGTACAGCGCGCAGGTCAGCGCCGCCGATCTCGCCAATGAGAAGCTGGTCGAACAGGCCAGCCTCGCCGAATACTACTTCTCGCTGCGCGGACAGGATGCCCTCCAGAAAATCCTCAATGACACGGTGGCAGCGGACAAAAAGGCCCTGCAGTTCACCCAAACCCAGTACGAAACCGGCGTCAATGACTACATCTCTGTTGTCGAAGCCAAAACAACGCTCGCCAGCGCGGAATCAGCCGCACTGAATGCAGGCGTGTCGCGTGCGCAGTACGAGCATGCCATCGCAACGCTCATCGGCAAGCCGGCAACCGACTTCTCATTCCCCGTGCAGCCCGAGCTTACCTCGCCCCCGCCCATTCCCACCGGTGTCCCGTCCGCGCTGCTCGAGCGCCGTCCGGACATCGCCGCGGCCGAACGGACAATCGCCGGAGACAACGCAACCATTGGCATCGGCTACGGGGCCTTCTTCCCCAATGTTACGTTGAGCGTGATAGGCGGCTTGGAGTCGTCGCTCTTCAAGCATTGGTTCGACTGGCCCAGCCGCTACTGGGCCATCGGGCCGTCGATCGCGGAAACAATCTTTAATGGCGGACTCTATCGCGCGCAGCTCCATCAATACACGGCCATCTATAACGCCGATGTGGCCAGATACCGGCTGACCGTCCTGACCGCCTTCCAGCAGGTCGAGGACTACCTGGCCGCGACACGCATCCTCTCGCAGCAAATCCTCAAGCAGCAGGAAGCGGTCGATTCGGCAAAACTATATCTGCGGTTGGAGATGGGCCGCTACCAGACCGGACTCGACCCCTACATCAATGTCACGGTCGCGCAGACGACCCTGCTTTCCGATCAGCGAACGCTGACGGCCCTGCAAATCGAGCAGATGAACGCCTCCATCGAGCTCATCCAGGCGCTCGGCGGCGGTTGGGACAAGACGCAGTTGCCGACGCCTAAACAGACCGGGGCCAAGCCGGCGAAAAGCGACTACGTATTGCAGCACTGACCGGGTAGCTTCTATGCGGGGCCGGCGCCTGCCGCGGAAATCCGGTACGCTGCCGCGTGCGCGTCACGGTGAAACATGGTGACGGTTTCGAGCGAGTAGTCCGTCAGGTTCTTGCCTACCAGGCCCAGCTTGTTCAATATCTCCGGCGGAACCGTGATGATGTGGCAGCCTGCCGACTCGGCCTGGAAAATATTCAGCAGCTCCCGCGGGCTGGCCCACAATAGCTCCGCGCGAGGCCGTGCGCAGAGGATTTGACGCGCCTTCCTCATCATCGGCACAGGATCAATTCCTGTATCCGCGATTCGTCCGGCAAAAACGGACACGATCGCCGGCGTCGCATAATGCAGCGCATCCGTCACCCGTGCAACCTGGTCCAGCGTCAGGATCGCCGTCACGTTCAGCTTGACCCCCGCGCGCGACAGCCGCTGGATCAGCGGACCCATGAACACGCCCTCCTGGTCCGTAACCGGAATCTTCACGTTCACATTCGCGCCCCACGAGGCAATCGTCCGGGCCTGCTCCTCCATGCCGGCTTCCTCATCCGCGAATACCTCAAAGGAAACCGGACGGTCGGGAACCATGCGAACCAGGTAGCGGGCAAACGCCTCGTAGTCCAGGATCTCCGCCTTCCGCATCAGCGTCGGATTGGTCGTAAAGCCCCGGATGCGAGGGTCGTGATACAGGCCCAGGATGTTCGTGAGATCGGCGCCATCGGCGAAAAGCTTGATGCGAAGACTTTCGATGTTAGGCATGCACGTGCTCCTTTCGGTTGCGGTTCTACTTTGCTGGCGCAGTGCCAACGGCCGTTCGTTCCCTGGCAGGGCGTTGCCGGCGCTGTTGCCACCACTCGCGGCCAACCAGCACCAGAAACTCCGTATTGCCAATCAGGTACCGTCGCCACAGCCGTCGCGGCTCGCGCACCAGCCGGTACAGCCACTCCAACCCAATGCGATGGGTCCACTTCGGCGCGCGCTTGCGCAGCCCCGCCTGTGTATCGAGCGCCGCGCCTACTGAGATTGCTGCGCCGACGGGCAGACTCGCGCAGTTCTCCAGCATCCAGATTTCCTGCTTGGGAGCGCCAAGGGCTACGCACAACAGGTCCGGTTTCGCCTCCGCTATCTGCTGCCGGATCCGCTCACATTCTCCCGGGTCGCGCTCAAAACCAACCGGCGGGCAGCACACGCCTGCCGTACGAAACCCCGGATACCGCTCTTCGAACTTCCGCGCCGTCCGCTCTGCCGCTCCGGGCAGGCCGCCCAGCAAAAATACCGACAGGCCATGCCGCGCCGATTCAATGCACAGCCTTTCCATCAGGTCGCCGCCAGTTACTCGCTCCGGAACGGGCTGCCCAAGCCAGCGCGACGCGAGCACCACCGAAATGCCGTCTGGCACTGAAAGCTTCGCCGAGCGCAACGCCTCCGCAAAACGCGGATTTCGGGCCGCCAGCGTAATCAGCTGCGCATTGGGTCCCATAATCAGCAGTGGAGCGCCGCCGGCTCGCGCCTTGAGCTTCGAAATCACCCAGGCCGCCGCCTCGTCGAGCGTCACCCGGTCAATCGGAATGCCGTGCAATGCAAAGCGGGGCAGGGAAGCCGCCGTGTTCAGTTGGGCCGTGGCAAGATCGCCCAGCGAAAGTGTCGAAGCTAGAGCCATAAGACCTCCTGTTGCTCATAGAAGAATCGCGGCGCAACGCCGTTCACAATGCGCCCCGCCGGCGCGAACTCATCCCGCAGTCGCCCCGCCACGTACCCCGGAGACACAATCGCGGACATCGCCAACCCCGCTCCGGCGCGCAGGTACTGTTGATTGGCAAGCGCCATATTGAAGGCGCGAAGATGCTCCTTTGCCCGCAGCCTCGCAGGCCGCAACATACGAGCAAGCTGCTCCCGAATCGACGCGAAGGGCTGCGGCGCCCGCCTGGTAAGGTGCGACAGCAGCAGATACTGCACATACAGCGCCGCGGTCATTTGTGTGGATAGGTTGCGTGCGCTCACGCTCGCCGCGTTCTGCCGGAACCCCACCAGTTCCTCCGGAACGCAATGAATTGCATGCGCCAGCGCCATCCGCCACCACAGATCAGCGTCCTCGTTGTGCAGCCCAACGCGATAGCCGCCCAGCGCCAGCGTCTTCTCCACATGCAGGGCAACTGTCGGATGACAAATCGACAGCAGGTACCCGTCTTCAACAATCGCGCGCAGTTTCTCCGGCGTGCCCCGCGAGCATCGAAAGCTGCCGACGCTTTGCCCGCGCGGATGGTAATTCGCGAGCGAATAGAACATCCCTGCCTGCGGCGCGGCCTCAATGGCCTCCAGCAGCCGCCCAATCCGCTGCGGATGCGACACGTCATCCGCGTCCTGCCGCACAAGCCAGGGGGTGCGGCACGCGCGCAGCAGCCGATTCAGCGTCGCCGTCACGCCCTGATTTGTCTGCGTCAGAATTCGCAGCCGCCCGTCACGAATGGAGCGAAGATACTCCAGGCTCGCATCCGTCGCTCCGTCCACAATTGCCAGAATTTCGAAGTGCGGATACCTCTGCGCAAGAAGGCTCTCCATCGCCTCCGGCAGATACGGCATGGCGTTATAAACAGGGAGCCCAACGGTGATGAGCGCTTGCGATGCCAAGGCAGTTCCTTCCTGCATGACTCCAGCAACCACGTAGTGCTGGTTGCTATGCCATCAGGCAACGGACCCCGCCACCCGGTCAACGGAAAATGAAGAACGCCTCTGACTTAGGTAATCAGTCTGACTTACGTAATCTGTCCCAATTTGAAACCGGGTGGTACCGTTGCGGAAAATACCAAGTTCTCTGGAAGCAGAAAATGACTAGCTGTGGAGCAAGCGTATGTATCATCGGCGGCGCCGGATTTATCGGCAGCCACTTTACTGACGCGTTCATGGATTCGCCCGCAACACAGCGCGTCACCCTTTTCGACAACTTCTCCTCTGGCCGCGAACTGCATTATGAGCGGCACACCTATGACACGCGGCTGCACGTGGTGCGTGGCGATGCGTCCGACCTGCACGTACTCACCGGCGTTGTTGCCGGACATGATCTGGTCATTCATCTCGCGTCGAATCCCGACATTGCGCGCGCCGTCACGGAGCCGGAGATCGACTTCTACCAGGGAACGCTGCTTACCAGCAATGTGCTTGAGGCCATGCGCCGCTCCGGCGTGCCGCGGCTTCTGTACGCTTCGGGCAGCGGCGTCTATGGGGAGCGCGGCGAGACTCTTCTGCGCGAGGACACAACCCCGCTGCTCCCCGTCTCCACCTATGGAGCCAGCAAGCTCGCCGGTGAAGCCCTCATCGCAAGCTATTGCGCCATGTTTGGCCTTACCGCTTGTGCCTTCCGGTTTGCAAACGTGGTCGGTGCGCGCCAGACGCACGGCGTAGGCTACGACTTTCTTCGCCGCCTGCGCGACGACCCCACCCGTCTGCGCATTCTCGGCGACGGCCGGCAAAGCAAAAGCTACGTGCACGTAGCGGACATGGTGGCTGCCGTACTGTTGGCGAGCGACTGCGTTGAGAGCGGCTTTCAGGTGTGGAACGTCGCGACGGACGACGCGGTGACCGTAACCGGAATCGCCGAAATGGCTGCCGAGGCTCTTGGCATCTGCCCGCAGCCTGCATGGGACTATACGGGCGGCGACCGCGGTTGGAAGGGCGATGTGCCCATCGTCCGGCTCGACGCAACACGAATCAAGGCGCTCGGCTGGCGAGCACGTTTCAACAGCCGGGAGGCGGTACGCCATTCACTGCACGAAATGGCGCAGGAGCTGGCTGAGGGGGGAAACATTGCACAGGCCTCGGCATAATCGGCAGGGCGCTCCTTTGCCTCCGCTCGCGCTGCTCGCGGGAGGCCGCGCCACCCGGCTGGGTGTGCTTGCCGAGTGCATGCCGAAATCTCTTATGGAAGTTGCCGGCGAGCCCTTCATCGCGCACCAGCTCCAAATGCTGGTCAGCCAGGGTGTCACCGATGTGGTCATCTGCTGCGGACATCTTGGCGCCATGGTGCAGGACGTTGTCGGGAATGGCGCGCAGTTTGGCTGCCGTGTCCGCTACTCATATGACGGGCCCATCCTGCTCGGAACCGGCGGGGCCATCCGCAAGGCCTTGCCTCTGCTCGGCGACTGCTTCTGGGTAATGTACGGAGACAGCTTTCTCACACTCGACTTTCGCGCGGTACTGGCGGCCTTCGATCAATCCGGGAAGGCCGGACTGATGACCGTCTTCCGCAACGATGACCACTGGGACGCAAGCAATGTCGTGTTCACCGATGGGCGCATCGTTCACTACGCCAAGCGTTCGCGCGCCAGCATGGAAGCCAGCATGGAAGGCAGCAGGGAAGACAGCAGGGAAGATGCCATGCGGCACATTGACTATGGCCTGAGCATCTTTCGCGCACCGGCATTCCACCAATGGCCGGTAGACGTGGCCTTCGACCTCTCGGTTGTGCAATCCGAGCTGGTCGCCCGCAGAGAGATGGCCGGCTTTGAAGTGAACCAGCGCTTCTACGAGGTCGGCTCGCCAGCAGGGCTGCGCGAAACGGATACATTTCTTCGCTCCCGGCACGCCGTCCCCGCGGGCGCAAAGATCGGAGTGCAAGCATGATCATGACCCGCACGCCGCTGCGTATTTCCCTCGGAGGCGGTGGGACCGATCTGCCCTCGTACTCCCAGCAGTTCGGTGGATTCGTGCTGTCGGCAGCCATCACCAAGTACGTGTACATCACCGTCAACCAGAGTTTTCTGCCCGGCTACCTGCTCAAGTACTCGGAAATGGAGCACTCGCAGACTCGTGATCAGATCCGTCATCCGCTCATGCGCGAAGCGCTCGCCATGCACGAAGTGCCAGCGCCACTCGAAGTCGTCAGTGTCGCGGATGTCCCCGCGGGCACGGGGCTTGGATCATCCGGTACGTTTACGGTCGGCCTCATGCACGCGCTCCATGCCTATAAGCGCGAGCCCGTCTGTGCGGAAAAGCTGGCTTGCGAGGCAATTGAAATCGAAATGACGCGCCTCGCCGAGCCGGTTGGCAAACAGGACCAGTACAGCGCGGCCTATGGCGGCCTTCTCTGTCAGGAATACGCGAAGGACGGCAGTGTCCGGGTGTTCCCGCTCGAAATCAATGAGTCCCGGGTACACGAACTCCGTGACTCTCTCATGTTGTTTTTCGTCGGGTACACGCGCCGCGCGTCCACCCTGCTTGCAGAACAGAATGCGCGCTCGCTGGATGGCGACCAGGACATGTTGGAAGGACTGCACTTTGCCGAAGACCTTGGCCGCGAAATTCGCCGCGTGCTCGAACAAGGACGGATCGCCGAATTCGGCCCGCTCATGGACGCCCACTGGCAAAGAAAGCGGATGCGATGCAAAGGAATGACGAATGATCGCATCGACCAACTCTACGATCTGGCCATTCAGGACGGGGGCGCGACCGGAGGCAAGCTGGTCGGCGCGGGCGGCAGCGGATTTCTTCTGTTTCAGACAAATGATCGTCCCCGGCTGCGCGACGCTATGACCTGCGCGGGCCTGAGCGAAATGGACTTCAGCTTCGATTTCGACGGCTCTGTCGTCGTGGTGAGGAACGCATGAGTGATTTGGTGGAAGAACGCAGCCATGGGACGGAACGCGGCGAGCTGTACGCCATGCCGCGGCGCGAGTGGACGTTGATTGACCTGCTGTCAATTTTTCGCCGCCGCCGCCGCATCATTGCCGGCTTTGTGGTTGCCGCGCTGCTTGTGGCCGGACTCTTTTGCGCGCTGGCGACGCCGCGCTACAAGGCGACGGGACAGGTGGAGGTCGAAAAGGACGCGCCGGGTACGCTCGGCCTGGACCACGCCATTACCGGGGACGATTCCGGCGCCGGCAATTCCGCGCTCGATGCCAGCATGACCATGCAGACCAACGCCCGGCTCCTCCAGTCGAGCACGCTGGCCTTGATGGTCATCAAGCAGTTGCATCTGGAAACCACCGCCGACTACTTCCCGCAGCATCGTAGCGGCTGGCAGCTTCCACACTGGTTTTTCTTCTGGAAGAAGCCGGTTGAACCCATGTCGGTACCGCTCGAGGACGCGCCCAACCGTCGTGCCGCGGTCCTCAGGATTTTTATAGGCCATCTCAAAGTCAACCCGCTCACGGGAACAAGGCTGATCGATGTCAGCTACTCCAGCCCCGATCCCAGGCTCGCCGCCGCCGTCGTCAACCGCCTCATCAGCGCGCTGCAGGAGTACACCTTCCAGTCCCGTTTTGAGGAAGCCTCGCAGGCCTCTACGTGGCTTGCCGCGCAACTCTCCTCGCTCAAAAAACAGACCGAGCAACTACAGCAAACCGCAAACCAACTGGAGCAGGGAACAGGCATCTACGGCGGCGACGCCGCGCACAACCTCGTTCTGGCGCGGCTCGACCAGCTCAACACCGCGCTGGAGGCAGCCGAGCAGAACCGCATCCTCAAGCAGTCGATCGATCAGGTCGCCAAAAGCGGAGACCCGGACCTGATCTCCGGCCTCGCCGGCAACGCCACCGCAGGAGCCACGCCGGCCATGTCCAACTCGCTTGCCCTTCTGCAAACCCTGCGCGGCGAACAGGCCAGGGCGCAGGCCCAAATCGATCAGGACAGTGCGCGCTATGGCAGCGCATACCCCATGATGGCCGAACTGCATGGCCGGCTCGACGGAATCAACAAGGCCATCCATGCGGAGATCGAACGCATCGGGGAGCGCGCGCACACCGATTACGAAATTGCCCAGCGCGAGGAAGACTCGGCGCGCGCCGACCTGGAGAAGCAGAAGCAGCTTGCAAAGCAGACAAACAACCGCGCCGTTGCCTATGAGCTTGCCCGGCAGGACGCGGACGGAAGCCGCGCGCTCTATCAGGGCCTTCTGAACAAGCTCAAGGAGGCCGGCGTGCTTGAGGGGCTGCGCTCCACCAACTTGTCCATTGCGGCTGTTGCGCTGGTGCCTCCTACCAACCACCCGCGCAGTCCGGACGTTCCGCTGTACTTTTCTGTCGCGCTGTGTGGCGGCCTGTTCTTCGGGTGCGCCGGTGCCCTGGTCCGCGAGGCCACCGACGCCAGCGTGCGTTCCGTGGATGACCTCGAGCGCATGCTGGGTGTCTCGCTCGCTGGAATGCTCCCGAAGTATCCGGACGCAAGGCAGTTCCCGTGGATGCGTCGTCGTCCGGGAATCATCGAGTCAATAACTGCTTCCGAAGGAAAAAAATCGGGAGAGGGGGTCGCACCGCTTTATGGCCGTTCCTTTCCTCTGCCGCTCCGTCGCGAGTCTTCGCAGGCCATCCTCGTCACCAGCGCGGTGCCGGGGGACGGCAAAAGCCACCTGGCCGCCTCGCTCGCGGTCTCGCTGGCCCGCTCCGGCGCAAAGGTTTTGCTGGTCGATGCCGACCTCCTTTGCCCGTCGCAGCATCTCCTCTTCGCCACTGAGCCCGGGGTAAAAGAGAAACGGGGCCTCGCGGATGCCCTTATGCCCGGCGGCATGGCCGAAGCGCTGGAGTGCGCGCAGCCTCCGGGCCTTTCCCTGGTCTGGGCCGGCCTGCGCGCCACCGAATCCGTCGACCTGCTCGTTTCCCCGCGCATGGAAAAGCTCATGCAGAAATGGCGCGCGCAATATGACTTCGTGCTGCTGGATAGCGCCCCGGTCCTGCCCGTTCCCGATGCAGCCTCGCTGGCGCGCCTCTGCGACCGCACCCTGCTCGTCGTCCGCTACGAGTCGACAACCATGCAGGCGGCGCAGCGCAGCTACCGTATGATCCGCCGGAATATGCCCGATCAGGCTGCGCTGGAAATCATCATGAACGGAGTTCCAGAGAATTCGCCCGACTATTTTTCCTACTACGGATACAAGCAGCAGACCTATGCGGGAGGCATACATGGACATGCGTAGAGGTACACTGGCCCTGCTCCTCACCCTGCTGTGTGTGGCCACGGTTGCCGCCCAGCAGTTCACCCCCACAGCGTTGCCGCCGGTCAAGGACGCGCCCACCATCGGCAAGGACATTACCACGCATGCCATCCATGCATCCACGCGGGAAAGCCTCGTCATCGGCCCCGGCGACCTGTTGCACATCACCGTCCTGCGCGAACCCGAATTGGGAGAAAAGGCCCGCGTTCGCGACTCCGGCGATGTAAACCTGCCGCTCATCGGCGATGTTCACGTGGCAGGACTCGATCCCGGCACGGCAGCCGATACCATCGCCGCTCTCTATCGCAGGGGAAACTATCTCAAGCATCCCGACGTGGATGTCTTTGTCGAGCAGTACACGAGCGAGCCGGTTTCGGTGCTCGGCCAGGTCCACAAGCCCGGAACGTACATGATCACCGCGCCGCGCACTCTCCTCGACCTGCTCGCCATGGCCGGAGGCCTTACGTCCGTCGCCGACCGCCACATCATGATTGAACGCAGGCCCGGTGTAAAGCAGCGCGAGGAGCGTGTCTTCCTGTCAAACCGCTCGCACGACGCGCTCATGGCTAACGTCATGATTGATCCCGGCGATCGCATCCTTGTTCCCAAGGCTGGCATTGTCTATGTCCTTGGAGATGTCCGCCGCCCCGGCGGCTACGTCATGGAGAATGAGTCGAGCATGACCGTGCTCCAGGCCATTGCAACGGCCGGTGGAGTCAACAGCACGGCCAAGGAGAAGAAGGCGCGCATCATTCATAGCCTCAACGGAGCCTTCGACGCCGAAGAACTGCCGTTGCGCCAGATCGAAAGGGGCGAAGCCCCGGACGAACTCCTCCACGCAAACGACGTGATCTACATCCCCTTCAGCTTTGCAAAGCACCTGGTTATGGGCACAACCTCCATCGTCGCCTCGGCCAGTTCGGCGCTCATCTATGCAGGCTACTAGCGCGCTTGCCATACCGGAACGTCGCGGCATGACCGCTGAAGAACTTTGCTGCGCCCTCATCCTCGCCTTCTTTGCCATACAGGGAGCCATCCCATTCATCGCCCCCAACCACGCGCCGGAGGCATCCGGACTGCCCACCACGCGGCTCATGTTTTACGGAGGCGTCGGCTCGCAGCTCGTCGTCTATGCCGCTATTGCCTATCTGTTGCTGCGGCAGGCCGCCGGCATCATGCGCCGCCTTCGCGCCATGCAGTGGACCCTCGGCATCGCGCTGCTGGCCATCGCTTCCACTTTCTGGTCGCAGTTTCCCGCCTACACCGTTCGCCGCTCGGTTCCGTTCGCCATGGCTGGCCTGTTCGGACTCTACCTCGCCACGCGCTATCCGGTCCGCCGCCAGCTTGCCATCCTTCGCGTCACCATGCTGACCCTAGCAGCGGCCTCCATCGCTCTGGCGCTTGCATTCCCTCGTCTCGGACTCGACTACTCCACCGGACACCACGCCGACTGGCAGGGCGTCTTCACGCAGAAAAACACCTGCGGCGAAATGATGGTCCTCGCCACCGCCATCCTGCTCGCCGGCTGGAAGCCGACCTGGCAACGCATCGCCAGCGCCGCGCTCTTCCTCGGCGTGCTTTTCATGACAGGCTCACGCTCGGCATGGCTGCTTGAGGCCGCCGTCGTTCTGCTCTGGGCCGCGCTCACTGCCGCGCGCCGCGTGGATGCCCCCACCCGCATCCTCGCCGCGCTCGCCGCTCTGTTCGGGCTTCCGGCAACAGCCGTGGCCCTCTTTTGGTGGCGCGGGCCGCTGCTTGCATGGCTCGGTCGCGGCCCAACCCTCTCCGGACGCACCCTGATCTGGCAGCAGGTCTGGGTCTTTATTCAGCAGCGTCCATGGCTCGGCTGGGGATACGAAGCCTTCTGGCGGGGCATGCGCGGACAGGCCTTTCGCATCGACGCCGCGCTCAACTTCGTCGTCTTCCATGCGCACAATGGCTTCCTTGAAATCTGGCTTAACCTCGGCCTCGCCGGCCTGGCGCTCTTTGTCCTCAGTTATGCGCGCGCCTGGCGTGGCCTGTGGCCAACCCTGCGCGCCGGCCAGGTGGAGCGCGTTCTTTGGCCCGTCCTGGTGCTCTCGCTCGTCCTGCTCTACAACCTCGATGAAAATACGCTGCTCACCTACAACGGCATCTTCTGGGTTCTGTACGTCATGGCGGTGGCCAACATAGAGCTCCTGCGCGCCGAAGACCGGCTCCAGTCTGAGGTCGCGCGCCGGCGTCAGCGGAGGTCCTATGCCACGGGTCCTGCTCTTCCGTAGCGAGCTGCTGCCGCTATCTGAGACGTTCATCGCCGCGCAGGCAGCCGCCCTCACGCGCTATCAACCGTGGTTCGCCGGGCTCAGGCGCATCCCCGGCGGCATCGCGCTCAATGAGCAGCAGGTCATCGCCGCCACCTCGGGCGAGGCCCTTTGGGACAAAATCACGCGGCGGGCCTATCTCCGCAGCGGCTACGCCCCCACATTTCTAAGCAGAATCGAAGCGCTTGAGCCGGACCTCATCCACGCGCACTTCGCCACCGACGCGTGCGCGGCGCTGCCCATTCAGCAGCGGCTCTGGGTGCCCCTCGTCGTCACCCTTCACGGCTACGACGTCAACTCCGACGATGCCGCCCTGGCCCAGCTCGGCGTGGGGCGGGCCTACCTCAGGCACAGCAAGGCGCTGCACGCCCGCGCGCACCTGTTCCTCTGTGTCTCAGAATTCATCCGCCGCCGCGCCATTGAACGCGGCTTCCCGGAAGAGAAACTCTGCTTGCACCCCATCGGCATTGATGTTGACTACTTCCGCCCCGCCGCTTCGCCCCCCTGCGCGCCGATCGTCTTATTCGTCGGCCGCCTGGTCGAGGTCAAAGGATGCACGCACCTGCTCCGCGCCATGCGGCAGGTTGAAGCGCAGATCCCCGAGGCGCAGCTGGTTGTTGTGGGCGACGGCCCGTTGCGTCCCCAACTGCAAGCTCAGGCCGCCGCCACGCTTCGCCGTTGTACCTTTACCGGCGCGCTCACCGCGGATGCCGTTCGACAGTGGATGCAGCGTGCCGCGGTGGTGGCCGTACCCAGCGATGCGCGCGAGGGCTTCTGCCTTGTGGCGTGCGAGGCACAATCCATGCGGATTCCCGTTGTCGGTTTTGCCGGGCCGGGCCTGTCAGAATCCATCGCCAGCGAAGAGTCCGGCCTGCTGGTTCCGCAAGGCAACGCCGGAGCGCTCGCCGACGCCATCATCACCCTGCTGCGCAATCAAGCCCTTGCCGCGCGCATGGGCTCCGCCGGACGCCGCCGCGTCAAGCAGCACTTCAACCTCAAGCAGCAAACCGCGCTGCTTGAAGCCAAATATGACCAGGTCCTCGGCGTAACCGCGTCAGACATGCAACCAGCGGAGGCGCGCCCGTGACCGAAAAGTCCGAAAGCCTCCGCCGTGGCTCCGCCTGGATGATCGCCGGACGCTTCACCGCCCTTATCTTCCAGGCCGTCTACTTCGTGCTCATGGGCCGCGTGCTCGGCAGCCGCGAGTACGGCGCGTTCATCGGAGTCGTGGCGCTCGTCGCCGTCCTCACCCAGTTCAGCAGCCTCGGTATGGAGATGGTGATGCTGCGCGACGTCAGCCGCGACCGCGCGCGCTTCGCCGCAGCCTGGGGCGCGGCCCTCCGCATGGCCGCCGGCGGATTCATCCTCCTGCTGCTCATCGCGCTCGCCTTCGGGCACATCTTCCTCAGCCCGGGCCTTCGCCTGCTCATTCCCTGGGTCGCTGTCTCCGACGGCCTCTTCGGAAAGGCCGCGCAACTCGCCGGCCGCGCCTTCCAAAGCGTTGGACAAATGCGCGTCATGGCCCAGCTCACCGCCGCCATGAACGCTGGCCGAGCCGCGCTGGCCGTAGTACTGTTTGCCTGGGTCCGCTGGTACGGCGGGCGTGCCGATGCGCTCACCTGGGCCCACATCTACTGGATCGCCCCGTTGCTGGTCGGCGGCATTGCCTGCGCGCTGGTCACCGCGCGGCTCGGGCGTCCGCGCTGGCAGCCCTTGCGCTGGCGCGACTGGAGCGAGGGCTTCAGCTTCTCGCTTTCCAACTCCTCCATCTCGCTCTACAACGACATCGACAAAACCTTCCTGGTCAGCTTCGGCCAGACCTTTGCCGCCGGCATCTATTCGGCCGCCTACCGCGTCGCCGATGTCGCCTCGGCCCCGCTCTATAGCGTCTATGCCGCGGCCACGCCGCGCCTCTTCCGCGCCGGTAGCCAGGGCGTCGAGCAGGCCCACGCGCTCTCCCGCCGCATCCTCTGGCGCATGGCACTCTACGGAATCGCCGCCGCCGCCGCGCTCTTCTTCGGCGCGCCGCTCATCCCGCTCGCCTTCGGTCCATCCTTCGCGGAGTCAGTCCCGGCGCTGCGGTGGCTTTGCCTGCTGCCGCTGCTGCGCGTCCTGCACTACGCCTGGGGAACGACCATCACCGCCTCCGCCTCGCAGTGGAACCGCACCGCTACCCAGATCGCCGCCGCCGCCCTCAACCTTGCGCTGTGCGCATGGATGATCCCGCGCTGGTCATGGCAGGGCGCCGCCTGGGCCAGCCTGCTCACCGACGGCTCGCTGGCCGCGATGAGCTGGGCCGTGCTGTGGAAGATAAGAAACATGCGCCGTTCCGGCCTGCAACCCGCGACGCTTACGCCTCAACGCCCAGTTGGCGGATGAGGAACGCATAATCAAACGCAATCTCTTTCAGATAGTCATACCGCCCCGAAGCCCCGCCATGTCCTGCGCTCATATTCGTGTGCAGCAGTAGCGGATTCGTGTCCGTCTTCAGTCGGCGCAGCTTGGCCACATACTTTGCCGGCTCCCAATACATCACCTGGCTGTCGTGCAGCGAGGTCTTCACCAGCATCGCCGGATACGCCTTCGCCGCCACGTTGTCATACGGCGAATAGCTCAGCATGTACTCGAACGCCTCGGGCTGGTTCGGGTCGCCCCACTCCTCATACTCCGGAACCGTCAGCGGCAGCGACGCATCCAGCATGGTGTTCATCACGTCCACAAACGGAACATGCGACACCACTGCGCGAAACAGCTTCGGCTCCATGTTCGCCACCGCGCCCGTCAGCAGGCCGCCCGCGCTGCCGCCCTCAATGGCCACACGCGCCGGATCGCCATAGCCCGCGCTAAGCAAGTGCCGCACCACCGCAATAAAGTCGGTAAAGGTATTGCGCTTCTGCATCAGCCGCCCCGCGTCATGCCAGGGCTTGCCCATGTCGCCGCCGCCACGAATATGCGCGTACGCCAGCACAAAGCCGCGGTCCAGCAGGCTCAGCCGGTTGCCGTTAAAACTGATCGGCAGCGAATACCCATACGATCCATACGCGTACACAAACAGCGGATTCTTGCCCTCCGCAAAACAATCCTTGCGATACACCAGCGACACCGGAACCTCCACCCCGTCCGCCGCCTTCGCAAACAACCGTTCCGACGCATACAGCGACCGGTCAAACCCGCCTGGAACCTCAACCTGCTTCAGTAGCTTCGATTCGCCCGTCGTCACGTCGTAGTCCAACACCGACCCCGGCGTCACCAGCGACTGGTATCCATACCGGTATTGTGTCGTGTCAAAAACGCGGTTCGTACCCGGATACGCCGTATACGTCGGCTCGGGAAACACAATCTCTCTCGAATCCGCGGCCTCCGGCCCTGCTCCTGCAAAGCGCACCACCCGCAGGTGCGGCAGTCCGTCTCTGCGCTCGCACGCCACATAGAATCCGGCAAACAGGTCCGCGTCTTCCAGCATCACGTCCGCCCGGTACGGCAAAATCTCCGTCCAGTTCTCGCGCCCCGGCGCTTCCACTGGAGCCGTCACCAGTCGAAAATTCCGCCCGGCGTCATTCGCCCGAATGTAGAACAGCCCGTTGCGATGATCGGCATAGTACTCAATGTCATCCCGGCGCGGCTCAATCAACGTAAACTCGTCCGTCGGCGCGTCCGCCCGCACAAACCGCTCTTCCGACGTCGTATGGCTCGACGACTCCAGAAAGATGTACTTATGGTCCCTGGTCCGTCCCGCTCCTATGTTGAAGCGCTCGTCCGTCTCCTCATACACCAGCACGTCTTCCGTATGCGGAGTGCCCAGCGTGTGCCGGTACAGCCTGTACTGCCGCTTCTGCACCTCATCCTCAATGGTGTAGAAAAGCGTGCGGCTGTCCGTTGCCCATACCACCGAGCCGACCCGTTCCACGCGCTCCGCCAACAGCGCGCCCGTCCGCAGGTCTTTCACCTGCAGCGTGTATTGCCGAAAGCCCGTGTTGTCCGTCGAGTAGGCCAGCAGGTTTCCATCGTCCGAAACATTGAACGCGGTCACCGCCATGAACGGCTCGTCCTTCGCCAGTTCATTCACGTCCAGAATCACCTCTTCTGGCGCGGCGGTGTCCATCGCTTCCGTCGTTCCCGGCTTGCGGCACTGGATCCCGTATTGCTTGCCCTCTTCGGTTCGAAAGTAGTACCAGAAGTCGCCCTCGCGAAACGGCACCGACTCATCCGTCTCCTTGATGTGGCTCAGCATCTCCTTGTACAGCGTCGCGCGCAGCGCCTCATCCCCGGCGGTCATGGCTGCGGTGTAGGCGTTCTCCGCTTCCAGGTAGGCTGTCACTTCGGGATTGTCGCGGTCGCGCAGCCACGCGTAGTCGTCAACCAGCGTGCGGTTGTGAATCCTGGCTTCAACGGGGTGGACTTTGGCAACGGGAGGCGTGAGTTCTGGCATAGCTACTAGGGTAAAGGCACCCGAGGCTGTGGAGTAGCCTTGGGAACAATGAATTCCGCACCCTCCTAACGCTGAGAGGCATCGTACTCAACGGAGGTTGAATGCTCGTTATCCTTGCCTGGCTCTCCATTGCAGTATCTGTTTTGTGCGCCTGCATCATCATCATCGACGAAACCCGTCACCCGCAGTCCATGGCCATCATGAACGCCGTCTGGCCGGTCACCGCGCTGTATCTCAGCGTCATCGGGTTGTGGTGGTACTACCGCGCCGGACGCAAAATGGCCCGCGACGCCGCCGGTGGGCACATGGCTCACATGCACATGCATGGCCAAGACAGTACGCCTCCCACCTGGCCGCAAATCTTTCTGGCCGGCAGCCACTGCGGCGCCGGATGCGCGCTTGCCGACATCATCGTCGAGTTCACCATCTTTGCATTCGGGCTTACGATCGCAGGTACAGCCCTCGCGGCCAGCTTTGCCTGGGACTTCGCCGGCGCGTGGACGCTCGGCATCCTCTTCCAGTACTACACCATCAAGCCCATGCGCAACCTCACCGTGGGGCAGGGAATCGTCGCCGCCATCAAGGCCGACACGCTGTCCATCGCCGCCTTCCAGGTGGGCATGTATGCATGGATGGCCGTGACGTATTTTGCGCTCTTTCCCGCGCCGCACCTCACGCCGCTCAGCCCCGTCTTCTGGCTCATGATGCAGGTCGCCATGGTTTTCGGCTTGTTGACCACCGCGCCCATGAATCGCTGGCTGGTTCGCGCAGGCCTCAAGGAGAAGATGGGATAAAGGACAGAACCCCATCACCAGCCATCATTTTTAGCGCATGCCCGTCGTCAGCGCCGCTTTCCATTTGCTGCATCCGAGGCAACTTGAAGCCGGATGCAGCACTCCACCTAATGAGACGACAGAAGCTCTTTTAATCAAGGAGGACCCGGTCCAATGAATTCGACCGCCAGGAAAGTCTGTACAATCGCCGCCGCCGCACTCGTGACCAGCGCCCTTGCGTTCGCGCAAATGGGCGGGCCGCCCGCGAACCCGCCCCAGCAAAATCCCAACGCCGGCAACATGGGCATGAACCACATGCAGCAAATGGAGCCATCCCAGCAGGAGCCGCCCATGCAGGCCATGCAGGATAAGGGATTCGTTCACGATGCGCTGCAGGGCGGAATGGCGGAGGTCAAGCTGGGGCATCTGGCCGAACAAAAGGGAGCCAGCGCCGACGTTCGCCAGTTCGGCGCAAAGATGGTCAACGACCATACCCAGCTCGACACTTACCTGCTCAAAGCCGCTACTTCGATGGAGATGCCCGCCCCCAAACACATCGCGAAGAAGGACAAAAAGCTGTACGAAAAGCTCAGCGCGCTCTCCGGGACGCAGTTTGACGACGCCTACATCAAGGCCATGGTCAAGGGCCACGAGAAGGCTCTCGCTGCCTTCCGCCTCACTGCGGAGAATACGCAGTTGCCCGACTTAAAGCAGACTGCCGAACAGGGTTCGCAGATCGTTTACGGGCACCTGCAGCTCATCAAAAAGATCGCGAAGGATCACCACCTGAAGAGCTGACACGCGGAACGGAACCAGGCAGGCCCAGCACGCGTTCGCCCCTCAGGCCATCCGCTGTGAACTTTACTGCGCCGTCCACCCGCCGTCAATCAGGATGTCCGTTCCGGTAATAAAGCCGGACTCCGGCAGGCACAGGTGGCGAACCAGCGCCCCTACCTCTTCCGGGCTTCCCCAGCGCCCGACTGGAATCTTCGACACAAATCGCCGGTTTATCTCCGCATCTTCCATCAGCGGCGAGTTCATCTCCGTCGCAAACGGTCCCGGACTCACCGCCACAACGGTAATTCCTTCCCCCGCAAGCTCCAGCGCCAGCGCCTTGGTCAGCCCCAGCAGGCCGAATTTGCTGGCAGAGTAGGCCGCCCGCCCAGGAAGGGAAACATGGCTCATGATGGACGTCAGGTTGAGGATGCGCCCATAGCCTCTGCCCTTCATATGCGGAACAAACGACCGGCACATCAGGAACGCGCTGGTCAGATTCGCCGCAAGTACGCTCTCCCACTCGTCCAGCGAGAACTCCTCCAGCGGCTTGCGGATGTTCATGCCGGCATTGTTCACCAATATGTTGACATGCCCGAAACTCGACAGGATGTCCCTCTCAATCCGCTGAACCTGTTCCTCGTTGGTTACATCGGCCTGAAAGATCTCGGCCTCGCCGCCCGCCGTTCGAATGTGGTCCGCAACCGAGTGCAGCGCATTCTTATCCCGCGCAACCAGCGCCACTTTAGCTCCGGCAGAGCTCAGGGAAATCGCAACAGCTTTCCCCAGGCCCCGGCTGGCGCCTGTAATCACCGCAACGCGGCCATCAAGAGGTGGAGTTTTCATGTTGGTCATGGTACCAGCAGAGTCCCGTGCGTAGCAGCCCAGTCCACGGCGAAGTCATGCTGCAAAGGGTAGAATGACAGTAATGTCCCAAACGTTCCTCAGGTGCGGATGGCCCATCCGGCGCGCGTGTTTGGTCCTGCTGCTGCTACTTTTTCCCGTAGGCGCACTGTGCCAGGCTGTCAAGGACCTCCCGAAACCAACTGACTATGTCAGCGACTTCGCCCATGTCATGTCGCCCGCCACAATCCAGAAGCTGGACTACGTCTGCGGCGAGGTGGACCATGAGGCGCACGCGCAGATCGCGGTCGTTACCGTCAATAACCTCAACGGGAAAGACGTGTTTGACTACGCCGTCCAGCTCTACCAGGCATGGGGAATCGGCGCCAAGGGCGGCAAGGACCAGGACCGCGGTGTGCTCATCCTCATCGCGGTGAAGGACCGCAAGCGGTTCATCTCCACCGGATACGGCCTCGAAGGCATCCTGCCCGATGGCCGCGTCGGACAGATCGGCCGCGAGATGGTGCCCTATCTGCGCAACAACGACTTTGATGGCGCCATGACCCTGGCCGTCGGCCAAATCTCCCAGATCATCGCAGCCGACGCGGGGATTAAGCTCGCTCCTTTGCAGGGCCAGCAGCCCATGACCCAGCAGGTCCAGGTCAGCTTCGGACAGATGGTCGTCCTCGGAATCATCATTCTCCTCGTCATCCTTTTCCTGGCGCGCTTCGGCGGCTCGGGGCTGGTTGGCTTTCTCCTCGGCATGTTTTTAGGCGGCGGCTTTGGCGGCGGCTTCGGGGGTGGAGGCGGTTTCGGCGGCGGTGGTGGTGGTGGTGGCGGCTTTGGCGGTTTCGGCGGCGGCAGCACCGGCGGTGGCGGCGCCGGTGGCAGTTGGTAGGCCCCGCAATTGATAGGATTGAGTTTACTGAAGGAGAAAACGAACGATGATGCGTCGTGGATTGTGGATCGCAGTTGGTGTGATCGCGGTTATCGTGCTGGTCGCGCTTTTGATCGCCGGCAGTTACATAACTGCCCGGAATGAAATGGTGGCCAAGCAGGTCGCCTACCAGACCCAGTGGTCAAACGTGCAAACGCAGCTCCAGCGGCGGTCAGATTTGATTCCAAACCTGGTGGCGACAGTGAAGGGGTACGCGACCCATGAGCAAACCGTCTTTGCCGATGTCTCGAATGCGAATGCCGGGCTGCTCAATGCTCACAGCCCCAAGGCGGAAATGAAGGCGAGCGGCCAACTCGACTCAGCCCTGGGACACTTGCTGATGCTGCAGGAGTCATACCCCAACCTCAAGGCCAATCAGAACTTCCTCGCGCTGCAGGATCAACTGGAAGGCACTGAAAATCGCATCGCCGTCGAGCGCCGCCGCTATAACGAGTCTCTGCGCGACTACAACACTTACGTCCAGCAATTTCCGAATAACATCTGGGCAGGCATCTCCGGATTCAAGCCCGACGACGCCTATTTCGCCGCCACACCGGCTTCGCAAAACGCCCCGACGGTCAAGTTCTGATGTAAATCGGCGCGGTTGAGTCAAAATAAAAAGCGGTCAGCAGAATATACCTGCTGACCGCTTTTTATCTGACCGGTTTTATTCCGGGGTCTTTAGCTTTTGGTAAAGGAGGCGATCGCGCTTGCCTCGTCGTCCTTCACATCAAATACGGTATAGAGCTTGGTGATCTGCAGCAGGTCATGAACCTTCTTGGTCAGGTTCAGCAGCTTCAGTTCGCCGCCCTGGTTGCGCGCTGTGGTGTAGGCGCTCACTAACTCGCCAATGCCTGAGCTGTCGATGTAATTCACATCGCCCAGGTTGAGCAGGATGTTCTTCGAACCTTTGGCCAGCAAATCACGGACGGCATCGCGCAGCAACACGCTGCCTTCGCCCAGGGTAATACGCCCGCTGAGGTCGAGAATCGTAACGCCATCCACCTGTCGGGTGGTAATCTTCATGCTCACTGAAAAAGTCCTCCTTAGCTTCCTGTTGGGGTGGCCCCAAGATGTTTTATAAGAGTCAGCTCGGTTCCGGGATGCAATTGTTTGAAGTGTACCTCATCCATGAAGGAGCGGATGAGGAAGATACCGCGGCCGGAGCCGCGCAAAAGATTTTCCGGAGCGAGGGGGTCGGGCAGTTGGCTGGAGTCAATGCCTTCGCCCTGGTCTGCGATGCGGATGACGAGGGAGTCACCCGTATTTTCAAAAGATACCGTGATGCGCTTTTCCGGGTCGTATGAATTGCCGTGCAAAACGGCATTCACCGCGGCTTCGCGAACGGCCATCGTTATTTTGAATAGCTCGTCCTCGTCCACGCCGGCTTTTTTGGCCATTTGTTCGGCCGTTTCTTCTACTTTGTTTACACTGTCCAGCGAGGACTCGAGCGTGTAGGTTATACGGCCTGCCTGTTGTCCAGCCAAATGCTCTTCCTCGCGTTGCGGCATGACACCCTTAAAATCAGCGCTTTTGGGAATTTTTAAAGCCTGTACGTCGAAGTTTGCTTGTTGGAACGGGCAATGTCAAGCAGCTTAAAGGGCGGGGAACCCCGAACTGCTATCTTTCCCGAGCTACTACCTTTAATAGGATAGCTGCTGCCGGAAAGGGAATGCGTGGGCATGCTCCACTTCCTGCCCGCCTTTGACGCTGCCCTTGCCGGGAAGCCCCCCCTCAGCCGGGCCCCATGCCTTTCCGTGCCTCTCCAGACGCTTCCAGGCTCCGTTCCTCGCCGCACCTGCTTTTCACTCTTGCGACGGCTTACGGCGGTCATCGTCAGTGTTTTGTCTGGGATGCGCCTGGCGCAGCAAGTCCGGATATACGGTCCTTTTATCCCGCTCATTAAATTCTGTTTACACTGTAGATTGGGAAGGGAACTGGGCTATACTATATACACGCTCGTACTTGAGTGGGTTGTTCTTAGCACGTATTGCTCCAGGGACGTTTAGGATCCAAGCACTGCCTGCCGCTCCACCTTCCTCGAACATTTCTAGCGAATATCTAACACCAAAAGGAAACACCATCATGGAACAGGGCATTGTTAAGTGGTTCAACGACGCCAAAGGCTTTGGGTTCATCACCCGTGACAGCAATAACGAGGATATTTTTGTACATTTCTCGGCAATCAACGCCAATGGCTTCCGTAGTCTTCAGGAAGCTCAGCGCGTGCAGTTTGAGGTAGTACGCGGACCCAAGGGTCTGCAGGCTGAAAACGTTCAGCCCGTCTAAAACTTTGGATCGCATTTGACCCGACGGGAGAGCCGCTGTGCTCTCCCGTTTTGCTTTTGCCCGCCTGCTTGTCGGCAAGTCAAAGCTATCTGAAATTACCCATACCGCCTCAATTCGATAAAATCAAGCCGTGGAATATTTCTCCGACGGCGTAAAGCTCTTCTATACCGTGCAGGGCGAAGGCCCCGCCGTTGTCTTGCTGCACCCCACCCCCTGCGACCACCTCTTCTGGCTCGGCGCGGCGGAATCCCTTACCGGCAAATACCAGGTCATCCTCCCCGATTTGCGCGGACACGGGCAGTCCGGCGCGGGTGAAGGGCCCATCACCATGCAGCGGTTGTCCGCTGACGTGCTGCGCCTCCTCGACGAGCTTGGTATTCAGCGCGCGCTCTTTGCCGGATGCTCCATCGGCGGCTACACCCTCTATGAAATCTGGCGTTCGGCGCCCGCGCGCGTGCAGGCGCTGGCCTTCTGCTGCGCCAAGCCGCAGGCCGATACCGATGCGGCCCGTCTTCAGCGCGAAGCGTCCATCGCAATGATCCGCGAACGTGGATCGGCTGAAGTGATCGATGCGCAGCTCACCAGGCTCATTGGCCCTACCGCCCAGCGGCGTCATCCCGAGCGCATTCCAGAAGCCCGCGCCATGATGGAAATGACCACCCCGGAAGCGTTAATTGCCATCCAACAAGGGCTTGCCGCCCGTCCCGATTCCGTCGAGACCGCCCGTGGCATCCGCGTGCCCTGCTTTATTCTTGCCGGCGGCGAAGACCCGGCGTCTACTCTAGGCGACATGAAGCTGCTGGCCGAGACCATCCGCAATGGCGGCTACGGCTCCGAGTACACCGAGCTGCCGGATGCCGGTCACTTTGCCCCTTGGGAACAGCCCCAGACGGTTGGACGCCTCCTGCGCCGCTTCTTCGATTCCGTCGTTGGGTGACGTGACACACCGCACATTCGGCCGAATCGCGCCATAATGTTCCTGCAGCACCAAGGATGACTGCGGTCAAGGAGGCTTCTTATGGATGCGAGTACGGCTGGAACTGCGACAAATGGAGGCGTAAGAAAGATAAAGTGTTCCCCAAGCGCCGCTGGAATTTCCGTGGGCCTGTTGTGGGCCTGTGCCATCTTTTTCCTGGGAATCACGGCAATCTTCGGCTGGGGAGCCGAACTGGTTAAGGTCTTTGCATCGCTGTATATCGGGTATGCCGCATCCTTTGCCGGCGCGATTATCGGCGCTCTCTGGGCCTTTGTGGATGGCTACATTGCCGGAGCCGTCGGTGCCTGGCTCTATAACTTTTTCACCAGATCATCGGTTGCCTGATTCCTTCGGCGCATAAAGCAAAACCAGAAATGGTGTAAGGCGGAGCGGCGAATCCCCAGCCGACGCGACCATCCGGGAGCGGTGTCCCTGCACTCCCATCAAAATGGAAACACCTTACGGTAACTCAGGTTTTGCTCCTAGCGTTTCAGCAGATTCTTCGCCAGGAAGAGCAGGTTCGCGGGCCGCTCGGCCAGGCGACGCATAAAGTACGGATACCACTCCGTGCCGAACGGCACATACACCCGCACGTTATAACCCTCGGCTACCAGTGCTCTCTGCAGGTCGCGCCGCACTCCGTAAAGCATCTGGAACTCGAAGCTGTTCTTTGCCAGCGCTTTCTCCTGCACAAAGCGCCTGGCTGCCAAAATCATCGCTTCATCATGCGTCGCAATGCCGTGGTAAATTCCACTCGTCAGCAGCGTTTGTGTCAGCCGCACAAAGTTTGCATCTACGCCTGCCTTGTCCGGATAGGCCACTTCCGCAGGTTCCTTGTACGCGCCCTTGCAAAGTCGAATGCGGATGCCGTCCCCGGTCAGCGCGGCTATATCATCTGCGCTGCGGTACAGATACGCCTGTATCACGATGCCCACATGTCCCCGGTTCTCCGGCCTGGCATGCAGCGCGCGCACCACATCGATGGTCGCCTGGGTATACTCGCTGCCTTCCATGTCAATGCGGACAAAATTGTGTAGGGCCACAGCATGCTCCACCAGCCCTGACACAATCTCCGCCGCCAGGCCGTCACCCAGAGCCATGCCCATCTGGGTGAGCTTTACGCTCACGTTGGACTTGAGCTTCCGCTGATCAATCGCATCCAGCAGTTTGTGGTAGATGCCGGCAGCTCCGCGGGCCTGCTCCGGCGTGCTCACATTCTCGCCAAGACTATCCAGGGTGGAGGCGATTCCTTGATTTTGCAGGGATTCAGCCGCCCTCAGCACGTCTTCTATCTCCAGGCCCGCAACAAACCGCGAAGACATGCGCCGGCCGAGCGTAGAGCGTTCTGAGAAGTGGCGCAACGGCTGGTTGCGGGAAAGAGCGATGAACGCGGAGCGAAGAATTGGCATCGTGGTCGTGTTTCAGGGCGGTCAGGCCGAACTGCCTATTGTCGCACAGCGCATGCGTGCGTGGAGACACCCGCGGGGCAGGAAAATCAGGAAAGGTCGTCGATTCGATGGCCGCGAAAAAACCACGTACGAAAAGCGGGCATCACAGTAGTCAAGCAATCGAACAGCACGATGCTTCAAACTGCCTGGAGAACTGCAATGGTCAAGAACTGCGCAAACACGAATTGCGGCAAGCCCCTCCGCTATTTGCGCGAGGGCCGCATATTTGTATTTGAATTGAAAGAAAGCAACGGGAACGGTTCAATTCACCGGATGGAACATTTCTGGCTGTGTGGCACGTGTTCCAGAACACTTCGACTCGAAAAAACCAGTGAGGGTGTACAGGCGATAATGAAGCGCACAGTCCACAGCACCATCGCGCATCCGCTCGCCTCCTGAGAGTTCCTTCTCGCCTTTCTGCTGGAGGCTTGGCCGCGATTCCCCCCATCGGAAGCGAACCGCGTCTGGGGGGCGTCTGGGGGCACTTGGGGGGCGTCAATTGCAAGTGCTTTCACTGGCTCCCGAAGTCCCGTCTATGTGACCTGTCTGTGACTTGATATTCCTGGTATTGCACTGTTTTTGCGCCAACGCACCGTGCGGCAATGGCCTGAGCTGTGCTCCTGCTCGCCTGTGCCTTGTAGGCATAGCAATCAAAGGACTTGAAGCGTTTTCCGCTAAATTTGCAGCCCCGATTTGGGGTAGATCGCTCCGATGGAATATCCTGAACCGGTAGTCCCGGAATAGGTTCACGGTCGCGAAATTTGCTTCCTCGCGCACCGCGCAGTAGAAAACCCGCATCTACTATTCTATAAAAGAGTTACCCTGTATCTGGAGCACGCTCATTATGACCAAGGCAGATCTCGTAGAAGAAGTCACGCAGATAGGCGATCTTACCCGGCGCGACGGCGAAGTCATTGTCGACACCATTTTTGACGCAGTTATCGGTGCGCTGAAGGCTGGAGACAAGATCGAAATTCGCGGGTTCGGCAGTTTCCGGATCCGTCAACGCAAGCCGCGTATCGGGCGCAACCCGAAGACAGGCGCGAAGGTCGATGTTCCAGCCAAGCGTGTTCCCTACTTCAAGCCCAGTAAAGAACTGCGCGACCTTGTCAATCCAGGCGAAAAAGCCACTGCCGCCTGATTGAAAATTTCTCTTCTGACTGGCCTTGCTCCCCCCTTTGGAAAGGCGGAGAGTGAGGCTTTGTTGTTGTTTGAGGCGGTTCGCGGCGACCGCAGCCCGGCTCTATGCCCGGATGCCGATCACGGAGAACATCCGTCCCGTAAAGCCATGGTCGGCACGGTACGAGAAGAACCGGTCATGCTGGCAGCGGGTGCAATGGCCCGCAACGGAGATCGACTCCGGCTTTAACCCGGCATCCTGAAGTTGCCGCCGGTTCGCCTCCACCAGATCCAGATGCAGGCTCGGGCCAATATTGCTGTGCCCCGGCGCACGGGCCGTCATAAACAACAGCGGATACTTCTCCTTCACCGGGTCCGAATCGTAAACATCGCGGAACAGCGCGTCGGCATACGCAAACTGCGAATCAAACTCGCTCCTCACCTCTTCGCCCACCGCATAGCAGCATTGGCCAATTCCCGGGCCGATGGCCGCCACCAGGTTCTTCGGCTTGCAGCCGTACTCCAGCTGCATCCGCCCCACGCCGTTCTCCACAATCCGCTTCAGGGTCCCACGCCAGCCGGCATGGAAGGCCGCCACCACTTTCCGCTTGCGGTCGGCAATCAGCACCGGAATGCAGTCCGCCGTCTGGATGGCCAGCAGAATCCCCGCCTCCGTCGTCATCATGCCGTCGCCACGGTGCTTCGCAACTTCACCCGCATCCGCATGCGTCACCGTCCGAATCAAGGACGAATGTATCTGCTGCAGCATCACCAGCGGAAAATCAGGCTTGCCCGCAGCCCGCTTCAGGAACATCCGCCGGTTCGCCAGAACGTTCCTGCGATCGTCCGACGAGGTAAATCCAAGATTCAGCTCGCCCGTCGTCTGACCCGGGCTGTACGCCACCGATTTGCCGCCCGTCCGCGTGCTGAACCCGCTCATCAGCCAGGGAATCTCTTCCAGTACGGGAGACGGCAGCACCTCCACCCCGCTTTTTTTCTGCGCAGCAGTGTTGCGCCGCGATGCCGGAATCTGTTTCGGGTGCCGTGCCTGACGCTCAAATCCTGCCGCCATCAGTTTGCGACGCCCATGGGTCAATCCCACGCTGGCCAGCAGTTGGTCAACCTCGCGAATGGCGGACGAAGACTCCGAAGTGGCGGACATAATGCCATTCTACGGTATCCGGTTTGGCCAAAACGCAACGCGATTCAAGCCTGCCGGGGCTCTGATAAGCTAAAGCTGACCTGGACATGGATACCGCTTTTGGGTGTATCACGCGCCACTCAATCCATGGCAAATTCTCACTCCCTCTGGCTCCTAGGGCACCACCGGTTTTGGACAAAACAATCCCTGTGCATGAAACCTCAAAATCCAGATTTCCCGATGCAGCGGTCTCCCGTTGGATTCTGCTGGCTGCCGTCCTCTGGTGTATCGTCTGGTTCGTGCACGCCTGGCACTACTGGGAGGACGACGCTTACATCCATCTCGAATTTGCCCGCAACGTCGCCGCCGGGCACGGGTATTCCTTCAATGGAATGCTCGTCAATGGCGACACCGCGCCACTCTGGGTACTCCTGCTCGTCGCCGCTCACGCTCTCATTCCCAACTGGCTCGTGGCCGGCAAGGTGCTCACCGCTCTCGGTGCAATCTTCGCCCTCGGCGGCGCCTACTACTTATCAAAGCACCTGGTAAAGGGCCTCGATGGAGCCAAAACCTTCGCCGCATGGATGGTTCTGCTGCTCGTCGTCAATCCCTTCTTCTGCTACTGGAGTTTCTCCGGCATGGAGACCCTCACCGCACTGGGGCTGGCCTTTTGGGGAACCCTGATTGCCGTGAAGGAGCGCCCCACCTGGGGCAGCTTTTATCTGGGCTGCTTTGTCACCGGTATCGCCCCCGTGCTGCGCCCCGAAATGATGGCGTTTTCCGGGCTGGCCGGCCTGCTCCTGCTTCAACAGTGGTTCGGCTTTCCGGGCCGTGCATCCTCAATCAAAAAATTTCCGGGCCTGCTCCTGGGACTCATTCTGTTCGCACTGCCCGTGGCGCTTTGGTCAGTCTATGCATTCCATGCATTCGGGCACGTCATCCCCAACACCAATGCTGCCAAACGGGCCGCCCCCAACGAATCGGTGATCACGCACATACTCGAAGTCTACGGCCTTGGATTTCCGGTTGTGCTGGCCGAAGTCGCAGGCCTCGCAGTTCTCGCCTTGCTGAAGCCGGCGCTCCTCCGAAAAGAAAAGAATCCCCTGCGCCTTCTTCCCGTCGCCAGTTGGATATTTGTGATCTGGTCCGCGGTCGCGGCGGCGTTCTATGTCATCGACCACACCTACGTGCAGACCCGCTATGTTTTTGTCATGGCGCCCGGACTCGTGCTCGCGGTTCTGGCCTTCAACTATCGAAGACTCCCTCGATGGGTCTATCGGGTCTCGCTTGTCGGCGCGCTCCTCGCCGCCGTCACGGTCAGCTCTGTCACTGCCTGGCTTCTGATACGCAATAAGGTGATCCGGGACAGGCAGATGCAGGACATGGCAAAGTATGTCAGGAACCAGGTTCCGCCCGGCGCACCCGTGGCCATCTATGCAATCGGAGAGCTGGCGTTTGACTCCCAACATCCCATCATCGATGTCGGGGGCATCACGAGGCCGGGAGTGACTCAGTACCTATTCCAGAACCAGAGCCTCGTTGTCCAGTGGGCAAAGCAGCAGGGCGCAAAGTACTACGTCGCGGCCAAACAGCCGGAGCCAGGTGCGGTCCCGGTCTTTTCCATCAAAGCGCCAATTTTAGGCTGGTCCCTCGACAAGCACTACTACTCCCGATCCGGTCCATTGCATCTTTGGAAACTTCCTGTGTCTGGAACCCAGCCGGTCTCCGCCGTTGCAACCGGGAAATAAAGCAACAGGCTCAGATAGCCCAACCCGCCATCCATGCACTTTGCAACCCAAAAAGCATATGGGCCCGCATTCCGGCGGACCCGCTCAAGAGGCTTATACGAGGAAGGATGGGAAAGAGTTTTGCTGGAAGAGTGTCTGCCTCTGAAAGAGGCAGACCGATTACCGTAGGGAGAACTCACAACTAAGATGGGCTTATGCGAATGCAGGCCTCTATTGAATAACTATAAAGATGCAGTCTCCCGGCCAAAGGGCTGCCTGGAAAGTTACAAAAGGTTAAAAAACTTTTAGCAGCAGCCTGGCCAGCAACGCCTTTTCCCCGGTTTTGGCACTGTCGCGCCTCAGAATGCCTATCCATATTACGTTAGGAATAAGCAGTCGATTACTGTTGTACTGAACGGCTAACTGGTTCCAACTCGGCCAACTCGGGATTCCCGAAGTATCTGCGCTGGAAGAACAGGGCTACGTTGACCAGGGCAATCATCACCGGCACCTCAACCAGCGGGCCGATCACCGCGGCAAACGCCGCTCCGGAGTTGATTCCAAATACCGACACCGCCACGGCAATCGCCAGCTCAAAGTTGTTGGAGGCGGCGGTGAACGCGAGCGTCGTCGTCTTTGAATAGTCCGCGCCCAGCTTTTTGCCCATATAGAAGGACACCAGAAACATCACCACAAAATAGATCAGCAGGGGCACGGCAATCCGCAGCACATCCAGCGGAAGGCGAACGATATAACTCCCCTTCAGCGAGAACATCACCACGATGGTGAACAGCAGAGCCACCAGCGTCAGGGGACTGACTCGCGGAACAAAAACGCGCTCATACCACTCGCGTCCTTTCAGGCGAACCAGCACGGTGCGCGTCAGAAACCCGGCGACAAACGGAATACCGAGATATATGAAGACGCTCTGCGCAATCTCTCCAATGGAGATATTCACTACCGCGCCCCGCAGGCCCAGCTTGGCCGGCAACACCGTGATGAAAACCCACGCATAGAGCGAATAAAAGAGCACCTGAAAAATCGAGTTGAACGCCACCAGTCCGGCGGCGTAGTTCGTGTCGCCCTTCGCCAGTTCGTTCCACACAATCACCATAGCGATGCAGCGCGCCAGGCCAATCATGATCAGTCCAGCCATGTATTCCGGGTAGCCGCGCAGAAAGACAATCGCCAGAACAAACATCAGGATCGGACCGATCACCCAGTTCTGCACCAGTGACAGCGTGAGTACCTTCTTGTTGCGGAAGACCTCGTGCAGCTCCTCATATCTGACCTTGGTGAAGGGCGGATACATCATCAGAATCAGCCCGCAGGCGATGGGAATCGAGGTGGTT
>Ga0307373_10000800_pt1 | contig 60586 bp, 58 predicted proteins | sample OX2MG_FD_202534 | JGI IMG/M metagenome (GOLD analysis project Ga0307373, IMG submission 202534) | Soil microbial communities from Risofladan, Vaasa, Finland - OX-2 | ecosystem: Environmental > Terrestrial > Soil > Coastal area > Acid sulfate soil | place: Finland: Risofladan, Vaasa | collected... | reverse complement strand
GTCGAGGATCTCGACGCGATCCGCTTGCTCGCGCCGCAACTGGCGTCCCTCGAAACCGCGCCGCCCGAGCGCCTCTGGCGGTCCATCCACGCCCGGATGGTCAAGGAAGGCCTGGTCCGTCGTGCCGGCTGGCTGAGCCGTCCCTCTGCCTGGGCTCCGACGCTGGTGCGTCCGCTCGTCGCGGCCGCCGCCGCACTGGCTCTTGCGGCACTCACCTTCACGATCACTTCCCGCCCGGCTCGCCAGCCGATGCCGGCCGGCCGCGGGTGGCTTTCCGCCGACGAAACCGAGCTGGCCAGCGTCGATACCCAGCTCGATCACGTCGAGCGCGGCACTGTCGAGTCGGTTCACGCCAGCGATCCGCAGGTCCAATACGTGCTCCAGCAAAATCTGATGATCGTCAACCGCCAGATCGCCCGTTGCGAGAAGACGCTCGAAGAGGCGCCGTCGGATGAGAATACGCGCGATTATCTGTACGACGCCTACCAGCAGAAGGCGGATTTGCTGAACCTGATGGCCGAGCAAAACGCCGGCGTAACCGAATAAGGGGAACCGGACCGGGAAACAGCGATGAGAACCGGAAAAAGAGTTGCGGGACCGTTCGTGGCGATCGCCATCGCACTGGTTGGCGTTCCGGCGTTTGCGCATCGTATCCGGAAGCAATTCAAGGTCATGTCGCATCCGGTGGTGACCCTGCGCAATTCCAGCGGCAAGGTGACCATCCGCGCCTGGCAAAAGCCCGAGGTGCAGATCGTCGTTAACCAAAAGAGCTCGAAGTTGGCCGTGGACGCCCAGCAACAGGGGAACATGATCGTGGTTTCCACCCGCATTCTCACCGACAACGTCACCCCGGCCGATATGGAAACCGATTACGATATCGCCGTCCCGCAGGAAACGGAGCTTTCCATTCACAACGATTCCGGCCAGGTCGACGTCCAGGGAGTTCTCGGTGATATGACCTACGAGACGGTCGGCGCCGACGTCGATCTCAATCAGGTCACGGGCTATATCACCGTCCACACCGTCGGCGGTTCGTTCACCTGCAACGAGTGTTCGGGCGGGATCGAGGCCAATTCCATCAGCGGCGCCATCAACGTGATTGGCTCGGAGTCGAACAACGTGCAAGCGCGCACCTCGACGGGCAACATCCTGCTCGACAGCAACCTGCTGCCCAACGGCCTCTACCAGCTTCGGGATTACAGCGGCGAAGTGGATGTATTCTTTTCTCCCTCGGACTCCTTCGACGTCACCGCCATTTCGCTGCACGGCAAAGTGGTCAATCAGGCCGCTCTCAAGCAGCGGGCTCAGCCGCAGCACAACTTGCCGCCCTTCGCGCGTTCCCTGTTCGGCGCCTACAACGAGGGAAGCGCCCGACTGGTGATCAATTCGTTCAGTGGTACAATTCAAATTCGCCGGCGCCAGTAATCACTCTCCGGCGGCCTGATGCCTGTTCCCATTTCCTGCAAAGTCATCGCGCTCGTCGGCTTCATGGGCTGCGGCAAGACCACCGTTGGCCGTCTGCTCGCCGAGCGGCTAGGATGGCGATTCGTGGATCTCGATACGCGCATCGTCGAGCGTAGCGGTTCTTCGATCGTCGATATCTTCCGCCGGCATGGCGAGCCCGTCTTCCGCGAAATCGAACAGGAAGTTCTCGATCGCAGCCTGGGCGAAATCGCCGAACGCGGCCGCTGCGCAGTTTTCGCTCTGGGCGGCGGCACGCTGACACGCCCGGAAAATCTGGGCCGGCTGCGCCAGGCCGGAGCCACGCTCGTCTGGCTCGACTGTCCAGTCGAGGACCTGCTGATACGCTGCGCGGGTGTCAGCGATCGCCCCCTATTCCGCGACGAATCGAGCTTCCGGCGCCTGTTTCAGGAGCGGGTCCCTGTTTACAGCCAAGCCGATTACCGCGTGGACGCCACGGCGGAGCCGGCTCTGGTGGTCGAGCGAATCCTGCCCCTGGTTCGCCTGACGGGGGTTGGGGGATGAAGGCCTGCCGGACATCGCTCCTCCTGCTGGCCGCCGCGCTGCTGGCTGCGCCGGCTCTGGCATCGCCGGCTCCGGCAATCGGTCCCGACCACGGCCAATTCCGCATCCTGCTCCGGGGCCGCAGCGTGGGCACGGAGGATTTCACGATTGCGCGTGAAGGGGAGGGATGGTCGGCGCGCAGCAGCATCCGGCTACATTTGCCCGGCCGGAAAGAGGAACAAGACACGGCCGCGCTTTCGCTCGGGGCCCACGGCTCTCCGATTCGTTACCGCTGGACCGGGCATTCGGCCCGGGTCCGCTCGATCCAGGTTGCATTCAGCGGCCATGCGGCCCGGGTAACGCTGCGCCAGCCCGGTTCGGCGCCCGCCGTCGAGGCGTTTTCTTTTCCGCCCGGTCCCGTCGTTGTGCTCGACAATAACGTCTACGCGCAGTACGCCATCCTGGCCCGGCTCTACAACTGGAAGGCCGGCGGCCCGCAAAAATTTTCTGTTCTGATTCCGCAGGACCAGGTCCCGGGGACCGTCACGGTGGAGTCGCGCGGGAAGCGAAGGGTGGCCGGGACGACGCTCGATCTGCTCGCCGTGAAGAGCCCCGATCTCGAAGTCGATCTCTACGTCGATGCCGCCCGCCGCCCGATGATTCTTCGCGTGCCGGGCTCGGGCGCGGAAATCGTCCGCCAATAACCGCCCGCGACAAGCAATTGCTCGAAACGCTCGAGCCGGCCCAGGCCGCCGGTTGTTGTAGACTTGGCCTGTCTTCGATGACCCTTTCGCTTTGGACGGAGGTGAAGTACCTGAAGGGGGTCGGGCCGCACCGTGCCGACACCCTGGCGCGCCGCGCCATCTTCACCGTGGAAGACCTGCTCTACCACCTGCCCTTCCGCTACGAAGACCGCACCCAATTCACTCCGATCGCGGCCGTCCGGCCAGGCAACGTGTACACGGTGCAGGCCGAGGTGGCCGATGGAACCCTGCTCCGCTTCCGCGGCCGCTCCGACGCTGTTTATCATCTGCTGGCGCGCGACGCGAGCGGCGCGCTGGCCGTGAAGTTCTTTCACGGCGCCTACCTGGCCGGCCGCTTCCACGCCGGCCAGCGCATCGTTCTGCATGGCAAGGTGGAAATCGACCGGCTGCGCCCGGCCCGGATCGAGATGGTGAACCCTCAATGCGAGATGCTCGGGGCGGCGGGCGCCGATTCCACCGAAATTGGCCGCATCGTGCCGGTCTACGAATCGATCGGCTCGCTAACGCCGCGCGTTTTGCGCCGGCTGATTCACTCCGCCCTCGAGCAGTTGGGCGAGGATCTCCCCGACCCGCTGCCCGCCGATCTGGTCGGGCGGCTCGATCTGCCGCGGCGAGGACCGGCGCTTCGCGCCGCGCATTTCCCCCCTCCCGGCGAAAACATCGACCTGCTGAACCAGTTCCAAAGCGTCGCCCAGCGGCGATTGATTTTCGAGGAGTTCTTTTTCTTCCAACTGGGCCTCGCACTGCGCCGCCACCGCCAGCAGGCCGAGCCGGGAATCGCCTTCCGCGTTCGCGAGGACCGCGTCCGGGAAGCGCTGAAGCGGGTATTGCCGTTCAAGCCGACCGCCGCGCAGAAACGCGTTTTAGCGGAAATCGCCGCCGACCTCGAGCGGGCGGCGCCGATGAACCGGCTGCTGCAAGGAGACGTGGGCAGCGGCAAAACGATCGTCGCCTTGCAGGCGGCCGTGATCGTCATCGAAAACGGCTACCAGGTGGCGCTGATGGCGCCCACCGAAATCCTGGCCGTACAGCACTTCCTGGCGGCGCGCCGCATTCTCGGGCGGGCGGGCTACGCGGTGGAGATCCTGGTGAGCGGCATGAAACCGGCGGCGCGGCGCGCGGCGATCGAGCGAGTGGGGAGCGGTGAGGCGCAACTGGTCGTGGGCACGCACGCCCTGCTCGAAGACCCCGTCGTATTCCGGAAACTGGGCCTGGCCGTCATCGACGAACAGCACCGCTTCGGCGTGCTGCAGCGCAAACAGCTGCGCGAGAAGGCCGCTTCGCCCGACGTTCTCGTCATGACGGCGACGCCGATTCCCCGCACCCTCGCGCTCACCTTGTACGGCGACCTGGATCTTTCGGTCATCGATGAAATGCCGCCCGGCCGCGGCCGCGTGAAGACCGTTTGGCGCGCGGAAGAGGATCTGGCCGGGGTATGGGAGTTCGTCCGCGCCCAGATTCGCGCCGGCCGGCAGGCCTACGTCGTCTATCCGGTGGTGGAAGAATCGAAACGGGAACTCAAGGCCGCGATCGCCCAATACGAGCTGCTTTCGAAAAAAGTGTTTCCGCGAGAACGAGTCGGCCTGCTTCACGGCCGCCTGCCGAGCGAGGAAAAAGACCTGGTGATGAACGAGTTTCGCGCCGGCCGGATTCAAATGCTGGTGGCGACCACCGTGATCGAAGTGGGCGTGGACGTTGCGAACGCGACCGTCATGGTGATCGAGCATGCCGAACGTTTTGGCCTGGCGCAGCTGCACCAGCTCCGCGGGCGAATCGGCCGGGGCCGTGAGGAATCCTATTGCGTCCTGGTCGCCCCGAAGAATCTTTCCGGCGAAGGCCGCGAACGTCTGCAAACCCTGGTGCGCACCGCCGACGGCGCGCTGATCGCGGAAGCCGATTTGAAGCTTCGCGGGCCGGGAGAATTTTTCGGAACGGCGCAGCACGGCGCGCCCGCGCTGCGCGTGGCGAGCTTGCTTCGCGATCATGACCTGCTCGATCTGGCGCGGCGGGAGGCGTTCGCCATGGCCGCCGACGCTTCCCGCGCGCCGGAACTGGCGCGCCTGCTCGGCTCGCTCGACGCCCACTGGCAACGCCGCTACGAACTGGCGAAGGTTGGCTGAGGCGATGCGAATCGTGGCAGGGAAATACGGCAGCCGTCATCTGAAGAGTCCCGGCAAGCTTCGCCTGCGGCCCACGAGCGACCGGTTGCGCGAAGCGCTGTTCGATATTCTCGGCGGGAAAGTCGCAGGCTGCCGGTTCATCGATGCGTACGCAGGCACCGGCGCCGTGGGCATCGAAGCGCTGAGCCGCGGTGCGCAAAGGGCGATTTTCCTCGAGATCGCCCGCGGCGCCGCGGCCCTGATCCGGCAGAATCTGGAAATGCTGGGCGCCCAAGGGAACGCGGAAATTCTGCACGGCGAGGCGCTGCGGGGCCTGGCCCGGCTTCACGCGCGCGGCGAGCGAGCCGATTTCATCTTTCTCGATCCGCCGTACGAAGACGAGGCCGAATACCGGCGCGTGCTGGAATTTCTCGGCCACTCGGCTCCGCTCGCCCCGCAGGGCGCGATCGTCGTCGAACACACATCGACGCTTGCGCTGCCCGAATTCACCGGGAAGATCGAATGCGAGCGCCGCGTGCGGCAGGGCGACGCCACGCTCAGCTTTTACCGTTTCATGCCCGGCGCGTGAAATACCGTCCGTCGGCGTGAAGAAGGGGCCCTCGGGCAAGCCCTTGTTCGCGCGGGCAATTCCGCTTTTCCGCTCCCGCCTGCAGGACGGGCTGGCGTTATAATTTAGTTTTTCCCCATGACCCCTCCTTTCAGCCACACTCCCGGCTCATTTGGATCTCCGCGCCTCGACGTGCGCTGGCAGACTCGGCGCGCCAATTTCTTCGAGAGCTGCCGCGCGGCGCTGCTGGGCCCGCGCGCCTCGGGCGATTTCGATCCGGTATTTTCCTTCTTCCGCCTCCGCCTGTCGCCGCGGAAAGTACCAGGGCGGGGGATCGCAGGCTCGATGGTCTGGCACATCGTTCTGTTGGGCCTTCTCGTTCCACTCGGCCGGTTGGCCGAGCCGCCGCCAAAGTTCTCTCTGCCGCAGATCCAGATCACCTGGTACGGTCCAACGACCGACGTGGCGCCCGCCGCGGCTAGCAAGCCGAACCAGCCAAAGCCCTCCCTGCGCCCCGTCCCCAGGCCGAAGCGGCCTCCGATCGCTCGCGCCTACAATCCCAAGACAACTGTCATTTTCCAGCCGCCCCGGCCGACCAATTCCCGGCAGGTGCTGATCGAGCCGGATGCGCCGCCCACGCCGCCGAAATTCCTCCCGTCATTGCCGAACACCATTACCTGGGCGGCCACTCGTCCGATTCAGCCGCAAATCGCGGTGAATCCCGGCGCGCTGGTTGCTCGCCAGCCGAAGAATGGCTCGGTCACCGAGGCGATGGCGCCGCGGATATCGAGCGTTGTACCGCCCGCCGCCCCGCTCGATATCGCTTCGGCTTCGAGCGCGATACCCGAGCCGCCGCTTCCGCTCGCGCCTGGTCTGGTTCGCGCCGCACGCTCCAAGCGGCAGACCGAAAGCGCCGCCGCGCCGATCGTGGCTTTCGCGCCCCGTCGCCTCGTCGCGCTTTCCCTCGCGCCCGGCCACGCGCCGCCGCCGCCCGGCAACGCTTCCGCGCCGATCAGTATCGGTCCGCGCGTAGGCAAAACGGCTTCGAGCGGCGCGCCCAGCGCCGCACTCAATGCGGGAGCGGGCATCTCGGCAATGCCCGCAGTCAGCGCAGCGATGCCGGGTCCGGCGGGCTTGCTGATCTCCCACGAGGGCGCAGGGCCGGCGCCGCCGCCCGCGCCATCTCCATTACCCAAAATTTCGGCGCCTTCCCCGCTCCCGCCGCGGCCGCCGCTTCTGCCGCGTTCGGATCGCAACGGCGGGGCCGGGGGCGGCATCAGACCTCACGATCTGGCTCACGAAGTCCTCGGCATGCGCCCCATCCACACACTGCTGATGAATATGCCCAACCTGACCAGCGCGACCGGAAGCTGGCTGCTCGATTTCACCGAGTTGCCGGGCGAGAGAATTCCGCTCGGCGGCGACACCGTCGCGCCGCTGCCGGTGCGGAAAGTCGATCCCGAATATCCGCCCGAACTGATTCAAGAGGGCGTCGAGGGAGAGGTGGTGCTATACGCCGTGATCGGCCGCGACGGCCAGGTCAGCCACATTCGCGTCGTGCAAAGCCTCGACCCGGTCCTCGACCGCAACGCGGAGGCCGCCTTCGCCAAGTGGAAATTTCAACCCGCATTGGCGGACAACTATCCGATCGCCCTCGAAGTCCTCGTTCACATTCCGTTCTTCAGCTACGAATCGCCGCGCTGAGAGCCGCCCCGCCGTCAAATCGTCAGGGCTGCCGCTAAGCGGTCGATATCGCCGGCGCTGGTGTACAGGTGGGGAGAGATGCGGATGGCGTTTTCCCGCAGGCTCACGATCATTTCGGCCTGGCGGAGATTCCGGTAAAGAGCGCGCGTCTTTTCGGGCGACCGCCCCGCAATGCAAACGAAGGGGCCACGGAAATGGGGATCGGCGGGGCTCGCCAGCACGCAGCGGTCGACCGGAAGCTGCCCGAGGATCTGCCCGATCAGCCGGCGATTGTGTTGCCAGACCGATTCCACGCTGGCGCGCAGCAGGAATTCGAGCGATGCTTCCATCGCCACCAGATTCAAGCTCGCCGTTTCGGGCGCGTCCCAGCGGCGCGGGCCCGGCTCGGGGCGGTAGGGAGCCGGCGCGTCGAGCGATTCGAACGCGCGGGCGTGCGGCAGGGCGGTCCAATAAAATGGCGCGGGGCGCATTTGCCCGATCAGGTCTTCGCGCAACCAGAAGAATCCCGTGGCGTTGGGGCTGAGCAGCCATTTGTAGCCGGCCGAAACGACAAAATCAGCTCCGAGCTGGGCGACGTCGACCGGCATCGCCCCGGCGCACTGGCTGACATCGAGAGCCAGCCACGCTCGGGCCGCGTGGCAGGCGTCGGCGAGCGGGCGGGCGTCGATCCGCGCGGCGTCTTGAAAGCGGACCAGGCTCGTCGCCACCAGACGGGTGCGCGGCCCAATGGATTTCACAAAATCTTCCGCGCGCAGAAATGGCTCGCGTGCCCGCACCGTGCGCACGCGCAACTGGCCGCGCTCGGCGAGCGGGGCGAAGGCGGCGAAAGTCGCGGGGAATTCGCGCTCGGCGATGAGGACCTCGTCATCGGCCTTCCAGTCGATTCCGCAAGCGATCGCCGCCAGGCCCGTCGTTGCGCCCGTGGTAATGGCTACTTCGGACGCCTTTGCGCCGATTATCCGCGCCACCAGCGCCCGGACGCGGTCGGGGAGATCGAAATGAACCCCCTCCGGCATTTTCTGCGGCTGCTCTTTCCATTCCACCGCTCGCCGCATCGCTTGCGCGGCCGAGCGCGGCATCGGGCCCTGGCCCGCCACGTCCAGATAGGTCACATTGCCGAAATCGGAAAATTCGTTCTTGTAATCCATCGAAGAAAACTCCTTCCCAGAGCCTTGTTGTTTTGCCGGGACGAATCGGGCAGCGCGGCCGCGGCCATCGGATCAGAAATGCTCGCGCAATTCGCGGAAACTGATCAGCAGCAGCATCCGGCCCGTTCCGCAGAGCAGTTCGGCGTGCTCGAGGTCCCAGGTGAGGCGGTGAGGAATGAACACCACGTTCAAGCCGGCCTCGAGCGCGGGATTCACGTCGCTTTTCGGGCTGTTGCCGACCATCCAGGCATTGCGCTTGACGATTTTGTGCCGGTGCACCACCTTTTCGTAGCTCGCCGTGTCCTTTTCCGGCGCGATTTCCACCGCTTCGAAGTACGAGCTCAGGCCCGAACGCTCGATCTTGGCGCCCTGTTCGGCCGGCTCGCCCTTGGTGAAAAGAATCAGGCGATGGCGCCGGGCCAGGAATGCCAGCGTTTCGGGCACGCCTTCCATGATTCGCGGCGGCGTATGCTCGATTTCCCGGGCGCGATCGCGAATCCAGGCCCATTCCTCGCTGTGGGCCAGTTCGCCCGCCAAACGGCGGTAGGTCTCCTCGATCGAGCGGCGGAAGCTGCCGACGCCGTAGCCGTGTTGGCGAATGTTGCGTTTCTCGATCTCATTCAGGATGCGGCGAACGTAGGCGGAGCTGTAGCCGAGCCGCTCGGTCCTGGCAATGAACTCGCTGATCGCCTGTTCGAAGAAGAGGTTGTTTTCCCAGAGGGTATCGTCGGCGTCGACGAGAAGGGTCTGCCGCTTCATGGTTTCAAGAGGCTCTGGCTCGGCCGGTCATGGATGCCTTTATTGTACCTTGCGCGTTGTCGCGCTGGGAGCTCTGTTGCGGCAGTGCGGAGCGGCTGATAAAATCAGCATTCCGCGGTCGGGGTCCGCAGGGAAGCGATCGCGCCCAGTCTGGTTTGTTTGCCTCACCATTTTGAATCACCCTCGAACGGAGGAAGCGTTGGCCAAATACGACCTGGCAATCGTGGGCAGCGGCCCGGGCGGCTACGTGGCTGCCATCCGCGCCGCACAGTGGGGGCTGAAGACCGTCGTAATCGAAAAAGATCCCTTTCTGGGAGGCACTTGCCTGCACGTCGGCTGCATCCCGACCAAAGTACTGCTGCACCACGCCGAGCTTTACGAAAACTTCTTGAACGCGAAGGAATTCGGCATCGAAGTCAAGGACGTGAAGGTGAACTGGCCCGCGATGCTCGAGCGGAAAACCAAGATCGTGAACAAGCACGCCAAGGGCATCGAATTCCTCTTCCGCAAGAACAAGGTGGAAAGCGTCGAGGGCTGGGGGACGCTCGCCGGACCCGGCAAGGTGGTCGTCGAAAGGGACGGCAAGAAGCAGACGATCGAAGCGCGCTTCGTCATGATCGCGACCGGCTCGGAGGCGCGGACGCTGCCGGGCGTGGAATTCGACGGCAAGCGCATCGTCTCCAATCGCGAAATCCTCGAGCTTCCCGCCATCCCGAAGTCGCTGGTGGTTGTGGGCGCCGGGGCGGTGGGCGTGGAATTCGCCTCGATTTACCGCTCGTTCGGCGCCGAGGTCACCATCCTCGAAGCCCTGCCCCGCGCGGTGCCGCTCGAAGACGAGGAAATCTCCGCCGAATTGCAGAAGAGCTTTCGCAAGCGCGGAATCCAAATTCAGACGCAGGCAACGGTGGAATCGGTGAAGAAAGACGCCAAGGCCGTCTCGGTCGCTTTCCGCGACAAGGCCGGGAAAGCCCAGACGGTTTCCGCCGAGTGCGTTCTCGTCGCCGTCGGCCGCCGGCCCAGGACCGAAGGCATCGGCCTGGAAAAGACACGCGCCCGCATCGAGCGCGGCTTCGTTCACGCCGGCCCCTACATGGAAACCGAGGAACCGGGCCTCTACGCCATCGGCGACATCGTCGCCGGACTGCCGCAACTCGCGCATGCCGCCTCGATGGAGGGAATCATCGCGGTCGGGAAGATGGCCGGCAAGCCGGTGCCGAAGTTCGACCGCCGGCGCGTGCCGAACTGCACCTATTGCGAGCCGCAGATCGGCTCGATCGGCATGACCGAGCAGCAGGCCAAGGACGCCGGCTACGCGGTCAAGACCGGCAAGTTCCCGTTTTCGGCCAACAGCAAGGCGTCGATCCTGGGCCATCACGAAGGGTTCATCAAGGTCGTCTCGGAGGAAAAGTACGGCGAAGTGCTCGGCGTGCACGCCATCGGTCCGCTCGCGACCGAGATCATCGCCGAGCCGGTCGCGGCCACCGGACTCGAGGCCACCATCGACGACATGATGTTCACGATTCACGCCCATCCGACGGTTTGGGAGGCCATGGGCGACGCGTTCAATTCGGTCCGCGGCCTGGCCATCAATTTTTGAGGGGATTGGCGATACCGATGAAGCCGTGTCTGGTGGTCGATCTGGGCGTCATCGCTTACGGCCGGGCGCTCGAGCTGCAGCAGCGGGTCTCTGAAGCGCGCAAAGCCGGCGCGGCGCCCGACGTGCTGCTGCTGTGCGAACACCCCCACGTGATCACGCTCGGGCGCAACGGCCGGCGCGAGCACCTGCGCGTTTCCGAGCGCCTGCTTTCGCAAATGGGCGTCGAATTTCACCCCGCCAACCGCGGCGGCGACATCACCTATCACGGCCCGGGACAACTGGTCGGCTACCCGATCGTTCACGTCGGCGAAATCCGCCGCGACGTGGTTTGGTACATCCGGCAGCTGGAAAACGTCCTCATCCGGACCAGCGCCGATTTCGGCGTCGCGGCCCGGCCCGTGGCGGGCCTGACGGGCGTCTGGGTCGACGCCGCCGGCCACGGGCCGGAGAAGCTCGCGGCGATTGGCGTGCATTTCAGCCGCTGGGTGAGCACGCACGGCTTCGCCTATAACCTTTCCACCGATTTGCGGTATTTCGACCTGATCGTGCCGTGTGGAATCGCCGACCGGGGCGTTACTTCCCTCGAACGGATATTGGGGCGGCCGGTTGACCCGGCCGAATTCCGGGCCGGGCTCACGCGAAGTTTCGCCGAAGTGTTCGGATTCGAGATCGAGCCGGCAACGCTCGAAGAACTCGAGGAGCGGCTGGAATGCTCCGCGAGCTTTGCCGGTGCGCCACCCGCGCGAGGCTGACCGGAGGAGGCCGGGAACCACCCATGGAATCGCCGGAGATGAAATACCCGCTTGGCCGCGAACAGCTTCTCGATTTGTACTATTTCATGAAGCTGACCCGCCAGCTCGACGAACAGCTCGCCCGCCTTTTCCGGCAGAACAAGGTGGTTGGCGGGCTCTATTCGAGCACCGGCCAGGAAGCGACGGCCGTCGGCACCGCCTATGCCCTCGAGCCGCAGGACTGGATCGCGCCGATGATTCGCAACGCCGGCAGCCTGCTGGTCCGCGGATACCGGCCGCGCGACATTTTCATGCAGTTCATGGCGCGCTCGGGCTCGCCGACCGCCGGCAAGGACGGCACCTATCATTTTGGAGATACGCAGGGCCGCCACGTCGTTTCGCCCATCTCGATGCTCGGCGACCTGATTCCGGTGATGACCGGGGTCGCGATGGGCGGCCACTACCTGGGCCAGAAGCTGGTCACGATGACCTGGATCGGCGACGGCGGAACGTCGACGGGCGCCTTCCACGAAGGCATGAATCTCGCCGCGGTGCAGCATGCCCCGTTCGTCTGCGTCGTCGAGAATAACCAGTGGGCCTATTCGACTCCCGTGGCGCGCCAGGTCCCGATCCGCGATCTCGCCGACCGGGCCCGCGCCTATGGCATCGCCAGTTACATCGTCGACGGCAACGACGTAGCCGCCGTTTATCAAACGACGAAAGAGGCGGTCGAACGCGCGCGCCGGGGCGAGGGCCCCGTTCTGATCGAAGCGAAGACGATGCGAATGAAGGGCCACGCCCAGCACGATCCGGCCGAGTACGTACCGCCCGAAATGTTCAAATACTGGAAGGCGCGCGATCCCATTGCGCGCTACGAGGCCTGGCTCAAGCAGAACAAGGTCTGGGACGCCAAGCAGAAGGCCGAAATCGATTCGCGGATCGAGCGGGAGTTGAAGGAAGATCTCGAATTCGCCGAAAAGTCGCCGCTTCCCAGCCCGGATCAGGCCGAACGCGGCGTCTATTGCGAAGGCTGCCACACGATCGAAGCCCGTTGGGAGCGCCCTGCCGAGCAGGTGCAGCCACCGCGAGCGGGCGCAAAAGCCGCGTGGACCGTCACCGATTTCGGCGGCTTGGACCCGGCCGCGCCAGCTTCCACGAAAGGCCCGGGCGAAGCGCGGCCCGAGCCGGCCAAGGCTTCGGTCGGCGATGAGGCCGTGGCGCCGGATCGAACGCGGCGCGCCCCGCCATCGCCGGCGGCAAGCAAGCGCTCGCCCAAGCGCCGCGGGCGCGGTCCGTCGCGGCCGAAAGGGAGGAAATGACCATGGCGCTGGTAACCATGCTCGAAGCGATTCGCGAGGCCCTGGACGAAGAGATGGCGCGCGACCCCGCCGTAGTCCTGATCGGCGAGGATATCAGCGTCTACGGCGGCGCGTTCAAGGTCACCGAAGGCCTGCTCGGGAAATACGGCTGGGAGCGCGTCATCGACACGCCGATCAGCGAGACGGCCATCATCGGCGCCGCCGTCGGGATGAGCTATCAGGGGCTGCGCCCGGTCGCCGAGATGCAGTTCATGGACTTCATCGCTTGCTGCTTCAATCAGATGGTGAACTTCGTCGCGAAATCGCATTACCGCTGGGGCGCGCCCGTGCCGATCGTCGTGCGCGGGCCGTGCGGCGGGGGCGTGCACGGCGGAGCGTTCCATTCGCAGAACCCGGAAATGTGGTTCGTGCACACGCCCGGCCTGAAGGTCGTCTACCCATCCGGCGCCGCCGATGCCAAGGGACTCTTGAAGAGCGCGATCCGCGACAACAATCCCGTCCTCTTCCTCGAACACAAGTTTCTCTACCGCCGGGTCAAGGAAGAACTGCCCGCCGGCGATTACACCGTGCCGCTCGGCAAGTTGGCGGTCCGCCGGAGCGGGCGCGACCTGACGATCGCCACCTACGGGGCGACGGCGTTGCACGCGCTCGAAGCGGCCGCCGAACTGGCCAAGGAGGGCATCGAGGCCGAGGTTCTCGATCTGCGGACGCTCATGCCGCTCGACCGCCAGGGAATCGTCGATTCGGTTCGGAAAACGAACAAGCTCCTGGTCGTCCACGAGGACGTGCGATCGGGCGGCATCGCGGGCGAAATCGCCGCCACGGTCAACGAGCAGGCTTTCGAATATCTCGATGGCCCCGTTATGCGCGTTACGGCGCTGGACACGCCGGTTCCGTTCTCGCCCCCGCTCGAGGAACGCTTTTTGCCCCAGGTAGCCGACATTACACGAAGCGCGCGCGAGTTGGCCCGCTACTAGCGCGGCTTCGCGGTAGACTGGAATAGACAGTTCGGAGGAAATCATGGCAGTCGATGTAGTCATGCCCCAGATGGGGGAAAGCATTTTCGAAGGCACCATCACCAAGTGGCTCAAGAAGGCCGGCGAGAAGGTCGACCGCGACGAACCGCTGTTTGAAATCTCAACCGACAAGGTTGACGCCGAAATTCCTTCGCCCGTCTCGGGCACACTCCAGGAGATCAAGGTCAACGAAGGCCAGACCGTACCGATCAAGACCGTCGTCGCCTTGATCGATGCCGATGGGGCCGGCGCAGCAGCAGCAGCAACGCCCGCCGCTGGCGCAGCAAAACCCGCTCCCGCCGCCGCGCCGCCGCCCGTTGCACCGCCGCCAGCAGCCGTTGCGCCCCCACCCCCGGCCGCCGAGCCCGCCGAAGAGGAGCAGGGCCGCATTCGCAGTTCCCCGCTGGTGCGCAAGATGGCTGGCGAGCAAAATATCGATCTGTCGCAGGTGAAGGGTACCGGCGCCGGCGGGCGCATCAGCAAGCAGGACATCGAAGCCTATCTAGCTTCGGGCCGCCCGGCGCAGGCCGCCGCCGCTGGCACCCTTGCTCCGCCGCCACCACCGCCGCCGGCCCCGGGCGCTGCCGCCCCTGCCGTTACGCTCGAGGTCGGAGTCCCGCGCGAACGCCTCTATTTCGGCCGCTACGAGGTTGAGCCGCTATCGGTGATGCGGCAGCGGATCGCCGAGCACATGGTCATGTCGAAGCGGGTTTCCGCGCACGTCTATTCGGTCGACGAAGCCGACATCACGAAAATCGCCGATACGCGCAAGCGTTTGAAGGGGCAATTCGAAGCGGAGACGGGGACCAAGCTCACCTTCATGCCGTTCTTCATCCGCGCCGCGGTCGAAGCCCTGCGCGCCTTCCCGACCGTCAATGCCTCGCTCGACGGAACCAACCTCGTTCTCCATCACGATATCAACATCGGCATCGCCGTCGCTCTGGACTGGGGCCTGATCGTGCCGGTGGTGAAGGGGGCGGACGAAAAGAATTTTCTCGGTCTGCAACGCGCCATCAACGACCTGGCCGAACGCGCACGCGCCAAGCGCCTGAAACCCGAGGAGGTCCAGGAAGGCACGTTTTCGATCACCAATCCCGGCGTTTTCGGCGGGTTGTTTGGGCTGCCGGTGATCAATCAGCCGAACGTCGGCATTCTCGGGCTCGGTGCGGTCCAGAAGCGGGCGGTGGTCATCAACGACGCCATCGCGATTCGCTCGATGGTCTACTTGACGCTCAGCTACGATCACCGCGTCGTCGACGGCGTCACGGCGCACCAGTTCCTCCAAAAAATCAAATCCTCGCTGGAGAACTGGACCGAGCCGGTTCTCTGATTCATCTGGTTTCGCAAAAGCGGACCGCGCCCCGCCGCGCTCAGACCCGGTGGGCGGCGATCATGGCCTGGCCCAGGCTCAGTCCGCCGTCGCCGGCCGGCACTTCGCTGTGCGTGAACACCTCGAAGCGGTCCGCTTCGAGCACGCTCCGCAATCCTTCGAGCAAATAGATGTTCTGGAAGGTCCCGCCGCTCAGGCACACCTGATTCAAGCCGCTCTGATCGCGCAGCAGGCGGGCGAGCCGCGAGAGCGTCTGCACCATCCCGTTGTGAAAGCGGCGGCTGATGTCCCCGGCGGGAAGCCGGCGTTCGAGGTCCCTCAAAATCGCCTCGAACAACGGGCGCGTCTCGATGATCCATCCGGCGCCCTCGCGCGCGAGTCCCATCGGATAGGCCTCCGGGTCCCGCGAACCGAGCGCGGCCATCTCGAGTTCGATCGCCGCCTGCGCTTCGTAATTCACCTGGTGGCGAATTCCGGCCAGCGCCGCAACGGCGTCGAACAGGCGGCCGCAACTCGAGGTGAGCGGGGAGTTGAGGCGCTGCTCGATCATGCGCAAGACGAGTTCGATGGCCGCGCCGTCGATCTCGCGCAGCAGCGGAATGCGATAGTCCAGAAATTTCCGGCCGAAGTGCTGCGCCAGATACGCCACCGCCATCCGCCAGGGCTCCCGAATCGCCGCCGCGCCGCCGGGCAGCAGCACGTAGGCGAGATGCGCGGCCCGCTCGAAGCCGGAAAAATCCGCCAGAAGCACTTCTCCGCCCCAGATGCTCCCGTCGGTTCCATACCCTGTCCCATCGAGCGAAAACCCGATGACTTTGCTCGAGAGGTGATTTTCGGCCATGCAGGCGGCGACGTGCGCGTGATGGTGCTGAACGCCGATCCGGCGCACTCCGGTCTGCTGGAGAGCCCATTTCGTCGAGAAATAATCGGGATGAAGATCGCATGCGATCACTTCCGGCGAGATTTCCAGAATCCGCTTGAGCCGCTCGATCGCCTCGCCGAAAAAGCCGTAGCTTTCCATATTTTCCAGATCGCCGACATGCTGGCTGAGGAAGGCCTGGTTGCCTCGCGCCAGGCAAACCGTGTTTTTCAGTTCCCCGCCCACGGCCAGGACCGGCGGCACTTCCTGGTCGAGGAACACCGGCGCGGGAACGTAGCCACGCGAGCGCCGTACCTGTCTCATTCGCCCCGCGACCGGCCGGACGACGGAATCGTCGCATCGGAGCAAGATATCGCGGTTGTGGACCAGGAAATAATCGGCCAGATCCTCGAGCCGCCGGATCGCTTCCTCGTTGTCGATGGCGATCGGCTCCTCGCTGATGTTTCCGCTGGTCATGACGAGCGCGGAGAAGCTGCCGCCATCCAGCAGAAGGTGATGGAGCGGCGTATACGGCAACATCACGCCCAGAAAGCGGTTGAATGGCGCGACGGCCTCGGCAATGGGCGTCGGACACTTCGCGGGCAGCAGAACGATGGGCCGCTGGCGGCTGGTCAGGATCCGGCGCGCCACATCGTCGATTTCGCAAAACCGCTCGGCCGCCGCCAGGCTAGCCGCCATCACCGCGAACGGCTTTTCCACACGGTGCTTGCGCTCCCGCAGACGGGCGACCGCCTCGGGATTGGTGGCATCCACCGCCAGGTGGAAGCCGCCCAGCCCCTTCACGGCCACTACCTTTCCTTCCCGAATCCATTCCGCGGCCCGGACCACCGGGTCGTCCGTTTCCACGACGTTTCCCGAACCGTCCCGGAGTTCCAGCCGCGGTCCGCAGTCCCAGCAGGCGTTCGGCTGCGCATGAAAGCGCCGGTTGGAGGGGTCTTCGTATTCGGCCCGGCACGCCGGGCACATGGGAAAGACGGCCATCGAGGTGCGCGGGCGGTCGTAGGGAATGTCGCGAACGATGGTGAACCGGGGCCCGCAATTGGTGCAATTGATGAAGGGATACCGGTAGCGGCGGTCGGAGAAATCGAACAGCTCACGCCGGCAATCGTCGCAGAGAGCCACGTCCGGCGAGATCAGCGTATGCATCGCCTCGCCCGCGCGGCTCGGCAGGATTTCGAAATCGCGCTCCGGCCCTAAAGCCAGATCCCGGACGCCGATTTCGGTGATGCGGGCAAGCTCGGGAGCCGAGATGGGCAGACGATCGATGAACCGGTCAACGGCCGGGGCGGGTCCCTGGATTTCGATCGTCACGCCGGCGGCCGTGTTGCGGATGTTGCCGGTTAGATGATGTTCGGCGGCAAGGCGATAGACGTAGGGCCGGAATCCAACACCCTGCACGATTCCCGAGACGCGAATCTGCTTCCTGATTTCCATGCGCGGCCCGGGAACTCAGACCGCCGAAACCGGCGCGCGGGGTATCCGCTGGCGCCGCGCGCGCAGCCAAACCAGCCAGTCGGCGAGGCCCTCCCCGGTCGAGCAGGAAACGCGGAGGATATCCATCGCGGGATGGACGCTGCGCGCGTTGCGCTGGGCCGAGGCGAGATCGAAGGGAACGTAGGGGAGCAGATCGGTCTTGTTGACGATCATCAATTCGGATTTGAAAAAAATCGAAGGGTATTTGAGCGGCTTGTCATCGCCCTCGGCAACGCTCAGAATCACCACTTTCGCCGCTTCGCCCAAATCGTAGCTCGAGGGACAAACCAGGTTTCCCACGTTTTCGATGAACAGCAGATCCAGCGCCTCCAGGCGCCAACCGGCGAGTCCGCGCTCGATCATCCGGGCGTCGAGATGGCACGTGCCGCCCGTCGTGATCTGGCGAACGGGGAACCCGTAGCGCTTCAGGCGCGCGGCGTCGTTATCGGTCTGGATGTCGCCGGTGAGCACGGCCACGCGCGCACCGGGCTCCAGGCGCTCGAGCGTGCGCTCGAGCAGGCTCGTCTTACCCGCTCCCGGTGAACTGATCAGGTTCAGGCACAGGATGTCGTTCTCGGCCATCCGGGCCCGCAACTCGCCGGCCAGCCGGTCATTCTCGCTCAGAACCTTACGTTCCAGCCCCACACGGTTCATTTTCCTCGACCTCCAGATAGGCCAGTTCCAGTTCGTCGCCCCCGGCGAATACGGTTTGGCCGTCGCCGCAATCCGGGCAGCGGATGTCGTATTCGGTGACGACGAAGGTTTTCCCGCAACGCTCGCACAGGTGCCGCCGCGGGCTCGATTCGATCTCAAAAATCACGGGCCCCCACTCGGTCCCTCGCACGGCCGCTTCCAGACAGAAGCCGAGCGAGCCCGAATCCACTCCCGCCAGCTCGCCGACACGCAGGCCGACTTTCGCGATCCTTCCGTTCGGGAAGCGCCGGGCTTCCTTTTCGAGCGAATCCAGAACCGAAAGCGCGATGGCCATTTCGTGCATCGCCCGCTCTCAGCAGATGCGCGGCAACTGGTCGCCGGCGAGCATGTCGACGATGCGGGTGGTGCCGAGCGGAGTTCGCATCGTCACCAGGCCCGGATGCTCGCCCGTCACCGCGCCGATGATCTGCGCGCCGGCGCCGAGCGGATGCCGCCGCATGGCTTCGAGCACCGCCGGGGCCGAGTCCGGATCGACGATGGCGACCAGTTTCCCCTCGTTCGCCACGTAGAGCGGATCGAGGCCCAGCATCTCGCACGCGCTGCGCACCTCCTCGCGCAAGGGGATGGCTCGCTCCTCGAGTTCGATTCCCACGCCCGATTGCGCCGCGATTTCGTTGAGAGAGCTGGAAAGTCCGCCGCGGGTCGGATCGCGGAAGCAGCGGAACCCGCCGCCGGCGGCCAGCATCGCGGCAACCAGCGAATAGAGCGGGGCGCTGTCGCTTCGGATCGCGCTCTCGAATTCCAGTCCCTCGCGCTGCGCCAGGATCGTGATGCCGTGCTCGCCGATCGTTCCGCTCAGCAGCACCTGGTCGCCCGGCCGGGCGCGGCTTGCGGAAAGCTCCAGCCCCTGCGAAACCAGCCCGATCCCCGACGTATTGACGAAGATTCCGTCGCCGCTTCCCTTCTCGACCACCTTCGTATCGCCGGTGACGATCTCGACGGGCACGCGGCGAGCCGCGTCGCGCAGCGAAGCGACCACCCGCCCGAGGGTCTGCATCGGCAGGCCCTCTTCGATGATGAAGGCCACGCTCAGAAACAGCGGCCGCGCGCCGCCCATGGCGAGGTCGTTGACCGTTCCGTTCACGGCGAGCGATCCGATGTCGCCGCCGGGAAAGAACAAGGGCTGCACGACGAAGGAATCGGTGGTGAACGCCAGCCGCGCCCCGTTCACCGATACCACCGCCTGATCGTCCATGCGTCCCAGAATCGGATTGTCGAAAGCGGGCAGAATCAGGTCGCGAAGCAGATCGGCGCTCAGCCTTCCGCCGCTGCCGTGGCCGAGCAGAACGGTGTCTTTCGAGGCCAGGGGAATCGGGCAGGAAAAACCGCCCGGGAATCCGTTGGTATCGGCCATCAGCGCCCCCCCGAAACGGATGCCGCGTGGCGGCGGTACTGATAATAGGCGGCGCAGGCGCCTTCGGCGGAAACCATGGGCGCGCCCAGGGGCGTCAGCGGCGTGCAACGCGTGCCGAACGCCGGGCAATCGAACGGCTTCTTCAATCCCTGCAGGACCTCGGCGCTGATGCATTCGGCGGGCTCTTCGGCCGTCATCTGTTCGAGTCCGAAAATGCGGTCGGCGTCGAAATCGGCGAATTCGGGACGCAGCCGGTAGCCGCTGGCGGCGATCGAGCCCACGCCCCGCCATTTCCGGTCGCAAACGTCGAAGACTTCCGCCATGATTCGCTGCGCGGGCAGATTCCCCTGGTAGCTCACCGAGCGGACGTACTGGTTTTCGACCTCGGCCCGGCCCTCTTCGAGCTGGCTGACGAGCATCGAAATCGCTTCCAGCAGATCGATGGGCTCAAACCCGCCGACGACCATCGGCACGCGGAAATCGCGGACGAGATCCTCGTATTCCCGGTAGCCGACCACCGTGCAGACGTGGCCGGGAGCGATGAATCCCTGCACGCGGTTGCGCGGCGAGGAAAGCAGCGTGCGGATGGCCGGCGGAACGAGCACGTGCGAGACGAGCATCGAGAAATTCCCGAGCCCTTCGCGCTTGGCCTGCCAGACGGCCATGGCGTTTGCCGGGGCCGTGGTTTCAAAGCCCACGGCGAAAAAGACCACTTGCCGGCCGGGATTTTCCCGCGCGATTTTCACCGATTCCATCGGCGAGTAGGCCACGCGGATATCGCCGCCGCCGGCTTTGACGCGGAAGAGATCGGTGCGGGAGCCGGGCACGCGCAGCATATCGCCGTAGGAAACCAGCGTCGTTCCCGGCCGCGAAGCGATTTCGATCGCCTTGTCGATCGTTTCGAGCGGCGTGACGCAGACCGGACAGCCCGGCCCGTGGACCATTTCGATTTTGCCGGGCAGCAGTTCGTCGATGCCGTAGCGCATCAGCGTGTGCGTTTGCCCCCCGCAGATTTCCATCAATACCCAGTGCCGTGTCGTCTTCCGGGTAATCTCGGCCGCCAGGGCTTTGGCGATGCGTTCGTCGCGATATTCGTCCAGGTACTTCATCTTCCCGCTCCGCCCGGGGTTTCCCCGTCGCCGGGCGCCAGTTCCGTCTCCAGCACCCCCATCGATTCCAGGATCTGATAGGTGCGCTCAGCCTCGGCGCTATCGACCTGGCTGATGGCGAACCCGACGTGAACCATCACGTAGTCGCCGACCTTCGCTTCGGGCACGAAATCGAGGCAAGCCTCGCGGGTAATCGCTCCGAACCGCACTTTTCCGCTCCGGATTCCGTTGCGGGCCTCACTGCTGATGATTTTCCCGGGAATGGCTAAGCACATGCGGTCCCCCTCCCTCACGCGCCGGCGGCGCCGCCGACCGGCTGCCGGCACTCGAATCGTTCAGTTCCGCCAGCCGGCTACCGCGATTGCCGGAGCCACCGCTGGTTCTTCCGACCAGCGGACCAGTTGCTCGACTGCGGCATCGACCAGTTCCGGCAGCGCAACCTGCACCGGAGCTGTCAACTCGGTTCCCCAATCGGTCGAAAGCGGCACGGCGCCCAGCAAAACAATCTCTCTCTGCACGGGCGAAACCAGCGGCAACGTTGCCAGCAAATCGGCCAAGCCGACCTGGTGGACGCTTGCGGCGCGCGGCAGGCCGCGCAACTCTTCGTTCGCCATTCGAACCAGCGTTCCCGGCTTCTCGCCGACGTCGATCCCGTCGAGCAGGAGCAGGTGCGTCGAGTCGGAAATGTAATTCAGCAGCTCGAGGCCGTACGTGCCGCCGTCGATGCAGGTGACTTCGCGGGGAAGGCGGGGGTCGCGCTCGAGCCACCGCAAAGCATGCACGCCCAGCCCGTCATCGGTGCGGATCAGGTTCCCGATCCCCACCACCACCACTCGGCCTTGCGTACTCCGGTCCACTTTTCCTCTCTTTCTCTAGCCCTCGGATTTGGGCTGCGTTAGTGATTGCGCGGGTCCGGTTGCGGGCTGTTTCCCGCTCGGACTACCCCCTCCCGGCGTCTCTTCCATGGCGCGGACAAGCACCGCATCCGGGACTCTCCCCTCTCCGGGACGGCGCGTCGGATCCGTGGCAATGCAGCGGGCCGGGAAAAACTTGTACCCGGAGAAGATCGCATCCATCAGGCCGGTGCCTTCCTCCATGCTGACCAGCACGGCGCTGTAAACGTGGTGTATGACGAACGCGAGGAACGCGAACATGATCAGGAAATGCACCTCGCGCACGTAGGTGACGCTTAGGATCGAGAAAACCCAGCCGAAGCAAACGGCCAAGGCCCCGTGCCCGAGCCCCCCCACGAAATCGAGCAGCGCCATGCCGGTGACGATCTCCACCACAAAGAGAGCCCATATGAACATGTAGGTGACCGAGGCCAGGGGATTATGGCCAAGCGTGGTGCTCGGCCTATTGCGAAGGAAAAAGTAGTACTTGAGTTGGCGCCAAAGTCCCCGCCGCCACCAGCCCTTTGCCGACACAAAGCCCGTCCAGTGCGCCCAGCCGCTTCCGGTGAACCACCAGTAGGACCTAACCAAAACCGCGCCGATGAAAACAAAAGCGGTCACTTCGTGCACGAAGTGCATCTTCGCCATTAGGAATACGCTGTTGCCGCGGGAAATGACGAACGGGTTGTACATGTAATAGCCGGTGAAGGCGAGCACGAAGATCGAAAAGAAAATCACCCAATGGGCGATCCGCACCGGCTTCTCCCAAACGTAGACGCGGATGAGATCTCTCCCGCGGGCCAGGGGATTCACCGGCTCGGTTGCAGGATGAGCTGTGGCGTTCATGGCCGCCCGGCTCCCTTCAGATCTCCCGCCGGGCGTAGGTGCGTCCGCGCGCGTCGACGACGTGCACGGCGCAGGCCAGGCAGGGATCGAACGAGTGAATCGTTCGCAGAATCTCGAGTGGCCGCGCGGGATCGGCAATCGGCGTTTTCAGCAACGCGGTCTCATACGGACCGCGCTGGCCCTTGCCGTCACGCGGTCCGGCGTTCCAGGTCGACGGCACGACGCACTGGTAGTTCTGGATCAGCGTGTCTTGGATTTCCACCCAGTGCCCCAGCGAGCCGCGCGGCGCCTCGAAGAGCCCGTAACCCTGCGCCGAGCGCGGCCACGTGCTCGGGTCCCATTTGTCACCGTTGTGGATGCGCAGATCGCCGCTCATCATGCTTTGCCGCAGCTCCTCGATCCAGCCCACCAGGTGATTCGCCAGAAGCTGCGTTTCGAGGGCTCTCGCGGCGATGCGCCCGAGCGTCGAAAACAGCGCGGTCGGCGGCGCTTTCAGTTTCGTCAAAACTCCGTCGACCATGGTTTTCACTTCCGGCTGGCCGGAGGCGTAGGCCACCAGCATCCGCGCCAGCGGGCCGACTTCCATCACGTGGTCCTCGTACCGCGGAGCCTTCAGCCACGAGTATTTCTCCTCGACGTTCAGGAACTCGTAGGGCGGCTTCGGCCCGGTGTATTTCGGATTCGTTTCGCCCCGGGCGGGAGGCAGGGAGACGTTGTTTCCTTCCTTGTATTCGTACCAGGAATGGGTGACGTACTCGGCCACCTTGCTCGGATCGACCGGATGCACCTTCGACAAATCGCTATTCAGGATGATGCCGCGAGGCACGAAATAGCGGGAGGTATCGTTGATGCTGCCCTGGGGAAATGCACCGTAGCTCAGGTAGTTTCCCGGCCCTTCGCCCAGGCCGAACCAGTCGCGGTAGAAGCCGGCGACGGCCAGGACGTCGGGAATCAGCACCTGATCGACGAAGGTTTTCCCCGTCTGCGCCACCTGGATGAGGAAGTCGAGCCGTTCCGGATTGAGCGGCGCCTGCGGCTCGTTCGGATCGAGCGAAGTGGTCATCCCGCCGACCAGATAGCTCTGCAGGTGCGGGTTCTTGCCGCCCAGTACCGCGTGGATGCGGATGAATTGCCGCTGAAACTCGAGCGCTTCGAGGTAGTGGGCCACAGCCAGCAGATCGGCCTCGGGCGGCAGGTGGTAGGCCGGATGCCCCCAATAGCCGCTCGAAAACAGGCTGAGCTGCTTGCTGGCCACCAGCGCGCCGACGCGGTCCTGCACGCCCTTGAAATAGGCGGCACTCGACATCGGCCATTCGGAAATCGATTGGGCGAGCCGGGAGGTCTTGGCCGGATCGGCTTTCAAGGCGCCGGTGATGTCGACCCAGTCGAGCGCGTGGAGATGGTAGAAGTGAATGATGTGGTCGTGAATGTACTGGGTGGCCGAGATGATGTTGCGGACCAGGCGCGCGTTGTTCGGGACTTCGATATTCAGCGCGTTTTCGACCGCCCGCACCGAAGCCAGGGCGTGCACCATCGTGCAAACGGCGCAGATTCGCTGCGTCCACAGCCACGCCTCGCGCGGATCGCGTCCGCGGACGATCAGCTCGATTCCGCGGAACATCGTTCCCGAGCTCCACGCATCGCTGATCTTGCCGCCATTCACCTCGGCTTCCACACGAAGGTGCCCTTCGATCCGGGTGATTGGATCCACGACGACGCGGGCCATCAAAACCTCCTATGATTTGGGAGAACCGGATTCGGGTTCTTCCGGGGAACCCTCTCCCTTGTTCTTGTGCGAACGAATGGTGGCGCCAACCGCATGAGCGGCGGTGAGCGCGGCCACGCCGCCGACGATTCCCCAACCGATATTTTCGGCGGTGACATCGACGCCGAAACCGGGGACTTGCGGCAGGCGCTTGTAAAACGGCGAGGACCAATCCCAGAACCGGTAGGCGGCGCAGGCGATACAGCCGTGGCCCGACTTCACCGGCCAGCTCGTCGCGTCGTTCCAGCGGACCGTCGGGCAGTTATAGGTGGCATCGGGGCCCTTGCAACCCATTTTGTACAGGCACCAGCCCTTGCGGCTGCCTTCGTCACCCCATTCCTCGACGTAACGCCCGGCGTCGTAGTGCGCTCGCCGTTCGCACTGATCGTGGATGGTGTGCCCGTAGGCAAAGAGGGGGCGATTGTATTGATCGAGCGCCGGCATCTCATGGAAGGTCAGATAATGGACGATGACGGCGGCCGTGTTGGCGACGTTGTGCGGGCAGCCGCCCAGATTCACCACGGCCGCGCCCGGCACGGCCTCTTGCAAGCCCACCGCCCCGGTCGGATTGGGGTTGGCGCGAACGATCCCGCCGTCCCAGGCGCAGGCGCCGACCGCAATATTCGCCGCCGAGTTCGTGCAAACTTCGCGCGCGATGTCGAGCGCCGTTCTTCCGCCGATCGTGCAGTAAACGCCGCCCTCGGCCGTCGGGATCGCGCCCTCGACCACGGCGATGTATTTCCCCTTCTCCTGCTTCACGACGTTTTCGAGCGCGGCCTCGGCCTGCTTGCCCGCGCCGGCCATGATCGTCTCGTGGTATTGCCAGTCCAGCAGATCCAAGACGAATTCGGCCACGGGCGGATGGCTCGACCGGAGCATCGACTCGGTGTTGCCGGCGCAGTCCTGAAACTCGAGCCAGACCAGGACCGGACGCCGGGTCCCGGTGAGCGCGGCCACGACTTTGTCGACATAGCGCGTCGGCAGCGCCAGCGTGGCCACCATCAAACTGCAAAATTCCACAAAATCCCGCCGCGAAACGCCTCGGCTTTCCAAGGCGCTGGGCAGGTCACGATCGAGCGGCGGCATGGGTCACCTCCCGGCAGGCGCTGAATGTAAAGACGGGATGGCAGGCGATGGGGAAACCGGCCCTGGAGCTTCGCGGCGCCGGCTGCAATCGATGGTTGGTTGGGAGAGCTTGAAGTGTGCAGCCGGCTTGAGCGCTAAATCCATGGCTTGTGCCGAAAGCTTCCGCTTTCTATTTACCTAAAGGATGGCGTAGTTATTGCCTGCATCCGATTTCGGAAAGCAAGCACGTGCCGTTCCATGCGCGGATATTTCCAAGATTCCCAAGTAGAAGGCAGGAGCAAACTTACGGGATAGTTCGGCTTTGAGGATGGTTCCAGCGCGCGCAAGTCGGGGCATATCACCGCTTTCTGCGTTAATTGACGCTCATGGCTACCCCGCTCTGCGCCCTCTCACCCACAATTCATTCCTTTTCCGCACTTCGGGAATTCGCCTCCCTTGCCCTTGTGCGACCGTTGCGGTCTCAATTGGAAGCCGCCTAACTCCCCGGAACCAGCAGCAGCCCCTTGTCGCTTTTTGTGGGCTGGGGCTTGCGTCCCAACGAAAACGCCGGGGCGAATGTTATCGGTGGACTCGGCACGGATCGGTATCGCGCCGAGCGCCTGACGGCGATCGAAGTGCAGTCTTAGGCTTTGGCAGGTTCCCATCGCCTGCCCGCTAAAACCCGGGCGCTGCGCGGCCATCGCAACAGGTCGCCGCGCCAGACGCAAACTCCAATGATCGGCTCGAAACGGTCGCTGATTCTGGCAGTCGTGATGGCCGGACTTACTCCCGTCTTCCTGCCGGGCTGTTCGCGTTCCGTCAACCGGGCAAACGCCCGGGAAATCGCGCGCGGCCGAATTCTCTTCGAGGTGCACTGCCTCGGCTGCCACGGCGGCAGGATACACACGCTGGCGAGACGGCCTCCGCGGCTCAACGGAATTTTCCAGCGCAAGTATCTGCCCAGTGGAGAACCCGCCACGGACAGTCAAGTACGAGCCACGATCCAGGACGGACGCGCCGGCATCATGCCGCCGTTCCAAAACATCCTCAGCAAGCAGGACATTCGGGATATCACCGCGTACCTGCACACGCTGAAGCCCTTGAAAGCCTCCCCATCCGGCAACTCCGCGGACGGAACGCAGGGGCAGCCGCCAGGCCAGCCGAATTGACGCGGAAACCGGCCGCGCGGTTCGAATTTTTCCGGGATGGAAAATGCGCGCGCGTTTGGCCAATTTGGCCGCGGGCGCGCCCTGCTCGTCATGGATGAATATGGATGAATGAATGACCGGAGATCGCCGTTTACGCGCCAGCCAAAGGCAGCGGGATCACCTCGGCTTCGCCCTGCTCCGAAATCACGCGGCTGCCGGGAGCGTGAAATTCACGGCGGAGATAACCGAGCCCAATGACCCGGCCGGCGAGCGGCGAGAAGGCGGCGCTGGTCACGGCGCCGACCGTTTCTTCGCCGGCCAGCAGAGGCGAGCCGGGCTTGGGGACTGCGGCGCCGGTGAAACCGAGTCCTACCAGACGCCGGTTCACCTGGCCCCGCGAGCGTACGCGCTCGACGATCTCCTGGCCGGTATAACAACCCTTTGTGTAACTGATGTGCGAGAGTTCGACGCCGGCTTCGTGCGGGATCGTGCGATTGTCGAAATCGGCGCCGAACCACGCCTGGCCGGCTTCGAGGCGCAAGGCATCGATCGCACGATATCCGGCCGGGCCGCCGCCATGGCGCCCCGCGCAATCGACCAGTAGGTTCCAAAGGCCGGCAATCCGTGTCCGCTCGACCACCCATTCGACGCCGGGCAAACCCAGAGAACAGGCCCGGAGGATGCGGCAAGGGATATTCTCTCCGGCGAGGGCTTCGGCGTGTGCGCCTTCGGCAAGAGCGTCCATCTCGATCCCGGTAAGCTCCTCGGCCGCCGCCAGCGCCCCCGGCCCCACCAGGGCCAGCGTGCCCCATTCGCCGGAACGGTCGGCCAGCGTCACATCGTCCATGATGATGAATTTGTCGAGCGTCGAGAGCGTTCGTTCGGCGACCATCGCGGCAGAAAGGATGGTCAGCCGGTCCGCCAGGGCCAGCGTGCGCAATTCGGCGAGGATGTGCGCCTGCGAATTCAGGAGGAGCCCGATCGCGCTGCGCCCCGATTCGAGATCCTGGATGTTGGCGGTGGTAACCGCATTCAGATAACGGACCCGGTCCGGGCCGGTCAGTTCCGCGATCAACTGGAAGTTCGTGTCGGCCACGGCGACGGTTTCCCGGGCGTGCCGGTATTCGGCGGCGGAATCGCCGTAGCCGGCCGGCAATTGCGTCCCGAACCAGACGCCCATGGCGGCGCCCGCCCGCTCATGCTTTTCGCGCAATGGCGATTCGATCGGCATCACTCGGTGGATCCCCAGGGCCGCTCAAAGCCCGCGGCGGAGGCTCGTCTTGCCTCCTTCCGGATTACGGCCGCGGACCCTTCCATGGCTTATGGTAACAAAGTGGGCCGGCCGGTTCCGGGTGCTATACTCCCAAAAATGCCGAGCACCCTGATCCATGAAATCCTGCCCGTCGGTATCTTGCAGTGCAACTGTTCGATCATCGGCACCTCGGAAACGCGCGAAGCGCTCGTGATCGATCCTGGCGACGAAGTCGACCGGATCCTGGCTGTGCTGAAGAAACATGATCTGAAGGTCCAGGCCATTGTTTCGACGCACGCGCACATCGATCACGTGGGCGGACTCGCCAAACTGCACCGCGCCACCGGCGCGCCCGTCCTGATGCACCGCGACGATCTGGAACTCTACCTGGCCCTGCCGCAGCAAGCGGCGTGGCTTCGCGTGCAGACGCCGGAGATGATGGAGGTGGAAGGTTTTTTGAAAGAAGGAGACAAGCTGCAATGGGGCGGGCTCAGCGCGCAGGTGATTCATACCCCCGGCCACTCGCGGGGAAGCATGAGCCTGTATCTGCCCGCCGACGGCCCGGATTCCCCGCAAGACGAATCGATCGCCACGCCGCGCCTCTTTGCCGGTGACACCCTCTTTGCCGGCAGCATCGGGCGAACCGATCTTTGGGGCGGTTCGCTGCGCGACATCCTGCTCTCGATCCACCAGAAACTTCTCCCCTTGCCCGAGCGCACGCTCGTCTACCCCGGCCACGGCCCAGCCACAACAATTGAGAAAGAGAAAGAATCGAATCCGTTTCTGCGCCTGCCATGAAGTGAGCACGCCCGCCTGACATCCGGGAACGTCTTGCAGGAGGTAACGCGAGAGTACTACGAGCGGGCGCTTATTTACTGGCTAGCTATTATTTGAAACAAGGCCCAAGACTGTACGAGGTGTGCCGCTTTCGCCGGTTCCATGCATAATCCCGGCGTAGTGGTAGCCCACTGGCAAGTGCCCAGTGCGGCTTCCTGGCCCTCGACGGATGCATGAGAGTGTTTTGCGGGGCGGTCAGCCGGTAAGTTGACGGTCGTTATCTCATTCCTGACCCACTTGAGGAGCGGGACAGAAAAGGGACGTCAAGAACCAGCGGCCGCGCGGCACGCCATACCGTAACGGTGGGTGGTGCTTGCCCGCCTCGCAATGGACTTCCGATGCCGGTCTGCGCCCGGATCCCGCCTGGAGCGTTACATCGAAGAAGACGAAGAGGGGTGAATCTCGTGTCTGCAACTGCAGCAACACCGCGTGAGGCACTTATGCGACGGTCGGATTTGCTGGCGTATGCTCGCCGCAGGGCCCAGGCCGGGCAAACGACCAAAATCCCGCGTACTTCTCAGATCATCTTTGGGGAACGGCAGCACCTTCTCCGCGTTCTCGATTCGATCGAAAGAACCCAAACTTCAGCCGAGCAACGGGAGCATGAGCAATACTCGCTCGAGCGGCTGATCCATACCCGCACGCAGGAACTGAACCGAATCAATCCGGACTGGGACAGCCGGATCAGCACCGTTCTGCGGCCCGACGTCACGCCGGAAGAGCTCGACTGGCTTGCGCGGGAGGCGCCGGAAGAGGATTACTTTTTGCTCCGGCTGATCAGCGAGCATCCCCGAACGAGCGCGGAAACGCTAGCGCGTCTCTCGCGCCACAGCTACGCCGCGATCCGCGAGAACGTCGCCCGGCACCCGAACGCGAGCCCCAAAACTCTCACCGAGCTCAGCCGCGATCGCTCACAACCGCTCTGGTACCTGGTGGCGTTCAATCCCAACACGCCGCTACCGTTGCGGCGGCGGCTGGAACGGCAAATCAAGCGAGGCAGCAGCAAGCGGAAGTAGCGCGAAGGTTCTATCGCGCGCCGTCCCCGCTCGAAGCCGCCGCCAGTTTTGGTGCTCCGCCCGCCCGCGTTGCCTGAGCATTCCGCTTCAGGCAGGATACCCCCGGACAGGGCGGGTGGCAGAGCCTCCTTTTCCGCCATCTTATAGATATAAAGGTGTTCCGCGCTCTTGCCGCGCTTGCCGGCTGGTTCCCCCCGCTCGGGGAACTTACGGGGGAGCAGTGCCAGTGCTCGCGGCGGGCGCGGGCCGCGCCAGGCAACAGCGCCGGCGCGGTGACGCTGGTATGATGGAGTTAGTGGTGCAGTGCAATCGTACGATCTCCACGGGAGGAGCCAGTGATTACTGAGGAGTTGAATTTTTCCTCCGACCCGAATTGGCGGGTCAAGGTGGGTTTGGCGGAGATGCTGAAGGGCGGCGTCATTATGGACGTCACCAGCGTCGAACAGGCCCAGATCGCCGAACGCGCCGGGGCGTGCGCGGTGATGGCGCTCGAACGGGTTCCGGCCGATATCCGCAAGGAGGGCGGCGTTGCCAGGATGGCATCGCCGAAAATCATTCGCGAAATCATGAAAGCCGTCACGATCCCCGTGATGGCCAAGGTCCGCATCGGACATTTTGCCGAAGCGCAGGTGCTCGAAGCGCTGGAAGTCGATTACATCGACGAAAGCGAAGTCCTCACCCCCGCCGACGAGGAAAACCACGTCTGGAAGCAGGCTTTTCGCGTGCCTTTCGTCTGCGGCGCGCGCAACCTGGGCGAAGCGCTGCGCCGGATTGCCGAAGGCGCCGCCATGATTCGCACGAAGGGAGAAGCCGGCTCGGGAAATATCGTCGAAGCGGTGCGGCACATGCGCGCGATCGTCGGCGAAATGCGGCTCCTGACCACGCTCGGCGATGCGGAACTGGTCGGAGCGGCTAAGCAAATAGGCGCGCCGCTCGAACTGGTGCGCTGGGTGGCGCAACACGCGAAGCTGCCCGTGCCCAATTTTTCCGCCGGCGGCATCGCCACGCCCGCCGACGCGGCATTGGTGATGCAGCTCGGCGCGGAAGCGGTTTTCGTCGGCTCGGGCATTTTCAAATCGAGCGATCCCGAACGTCGCGCCCGGGCCATCGTCAAGGCCACCACGTACGCGAAGGACCCGAAAGCGGTGCTGGAAGCCTCCGAGGATCTCGGCGAAGCGATGAAGGGGCTCGACATTCGTCAGATGGACGAAAAAGAGCTGCTGCAAACACGGGGCTGGTAGAGCCGCCGTGGCCCCGGAAGCCAATAAGGAACTGATCCGGCGATATTACGAGGAATTGTGGAACGCCTGGCGGTTCGATCTGGCCGACGAGCTGATCGACCCGGAAGTGCGCTTGCGCGGCTCGCTCGGGCGGATGGTCGCCGGGCGCGGCGGCTTGGTCAGCTATATGAAGCACGTGCAGGGAATATTCCCCGATTTCTACAACACCATCGAGGCGCTGGTCGCCGAAGACGACCGCGTCGCCGCCCAGATCACCTATAGCGGCACTCATCGCGGCGAAATCTTCGGCATCGCTCCGACCGGGCGGAGGATCCGGTATTCGGGCGCGGGAATTTTCCAGATTTCCTCGGGCAGGATCGTCGAAGGCTGGGTGCTTGGCGATCTGGCCAATCTCCTGCTCCAATTGCGGCCGCAAGAAGGATGAAAGTCGGCGTTCTAGCGATTCAGGGGGATTTCCAGGCGCATCGGGAGGCGCTTGAGCGCATAGGCGCGGAAGCGCTGCTCGTGAAAACGGCGGCCGAGCTTGCCGGGCTCGACGCCCTGGTTTTGCCGGGAGGCGAGAGCACGACGCAAATGAAGCTGCTCGCCGAGCAGGGGATGCTCGGCGTGCTGGCCGAGAGCGCCCGCCAGGGCTTGGCTGTCTTCGGTACGTGCGCCGGAGCGATTCTGCTGGCCACGGAAGTGGAAAATCCTCCGCAGGCCTCGCTCTGGCTGGTCGACATGACGGTGGTGAGAAACGCCTACGGGCGTCAACTGGAAAGCTGCGTCATCGAAGCCGTGACCGATCTTTCCGGCAAACCGCTGGAAATGGTCTTCATCCGCGCCCCGATGATCGAGCGCGTGGGGCCGCAAGTCGAGGTGCTGGCCTCGCGCGAGGGCAAGCCCGTGCTCGTGCGCCAGGGCCGCCTTCTGGCCGCCACGTTTCATCCGGAACTGACGGGCGATTCGACGATCCATTCGTATTTTCTGAAGATGGTGGGCGATGGAAAATGAAGCGCCGGCCGGCCGGGTTCGCTGCCGGGTCCTCTTTATCTGCGTCGGCAATTCCTGCCGCAGCCAGTTTGCCGAAGCCCTCTCGCGCCATCTGGCCGCCGACGTCATCGAACCGGCAAGTGCCGGCCTTTCCCCGCTGGGCCGCATCGCCGAGCCGACGCGCACCGTCGCCGCGGAACTGGGCTTGCCGCTCGACGGCCAAGCGTCGAAAGGTTTTAGCGCCGCCGATCTCGACCGGGCCGATCTGATCGTGAATCTGACCGGAATGCCAGGCCGCGCCGTCTTCGAAACGGAAACGCCGGTCGTCGATTGGAACGTTGACGACCCCTATGGGGAGGAACCGGCGGTGTACCGGCGAATCGCCGCGGAAATCGAAGCCAGGGTTCTTCATCTCGCGGCGGAGTTGCGCCCCAAGCGCATCCCTTCCGCCGCCGGCTGAGCGCTTGCATGCCTAGGGAAAAAAGTTCGGCTTCGCGCGAAGACTACTTGAAGGCGATCTGGGAGACCTTCCAGGAGGGCCAGGCGCCCATCAGCGCGCGCTTGGCGAAGGATCTGGCGGTGACGCCTCCGGCGGTCACGGCCGCGCTCAAGCGAATGGCGCGGGACGGATATCTGCGCATGGCCAGGGACGGCCGAATCGGCTTGACGGCCAAGGGCCGACAGGCGGCCGAGCATCTCGTCTTGCGGCACCGGCTGGCGGAGAAGCTGCTGACCGAGGTCCTGGGACTCGACTGGACGGCGGCTCATGAGGAGGCCGAGCGTCTCGAGCACGCCATTTCGCCCCAGGTGGAAGCCCTTCTGCTCGAGCGCTTCGGGCGCGATAGCGCCTGCCCGCACGGCGTTCCCCTGTTCGGGGGCTTGCACGAGCTGCGGCGTCATGGCGCGGTCACGCTGGCCGAAGCCGGCGTCGGCGACGAACTCGAAATCATGCACGTATGGGAAAAGGACAAGAAGTTTCTCGAATTCGTCGATGGGCTCCGCCTGCGGCCCGGCGCGCGCCTGGCGGTGCGCGCGCGCGAATACGATCAGACGATGACGCTGGTTGTCTCTGGCCGTCCTCGCCGCCCGATTCATTTGGGTTTGCCGGCCACCAGCCGCATCTGGGTTCGCCGGATTTCCCGCTGAATCCGGTTCCAGCCGGCTGAATCCAAATTGGACGGGAGGTGGTTCATGCCCCTGCAAACGTCCCTGGCCCGGCAACTGGGCCTGCGTTATCCAGTTGTTCAAGCGCCGATGGCCGGCGGCGCAACGACCCCCGAGCTCGTGGCCGCGGTTTGCGAAGCCGGCGCGCTCGGTTTCCTCGCCGCGGCATATCTGCAACCCGTCCGGATTCGAGAGCTCGCATCCCAAGTACGCGCACGAACCTCTCGGCCTTTCGGCATCAACCTTTTCGCGCCACTCCCCGCGCCGGACCCTCCCGCCGATGCTCGGGCCGCACTCAGGCGAATCAGCGGCTTCCACGCCGAACTCGGGCTGGCACAGCCCGTGCTCCCGGAAGCGGCTGCGGAGCCGTTCGAAGAACAGCTGGCGGCGGCACTCGATAGCGGCGCCTCGGTTTTCAGCTTCACCTTCGGCCTTCTGCCGCACGATGCGCTCGATGCGGTAAAGTCCCGCGGCATGTTCGTCATGGGGACGGCGACCACGGTCGACGAGGCGATCCTGCTGGAGAAGGCCGGCGTTGACGCCGTTATCGCGCAGGGCAGTGAAGCGGGCGCTCATCGGGGCACATTTGCCACGGATTTTGCATCATCGATGATCGGCTCGATGGCGTTGATACCGCAGGTGGCCGACGTGGTTCGAGTTCCTGTCGTTGCTTCCGGGGGGATCATGGACGGGCGCGGCATCGTTGCGGCATTGGCGCTCGGGGCGAGCGCGGTGCAGATGGGCACGGCATTCCTGGTCTGCCATGAGTCCGGCGTGCCCGAGGCGCACAAAGCCGCAATCCTAGGAGCCCACGAAGATCAGACGCGCATCACGCGAGCCTTCTCCGGCCGCCCGGCGCGGGGAATCGTGAATCAGGCCATGGCTGAGATCGAGGCCGCCGGAGATCCCGCCGCCATCCTCCCGTACCCGCTGCAGAACGCGCTCACGCGGCCGATGCGGTCGGCGGCGGCGAAACAGGGCCGTGCCGAATACCTCTCGCTCTGGGCGGGCCAGGGCGTGCGCCTAGCTCGCCGGCAATCAGCCTCGGAACTCATTGCGCACCTCTCCCATGAAGCAGAAGCCGCCGTCGGCCAAGTTTCCTTGCTCCCGTGAGCGGCAGGGACCCTTTCCGTTCTTTGACCGCACGTTCCGCCGCAACGCTGGGACGGCGGACAGATGCCTGAATTTGAGAATTTTCTCCCGCGTGAGCCTGCCGCAGGCAGAATAGAGGGTCCGCTTTGGCGGTAAGGCCGCTCGCATGACACCTCAATACGCCGATCCCGTTGCGCCGATCCTGATCGCGCTCATGCTCATCGGCCTGAGCGCGGAGGTCGGCGGCTGGCTGGTGCAGAAGTTGGGCCAGCCCGCCGTGCTCGGCGAGTTGCTCGTGGGCATTCTGATCGGCAATATCGCCTACTGGTTCCGCGAGCCGATCATCACGGTCGTCCGCGAGGGCGACCTCGTGCGGGAAATCGCCAACCAGGCCCTGCTTCATGGAGTCAGTCTGGTGGGCGCGGCGAAGACGATACTTCCGCCGGGTCCTTCGACGGCGCGGGTGCTCGAGGCGCTCGGCGGGGCGGCGGGACCGCAAGCCGTTTCGATCTATTGGTTCGTCGACGAGCTATCGCGGCTGGCGGTGATCTTCCTGCTGTTTCTGGTGGGCCTGGAAAGCAGCGTCGCGGAAATGCGGCGGGTCGGACACCGGGCCTTCTCCGTGGCGGTCGTGGGAGTCATTTGTCCGATGTTGCTGGGACTGGGCGCAATGGAGTTGTTTATGCCGGCGGCCACGTTCGAGCATGACCTTTTCATCGGCGGCATTTTGACGGCGACCAGCATCGGCATCACCGCCCGCATCTTTCACGATCTGGGGCGGATGCGGAGCCTGGAGGCGCGCGTCGTTCTGGGCGCGGCCGTGATCGACGACATCCTGGGATTGCTCGTGCTCGCCGTCGCCACCGCCCTGGTCGTCCACGGCACGGTGAGCGTGTGGGGGATTTCGGCGATTACGCTCAAGGCCGTCGCGTTCTTGTTCGGGTCGATTGTCGCGGGCATATGGCTGACCCCGCGACTGGTGCCCCGGATTCGGCGCATGGGATTTCGCAACGTTCGCCTGCTGTTCGGGCTGGGCCTGGCGTTCGTGCTCTCGTGGGTGGCCAGCCGGATTGGTCTCGCGACGATCGTCGGCGCCTTCGCGGCGGGGCTGATTCTGGAACGCTTCTTCACGCAGGAACTCGAAGACGAGCATTCCCTGCGCGACCTGCTCTCGCCGCTCGAGTCTCTGGTGGTTCCCGTGTTCTTCGTCCTAATGGGCCTGCAGGTCAAGCTTGAAACGCTGCTCGACTGGCACACGCTCGAACTGGCGGGCGTGCTCACGGCGGTGGCTATCGCCGGCAAACTGATCGCCGGGCCGGCGGCGGGGCGCGGGGTGAGCTGGTTTTCGGTGGGCATCGGCATGATGCCGCGAGGCGAAGTGGGCCTGATATTCGCCAGCATCGGCCGGGAGCTTGGCGTCGTCAACGATTCCGTATTTTCCGCCGTGATCCTGATGGTGCTCGTGACCACGCTGCTGACGCCGCCTCTGCTCGGCGTGGCCATGGCTCGGCGTCAGGCGTAATCAGCCGGAGCAGTCCCGGTAGAATGAACGGGGGACGGTCGTGCATTCCACAGCCTCCCACGGCTCACGCGTCTCAGGATTTCGGCGCGCGCGTGGAATGGAAATGCCAGGGTTCGACCCAAGGACGGGCGCATAGCCCAAGGACAATCGTGATGGCCGAGCTAAAACCGGCAGGATGGCGCGTTACCGCAAGCCCCCTCTCCCGTCTTCGCCGGCTGGGCCAGCGCGCCCATAAAGGTATTCGGGCTAAGTATTGGTTTCCGCATATCCCCCTCTCTCTGGCGGTTGCCCTGGCGGGATTGTTTCTTCTCGCGACCAAGTTTGGGGCTGAGTGGCACATTCTGCTAGCGCGTTTTCCCCGCGACATGTTCGGTTTTCCTCCCTCGAGCATGCCGTTCCTGCTGATCGGGCTGGCCTTGCTGCTCATGCCGATCGGGCTGCTGTTTCGCTCGCGATTCGCATGGATCGTTGCGGTAGTGTTGACCGTTGCGGCGATTTTGATTCTGCTGCTTTTCCCCCGCGGCGTTCAGCCCCTGCTTGTCTACTACATCGGGATTCTGCTGTTCCTTCTGCTGTTGTCGCACAGGGCTTTCGGCCGCAGCAGCCTGGCCGCCGGGACGCTGTTTGCCATCACCAGCAGCCTGATGCTCTTGATCTACGCGGTATTTGGGAGTCTGTACCTGGGCCAGGAGTTCTCACCGCCGATCAAAGATCTGGCCAGCGCCTTTTATTACTCGATTGTGACCATGTCGACTGTGGGGTACGGGGACATCGTTCCCAAGAGCATGCACGCGAGATTCTTTACCGTCTCGATCATCCTCTTGGGAATTGGCGTCTTCGCCACTTCGATTAGCGCGATCATTGGGCCGGTCGTGACCCGGAGCATCGACGAAATCGTGCGTGGGAGGGAGAAAAGAATGAAGCGCGCCAATCATTTCATTATCGTCGGTGCTACGCCGCTAGCTTTCAACACCTACCGTGAACTCAAGAAAAGGAACCAGGCGGTCACGCTCATTCTGGCGCAGCCGCCCACCGAGAGCGGGTTCGAGGACGCCGACATCGTTGTCGGCGACGCGAACGATCTGGAGGTCCTGGGCAAAGCAGGGGCGCAACAGGCTCAAGCCGTGCTCGCCATGCGCGCCGACGACTCGGAAAACGCGTTCATCGCACTCGCGGTGAAGGAACTCAAAGGAAAGGCCAAAACCATCGTCGCCGTGAACGACAGCAAGCATTTCGAGCGGGTGCGGCTGGCACAGCCGGATTTCATCATCGCCCCGCAAGTCCTGGGCGGAGAAATGCTCGCGATGGTGCTGAGCGGGGAAACGATCACTAGCGAATTCGTGACCGACCGCTTCCTGCATGCGAATCCGCAGACTTCCTCGAAACCTTCTTCCTCCTGAGCGCCGCCTGTTCCATGCGTGAACCGGACCCTGCCGGGACGCGGGTCCGTTGCCCGTTCCGAACGTCGCCGCACAGGGCCGCGCCTCTGGCCCGCAGCGGGCTCACGCCTGCTTGTCGCCAGCGACCTTGACGGCCATCCCCATCTCGGGGTCGGCTTTCTCGACGAAGAAATGCACATCGCGCTGCGGAAAGGGAATCTGGATGCCTTCGCGGCGGAAGCGGACGAGGATCCTCTTGCGCAGCTCGTGCTGCACCAAATATTGATCGACGTAGTTGCTGACGCGGCAGATCAGCGTGAAATTCAGCGAGGAATCGCCGAAGCCCGGCATGAAGCGCACCAGCGGCGCCGGTTCGAGCAGCAGCCCTTGGATTTCGGCCGCGGTCTGGCGGGTTTCCTCGAGCAGCACCCTTTCCACCTGGTCGGGATCGGAGGAATACCCCACGCCGATCGGAATCAGCAGCGACATGCCGGGCTCGGGCAACGAATAGTTGGTAATGACGGCCGAGGCCAGTTTCGAGTTCGGCACGATCACCGTGTTGTTCCAGAGCGTGCGAATGCGCGTCGAGCGCCAGCTCACCTTGTGGACGAACCCCTCCTGGCCGCTGTCGAGCTTCACGTAATCATCGACGCGGATCGGCCGGTCGAGCTGCAGGTAGAAGCCGGCGAAGAAATTCGCGAGCGTCTCCTGCAGGGCCAGGGCCACCGCCACGCTGCCGACGCCCAGCGTGGTCCAGACCGCGGTTAATCGGATGCCGAGATTTTCGAGAACGATGACCAGCGCCAGGATCCCGAACACGGCCTTGCTGATGAAGCGAATGGGGTCGCGTAACGAGTGAAGGGCGTCGGAACGAGCCAGCCAGCGCTCGAGGGCCAACTGCAGGAGTTGCACCAGGTAGTAGAGGGCCACGGCGAGGGCGGCCAGATATAAGATCTGGTTCGCCACCTTGAGGAACCCCGCCGGAAGCGGCAGCACGTTCAGTCCGCCGGCGATCACCGCTACCACCAGCAGCGGGCGAAGCGCCCGGTCGAGGATATCGACGAGGACGTCGTCGAATGTAGTCTCGGTAAGCGCGGTGATCTTGCGGAGCCACCGGATCACGTAGCGGTGCACGAACCAGGCCGCCAGGGCCAGCAGCAGGATCTCGGCCGGGTGCTTCCACCAATATCCGGATAACAGGTGATGCTCCCATCGCTCGAGCATGGTTCTTCTCCTGTCGCGGAGAGTGCGCGCGGGGCCGGCGGCCCCCCGCCGGAAACTGCCTCCCACACCCTACCACAGAATTTTCGGCCAAATGACGGGGCGCCCCGGCCCGGCAAAACCCCCGTCTTGAAATTCGACCACGGGGGAGTTAACGTGATTCGCCAGCCAGCGCTCCCGGAACGTCAGCGCCTACCTTGCGGAGGGGCTATGGGTGTCGAGATTCAACTTCGAGTGAACGGCAAGACCTGTCAAAGCCAGGTCGAGCCGCGGCTTCTGCTGGTCCACTATCTGCGCGAGGTGCTCGGCCTGACCGGAACTCACATCGGCTGCGAAACCTCGCTGTGCGGCGCTTGCACGGTCCTGGTCGACGGGCGCGCGGTGAAATCCTGTACGATGCTGGCCGTTCAGGCCGACGGCGCGGAGATCACGACGATCGAAGGGCTCTCGGCGGCGCCCGAAGCCAATGGCGGCCTGCATCCGGTCCAGCAAGCTTTCTGGGAGAAGCACGGCTTGCAGTGCGGCTTTTGCACTCCGGGAATGATCCTATCCGTGGTGGAGCTTCTGCGCGATACGCCCAGCCCCGGCGACGCCGATATCCGCCGCGCCCTGGCCGGCAATCTTTGCCGCTGCACCGGCTATCAGCACATCGTCGAATCGGTCAAGTATGCGGCCCGCAAGCTCCGCTCCCGCAAGCGTTGAAGAAGAAGTCCCGGGAGCTTTGGGAGAGCCAACATGCCCAGCGTCACGAAATACGTCGGCAAGCCGCTCAAGCGGAAGGAAGATCCCCGCTTGATACAAGGCATTGCCCACTACGTGGACGACCGCGTGCTGCCCGGAATGCTTCAACTGGGCATTGTCCGCAGTCCCTACGCTCATGCCCGCGTCCGCGCCATCGACGCCGGCAAGGCGCGAACCGCCGCCGGCGTGGTAGCCGTGCTGACGGCCAGCGACCTGGGCGATGCCATCGGGCCCGTCCCCTGCGCGGCGCAGCTTCCCGACTTGAAACCGGCGCCACGGTCTGTACTCGCCTCGGATGAAGTGCGGTTCGTCGGCGAGGGGGTGGCCGTGGTCGTGGCCGCCGACCGCTACACGCTGCGCGACGCCCTCGAAATGGTCGAGGTGGACTACGAACCTCTGCCCGCGGTGGTGGATCCGGAAAAAGCCATGCGGAAGGATTCGCCGCGCGTGCACGATTCGCTCTCCGACAATATCGCCTACCGGTGGGAGATCGAGGGCGGCGATTTGCGGAAGGCGTTCCGCGAGGCCGATCGCGTTCTGAAGCTTCGCATGACGAACCAGCGGGTGATTCCGACGGCCATGGAATGCCGCGCCGCGCTGGCCCAGTACGACCGGGGCGACGAACGCCTGACGCTGTGGTCCTCCTCGCAGATCCCGCATCTCCTGCGCACCCAGATCGCGGCCATGCTGAAGGTTCCCGAGCCCGACGTCACCGTCATCGTGCCCGAGGTGGGCGGCGGATTTGGCAGCAAGCTGAACGTCTATCCGGAAGAGGCTCTGGTCTGCTACCTCGCGATGCGGCTCGGGCAACCCGTAAAATGGACCGAGACGCGCCGGGAAAATTTCCTGGTTACGACCCACGGACGCGACCAAATCTGCGAAATGGAACTGGCCGTACAGCGCGACGGCACGTTGCTTGGCCTTCGCGCCCGGATCATCGCCGATCTCGGAGCGTACTACCAGTTGCTGACGCCTCTGATTCCCACGCTCACCGGCCTGATGCTGGGCGGGTGCTACCGGCTGCCGAGCCTGCGCGCCGAAATCACCGGGGTCCTGACCAACAAAATGGCCACCGACGCCTATCGCGGGGCCGGCCGGCCCGAGGCGTCCTACTTCATCGAGCGGGCGATCGACTTCGTCGCCGCTGAATTGAAAAAGGACCCCGCCGAATTGCGCCGGAAGAATTTCCCGAAGCCCCGCGAGTTTCCCTACGCCACCGTTACCGGCCTGATCTACGACACGGCCAACTACCAGGCGGCGATGGACCTGGCCCTTAAAAAGGCCGGGTACAAGAAACTGCGCCAGGAGCAGGCGGCCGCGCGGAAAAAAGGGCGCTACATCGGCATCGGCCTTTCGAGCTACGTCGAAATTTGCGCCATGGGCCCCTCGAGCGCCATGCCGGCCGGCGGGTGGGAGAGCGCGACGGTCCGCATCGAACCCTCCGCCCGCGTTCGCGTCCTCACCGGTTCGTCCCCGCACGGCCAGGGCGAGGAAACCACCTTCGCGCAGATCGCCGCCGATGCCCTGGGCATCGGCATCGAGGATGTGAACGTCGTTCACGGCGATACCTCGGCCGTTCCCTACGGCATCGGCACTTTCGGCAGCCGAAGCACCGCCGTGGGCGGCACGGCCGTCTACCGCTGCCTGGAAAAGCTTCGCGACAAACTGCTCAAAATCGCCGGCCACCTCATGCACGAGGACCCGGCCAGGCTCGTGCTGCGCGGCAAGCAGGTGGTCTCCCGCCGCGACGCGAAAAAATCGATGCCCTTCGCCGACGTAGTTGCCGCGGCCTACACGGCCAAAACCCTGCCGGAGGGCGTCGAGCCGGGTCTGGACGAAACCGACTTCTTCGAACCGTCGAATTTCACCTTCCCGTTCGGGACCCACGTTGCCGTGGTCGAAGTGGATCCGGAAACTGGAAGCGTCCGGTTGCTGAAATACGTCGCCGCCGACGATTGCGGCAATTTGATCAACCCGCTGCTGGTCGACGGCCAGGTGCACGGCGGCATCGTTCAGTCGATCGGGCAGGCGTTCTTGGAAGAGGCGGTATACGACGAGCAGGGTCAGCTGCTGACCGGCGAGCTGACGGACTACGCGTTGCCGCGCGCCGCCGACGTGCCGTGGCTGGAAACCTGCCATACGGTCACGCCCACCCCGGTGAATCCGCTCGGCGTCAAGGGCGTCGGCGAGGCCGGAACGATCGGGGCGGCGCCGGCGCTGGTAAACGCCGTGGTGGACGCGCTGGCGCGGCTCGGCGTGCGCCATATCGACATGCCCTTGAAACGGGAACGGGTCTGGAACGCCATTCGCCACGCGCCGGCAGCCCCGGCCGGCCGGGCCCGCAAGACCAGGTGACCGGAGGCCGACGATGATTCCAGAGGCGTTCGATTATTTTGCTCCCAAGACCTTGGACGAAGCCCTGCGCCTGGTCGAACGCCACGGCGACGAAGCCAAACTACTCGCCGGAGGGCACAGCCTGCTGCCGCTGATGAAGTTGCGGCTCTCGGCCCCCCGCTACGTGATCGACATCGGCCGCGTAAAATCCCTGCGCGCGATCCGTGAAGAAGAGGGCACTCTGGTGATCGGCGCATTGACGACGCATCACGAGCTGGAGACGTCGGAACTGGTGCGGAGCCGTTGGCCGCTGCTGGCCGAGGCGGCCGCTGAAATCGGCGACGCGCAGGTGCGCAACCGGGGCACCGTCGGCGGCAGCCTGGCCCATGGCGATCCGGCGGCCGATTATCCGGCGGCCATCGTCGCCCTGGAGGCGGAAGTCGTGGTGGCGAGCAGTTCCGGTACGCGGAAGATTCCCGCGGAGGATTTTTTCGTGGATCTGCTAACCACCCAACTCCGGCCCGGCGAGATCCTGACCGAAGTACGAGTTCCCGCCGCGCGGGAGCATTCCGGATCGGCCTATCGTAAACTCCATCAGCCCGCTTCGGGTTTCGCGCTGGTGGGCGCCGCGGCCCGGGTGAGGCTCGATCCGGGCGGAAAAATCGAATCCGTGGCGATCGGGATGACCGGCGTAGCCGTTCGCGCCTATCGCGCCCGAGCCGCCGAAGGGGTTCTGACCGGCAACAAGCCGAGCCGGGCACTGCTGGCCAAGGCGGCGGAAAAAGTGACCGACGGAATCGAGCCGCTGGCCGATCTGCACGCTTCGGCGGCCTACCGCCGCGCCGTCGCTTCGGTCTACGCGCGGCGCGCGCTCGAGACGGCAATCCTCCGCGCCAATGATGTGCGTGGCAATGAAAGGAAAGCATGAAAATCGAAGGCCAATATACACTGCCCGGCCCACCGGCGGCCGTATGGGAGCGGTTGAACGATCCGGCAATCCTGGCCAAGAGCCTGCCCGGCGTCGAGAAGCTGGAAGCCGACGGCCCGGACCGGTACCGGGCGAAAATTCAGTACAAAATGGGATCGGTTTCCGGGAGCTTCACCGGCGCCGTGGAACTTTCCGAAAAAAATCCTCCCCATTCTATGCGACTCAAAACCAGCGCTCGCGGTGGTCCGGGTTTCGTGACCGCCAATGGCCAGCTTGAGCTGGTCGCCAAGGGGGAAGAGACGGAAGTACGCTATTCGGGCGACTTGCAACTGGGCGGCTTGCTGGCCGCTGTGGGTTCGCGAATGATGGAAGGGGCGGCGAAAAAGTCGATCGACGAATTTTTCCAGGCCATCGCCGCCTCGCTGGGCAACCAGCCAACCTAAAAAATCCCCCTCGATTCGCCATCATCGAGAGCGCAGTCCCGCCGGCGCGCCAGCGAGACTGCGATGGAGACTGCCGCGCAAAGTAGCCGGAGAGCTGAATTTCCCCTCCTGGCCGGGGTAGGGGGGCTCGCCAATCGTGCGGCACCCGAGCGAACCTGCGGGCGGGGGGGTTACCAAATGAGTGCGAGCGTTTAGCTGGGACATCCTGAAGAAACAAAATCGCGTCCCACGGGTATAAGAATGGTGGAGGGGAGAATAATGAGCAGAACATACCTGGCAAGCGAGAAAACGCATGCGCGAAGCGAGGCGCCGGGAAGGCCGGCCACGGAAGAAAGGGCGATCCGGCGGCCAACCGGCAAGATAGCGGCAGCGGTGATTTCGTCCCTTCTTCTCTGCATGGTGTTCCTGTTTCTGCCGCCCCGCGCGCTGGCCCGCGGCAGCGCGGCCGCGCAGGTTTCCGTTGGCATATCGGTGCGGTTCGGACCACCCCCACTGCCCGTCTACCGGCAGCCTTACTGCCCCGGGCCGGGTTACATCTGGACGCCCGGCTATTGGGCTTGGGACTCCTACACCGGTTATTACTGGGTTCCGGGCACGTGGGTGCTCGCACCCTTTGAGGGCGCGCTCTGGACGCCCGGCTATTGGGGCTGGAACTCAATAGGCGCCGTGTTTATCTGGCATTCCGGCTATTGGGGACCGCGCGTTGGGTTCTACGGCGGAATCGATTACGGGTTCGGATACGGTGGAGTTGGCTATGACGGCGGCTACTGGCGCGGCAGGGATTTTTATTACAACCGCGCCGTCAATCGCATCAATATCTACAACAATATCCACGTCTACGACCGAGCCGGCTTTCACCACTTCAACCACTATGACCACGTCAGCTATAACGGCGGCCGGGGCGGAATTATGGCCCGGCCCACTCGGAACGATTTCGCCGCCGAACGGGAACGGCGGATGGGTCCAATCGGTGGCCAGATGAACCAGGAGAGAATGGCGCGACGGACGCCGGGAATGCGCTGGTCGCAAAATCATGGCCGGCCGGACATTGCGGCAACGCCAAGGCCGGAAGCATTCCGGGGTGGCAATGTGTCGAGAGCTACGCGAGCTGGAGGCTCCTACACGCCAGGGCGGCCGGGAAGATCAGCCCCTTCCCGTTCGAACCAGCCGCGCTCCTTTGGACGGCAGCCAGCCAGATCAGCTCCCTCCCGTTACAACCAGCCGCGCTCCTTCGGAAGGCAGCCAGCCAGCCAACCTTCTTACCGCCGGCAGCCGGAGCGTCGCAACCAGCCAAGCCCGAACCGGAACGCGCGTCCAATGAGTAGAAATCAGAGACAGCCCCAGTATCGCGGCCAACAGGGCCGGCAGCGGCAACCGCAAGGCCGGCGCGGTGGCGCCAACCAGAATCGGCAGCGCGGACCCAATAAGGGAGAGAAGGGCAGGGGCGGCCCACCGCCGCGCAACTAGCTGTTTCGAGTGGTCAACGCAGGGCCCGGGACTGGGCGGCGCGCCGCTCCTGGGCCCAGCGGAGAAAGCGGCGCATTCTGCTTCGCTCGCGCCAGAGCAAAGTGAAGAAGGCCCAGCCGGTTGCGTTTTCCGCCGCCGGCCCGAAAAACGTCTCTAGCCGCCAGCGGATGTAGGGGCTCTGCCACGGCCGCAGGCGGTAGCCTTTCGAAATCATCCAGTAATAGCGGAGCGCGTCCAGCACGGCTCGGTTTTCCCTCTTTTTCCCCGCGGCAAAAAATACACGATCGGCCAGTTCACTTCCACCGGTAATATCCGGGCCCGACCCGCAAGTTATGAATCCACGGGGCGGGAAACGCCCAGACGAGCATCGAGCCGACCAGCGCCTGGCCCAAGGCCAAGGTCAAAATATTGCGGTTGCGCCGGAACAGCCATGCCATGGCCAGGCCGCCAACTAGCGTCACGGGAACCAGCACAGGGTTGGGCCAATGCGCGGAGGCGAAAATCAGTCCGGCCGCGAGCGAAGAGAGCCACGGGCTTGAAATCAAGGAAATCAGGCGGTTGTTGACAAAGGAATTGAGCGCCACCTGTTGCATCAGGCAGAAAGCAAAATAGGTCCACAAATGCTCGCCCACGGCCCTCCAGACCAGATGCTTCGGCATGCCGCGCGCGAAGGCGATGACGAGCACGATCGCGATAGCCGCCCCGAAAAAGATTCCCGCTTCCAGCCCCGCCCGCTTCCAGTTGTCCGCTCGCCAGCCGAGCGTCTTGGGCGTGTCACGATGGATGAGGAAACTCGCCACGATCCAAATGGGAAAAACGATCCAGATCCCCGGACGCGTGAACTGCCAGTGCCAGATGAACAGGATGATCACCGCGGGCAGGCCGACGACATCGGCGATGGCGAGCCGGCGCAATACCCGCGATCCGGTCACCGGGCGAGGTTTCCGGCCGGCGTCATCGCGCTCTCCCCTCGAGCGCGTCGAGCCGGCGGCCCAGTTCGGCGGCCGGCGACGGCAGCGGTTCGAACAGCACGTCCAGATCGAAGTCGGGAAAGCCGGCGCGAGTCATCTGCCCGGCGAGGGAGATCGGGCTGATAGGAACGTTGAACCGGGCGAGCGCGGCGCAGGATTCGAAAATGACGCGCTGCTCGCCCTCCGTCCACCGGTGGCTTTTCAAAACATCGCAAGCGTGGCGGCGAATCCCGGCGTCATCCGTCTGGCAGAGCGCCCGCAAAAGTTGTTGATCGTCGTTTCCCGTCTGCATGGTTGTTGCGGCCGGCCCGGTCACCAGACAGCGCCGTCCCTGGGCCGCCCGATCCCATCTTACCGGAGTTGGCCATCGCAAGCCGCGGGCGGCTGTGGTAGAGTGCTGGCAAGCAGCCGATCCCGCGGTTTGCGGCCCCCATAGACGAGGAAACGTGCCGATCGTAAAGCAGCTGGTTGTGACCTTGGACAACCGTCCGGGCGCCTTGGCGACGCTTTGCAGCGAACTGGCCAAGGTAGCCGTCAACATCGAAGCGGTGCAGGCAGGCGAGGCCGGCCCGATTAGCCCGGTGCGCTTGATCGTCAGCCACGTCGATGTCGCGCGGAAAGTTTGCGACAACCTCGGCTTGAAGTCGGTCGTCGAGCCCGCGCTCGCCGTGGGACTCGGTCATCGCCCCGGATCGCTCGGGCGGCTGATGCGGAAAATGGCCGCCAAGGGCATCAACGTCGATTACGTCTACGGCACCATCGAGAAGGGAACCAGACGGGCACTGCTGATCCTGGGCGTCTCCGATCTGGCCGCCGCCGCCAAAGTCGCCCACTGAGCCGCCCGCAGCCGGCAACCTTTCCCATGTTATAAGTAGAACTGCGTGGACGCATAAGCGCTGGCAGGTATCTCATGGACTTTTCCCTGACCGACGAACAGCGGCAATTGCGCCAGAGCGTCCGCGCCTTCGCCGAGGCCGAGATCGCGCCCCACGTGATGGAATGGGACGAGGCGTCCCGCTTCCCTTCCGAAACGGTGGCCCAGCTCGCCGGACTCGGCCTGCTCGGCGTGATTTTCCCCGAAAAATACGGCGGCGCGGGCCTGGGCTACGCCGAATACGTCATCGCGATCGAGGAGCTGGCGCGGATCGACGGGTCGCTCGCCCTGATCGTCGCCGCCCACACCTCGCTCTGCGCCAATCACATCTACAAATTCGGCACCCCGGCGCAACGGGAAAAATATTTACCCCGGCTGGCGAGCGGCGAATGGCTCGGATGCTGGTCGCTGACCGAGCCGGGCGCCGGTTCCGACGCCGGCGGAACGACAACGGTGGGGGAAAAATGCGAGGGCGGCTGGCGCATCAACGGCGCCAAGACGTTCACCACCAACGGCCACTACGCGAGCCTGTGCGTGGCGATGGCCGTCACCGATCGCGCCGCCGGCCATCACGGCATTTCCGCCTTCATCGTGGAAAAGGGCACGCCCGGCTTCACGCCCGGCAAGAAGGAAAACAAGCTTGGCCTGAGGGCCAGCGACACGAGTGAAGTGGTTTTCACCGATTGCCTGGTTCCCGCCGGCAATCTGCTGGGCCGGGAGGGCCACGGCTTCATCGACAGCCTCGCCATCCTCGACGGGGGAAGAATTTCGATCGCCGCCTTCGCGCTCGGCATGGCGCAGGGCGCTTTCGAGACCGCGGCCCGGCATGCCAAGCAACGCCGCCAATTCGGGAAACCGATTGCTGAATTTCAAGCCATTCAATTCAAGCTTGCCGATATGGCCACGCAAATCGACGCCGCCCGCTTGCTCACCTACCGGGCCGCTTGGCTGGCCGACCAGGCTCGCGCCGCGGGCGATCCGCCGCAGCACCACACCGCCGAATCGGCCATGGCCAAACTGTTCGCCGCGGAAACGGCCGTGCGAGTGGCCGGCGAAGCGGTGCAGGTGCTGGGCGGCTACGGCTTCATCAAGGACTATCCGGCGGAAAAATTCTATCGCGACGTGAAACTCACCACCATCGGCGAGGGTACGAGCGAAATCCAGCGCCTCGTGATCGCGCGCCAACTGCTCCGCAGAGGATAAAGCGGCCACCGGCGAAAAGGAACAGCCCGGCGGTAAAGGCGGGCTAACCGCGCCTCCAGCCGAACCTTTAGCCGCCGGCATGGCCGGCGAGCCGGCCCCAGCCGGTTTGTGGTTGACATATTTATGGGGCCGGGTAAATCATGGACAATGCGTTTTTGTGCGGCTCGGCCTGGACGGGACGAGTTCGAAGGAGGGCTTTATGGCGATTCGATTTATGGTGAACGGCAAGCCTCATACAGTCGACGTGAATCCTAATATGCCGCTCCTGTGGGTGATTCGCGATACGCTGAATATGACGGGCACGAAATTCGGTTGCGGCGAGTCGCTCTGTGGCGCCTGCACCGTCCATATCGACGGCGAAGCGAAGCGCTCCTGCGTCACGCCGGTTTCGAGCGTCGAAGGCAAGAACATCACCACGATTGAGGGGATATCTCCCAATCACAGCCATCCGTTGCAGCAAGCCTGGGTGGAGCTCGACGTTCCCCAGTGCGGGTACTGTCAGTCGGGCCAGATCATGTCCGCTGCCTCCCTGCTGGCCAAGAATTCAAATCCCACCGATGCCGAAATCGACGAAGCCATGACCGGCAACATCTGCCGCTGCGGCACCTACCAACAGATCAAAGCGGCCATCCACCTTGCCGCCGCAATCGCCCGTGGGACCGCCAAGCCCACCAACTCCGAATTCGACAGCGTTGCCCCAGGGGTCATCGTAGGAGGTGCGAAGTGAGCGTGATTACGACCGGAATCGATCGCCGCAAGTTCCTCAAGACCAGCTTGGCCGGAGCCACCGGTCTGATCGTCGGCTTCTACCTTCCGGGCCGCCACGAAGTTCTCGCGGCTAGTGTCGCGCCCGCCGATCTCAATGCCTTTGTCCACATTAGCCCGGATAACGTCATCACCGTCTTGGTGGGTAAGTCCGAAATGGGGCAGGGGGTTGCCACGTCGCTGCCGATGCTCGTTGCTGAAGAACTCGAGTGCGATTGGAGTAAGGTTCGCTTCGAGTTCGCTCCTGCGGCGCGAGCTTACTTCAATCCGATCATGCACTCGCAACTGACCGGCGGCAGCACGAGCATTCATACCTCTTGGGAGCCCATGCGCGAGGCGGGCGCCGCCGCTCGCGAAATGCTCATCGCCGCGGCAGCCCAAAAATGGGGAGTCGCCGCCTCCGAGTGCCACGCCGAAGACGGCGAGGTGGTCCACACCGCGACGAAGCGGAGGGCCGGCTACGGCAGCCTGGCGGAAGCCGCGGCGAAAATTCCCGCGCCAGCCAACGTCAAGCTGAAGAACTACACCGAGTTCAAAATTATCGGCAAGCCGTTCAAGCGGCTCGACGTGCACCCTAAAGTGGACGGCCGGGCCGGATTCGGTATCGACGCCCGCCGTCCGGGCATGTACCACGCCGTCGTCCTGCGCTGTCCGGTATTCGGCGGCAAAGTCGCCAGCTTCGACGCCACCAAAGCCAAGGCCGTTGGCGGAGTGAAAGACGTCTTCCCGATTTCGAGCGGCATCGCCGTCGTGGCCGACAACACGTGGGATGCCATGGAGGGCCGCCGCGCTCTCGTAGTGAATTGGGACGAAGGCCCGAACGCGAACGTCACGACCGAAAGCATCTTCGCTGGTTTCTCCAAGGCGCTCGAAAAGCCTGGAGTACCGGCTAAAAAGGTGGGGGACGCGGCTTCGGCTCTTTCCGGCGCCGTGACCAAACTGGAAGCTGAATACCGCGCTCCTTACGAATCACACGCCACCATGGAACCGATGAACTGCCTCGCAGACATTCGCGAGGACGGCGCCGAGCTTTGGGTGCCCACGCAGGCGCAGACTTCGTCCCAGGCGACGGCCGCCAGGATCGCCGGCGTCCACCCCGACCGGGTCAAAGTCCACACCACGTTCCTCGGCGGCGGGTTCGGGCGCCGCGGCCGGGCCGACTTCGTGGCGGATGCCTGCGAGGTTTCCAAAGCGATGAAGGCGCCGGTGCAGGTCACCTGGTCGCGCGAGGACGATATGCATCACGATTTCTATCGCCCCGCGGCCCTCATCCGGCTCTCCGGCGGTCTCGACTCCTCCGGCAAGCTCGTTTCTCTCAGCGCCCACATCGCCTGCGATTCCGTCCTGAATTGGGCCTTCCCGGGCTCGGTGAAGAACGGATTGGACAGAACCAGCGTAGACGACTTTTACAACATTCCTTACGACATCCCCAACATCCTCGTCGACTACCAGCTTGTTCCCGGCCCGATTCCGCTGGGCTTCTGGCGTTCGGTGGGATCCTCGATGAACGGCTTCTTCCGCGAGAGCTTCATGGACGAACTCGCCGCAGCGGCCAAGAAGGACCCGTATGAATTCCGCCGCGATTTGCTCCAAAAATCGCCGCGCAACCTCGGCGTCCTGAATCTGGTTGCGGAAAAGGCCGGCTGGGGCAAGCCCTTGCCGGCAGGTCGCTATCGCGGTATCGCTGTCGTCGAGGCGTTCAATACCTATGTCGCCGAAGTCGCGGAAATATCCCTGGGCCAGTACAAAAACGTGAAGGTTCATCGCGTCGTCGCCGCCGTCGATTTGGGCCAGCCCGTCAATCCCTCGATCATCGAGCAGCAGGTCCGCGGTGGAATCGTTTTCGGCCTCTCGCAAGCGCTCAAGGGCGAAATCACCATCGAAAAGGGTCGTGTCGTGCAATCCAACTTCAATAATTTCGAAGTTTTGCGCATGAACGAAATGCCCGAGATCGAAGTACATATCACGAACAGCCACTTGGCTCCGAGCGGCATGGGCGAGCCAGGTGTGCCGCCCATCGCCCCGGCCGTGTTCAACGCCATCTACGCGGCTACCGGCAAGCGACTCCGCAAGATTCCGTACCGGCCCGACGATCTCGCTTAGTCCGGCGCGCCGAGCGGACCGGCTTTCACTTCCCGCCATTTCGTTTCCGGAATGGCGGGAATTTCTTTGGGATTCGTTCCGCGCGGCGTCATCCTTTGAGTTTTCCCCGGCGCTCTTAGTATCATGCTTGCCACCGTGAACTCCTGGGCCGAACAGATCCGCGCCGGCGATATTCGCGCTATTTCGAAGGCCATCACCGCGATCGAAGACGAACGGCCCGAGGCCGAGCGCCTGGTGCGCGAGCTTTTCCCTCACACCGGCGGCGGCGTTATCATCGGCGTTACGGGCGCCCCGGGAACCGGCAAGAGTACGCTCGTCGATCGTCTGGCGGCGCGCTACCGCCGCTCCGGGCAGACGGTGGGGATCATCGCCGTCGATCCGACCAGCCCTTTCTCGGGCGGCGCGGTCCTTGGCGACCGGGTCCGCATGCAGGGGCACGCCTCCGACGCGGACATTTTTATCCGCTCGATGGCCACCCGCGGCTCTCTGGGCGGTTTGGCCGAGGCGACCGCCGATGCGGCGCTGGTCCTCGACGCCGCCGGCAAACAGGTGATTCTGATCGAGACGGTCGGCGTCGGCCAGGCCGAGGTCGATATCGTCCGCCTGGCCGACTGCACGCTGGTGGTTCTGGTGCCGGGCATGGGCGACGACGTGCAAAATCTGAAGGCGGGCGTCATGGAAATCGCCGACATCTTCGTCCTCAACAAGGCCGATCACCCCGCGGCCGACCGCTTCGAGCGGCAGTTGCTCGCCATGCTCGAAATCGTTCCCGAACGCGACGGGTGGCGTCCGCCGCTCGTGCGCACGATCGCCACCGAGGACAAGGGCACGGGCGAGCTGGCCGGGATGATCGAGCGTTTCGGTTCCAACGCGGAGCTGGCCGGCGGCCGGCGTTCGCGGCGCCGCATCGAGCACTGGGAATACCGCTTGCTCGGCCTTCTCCGGAAGCGCTTGATGTCGCGCGTCAGCCGGCATCTGGAGCCGGGCCAGATCGAGGCGATGGCCGTGGCCGTCGCTGGCCGCGAAAAGGATCCGTTTACGGCAATCGACGAACTACTGGAAAAGGCGGAGTTGAAATGAAATTGGGCGATTGGGAAATCGATCTAGTGACCGACGGCCTTCTGGGCCTGGACGGCGGCGCGATGTTCGGAGTGGTTCCGCGGCCGCTTTGGGAAAAAAAATCGCCGCCCGACGAGCGCAATCGCATCCGGATGGCGATGAACTCCTGCCTGTTGCGCGGGCTGGGCCGCACCATCCTGATCGAAACGGGCGCCGGCGATAAGTTGGACGCGAAGCAGATCGACATCTACAAACTCGAAAAGGAAAATCGCCTGCTCGACCGCCTGGCCGCCCGCGGCGTGCGGCCCGAGGACGTCGACACGGTCGTCAACACCCACCTCCATTTCGATCATTGCGGCTGGAATACCCGCCGCCAGGGAGACCGGGTCGTTCCGACCTTCCCGAACGCGTCCTACGTCGTCCAGTGCGGCGAACTCGAACATGCGCGCCACCCGAACGAACGCGACCGCGCCACCTATCTGCCGGAAAATTTCGAGCCGATCGAACAGGCCGGGCAGTGGCGGCCGGTGGAAGGCGATGCGGAGCTGGCTCCGGGCATCGATCTGGTCGTCGTGCCCGGCCACACCCGCGATATGCAGTGCGTCAAGATTTCCGGCGCCGGCCAGACGGTCCTCTGGCTCGCCGACCTGGTCCCTTCCCGCGCGCACCTGCCTTACGCCTGGATCATGAGCTACGATCTGTATCCGATGACCACGCTCGAAAACAAGAAAAAGTGGCTGCCGCGACTGGCCCGCGAAGGCTGGATTTGCATCTTCGCGCACGATCCCGACGTTCCGGCCGCCTATCTGCGCGAACGCGACGGAAAATTCGAGACCGAGCCGGCCACGATCGGCTGACGCCGGGCCCGGTTCCTGCTATCTTTTCTTCTTTGTCCCAACCACAACATCTGCGAGGCGAAATGGCAAAGCAAACTCGATCGAAGGGCGCAACGAAGGCGAAAAAGCAGCCGGCCCGGCTGGGTATTATCGGCGGCAGCGGTCTCTACGCAATGCCCGGTCTGGAGAAGGCCCGGGAAGTGAAGGTGCGCACGCCGTTCGGCAGCCCTTCCGACGCTTTCGTTGTCGGCAGGCTTGCCGGGCGCGAGGTGGCGTTTCTGGCGCGGCACGGCCGCGGCCATCGTTTCCTGCCGGGCGAAATCAACTACCGCGCCAATATTTACGCGATGAAGCTGCTCGGGGTCGAGCGCATCATTTCGGTGAGCGCGGTCGGTTCGCTGCGCGAAGAGCTCGTCCCGCTCGAGTTCGTGATTCCCGACCAGTTCTTCGACCGCACGCGCGGCCGCATTTCCACGTTTTTCGGCCAGGGACTGGTGGCTCACGGTCCCTTCGACAAACCGACCTGCGCCGATCTGGGCGCAACGCTGGCCGATGCCTGCGAGGAGGTCGGCGTCACCGTGCATCGCGGCGGCACCTACGTTTGCATGGAGGGCCCGCTCTATTCGACGCTGTCGGAATCGCTCTTCTATCGCAGCCAGAATTTCGACATCATCGGGATGACGAACCTGACCGAAGCCAAGCTGGCGCGCGAAGCCGAGATTTGCTACGCCAGCGTCTCCATGGTCACCGATTACGATTGCTGGCGTCCCGGCCACGAGAGCGTCACCTCCGATCAGGTGGTCGCCAACGTGAATCGCAACTCGGAAAACGTCCAGAAGGTCGTGCGCGCCGCCGTGGCCCGCGTTGCCGGGGAACGCACCTGCCGCTGCGGCTCCTCCCTGGCCACAGCCTTCGTGACCGACCGCTCGAAGATTCCCGCGGCCACCAAGCGCCGCCTGGCGGCCATCATCGGCAAATACAAAATCTGACATGGCGCCAGAGGCTCGACCTCCGGCGCCCGGCAAACGCCCGGAACGGGGCAGCGATGACTGATATTCCATTCGCGAAGGCGCACGGCTTGGGCAACGATTTCCTGTTGGTCGAGGAAGCGGCGCTTGGCCCCCGCTCGGCCGGGGAACTGGCTGCCGGGATCTGCGACCGGCACACGGGCGTTGGCGCCGACGGCTTGGTGCCTCTGGCTCCGGCCGGGGCCGGACGCTGGAAGTTCCGCATCTTCAACGCCGATGGCGGCGAGGCCGGCCTTTCCGGCAACGCCATGCGCTGCGCCGCCGCCTGGCTGGTCTCCCGCATGCCATCGGCCGAGCCGGGACTCGTCTTGACTCTCGAAACACGCGTCGGAGCCAAGCGCCACACTTTCCTCGGCCGCCGGGGAAATGAGTGGATTTTCCAGGGCGAAATTGTTCGGCCCGATTTCACGGCCCAAAAAATTCCCTTTCACCCACCCAAACCGGCCGAAGCCCCCGCGCTGGATTTCCCACTGCCCGTCGGCGACGAAACCCTTCCCGTGACCCCGCTCTGGATGGGCAATCCGCAGTGCATCGTTTTCGTCGACAACTTCGAGGAGATCGATTGGCGCGGTTTGGGGCCGGAAATCGAGCACCATCCCTATTTCCCCGAGCGGGCGAATGCGGGCTTCGTCCGCGTTCTCGGACCGGAGGCGATCGAAGCGCGTTTCTGGGAACGCGGCGCCGGCCATACGCTCGCCTCGGGCACGGGCTCCTGCGCCTGCGCCGTGGCCGCGGCGCTGCACGGCAAAACCGGCCGGCGAGTTGCCGTGACGACCGAGATCGGCCAGATGCAGGTTCACTGGCGCGAAGATGACGACGTGGTCGAACTGACCGGTCCCGCCGAACTGGTTTTCGACGGCGTTTTCCACCAGCCGGATTGAAACGAGATGAAAATCGAGAAAGCGATCAAACCGCCGGCACTGGTTCCCGGATCGCACCTGCGCATCGTTGCCACGGCGGGTCCGGTCGAAGAAGAACGCCTGCGGCGGGGCGCCGCCGAGATCGAGCGGCTCGGCTACCGGCCCGCGTGGAACCCGCAGGCGCTGGCGCGGGAGGGCTATTTCGCCGGCCCGCAAGCGATGCGTGCGGAGCAGTTGTCGCTCGCGCTCGCCGATCCGCAGGCTGCCGGCATCGTCCCTGCGCGCGGAGGCTACGGCACCGCCTATCTTCTCGACGCTCTCCATTCCCTCGAAACCCCTGCTCCCAAGGCCCTCATCGCTTTCAGCGATCTGACGCTGCTGCTGAATTTCGCCTGGCGCCGCTGGAACTGGGTGACGTTTTACGGTCCGATGGTCGCGGCCGGTTTCCACCGGGGAGCAGGTTCGGACGACGGTTATGATGAGCCGTCGTTTCGCCTGGCGGTAACCGAAACCCGCGGCGGGTGGGAGTTGCCCCTGCAAGGCGAAACCCTCCGCGAGGGTGAAACCGAAGGCCGAGTTCTCGGCGGCTGTCTCACGCTGCTGCGCGGGTTGATCGGCACGCCCTGGGAACCGGATACCTCCGGCGCGATTTTGCTGATCGAGGATCTGAACATGAAACCCTATCAGGTCGATCGCGCCTTGATGCATCTGAAACTGGCGGGAAAACTCGACGGCGTGCGCGGATTTCTGCTCGGCGATTTTCCCGGCTGCGAGCCTCCGGCCGACGACGGCCCGGCGGTTTGTCAGGTGGTCGAGCGGCTACTTGTGCCGCTCGGCGTTCCCGTCGTTTGGGGCGCGCCGCTGGGCCACACGCATCGGCCCATGCTGACGGTGCCGCTCGGCGTCCGCGCGCGCCTGGTGGCCCGCGGCTCCGGCCGGCTCGATATTCTCGAACCCGCGGTGGTTTCCCGGTGAGCCGCGCCGAACACGTTCATCTTTCGGGAATCGGCGGCATTGCGATGGCCTCGCTGGCGGGGATGCTCGCCGCGCAGGGCTGCCAAGTAACCGGATCCGATACGGATGTCTATCCGCCCGCCTCCGATCTGCTCCGCGCGGCGAAGATCGAATGGAAAAAAGGATTCCGCGAGGAAAATTTCGATCCCCGGCCCGACTGGGTGGTGATCGGCAACGCGCTCTCGCGCGGCAATCCGGAAGTCGAATGCATTCTGGACCGCAAGATTCCCTACCGGTCCCTGCCGCAGGTGATCGAGGACCGCTTCCTGCCCGATCGCCACGTAATCGTCGTTTCCGGCACCCACGGCAAAACGACCACCACTTCGCTCGTCGCCTGGATTCTCCACAGCGCCGGCCGCCGGCCGGATTTTCTGGTTGGGGGATTGGTCGAAGATTTCGGTTCGAGTTACGGCCTGGGCGGCGGCGAAGAATTCGTCATCGAAGGAGACGAATACGACTCCGCGTTTTTCGACAAGGCCCCGAAATTCCTCCATTACCACCCCGACGATCTCGTCATCACCTCGCTCGAATTCGATCACGCCGACATCTATCCGGATCTGGCGGCCATCGAATTGCAGTTCGAGCGGCTGGTGGATTTGATGCCGCGCCGCGGGCGAATCGTCATCTGGGGAGAAAGCGACGCGGTGCGCGAGGCCGCGGCCGGAGCCTGCTGCCCGGTCGAATCCTACGGCCTGGGCGCCGGATGCGACTGGAAGGCGACGGATCTGGAATTTGGCGAGCGGCAGACGCGCTTCCGCGCCTCCTATCGAGGCAAGGAAGTGGGCTCATTCGAAATGCGCCTCGCCGGCCGCCACAACGTCTCGAATGCTCTGGCCGCCATCGCCATAGCGACGGGGCGCGGCGTTTCCCCGGCCGAGATTCGCGAAGCACTCGGTGAATTCCGCGGCGTGCGGCGCCGCCTGGAGTCACGCGGCGAGCCGCGCGGCGTTCTCGTCGTCGACGATTTTGCCCATCACCCCACCGCCATCCGCGAAACGATCGCCGCGGCGCGTTCGCGCTGGCCCGGCCGTCGAATCTGGGCCGCCTTCGAGCCGCGCTCGAATACCATGCGCCGCAACCTTCTCGAAAACGAATTGGCCGATGCCCTGGCAACCGCCGATGCCGCTATCATCGGCCCGGTGAATCGTCCGCATCTGCTCGGCGCTGAGGAACGGCTGAATCCCGCCCGCGTCGCCGCCCGCATCGAGCACGCCGGCCGTCAGGCCTGGGCCTTCGATTCCGCCGCTCGCATCGCCGAATTCATAGGTGCCGAAGCGCGATCGGGCGACCTGGTTCTCGTCCTATCGAACGGCAGCTTCGATGGCCTGTGCGAAAAGCTTCTCGATTCGCTTGGAGAGCACGCTTCCCGCTAACCCCTGGTCCTCGAAATTTCGAGTTCGTCGTTCGGAAAAGGCCAGCGGCTCTCCCATTTGACGTCGCCGCGCCGCTCGAGTAGGTTCTGCAAATGCCCGCGCCCACTCTCCAGGAGCAATTCGGCCAGATCGACATCTATCTTTTCGACCAACTTCTCAAAGGCCGCATCGCACCCGGAATGCGAATAGTGGACGCCGGATGCGGTTCCGGGAGAAACCTCGTCTACTTTCTGCGGGAGGGGTACGAAGTTTTCGCCGCGGACGCGGACGCGCAGGCTGTCGAAAGCGTCCGCTCCCTCGCCCGGAGGCTCGCGCCCGCGCTTCCGGAGTCGAATTTCCGCATCGAACCCGTCGAACAGATGTCTTTCGACGACGCCTTGGCCGATGTGGTCATCAGCAACACCGTCCTCCATCTCGCTCGCGACGACGCGCAGTTCGAATCCATGCTGCAGGGATCCTGGCGCGTTCTCAAGCCTGGCGGGCTCTTTTTTTGCCGCTTGGCGTCCCTGATCGGCATGGAGAGCCAGTTCCAGCGCATTCAAGGACGCCGCTTCCGGTCGCCGGACGGCGCCGAGCGCTATCTGGTGGACGCGCCGATGCTCGCCTCGCTCACCGAGCGGCTGGGCGGGGAGATGGTCGAAACGCTCAAGACCACCGTCGTCCAAAATCAGCGCTCGATGACCACATGGGTTTTGCGGAAGAAATTGGCCTAAGAAACCGATCTATCTCACGGCCCGTTCCCAGTTAATCCAACAAGTGGGCGAGGTCAAACCCAGCCAAGCGCCGCAGGAACGCGGGGGGAAGGCTGAATCGGCTTCCCGTTCAAGCCTCCGGCGGCTGCCACGAACTCGGCCACGAGCGGAAGCCGGAACAGTCGACTGCCCAACATGGCCTTGCGTCGGTCTATCCGAGGGCCTTGATTTCCCTTGATCCGCGTACTGCGTAGCCATAGGATCAGCGCAAGCATGTTTGCGTCGCCATTGTGCGGGGAGGTGCGCATCATCGATTGTACGGAGCTCAGGGCACGCGGGTGGACATGCGTAGCGGGGATTACGGACCGATCGAGCTTGCTGGAACTGGCACGAGCGGTCGGTAGACCGGTGCCCGGTCCAACCGGGGTCCTCGTCAGGGAGTTAACTCCGACGCCAAGACCGAGGGCCCGCAAAGGGACGCTCAGCGACGGATACGGTCTGGGCTCATTTCCCCTCCACACGGATACTGCCTTCTGGCCACTTCCCTCGCGGTATGTTGTTCTCCGTGTATGTGGCGATACCCGACGCCCGACCACTATTTTGGCGTTTGCAGAACTCTTCCGCGGACGGGCCTCCCATCTGGTCACCCTTGCCAATCGCTCCGTCTGGCGAATTCGAACACCATCCACGAGCTTCTACTGTTCAATGAGGTTCCGGCTTGGAGAGGCGACGGGATGGCGATATGACATCCAGTGCATGCGCCCAGCAAACGGAGCCGCCGCCAAACTCCGGGAACGTCTAGGGCCTTTGTTGTCGAGCACCCCAGTGGACGAGGTCGCCTAGACCGGAAACCTGGCGGTTGTGCTCTGCAACTGGAGAGTTCTCCATGGTCGTGGGCCTTCGCCAACCGACGAAACGAGCCGGATTCTGGAGAGAGTTTACGTGGAGTGATGCCATGACTTGGGAGCGTGACCCACTGTGGGCGAAAGCCAGACTCTATTGCGAGCACGCTTTTGAGCAGCCCCGTGAAGGCCCTCAGTTCGGGTTATGGTGCTCTCTCGCGCTTGAGCTTCTGGGCCGCGCAGCCTTGGCATCGATAAGTCCGACTCTGCTGGCGGAGGCCGATAAGGATCACAGGTACCTATTGCACGCTTTGAATCGTGGGTCAGAGACAGTGCCGCGTCGGTCAATCGGAACCGTTCGCGTCTTTGCCTTGTGTAGGGCTCTCTTCGATGAGTTCACGGAGGAAGAATACGCAGCGGCCGTCGCTTTAGCCAATCGGAGGAACGACGAATTGCACAGCGGTACTGCCGCCTTCGACGAATACGCGCCGAGAAACTGGCTGACGGGCTTCTATAGGGTTTGTAACGTGCTCACCAAGGCAATGGGTGAATCCCTGCAAGACCTGTTTGGTCCGGACGAGGCAAAAGTCGCGGAGCAAATTCTATGCGAAGTTCAGAGCCACGTAAGGCAGCGGGTAGAGGGGGAAATCGCCTCCCATCGCGCAGCGTTCGAGGAAAAACCGGAGGCGGACCGGCAGTCTGCCGCCGAGAGCGCCGAACGGGAAGGGCTGCGCCTAGCCCACGAGCGACACCACCGGGTGACGTGCCCTGCATGCGGTAGCGTCGCCACTGTGCAAGGAGAACCATTTGGTCCGGAACGCGTGAGTCATAAAGAGGATTCTATCGAGGTCCGACGAGCGATCTTGCCCCGTAATTTTGTCTGCTCGGCGTGCGGACTCCATCTACAGGGCTACGCAGAACTTGAGGCAGCGCACCTCGGGGGCTCGTATACACGCACCACACAGTTCTCCCCAGAAGATTATTACGGGCTCGTCGATCCCGAAAGTGTCGACCGGGAGGCAATTATCCAAGGGTACCTTGAAGACCTTGCCGCAGATGCGGCTTGGGACAACGAATAGGTGGGAGTGGGTCCTTTGTCCCTCCCTGGCTGCTCCGATAGGCCTAAAGCCCACCTCCATTGCCGCGTGCCATTTGCCTTGCCCCGACTGCACCATAGAAGCCATCTGGCGACCAGCATCCTCGCCGGCTGACACCAGGCGCATTTCCGTTCCCCTGCCGGAAGCCACCGCAGCCGTCTAAGTGCTGAGGACGCTTGGTGCCGGAGGAGGGGGTCGAACCCACACGGTGCTAAGCACCACGAGATTTTGAGTCTCGCGCGTCTGCCAGTTCCGCCACTCCGGCCTAATTGACAGGAAAGAAGCCTAGGCTCGTCTGTACCGCTTCACTTCCCCCCGCGCCAGAGGCGAGGTCCGCGCAGCCACTCTCTTCGCCCTGCCGCTGAGCAATTCTAGCAGCGATCGAATGCCGGTGCCAGACATCACCAGCCGGCTGGCGAACGTATGCCGTAAATCGCGCCAACGGAGATCGGCGACCCCGGCTTCGTTTTGTTGGCCTGCTCGGCGATGCAGCGGTGCTCACCTCAAAGTGTACGGCTAGGCAATCAAGCCGAGTTTCTGCTGTTGTGGGCCTCTGACGTAGCTCGTGACCTTGGTGATCTCGTAGGACGGTTTCATGACCTGCGTGCCGACCACTCGCTGCCTTTGCAATAGTTCGACAGTCAACAGATCGGTGTGATTCAGGCGGTATTCCCCGGCCATGCATTTTCGGAGAAACTCCTTGTCCCTTATTGTTGCGGCGATAATTTCGTCCCCGCGCCGGAACAACCAATCCTCGGCTTCGCCGTCAAATGAGCCACGGGTGGGATTCAGGTAAACATCTCTGTAAATGGATTCCTTGACGGTCTCGCTTGCTTCGCCGATTGCGGGGGAAAGCCCGACAAACTCCCTGATTGAGGAAGCATCCTCGCCTGTGACGCTTGTCTCGCTGCTCTCCTCCCCCTCGACGTACGTGCGCGGATAAGTAACCGAAGTCTGCCGTTCAAGGGCTCTCCCATAAACCTTGGTGATCAAGGGCTTGGCGTTCACCGACCGTGTCCCGGTCATCGAGCGCCGCACCCACGCAAGTATCGGCATGACCGAGAATCCCCATGCCAACCCCTTCACGCAGGCCGACCATACCAAGGATCCTGACTTCCTGATTCGGTTCATGGATGAGACAGTGAAGCTGCCGGCGATCCAGTCGAGCAAGCGCCTCATGCCGGAACGGAGCGATCCGGAGCCGGCAAACACCGTTCTCGATATCGGCTGTGGTCCAGGGATCGACAGGCTCGACGTGGTGGAACAGATCGGTTCGGAGAGCCAGTCGAACAAGCGCCTCATGCCAGAACGGATCGGTCCGGAGCCGGGAAACGCCGCTCTCGATATTGGCTGCGGTCCCGGGATCGATACGCTCGACATGGTGGAACAGGTCGGTTCAGCTGGCCGTCTTGTTGGGCTCGGCGCGAGCGAGGTCATGCTTACAGAGGCCGAAAAGCCGCCGTTCGCTATCCATTCCTTTATTCCGGCCAGAGCATCTTCGGACAGCTCAAGAAACTGGGCGCCCGCTTTTTTGCCCGACTCGCCGACCCAGACGAGCTTGGCGCAAGCCTCGATGCATTGCTCCGAACAAGGAAGCTGGAAGCGGAGCCGGGACAGCGCTCTATCGCTGATTTTCAGCGCGGATTGCAACAAGAATCCGGTCTCGCTGATATCCAGGACAAGCCCCCCGTTCGCGCCATCCAGGAGATCGATGTAGCACGTGTCGTATATTTTTCGTCGGGGGTGCTGGCGGCGTTCCGGTGGTGTCGGCGAACTGCAGGGATGTTCAATGGTATTGGTCATGTCCCACGCACTCTGAGCGGGCATGAAAGAGTATTAACAGTAGTATACGCCTTGCTTCGAGCCGCGGAAGCGGGAACATTGCTTGTGTCTTAGCCAGATAATTCTGTCACCCCTTAACGGCCGCGTGAAAATGTCACCCCATGAGACAGGAGACATTCACGTTGAGCCAACGGGAGTTGCAAAAGGTGGCCGTCATCGCACAGTGCGTGA
>Ga0307373_10000798_pt1 | contig 60622 bp, 60 predicted proteins | sample OX2MG_FD_202534 | JGI IMG/M metagenome (GOLD analysis project Ga0307373, IMG submission 202534) | Soil microbial communities from Risofladan, Vaasa, Finland - OX-2 | ecosystem: Environmental > Terrestrial > Soil > Coastal area > Acid sulfate soil | place: Finland: Risofladan, Vaasa | collected... | reverse complement strand
GCGGTGAAGAGGCCGCTTGACGTGATGGATCCGGCGCTAGCAGTCCAGGTGACGGCGGAGCTGTAGCTTCCTGTGCCATTGACGGTTGCCGCGCATTGCGAAGTGGCGCCTGGGGCAACGCTCGATGGCGTGCACGCGGCCGATACGGACGTAATGGTGGATGAGGATGAGGATGACTGTACGGTGATGGAGGTGGAGCCCGCTATTTGGGAATCCTGAGTGCTGGTGGCGGTGATGGTGACGATTCCGGCGGATGCGGGTGCGGTGAAGAGGCCGCTTGACGTGATGGATCCGGGGCTAGCAGTCCAGGTGACGGCGGAGCTGTAGCTTCCTGTGCCATTGACGGTTGCCGCGCATTGCGAAGTGGCGCCTGGGGCAACGCTCGAGGGCGTGCACGCGGCCGATACGGAGGAGATGGTGGTGGAAGACGGATTTGTGCTTAGGCTGGTTCCGCACGCAGTAAGCGCAAGTGCAAGACAGATCAGTACGAAGACATTTAGCGTATGCCAATTCGGACGTCGGTTCGCGGTAACCCAGGGGAAGAGAATCATTTCAACCACAAAGCTGGCACCCCGCCAACACCAAGCGTGGCGGGGCAATTTAATTTCCACGTATGAAAGTCTTAGATGCTGGAAATCATCCAAGGGGTGATCGATGGGAATCGATGACCTGGAATCAGCGAGTTATGCCGGAGATTGCGTGTATTCCCTGCTTATGTTGTCCGTTACCTAGAGTCCCGAGTCTGAAGTTCATTCAACAATTCGATTCATGGAAGCGATTCGAATAGCAGCACTCAGGGGCTAAAGCCCATCAGTTTTGCGCCATTTACGGCACGACTGAAGTCGTGCCCTGATACAAGGCTCAAAATTATTTCTTTAACGAATTTAAGACTCAGTACGCTAGTGAATGTGGATGTCGCCGGAGCCGGTTTCAACCCGGACGATGGGTCCGCCGCCATTGATTTCTCCGGTGACGTGGTGGTGATTCAGCGTGCCGTGGGTGGTGAGGGGCGGATCGCAGTGAACGTCGCCGGAGCCGGTGCTGGCGTCGAGGTTGTAGGCGCTGTGTCCGGTGTTGAGGGTGACGGAGCCGGAGCCGGTTTCAAGCTTCCAGCCGTCGCCGGGGTATCCGGAGGCGGTGATGTCGCCGGAGCCGGTCTCCGCGTACAGGCCGCCGGTGACGCCTTCGAGCTGGATTGTGCCGCTTCCGGTTTCTGCTTTCACGTAGTGCGCGCCGCTCATCCAGGCGTGGATGTCTCCGGAGCCGGTGCCGAGGGCGACGTCTCCGGTGAGGTCATTGGCGTAGATGCTTCCAGAGCCCGTGGAGGCCTTGAGGGGCGCGCTGAGGTTGGTGATGTTGAGGTCGCCGGAGCCGGAGCCGGCGTTGACGGTGGTGCCGCGGGGCGCGGTTACAACGTAGTCGATCGAGACATTTTGTAAGTGAGTATGCTGGCCAACTTCGATGTCATTGCCGTTCTGCACGATGGGGGGATTGCCGGTGACGTGGCGGACAATGGCTTCAGGCGAGTGGGTGAACCAGCCCATGCTGGAGTGGACGTATCCGATGATGTGGACGGAGCCTGCGGGGCCGGGCGTGATGTGGATGTATCCGGAGCCGGTGCCGATGGTGAGTGTGGCGGGGCCGGTGACGGTGAGCGTCTTGTCGAATGTGCCCTGGGCGGCGAAGAGGGCCGTGGGGGTGAGTGCGAGGGCGAGGATGGCGATTGCCCGGCGAAGATGCATGATGGTTCCTCCAAAGATTGAGGTACGCAGGAGCGGGCAAGGAAGTTCCGGGTGAAAGATTGCATTGGGAGCCATGTTGTCCGCACATGCAAAAGGGCTTATGTTTTTGTAGCTTTGGCTCAGATCCCTGGGTAGAGCTGTTCGATTGTCGCCATGGGCAGGAACAGCCGTTTTTCGGATTCCGGGAACGGGATGAACCCAAAATCCTTATAAAACCTGTGGGCCTTTTGGTCTTTGGCATCGACCACAACAGCTGCGGAGGCAATCTGCCGACTCATCACTAGAGCCCGTTTCAGGGCGTCCGCCAAGAGCAATTCCCCTATGCCTTTGCCCCTGTAGGTCAGATCGCGTGCAAGCCTTCCAAGCAATGTGGCACCGATCTGTTCGTATCGAGGCAGATTCAGCTGCTTGATCAGCTCTGGAGGAACGTTTTCGGACGCGATATTGTCCTGCGTGAGCGTGTAAAAACCGGCTAGCCGACCGTCTTCGGACGTGAGCACATAAACTACGCAGGCTCGCCGCTCGATGTCCTGAGTTGCCTGGTGCTTGATGTATCTGTCCAGCTCGGATGAACCACACGAAAAAGCCGCTCGCAGCTTCTTGTGGTGTGCTGTGAACGGCTCGATCGGGTGAAATTTGAGATCTGAGATGGTCTACCTCCCAAATACCTTCGCGTGGCGAGCTGCGGCCTTCCGCAGTCTTGTATTGGGGGCTGGGGGGTTCAGCAGAGCCTCGGCGAACGCAATCTTGTCGCGCCGCGTCAGGTCCGCTAATTCGCTTTCGCGCAAAACACGGCGAGCGGCCTCTACGGCGCTATTGACCACAAACTCGGTCATCTTTTTTCCCTGAACCGCAGCCGCTCTCTCCCAGAGCGCCTTGGTTTCGCGGGAAACGCGGGCTTCCAGGCGCGCGTCACGAATTAATTTTTTCTTAGTTGCGACGGCTGGCATAGCGACTCCTTTCGCTCTTGTTCAGGATACGGCAAATTGCCGTACAAGTACAATGTCTTGTTGTAGAGACTTTGGCGGGTGCGTTGCGGCGGTTCCAGGGTGGAATGGTCGACTAGCTGGGAAGCTGCCGGACAGACGGTGTAGTGCCGATGTTTCCAATTTGACTTTGGGTTACTTGAAGCTGGTCCTGCGGCGGATGAGGGCGCTCGCCGGCGAGTCCATGCATTAGACTGTCCGTGACATGAAAAGGGGACTCGCTCTCGTGGTGGCGGTACTTCTAATTTCTGTGGCAGGCATGGGCCAAAGCTCGTCCCCGTCAGTGCACAAACGGAGTTTCGAGCTTCCAAAACCCGCGTTCATCCTTCACGATCAAAAGCTGCATTCGCAGAGGCCTCATACGGCTTTCGGGCCCAATGGATCATTCGCCGTGTACGCCGGAACCAGCATGATCCAGGTATCCTCGCTCTCGTTCAGTGCTGACGGCAGGTTTCTGGCCGTCGGCAGCACGCCCGGAATAGTCGATGTTTGGGATGTGGGCGCGAGACGCAAGGTACGTGCTTTCCGGGGAGGCACTTCTGTTGCACTTTCAGCAGACGGTCGCTGGTTGGCGAAGGACGGTAATGGTATCGAACTCGTGGATATGACCTCGGGCAAAGTTCAGAGGACAATCCCGTGGTCCAATGACTCGGATCATGTGGTTGAAACCTTGTCCTTCGATCCGGCTGGCCGTTGGCTCCTTGTCGCAACGAACGGACTTGACCTTAAGGCTTTCGACGTAAGAACCGGATCGCTTCTGGCAACATTGGCCAACACTCGTCGAGGGGTATTCTCATCAGACGGATCGCTTGTGGTCGGTGGCGACTACCGTCATTTGGTCACTTGGGACACTGAAGACTGGCGGGTCGTCCGAGATTTACCGAATGGACCTGACTATGTAACGACCGTCGCAGTTAACTCAGCCAAAGACATGGAAATAATCGGCGGCCCTAATTCGGCACGGTTGTTGAAGCTGGCAACGGGAAAGGAACTCGCCCAAATCGGCGGAGGGTACACGAACTTTGCGTCCTTCACCCGGGCGGGATCAGAGATTCTCACCTTTTCGGGCACCGGTCTCGCAATCTGGAATAGCGACGGGGAACTGGAATGCTCCACGCCAGCAAATGGCTATGATGATATGGCCATTAGCCCGGATGACCGTTGGCTGGCAGCGGCTCCTGACAAACAACTGACGGATGTAGCCATCTGGAAGCTAAAAGACGTTCTCGCAGCTTGTACCGGCGCAACCGAATCAAGGCTAGCTCGGAGCAAATAGACTCACCCGTTTCAGTTGATTCTAAAAGTCCGAGCTTTCGTTCGGGATGGTTTGCCGGTGATATGGAGCTGTGACGAATCTTTGCGATGAGCGCGGCGTGGGTCGCCAACGTCGGGATTGCAGTTTGCGTCAATCCCGAATACGCGGGTTGATGACGAGGTAGAGGACGTCGGTGGCGAGGTTTACGAGGACGTAGGTGAGTCCTACGGCGAGGATGCAGCCCTGTAGGAGGGGGTAGTCGCGGTTGGAGATGGCGTCGAGTGTGAGGCGTCCGATGCCGGGCCAACTGAAGATTTTTTCGGTGACGATGGCTCCGGCGAGAAGTGCTCCGAACTGGAGTCCGAGCAACGTGATGACGGGGATGAGGGCGTTGCGCAGGGCGTGGCGGAGGATGACGACGCGCTCGGGCAGGCCCTTGGCGCGGGCGGTGCGGATGTAGTCCTGGTTGAGCTCTTCGAGCATGGCGGTGCGGACCATGCGGGTGAGGATGGCGGCGAGAGCGCTGCCCATGGTGAGCGCGGGCAGGATGAGATGGGTGAGTCCGCCGGCTCCGCTGACGGGGAGCCAGCCGAGCTTGATGGAGACGAGCAGGATGAGGATGGGGCCGAGGGCGAAGGGCGGAAAGGACAGTCCGAGGAGGCTGACGAAGCTGAGGGTGCGATCCTGCCATTGGTTGCGGCGGAGGGCAGAGGCGATTCCGGCGGGGACGGAGATGAGGATGGCAATGATGAGCGCGGCAACGGTGAGCTCGACAGTGTAGGGGTAGCGGGTGAGGACGAGGTGGGTGATGGAGTCGTTGAGCCGGATGGAGTGGCCGAGATTGCCGTGGAGGACGCCGTCCCAGTAGTGGAGGTATTGCCTGCCGAGAGGCTGGTCGAGTCCGAAGGCGTGGCGGAGGGCGACGATGTCGGCGGGCCGGGCGCCTTCGCCGAGCATTTGCTCGACCGGGTCGCCGGGGACGATGTGGATGAGAAGAAAGACGACGGAGACAACCAGCCAGACGACGGGGATGGTGTAGACGATCCGGAAGAGGAGCGAACGGACTGCGCGGGGAAGCTTCATCAGCCGGCATTCTCCATGCGAGACGGAGAGGCGGAAGCGGGTTTGGGCGCAGTCGTGGTGCTCTCAATACGGACGCTGCTGATGCGTTTGCCTGCCATTTCGAGCACGGTGAAGCGGCGGCCTTGGTACTCGATGGATTCGCCTCCGCCGGGGATGCGGCCGAGGTGGGCGAGGAGGAATCCGGCGAGGGTTTCGACACCGGCCTCGCGGGGCAGGCTCCAGTGCATCTGGGTTTCGAGGTCGCGGAGGTTGACGCTGCCGTCGAGTACCATGCCTCCGGTGGCGGTGGTGAGGACTTTTTTGGCGGCGATGTCGAACTCGTCTTCGACTTCGCCGATGAGCTGCTCGATGGCGTCTTCGACGGTGACGAGTCCGACGGTGGTCCCGAACTCGTCGACGACGATGGCGAGGTGACGGCGGCGGGCCTGGAACTCGTGGAGGAGATCGAGGACGGGCTTGGTCTCGGGTACGACGAGGACTTCGCGCATGACCTGTTTGAGTTGTAACTCAACGAAGGGCGTGCCGCTGAAGCGGGTGCGGGCGGAGGCGCGGAAGTGCATGAGGCGGGAGATGTCCTTGGAGTAGACCAGGCCGACGATGAACTCGGGGCCGCGCGCGGGGTCGTAGACGGGAACGCGGGAGTGCTGCTCGTCGACGATGCGGGCGCTGGCGTCCTCAATCGGCATATCGAATGGTAAGGAGAAGATGCGTTGGCGCGGGATCATGATTTCGCGGGTGGGGGTTTCATTGATTTCAACAGCGCGATGGATGAGGGCTTCCTGATATTCGGGCAGTATGCCGCTGCGTCGGGCAGCGGTGGCCATGAGCTTGAGCTCTTCGGGAGAGTGGACGGCGGCCTGATGCGCGGCCGGCGTGTGGAAGAGCCGAAGGACTGCGCGCGCGGAGGTATTCATGAGGCGGATGGCGGGCCGGGTGAGGCGGATGAATACATCCATGGGGCCTGCGACGGCCACAGCGACCTGCTCAGTTTTGCGAAGCGCCAGGGCCTTGGGGACGAGCTCGCCGAGAAGCACCTGCAGGTAGGTAATAAAGGAAAAGGCGACCGGGACGGCGATGAGATGGGCGTAGATGTGGGAGTGGGGCAGGCTGCCGAGCCAGGCCTCGAAGATCTGCGCGACGACCGGCTCGCCGAGCCAACCGAGGGCGAGGCTGCAGAGGGTTACGCCGAGCTGGACGGCCGGGAGGAAGTCGTCGAGGTGTTCCTGTAATTGATGGACGAGGCGCGCGCCGGGACGATGCTGCGCGATCATTTGCTCAACGCGCGTGTGGCGGACGCTGACGATGGCAAGTTCAGCCGCAACAAAGAAGCCGTTGCCCAGGATCAGCACGACTATGGAGACGCCGCGGAAGAGCAGGAATTCGAACATCGTTCTCAGGGTATAGTGTAGCCGCCAGCGGCGGGCTTGCCGCTACAGAAGTTAAGGGAGATTGCAGCCGTCTTTCTTTTTCGGGGGTTTCTGGTTGCCGGCGTCGAGCTCGGCTTTCCATGATCCGGCTGGCTGTTTTTTCCATACTTCTGTAGCAAAGCTTCAGGCCAGGACATTTTAGCCGGTCGAGAGAATGCGTGCGACCCGGAGCGGTGGGTTGGCATACTATGAAGTGTGGAATGAAGCACATGCGCAGGTGATGCGTGAGCCGCATGGCAGCTTGCTATACTTGTGTTGATTGCAGACGGATGAATTTTGGCAAAATGGCCCGTTGCGGGTCTTTTTTTTGATCGCTGAGAAGTGAGGATCCCCGGCTCGTTTCCATGGGCAAATTACTCGATACCGTTTACTCTCCCGCCGACATCAAGAAACTTAGCGTCGAGCAACTGGAGAAGCTGGCTCAGGAGATTCGCGAGTGCCTGATCCTGACACTTGCCAAGACCGGCGGACACCTGGGGCCGAACCTTGGTATGGTCGAGCTGACGCTGGCTCTGCACTATGTATTTGATACTCCTCAGGACAAGTTTGTTTTTGACGTAAGCCATCAGGCCTACATTCACAAGCTGCTGACCGGTCGCAGGGAGCGCTTCAAGACAATTCGGCAGCCGGGGGGGCTGAACGGCTTTATGCTGCGTACGGAGAGCGAGCATGACGCCTACGGCGCGGGCCATGCGGGCACGTCGCTTTCTGCCGCGCTTGGCATGGCGGTGGCCCGGGACCTGGCCGGCGGCAAGGAACACGTGGTCGCGCTGGCCGGGGACGCGGCGTTTACGAATGGGATTTCATTTGAGGCGCTGAATAACATTGCCGACAATACGAAGCGGCTGATTGTGGTGCTGAACGACAATGAGTGGTCGATTGATCGCAATGTGGGCGCGATTGCTAAGTATCTGCACAAGATTGTTACGAACGAGCATGTGAGTCACCTGCATGAGAGTGCAGGAAGGCTGCTGGAAAAGCTGGGCGGCAAGGCTGCCTTGAACGTGGTGAAGCGCGCCGAAGAGGCTGCGAAGGGCATGCTGTGGCCGTCGGTCTTCTTTGAGGAGTTTGGGCTGACATATTTCGGGCCGATCGATGGGCACAATGTCGGCTTGCTGATTGAGACGTTCAAGTTTCTGAAGCAGCAGCAGCGGCCGGTTTTGCTGCATGCGATTACGCAGAAGGGGCGGGGTTTTCAGCCGGCGCTGGACAAGCAGAAGAAGTTCCATGGGCTGGGGCCGTACAACCCGGAGACGGGTGAAACCAAGCCGGCGGGGCAGCAGACGTATTCCGAGGTTTTTGCGAAGACGCTGGTGAAGCTGGCGGATGAGAACGACAAGGTCGTCGCGATTACGGGTGCGATGCCGAACGGAACGGCGCTGGATTTGTTCCGGCCATATCATCCGACGAAGTATTTTGACGTGGGGATTGCGGAAGAGCATGCGGTGATTTTTGCGGCGGGCATGGCGACGCAGGGCTACAAGCCGTTCTGCGCCATTTATTCGACGTTTCTGCAGCGGGCGTTTGATCCGATTGTGCATGACGTGTGCCTGCAGAATCTGCCGGTGGTGTTCTGCATGGATCGCGGCGGTTTGAGCGGCGATGATGGGGCGACGCATCACGGGCTGTTCGACATCAGCTATCTGCGCGGGATTCCAAACATGGTCCATATGGACCCGGCGAATGAAGACGAGCTGGCGGACATGCTGTATACAGCCATGCTGCACGAGGGGCCATCGGCGGTGCGGTATCCGCGCGGGATTGGGCCAGGCGTGGCGGTGAAGGCGCGGCCGGTGGCGTTGCCGATCGGCAAGGCGCAGGTGGTCCGCGAAGGCGATGGAGTCGCCATTTGGGGTTTGGGGGCGCTGCTGCCAATGGCGGTGGAGCTAGCAGACAAGCTGGAGCAACAGGGACACTCGGCCGCGGTGATCAATCCGCGCTTTGTGAAGCCGCTGGATCGGGAGATGCTGGCGGCGTATGCGCGCAAAGTTTCTGTAATGGTGACGTTTGAGGACAGCGTGCTGATGGGCGGGTTTGGCAGCGCGGTGCTGGAAGCGCTGAACGAGATGCATCTGGATGTTCCGGTGGTGCGGATTGGCTGGCCGGACCATTTTGTGGAGCACGGCAAGGTGGACCAACTGCGGGCCGCCAACGGGGTGAGCGTGGAGGCTGCGCTCAAGCAACTTGCTCCCTATCTGAAGGCGAAGCGCCGGGCGCTGCTGGCGATTTAGACATAGTTCCTTAGACATAGTTCCTTAGACATAGTTCAATGGAGTTCGAAGCGCATCTGCTGCTTTCGCAAGTAGCTGCCGCGAGTAAATCCTATTGATCCACGCGCGCTGATCGCAGAAGGGTCTTAGCGGGCTTGCTGCAACAGGGAGCGTTTACTCTGAAGAATGACCAGAGCGATGAAAGATCGAGCGCACAAGGGCCATGCCCGCATATCCGTTTACGAACGCTGGCTGATTGTGATCGGCGCGGCGAAGCTGGTGGAGGCGCTGCTGTTTGTGATGCTGGGCGTGGGCGTGATGCGCCTGCTGCAGCAGGGCGTGGTGGATGAGCTGACGCGGCTGGTGATTGCTCTGCGGTTCGATCCTGAGGGCAGGGTTGCGAGCCTGGTGTTGAACCATGCGGCGCTGATGAGTCCGCACCGTCTGAAGGAGATCAGCGCGGTGGTGTTCGCGCATGCGTCGCTGGATGTGCTGGAGGGAGTGGGTCTGGTTTTGCGGAAGACCTGGGCGGAGTTTGTAACGGCGGTGGTGTCGGCGTTCTTTTTGCCGCTTGAGATTTACAGCCTTGTCCAGCATGTAACGTGGGTGCGAGTCACGATTACGCTGATTAATCTGGCGGTGGTGGCGTATCTTGGATTCCACCTTGTGCTGCGGTACCGGAGCCGGGAAGGGAAGGGCGCGGTCCGGAGTGAGAGTCGGCCTATGCCGTCCGATGAGGTCTAGGATTATTAAGGTCTAGGATTGTGTTCAGGGCTATGGAGATGCGGCAGCTTTTGCCTAATTTTCGCCTACCGCGAGCGAGGAAATCTTGCAAGGGCCTTACGGCAACCAGGAACCAAAAGTGTAAACACTACATCTAGTGGTCGTTGGATGATTGACCACTTCTGCGATGGTTTTTCCGGTTTATTTGGAATTCCGGGCCAATTTGGGCAGAAATTTACTGTAAATCTTCAGTTTTTCCACTTGGAACGGGGGGATAGCTGGTCTAGGATGTGGAAGAAAGTGGTTGAAAGTGGAGCAAGTAAGTGGACCTGATCCTGTTTTGGCCGATGGTGAGTAGGGAAGGCGATACAGGACAAGCTTTCGACCGGAGAGAAAAAGGATGTTTCGGGGTAATCACCCAACACGAGTGGATGAAAAAGGGCGGCTCAAGCTGCCGGCGGAGTTCAAGCGCCGGATTGATGAGCAGTACAACGGCCGCTTTTACATCACGAGCAAGGATGGGCGGGTAGCCGAGGTATATCCGATTGCGGAGTGGGAGAAGGTTGAGCAGAAGCTGGCGGAGATTCCCAATTTCGATCGGGCGAAGAGGAAGCTGATGGACCGTTACAACTACTTTGGCCAGGAAACGGAGATGGATGCGCAGGGCAGGGTACTTCTGCCGCAGATTCTTCGCGAGACGGCAAGCCTGGTGGCGGATGTAGTGGTCTTCGGGAACCAGACGTATCTGGAAGTGGCGAACCGTGAGTCGTTCGTTGCGAATATGGACGCGAATCCGCTGACGGAAGAAGATGAGCGGGCGCTGGCAGGTTTTGGGCTATAGCAAACAGCCCCTGAGGGGGAGCACATGAACGAGCAAGAGCGACATGTGCCGGTTCTTTTACAACATGCGATCCGATATCTGAATGTGCGGCCCGGCGGCGTGTATGTAGACGCGACGTTGGGTTATGGCGGGCATGCGAGCGCCATTGCGAGGCTGGTTGGCGCGGGTGGCAGATTGATCTGCTTTGACCGCGATCCAGCCGCAATGGCGATGGCCAGGGAGCGGCTGAAGGCGCTGGGCGAGGAGTCAGGCGCGGCGATGCCGGAGATGGTCTTCCATGACGTGGAGTTTTCGCATGCGTCGGAGTTGATGGAGCCGGGCAGCGTAGATGGGCTGCTGGCGGACTTTGGGGCAAGCTCGATGCACTTTGACGAGGCACAGAGAGGATTTAGTTTTCAGGCGGAAGGGCCCCTGGACATGCGGATGAATCCGCGGGAGGGGCCGACCGCCGCACAAGTGGTAAACCAGGCCGGCGAAAAAGAGCTTGCCGATCTGATTTACGAATTCGGAGAGGAAAGGAGGTCGCGGAGAATCGCCAGAGCCATTGTCAGGGCCCGGCCGTTCACGACTACGGCAGAACTAGCCAGAGTGGTAGCGGCTGCGGCCCCGGCGATGAAATCGAAGGGCGCCCGGCATGGGATTCATCCGGCGACGCGGACCTTTCAGGCGCTCCGAATATACGTAAATGCCGAGTTGGAGGAGATAGGCGCGCTGCTGAAGGCAGCTCCGAGGCTGTTGAAACCGGGCGGAAGACTGGTGGTGATCAGTTTTCATTCTCTGGAAGACCGGCTTGCCAAAGATGCATTGCGCGAAGGGGCGCAGCAGGGAGTTTATGAAGTTTTGACGCGGAAGCCGGTGACGGCGGAGGCGGAGGAGACGGATCGCAATCCGCGGTCGCGCAGCGCGAAGCTGCGGGCAGCGGAGAGGAAGTAAGTCAGCCGTTGTGAAGGCAATTGGCTGACCGTGAAGTTGAACGAAGTCGGGCCGGGGCCGTCCTGCCAAAACTTTCAGGCGAAAGTGCAAGACGTTACCCAAGTGAGTTCCCCTCCCCCAATCAGCGGTCCTGGCCCGGCCGTTAGGGGGGCTGAAGTTGAGTGGTACTGGCAATTTGGAGAAAGAGTTATGGCGACACAGGTAATTGGAGCGCGGGAAATGCTGGAGTATGGCGCCAGGAACGCGGGGCGGGCTGCCGAGCAGGCGGCTGAGCGGAATTGCGCCCTGATGGCGGCGCAGATGCGTGCGCGCCGTGGTCCGACGCCGGAAGTGCTATTTGCCAAGCGGTTTGATAATTCGCGGATTGTGAAGGCGCCCGATCCGGCTCGGACGAAGGAGATGCGCACCTTTGCGTGCGTGATGTTTGTCTTGTTCGGGCTGATCATGATGTATGGCTTGCAGCACTTCAGCGGGCTGGAGTACGGATACAGGATTGAGTCAGAGAAGGCACAGATGCGGCAGCTGCAGGAGCAGAACCGGCAGCTCAGGCTTACGGAAGCGCAGCTGAGCGATCCGGCGAGGATCGACGCGCTGTCGCGGCAGCTCGGTCTGACGGTTCCCACGCCGGGACAAGTGGTTCGTTCCGATGCGTCCTTCGATTCGAGCGGGCCGGCGCTTGCGGAGACACATCCGCTGCTGCCTTCGATGCGCTGAAGCGATTTCGCTTGAACTGTCTGAATTCTTTTGAGGGGGGAGCAGTGCAGCGGTGAAGCATCGTTCATCCTCCCCGAATGCTTCCCAGTACATTACTGATCCTGGCGTCGTGACGCCGATGCGCCGGTTGCGTGTGTTTATAGTGCTGGCGCTGCTGACGGCCTGGGCGGGTACGATTTGTGCGCGCCTGGTATGGCTGCAGGTGTTCAAGCACCACTACTACGTGGAAGAGGCGGCCCGGCAGCAGGAACACAGCTTTGAGGTGGCTCCGCGACGGGGCATTCTGTATGACCGGAACCTGCATGCGCTGGCGATGACGGTGCTGGTGGACTCGATTTATGCGGTTCCGTCGGAGATCAAGCACAAGGGTGCGGAGGCGGCGGAGCTGGCCCGGATTGTCCACACGGATCCCCTGGACCGATACACGACAGCACACAGGATTTTCCGGCGGATGAAAGCGTCGCGGGATTTTGCCTGGATTGCGCGCAAGCAAAGCAGCGCTGTTGTGGACCAGGTGAAGGCGTTGAACCTGAAGGGCATCTACTTCCAGAAGGAATTCAAGCGGTTCTATCCAGACAATGTGATGCTGGCGCAGATACTGGGCTACGTGGGCATTGACGATAACGGGCTGGGAGGTCTGGAGGCAGAGTTCAACAAGGAGCTGCGCGGCGAGCCGGGGAGAATGCTGACCGCGGTGGATGCGCGGCGGCATGTACTGGGGAGCACGGAGCGGGATCCGATGCCGGGGGAGAACCTGGTTCTGACGATCGACCAGAATATTCAGTTCATGGCGGAGCGCGCTCTTGATAAAAACATGAAGCTGACGCATGCACTGCACGGCACGATTATTGTTCAGGATCCGCATACGGGACAGATACTGGCGATGGCCATGCGGCCAACGTTCAATCCGAACAAATACCGGCACACAGAAGCCAGTCTGCTGCGCGACAGGGCGGTGAGTGATGTGTATGAACCGGGGTCGGTGTTCAAGATCGTGACCTACTCGGCGGCGCTTCAGGAGGAGGTTGTGACGCCGGAGTCGAGGATTCCGACGCTGGGGGGGAAGATCAATGTAGCGGGCCGCATCGTGCATGACGACCGGGATGCGATTCGCTACGAGGCGGCGCGTGGAAATGTGTTGACAGCGACGCAGGCACTGGAGCAGTCGAGCGATGTGGCGGCGATTGAGCTGGCAGAGAGGCTGGGGAAGGACCGCTTCTACCGGTATATCCGGGCATTTGGGTTTGGACAGCGGACGGGGATTGAGCTTCCTGGGGAGACGCGCGGGCTGCTGAAGCCGCCCAAGCGGTGGAATCCGACGACGATAGGCTCGATCCCGATGGGGCAGGAGATTGGCGTGACGCCGTTGCAGGTGGTCACGATGGCCTCGACGGTTGCGAACGGTGGGATGTATTTGCCGCCGCATATCCTGATGCAAAATACACAGGACGAGTCAGGCGGGCATCTGGTTCCGGTGGCATTTCATCCTGGTCATGAACTTCCCAATCCGCTACCGGATGGCGCGCACCGCGTGATCTCGACGATAACCGCGGCTGAGATGCGCAAGATGATGGAGGACGTTGTAGAGCGCGGAACGGGAATTCCCGCGCAATTGAACGGCTACAGCGCAGCGGGAAAGACGGGAACGGCGGAGAAGATTGATCCGCGCACCCACACCTATTCGAAGACAAACTACATTGCGTCCTTTGTAGGTTTCGCGCCGGTGAATGATCCTGCGATTGCGATTGTCGTGGTGATGGATTCGCCGTCGTACAAGTATCACTATGGAACGTCCGCCAGTGCTCCGGTATTCCATGAGCTGGCGCAGCAGATTTTGGAGTACCTGGGGGTTCCGCACGACGAGCCGCTGAAGACGACGCAGGAAATGGCGGCGATCGAGAAGGCTCCGGTGGAAGATGACGGGCCAGAGCAGCACCTGGACGACCTGAATTCGCTGTTTGACGAGGTGAACCATTTGCCGGCGGATGATCCGCTACGGCAGAGGGTGACGGAGGCCACACTTCTGCCGGTGTCGGAGGCAGAGGAAAAGTCTGAGAAAGCCGGAGCGGCGCCGAAAGCCGATGCGGATGCGGCTGCCGCGACAGAACATGCCCAGCATGGTGCGAAGCGGGAAGGGCGGGAAGCGGAGATCGCTTCAGGCGCGTCTTCACAGCCGCGGAACGCCGCCGTTTCCGGGGGAAAGAGAAGTGCGCACGAGGGAGTTGTTTTACGCTCGGCGAAGAGGGTCGAGGTGCCATCTTTCCTGGGGGAATCGGTGCGAACCGTGATTGAGAAGTCCGGTGCGGCAGGACTGAGTGTGCAGCTTGTGGGTTCGGGAATTGCGCGGCAGCAGGTTCCGGCAGCGGGGACAGTGGTTCCGGCGGGGACAAGTGTGGTGGTGCAGTTCGAGCGGTGAAGGGGTTCGCGGCACGGGGCGAAGGCCTGGCGTAGCCACTGCTGTTAGTCGTGGATTTGCTGGTTGGCGATTTGTTGCCGGGGTATGGCCTTCGCTGCATCGCATTCCATCTATACAATCCAAAACGAGTGAGTTCTGTTTGTTATGCGCATTGAAGACGTGCTGCGAGAGGTTGAGTGTGCGCGCCGTGCCGGCGGAAACGCCGATGTTGCGGGAGTGGAGTATGACTCGCGGCGGGTGAAGGCGGGCTCGCTGTTTGTGGCGATGCAAGGCGGAACGACAGACGGAAACCTGTTCATAGAAAAAGCCATTCAAGCAGGCGCTGCGGCCGTGGTGACGGACTCGGCGGCGGCATTTGAAGAGACGGCCCGGTTGCATCCGGAAGTGGCGGTGGCCGAAGTTGGGCACGGACGAGAGGCTCTGGCGGGAATTGCCGCAAACTTTTTTTTGCATCCTGAGCGCGAGCTGGCTCTGACCGGTGTGACCGGCACCAACGGCAAGACGACGACGGCGTTTCTGGTAGACGCGATGCTGAACCATGCCGGACGGCAGACGGTTCTAGTGGGGACGATTGAGTATCACGTGGCGGGAGCGGTGCGGCCTTCGCCGCACACGACACCGGAGTCGCGCGACTTGCTGGAGCTTTTTCGAGAGGGTGTGGATGCGGGCGCGAGCGAGGCGGTGATGGAGGTGTCGTCGCACGGGCTGGAGCAGGGGCGCGTGGAAGGATTGCCATTCGATACGGCGATTTTTACCAACCTGACGCGCGACCATCTGGATTTTCATGGCACGATGGAGCACTACTTTGCGGCCAAGCGGAAGCTGTTTGATGGAAGCCTGGGGCAGCCTCCGCGAGTGGCGGTGCTGAACGTTGAAGATGCACGCGGAGCCGAACTTGCGCTGACGGCGCGAGAGGCAGGCAGCGAGGTATTTTCATACGGATTGGGTGTTGGGGAGTTTCGCGCCGAGGATGTGACGATGGGGCCGGGCGGGATGCGGTTCAACTTGCAGACGCCGACGGGCGAGGCCGTGTTGGCGACCCGGCTTACGGGAAAAGTGAATGTATATAATCTGCTGGCGGCTTGTGCGGCTGCGTATTCCCGTGGTCTGTCGCTGGATGAGATTGGAGGCGGGGTAGCCGTGCTGTCGTGCGTGCCGGGACGCTTCCAGACGGTGGATGGCGGGCAGCCCTTTACCGTAGTGGTGGACTATGCGCACACGGATGATGCTTTGCGGAACCTGACAGCGGCGGCGAGGGAATTCGTGCATGGAACCAGTGGAAGAGTCATCACCCTTTTCGGATGCGGGGGGGACCGGGACAAGACAAAGCGTTCTTTAATGGGTCGCGTCGCAGGGGAAGGCAGTGACGTGGTTTATCTGACCTCGGACAATCCTCGGAGCGAGGATCCGGAAGCGATTATGGCGGATGCCGCGCCTGGACTTGACGCGACCGGCACACGGTATATTCTCAAAGCTGATCGTGCAAAGGCGATTCGGATGGCGCTGGAAGAAGCCCGTGCTGGAGATATAGTCCTGCTGGCGGGCAAGGGCCATGAGAAGACGCAGACACTTAAGAGCGGTACAGTTCCTTTTGATGATGCACAGGTTGCCTTGGAGACGTTGAAGGACCTGAGCGCAGAGCGCGCCTAGGAGCGCGAAGGGGCAGGTGCATGAAGCTCGAGTTACGGCAGATCGCGCGCTGGTGCGGCGGCGAGTTGGATGGCTCGGCTGCCGAGACAAGTCCGGTTACAGGCTATTCAATAGATTCGCGCACGATCGGCGCGGGAGAGCTGTTTTTTGCCGTTCAAGGGGAGCGGTTGGATGGGCATGCCTTTGTGAAGGCGGCGATGGAGCAAGGCGCGGCGGCGGCAGTTGTTTCGCGCGAGGCGCTCGAAGATGCACGGGCATCGGCGGGGTCCCGTCCACTTATTGTTGTAGAAGATACGCTGCGGGCCTTGCAGCAATTGGCGGCCGCGGTGCGCAGGCACTGGGGCAAGCGCGTGATCGGGATTACGGGGTCGGCGGGAAAGACAACGACAAAAGAAGCTGTAGCCAAGGTGTTGAGCCAGCGCTTTCACGTACTGAAGTCGCACGGAAACCTGAACAACGGATTCGGACTGCCACTGCAATTGCTGAAGCTGGATGCGAGCTATGAGATCGCAGTGATCGAGATGGGTATGTCGAACGCCGGCGAGATCGCGGCGCTGGCCTATATCGCCGCTCCTGACTGGGGAGTGGTGACCAACGTGGGCACAGCGCATGCGCAGAATTTCACGGATGGGATTACCGGGATTGCCCACGCGAAGTATGAACTGGTTGCCGCTTTGCCGCCACAAGGAGTGGCCTTCCTGAACTGCGATGATCCGTATGTTTCGCAGTTCGGGCGGGATTTCCATGGAAAGGTGGTTTACTTCGGGCGAGGGCCGTGTTCTGATCCACGCGCGCAGGAGATTGTTGCGCGCGGTGCAAAGGGTCAGACCGTCGAGGTGCATGCAGGAGCGGGAAAGGCCACGCTGCATTTGCGATTGCTGGGTGAGCACAATGTGGCCAACGCAATGGCCGCGGTTGCTGTCGGGATAGAAGCGGGAATTTCGTTGCGGGAATGCTGCGCGGCGCTGGCGGAAATGGAGCCGGAAGACAAGCGCGGGCAGGTGATGACGATCGGCGGAGCGACGGTGATCAATGACTGCTACAACAGCAATCCGGAGGCGCTGAAGGCGATGATCGGGACGCTGGCGGGAATGCCGGTGGGCGCGGGAGGGCGGCGGATTCTGGTGGCCGGGGCCATGCTGGAGCTGGGTCCGGAGTCGGCTGTACTGCATGCGAGCTGCGGTAAATTTGCGGCGGATGCCGGGACGGATGTGATTGCCGGAGTGAGTGGCGATGCGAAGTTTCTGAAGGGAGCGGCGGAGGCAGCGGGCCGGGTGGCGGTTTACTTCGAGACGCCGGCGGAGGCCGGGCAATGGCTGCGCGAGAATGCACACTCCGGCGACGTCATTCTGCTGAAGGCTTCGCGCGGGGTGCGTCTGGAGCGTGCCCTGGATACGTGGCGCGCCACTTAAAAGCTGCGGCCGCATTGTGCAATTGATCAAAGCAAATTAGCATCCTACGGCCCAAGCCACTCATCTCATGAGTATTGAAAGTCTCACTCAGTGCACGTTGCATGTAGCAGCGCCACGTGTGCTGGGTTGTTTGGCAAATGACGGTAAGGAGGAGTTCTGGCGATGAGGATGATGACACGCAGTATGATTCCGCTGCTAGTTGCTGGCTTTCTGCTGTTTGGAGCGGGAACCTTTTCACCGCATGCGCTGGTTTTTGCACAAGCGAGCGCGGCGGACAGTAACATGCACGCGGAAATTTTGAACAAGGCCTTGAAGAATTCAAAGTTCAAGGACGTGAAGGTGTCGGTTCAAGGCGGTATGGTGAAGCTGACCGGCACTGTAGGTGTTTTCGACACCAAGAACCAGGCGATGCAGCGTGTACAACACATCAAGGGAGTGAAGGCGGTAGAGAATCAGATCCAGGTTGCCGGACCGAGCATTTCCGATGCGGAGCTGCAACAGAAGGTGGTGAAGGCCGTTCAATTTGATAGAAACGGCTGGCCGTCGGCGCCATTCAATGCCGTCAGCGTGAGCGTACGCAATGGCGTGGTGACGCTGGGCGGGCACGCCTATGGCCCGGTGGACGCGGACACGGCAGTGGCCACCGCCTCGAACATCAAGGGCGTACAGGACGTGATCGACAATATTGAGGTCGATCCGGTGTCCCAGATGGACGATCACATCCGGATGGCCGTTTATCGAGCGGTTTACGGATTTCCATCGCTGAATAAGTATGCGATTGATCCGTTGCAGCCGATCCGCATTTCGGTTCAGCACGGGAATGTGACGCTGTACGGTATGGTGAACTCGCAGTCGGATAAAGATACAGCCGGAATCCGCGCGAACAGCGTTTCTGGTGTTTTCCACGTGACGAATGACCTGCAGGTCAGGGGTCAGAAGCAGGGCCAGAAATAGCATAAAGTATTGACCACTATGAGGCCCCGTTTCTCGCGGGGCCTTTTTTTTAGCAATCGTTCTATTCGATAGACTGGAGGCATGGGTTTTTTTCGAAGTGTGGGCACCACGCTGGAGATGATCAAGTGGGAGCACTCGATCTTTGCGCTGCCGTTTGCTTTGACCGGGGCGATGCTGGCTGCAAACGGGCTGCCGCGTCCGATGCAGATTGTGTGGATCATTGTGTGCATGGTGACGGCGCGGTCAGCGGCGATGGCTTTTAATCGCTGGGCGGACGCGGCACTGGATGCGGAGAATCCGCGGACGAAGATGCGTGCGATTCCGGCGGGGCTGCTTTCGCGCGGCTTTGTGGGCGGTTTTACGGTCGTGATGGCGGCGATTTTTGTTCTGGGTTGCGCCGAGCTGAACCGGCTGACGCTGTATCTTTCTCCCTTTGTGCTGCTCGTGCTGTTTTCCTATTCGTACACGAAGCGGTTTACGCGCTGGTCGCATCTGGTGCTGGGGCTGGCTTTGGGGATGGCTCCGGCAGCGGCGTGGATTGCGGTGCGGGGCTCGCTGGACACGAGGATTTTGATTCTGACGCTGGCGGTGATGTTCTGGGTGGCGGGCTTTGATTTGCTGTATGCGTGCCAGGACGCGGCACACGACCGGACGCATGGGCTATTCAGCGTGCCGGCAAAGTGGGGAGTTGAAACGGCATTCTGGATTGCACGGCTGCTGCATGTTTTGATGCTGGGGTTGCTGATCTGGCTGGTGCGGGCGTTTGCGCTGGGGCACTTTGCCTGGTTTGGAGTGGTGGCGGTGGCCGCGCTGCTGCTGTATGAACATCTGATTGTTTCTCCGGGCGACCTGCGCAGGTTGAACGCGGCATTTTTCACGATGAACGGCGTGATCTCCATGGTGTTTTTCTGCTTTGTAGCGGCGGACTTGCTGCTTCGACATGCCGGGAGCAGATAAAAGTGAAGCCCGCGCGTGGGCGCGGGCTCCGGCAGTCTGAGTTACGGGGAAGAATGGTTTAAGCAGAACGGCGTTTGTCTGATTGATGCTTCTGCTGGTCGATCGCGCTGTTGATCTGCTTCTTGGTCTTGCTCACGTTGTCCGACAGGGTATCCCGCAGGTCGTCGGCCTGATTCTTCCTGTTATGCTCTTCAGATTTGGTAACGTCGTGGGCGGCTTGCTTGGCGTTGCCCCATACTTCCTTGGCGGCGCCCTTGGTCTGGTCAACCAGGCCCTGATTGGCCAAGTGCTGGTTACCGACAGCCTGGCCCACCTTCTGCTTGATCGAGCCTGTTACTTGATCGGCCTTGCCGCTTACCTGATCCTTATTCATGGTCTACTCCTGTATTTGTCTTCGTGTGTGGCTATTTTGTCGTGCGTTGAAAGTTAAGGCGCTTGAGGTGCGAGCACTATACTCCGCGCCGGCCGCTGATCAGCTGGATCACTAATACGACGAGGGCTATGACCAGCAAAATGTGAATGTAGGCTCCGAGCACGTGGAAGCCTATGAAGCCTATCAGCCATAGCACCAGCAGGATTACGAAAATTGTCCAGAGCATTCTTCTTCTCCTCTTACTTTTGCGTTTGCTCTACGTAGTGATTAAGGTGCGCGGAAAGTGGAGGAGGTTGCCGTACAATCTGAGTTCTGAGGAAGTGGGAGTATCGATGCGAATTGCGATTCAGGGAGAGCCGGGGTCCTTCAGCCATGAAGCCGCAATATGTGTTGCTCCGGAGGCAACCATTGTTCCGTGTGCGGTATCGGGAGATGTCTTTACCGCGTTAGAGGCGGGCAGCGCGGATGCGGCGGTGATACCCATCGAGAATTCGCTGGCGGGGTCGGTGGCGGAGCACTATGATCTGCTGCTGATGCATGACGTTGCGATAGAGAGCGAGTCGCTGCTGCGGATTCGGCACAACCTGATTGCCACGCCGGGGGCAACCATTGAGCAGATCGAACGGGTGTATTCGCATCCTGTGGCGCTGGCGCAGTGCAGGGAGTTTCTGGCCGGTCAGCCGGGTATGACTGCGACTCCCTTCTATGACACCGCGGGTAGCGTGAAGCATCTGATGGAGCGGCAGGATGCGAAGGCGGCGGGGATTGCCAGTGTGCTGGCTGCCGAATACTATGGCGGCCAGATTCTGGCCGCAGGAATTGAAGACAACGCGGAGAACTTCACGCGATTCTTTCTGATACGCCCGCGCCGCGCAGTGAAGCCGGATCTGAAACCCGACAAGGTGAGCCTGGCGTTTACCGTGGAGAATCGGCCTGGGACGCTGGTGAATGCCCTGGAGGTGTTTGCCAGCCAGGGGACGAACCTGACCAGAATCGAGTCGCGCCCGGTGCCGGGACGGCCATGGGAGTACGTTTTCTACGCGGACTATCAGCTCGCATCCGCAAGGATTGCGGATGCTGCGCTCGATCTGCTGGCTGAGCACTGCTCGATGGTGAAGGAGTTGGGAAGATATCGAGCGGCGACGGGCGCCAACTGAGAGGGGCCGCGCCTTTCAACTTCCAAATTGAACTGCCGATGAAGATTAGGTGGAACCGGGGCTAGGCTGAAGTGCGTAAGTGCATCCTAAGAAAGAGACGCGAGAGATGCTGGATCTTGTATTTTGAATGGTGTGAAGGAAGGCGGAAGGCTCACTGGAAGTGTGCGGGCATTGCTTTCCAAGGCTAACTCGTTGATTCCAGTTTATGTATCGGTTGGATCAGGGTGTTTGCGACCGATTTTAATTTGCGGAGTCTAATAGCTAATTATCTGATAGAGGGGGACTCAACGGTGAGCGATTTTTTGAGCGTGATCCAGCCCAGCGATCCAGGCCAGCGTGAAGTAGATTCTGAGGGCCGGGCTTTGCCAGTGCTTCCCGTGCGAGACACGGTTTTGTTTCCTCATGCGGTGCTGCCACTTACGGTGGGTCGGGAAAGTTCAATTCAACTGATCCAGTCACTGGGTGATGAGAAGCGGATTGTGGTGGTAGCGCAGCGGGATGCGAAGATGGATAGCCCGCAGCCCAGTGATTTGTACGCCTATGGAACGCTGGCGACGATTCACAAAGTGGTGAAGATGCCGAACCAGAGCCTGTTTGTGTTTACCGAGGGCACGGAGCGGGTGAAGCTGGGAAGATTTTTGCAGGTAGAGCCGTTTATGACGGCGGACATCGAGACGATTCCAGAGGTATTGGCGGCGACGGGGTCAGAGCTGGAGGCAATCCAGAGGAATGTGCTCACGGCCTTCCAGCAGATTGTGGCAGCGTCACCGACCTTGTCGGACGAGTTGCAGACGATTGCGATGAACATCGAGGAGCCGGGGCGGTTGGTGGACTTTATAGCGTCCTCGCTGCCGTTCCTGGCGGCGTCTGACAAGCAGGAGCTGCTTGAGACGCCGGATGTCATGGCCCGGCTGGATCGCGTCAACAAGCATCTGGCCAAGGAGCTGGAGGTGCAGCAACTCCGGAACAAGATTCAGTCGGAGGTGCAGGACCAGGTCCAGCAGTCGCAGAGGGACTACTATCTTCGCGAGCAGATGAAGGCGATCCAGAAGGAGCTGGGCGATGCGGACGAGAGCCAGAAGGACATCGAAGAGCTGCGGAAGAAGATAGAAGTCGCGGGGATGCCGGAGGAGACCGAGAAAGAGGCGCTGAAGGAGCTGAGCCGGCTGTCGCGGATGTCTCCGATGGCAGCGGACTACTCGCTGACGCGGAATTATATCGAGTGGCTTGCGGTGCTGCCGTGGTCGAAGTCGTCGGGCACGGAGGTGGATATTGCCAAGGCGAAGCAGATTCTGGAGGAAGACCACTACGACCTGAAAAAGGTGAAGGACCGGATTCTGGACTACCTTTCGGTCCGGCGTCTGAAGCCGGACATGAAGGGGCCGATATTGTGCTTTGTGGGGCCACCGGGAGTGGGCAAGACTTCACTGGGGCGGAGCATTGCGCGCGCGCTTGACCGGAAGTTCCAGCGGGTTTCGCTGGGCGGGATGCACGATGAGGCGGAGATCCGCGGGCATCGCCGGACCTATATCGGTGCGCTGCCGGGACAGATTATCCAGAACCTGCGTCGTGCGGGCACGAATGATCCTGTGTTCATGCTGGATGAGATCGACAAGCTGGGCCAGGATTTCCGTGGGGACCCGTCGTCGGCGCTGCTGGAGACGCTGGATCCGGAGCAGAACTATACCTTCCGGGACAACTATCTGGACCAGCCGTTCGATTTGTCGAAGGTGCTGTTTATCTGCACGGCAAACCAGCTGGATCCGATTCCGGCGCCGCTTCTGGACCGGATGGAGATTATCGATCTGCAAGGGTACACGGAAGAGGAAAAGATTCATATCGCGTTCCGATATCTGATTCCGAGGCAGATAAGGGAGAACGGCATCGAGGCGGAGAACATCGAGTTTCCAGAGGACTCGGTGGGATACATTGTCCGGCACTACACGCGGGAGGCGGGAGTCCGGAAGCTGGAACAGTTGCTGGGAACGGTGTGCCGCAAACAGGCGCGGCGCATTGCCGAAGGCAACACGGAAAAGATGACGGTGACGCGCGAGATCGTGCAGGAATTTCTGGGCGGCATTAAGGTCCGGGTGGACACAGAGATCGCGGAGCGCACGAAGCGTGCGGGCGTAGCAGTGGGTCTGGCCTGGACACCGGCCGGCGGCGATGTGCTGTTTATTGAAGCCAACCGGATGAAGGGCAAGGGAAGCTTTACGATGACCGGCCAACTGGGCGGTGTGATGCAGGAGTCCATGCAGGCTGCGCTGACCTGGGTGCGGTCGAATGCCAAGCTGCTTGGTCTGGAAGAAGACTTCACCAAGGACACGGACATCCATATCCATGTGCCTGCGGGAGCGATACCGAAGGACGGGCCCTCGGCGGGCGTGACGATGGCGACTGCGCTGGTGTCTCTGATGACGGACACGCCGGTGCTTCCGCTGACGGCCATGACCGGAGAGATCACGCTAAGCGGCAATGTACTGCCTGTGGGCGGCATCAAGGAGAAGTTTTTGGCCGCGAAGCGGGCGGGGGTAAAGAACGTGATTCTGCCCGCGGACAACCGTCAGAATGTGGAAGAAGACCTGACGCCGGAGCAAATCGCCGGAATGGACATTTACTATGCGAGCCGCATTGAAGAGGTGCTGGCGGTTGTACTTCCCGCCTCCATTCAAGAGGAGAAGCACGATGCCAAGCTGCGGGAGGAAGTACTGCAGCATGCCATGGTCTAGAAGTATCTTCCGGAAGATGCTTCCGAAAGATGCAATGAGTGGCCACTCCTGAGGATGGGAGTGGCCGTTTTTTGTTCGACTTGTGGTGAGAGAGTAGGTCCTGATGTTTACGATCGGGCATTCGACGCTACCCATCGAAGTCTTTCTCACGATTCTTCGAGAGAATGGCGTACAGGTGGTGGCCGATATCCGGACTGTGCCGAAGTCGAGGCATAATCCGCAATTTGCGCAGGAGAATCTTGCGCCGGCGCTCGCTGCGGCGGGGATCGAGTATCTCTGGTGTCGCGAGCTTGGCGGCTTGCGGCATGCGCGTAAGGACTCAATCAATACGGGATGGAGAAACGCCAGCTTTCGCGGGTATGCCGATTACATGCAGACCGCAGAGTTTGCCGCAGCCCTGGAGGCGCTGCTCGCGAGCGTGCCGGTGGAGCACACGGCGTTGCTGTGCGCGGAGGCGGTTCCGTGGCGCTGTCACCGGTCGCTGGTGGGCGATGCCTTGCTGGTGCGCGGCATTGCGGTGGAGGACATCACCTATTCCAGCCAGGGGAAGAGCCGGCGCGAAGCGCACCGGATGACTCCGTTTGCGCGTGTGGCGGGCGGGCGGCTGTGGTACCCGGCGGAGGATGATCTGTTTGCCGCAAGCGGGATAGAAGAGGAGGAAAACAGTCGGTGAGAGCGCACGTCTAAATAAAGCAGATATTCTGGATGTAATATGCGCGTGCGTGTGCTTGTTTTTGGGGTTCTGAAAGACCTTATTCCCGGCGCTTCTGCAGCGCTCGAGCTTGAAGATGGGGCGCGTGTGCAGGAGGTGCTGGATCATTTCCGCAAGGTTTTCCAGCAGGACGAAAAGATATGGGGCTCCCTGGCTGTGGCGGTGAACCGCGAATATGTGCAGGCAAGCCATCCTCTCCGGGAGGGTGATGAAGTGGCACTGCTGCCTCCGGTGAGCGGCGGAGCGCCACCGCATTGTGCGCTGACACGAGAGCGTATCGACGCTGAAAGTCTAGTTGCGAAGCTGAAACAGGGCGAAGACGGTGCGGTTGTGGTTTTTGACGGCATTGTCCGGAACAATACCCGCGGCCGGCGGACGCTCTACCTGGTGTATGAGGCGTACGAGCAGATGGCGCTTGAGCAGATGCGCACCCTGGCGGCCAAAGCGACGGAAGACTTTGCGATTCGAGAGGTGACGGTGGTGCATCGGCTGGGGAGGCTTGAAGTGGGGGAGACGAGTGTGCTGATTGCCGTTGCCTCCGCACATCGAGCGGCGGCGTTTGAGGCCAGCCGGTGGCTGATCGATACGCTGAAGAAGACGGTGCCGATCTGGAAAAAAGAGCACTTTGAAGACGGTGCTGTCTGGGCGGACGGCGATCCTTTTCCGCCGGAGATATCCGCTTGAGGCGTCGCTCCATCCTGGCGGGATTTCTGCTGGCTGCGGGGCTGTTCGTTTTGACGGCCGCTGCTCCGTTGGCGCAGGAGACGTTGGCGCAGGAGACGTCCACGGGGATGCGAACGGCTCCGCCGATTCATGTGAATGTCCGGCTGGTAGATGTATACGTGAATGTGACGGATGTGTATGGCACGCCGGTGAGCGGTTTAGTGCAAGGCGATTTTTCCGTAAGTGAAGATGGCCGGCCGCAGAAGGTTGCATATTTTGAGCAGCAGACGAATGTTCCGCTGTCGATAGTGCTGGCGATTGATACGAGCGGGAGCACGCGCAAGGATCTGCCGTTGGAAAAAGCCGCTGCGCGGGATTTTGTACGTACGATGCTGCGTCCCGTCGACCGGCTCGATCTGATGGACTTCAATTCGGAAGTGCGCGAGGTGGTTCCGTTCACCAGCGACGTTCGACGGATTGAGGAAGGATTAAATCACCTGGATGTGGGTCCGGCGACGGCATTGTATAACGCAATTTATCTGGCGTCGCAAAGTCTGGCTCCGCGGCATGGGCGAAAGGTGCTGGTTGTGATCTCCGATGGCGGAAATAATGCGGAGAACAAGGTGGATTATCCGGAAGCCCTGCAGGCAGCCCGCCGAGCGCAGGTGATGGTGTACAGCATTATTGACCTGCCGATCCTTGCCGATGCCGGGCGTAATGAGGACGGCGAGCATGCCATGATTACGATGTCGCAGGAGACCGGCGGGGAGTATTTTTACGCGAATGCGGGCGATCTGAGGAAGGCATTTGCGAAGGTGTCCGAGGCGCTGCGGACGCAGTACCTGCTGGGGTATTACCCGAGTGGCGGAAGCGGGAGCGAGGGCGGATCCGGCTCGCAGTTCCGGAAGATATCAGTGAAGCTGATCCATCCGGCGAGCGTGAATGGCCCTTATCAAGTAACAAACCGCACGGGCTATTATCCGGACGCGGTGCATTGAGCGATGAAACGCAGGCTGCAAGCACGTTCGTGCAGCCGCTAGAATGGACGCATGCCAGAGACAAGCAAATCGCATAGGCAAAAGAAAGCACCGCCACTGGGCGATACCGGGCAGGAGACGCTTTATTTGCGATACCTGAGCGAGAAGCAGGTTCCGGTGAATGTGAAGCTGCGCGACGGAGAGTGCGTGGCCGGATGGATTGAGTATTTCGATGACCGGATGATCCGGCTGACACGCGAAGGCAAGCCCAACTTGTTTATCTATAAGCAGCAGATACGGACAATTTCGGAGCTGTCCAAGCGCGGGGAGGATGCCCGCCGCCGCAATGGCCGGAAAGCGGCCCAGGGCGATGCAACCCTGCAAGGAGAATCGTGATGAGCGGCGCGCAAGCCATGCCTATTGCCGATGCCGCCGCACTGATTGCCGTGGAAGCCGGTGGACTATTGCGGGACTTCTACCGCAAAGGCGTCGCCATGGAATACAAGGGCGATGTGGATCTGGTGACGGAGGCCGACCGCGCGTCAGAAAAGCTGATTGTGGAGCGGCTGCAGGTTGCGTTCCCCGGCCACGGGATTTATGGGGAAGAGGGAACGCGGTCGCATCTGGACGGCGAGTACCGGTGGTATATCGACCCACTGGACGGCACCACAAACTTTGCCCACGGGTTTCCAGCTTTTTGCGTGTCTATGGGGCTGGAGCGGCGTTCGGCATCCGCGACTCCGGAGCAGGACGGTGAGATTGTGGCGGCGGTGATCTATGATCCGCTGCGGGACGAGCTGTTTACCTCAGAGAAGGGCAAAGGGGCGTATCTGAACGGGGCGCCGATTCATGTGTCTCGGACGCGGAAGCTGGCCGAGGCGCTGGTGGCGACGGGGTTTCCAAGCCGCAAGCGGCATAACAGCCCGAACGTTCACTTTTACCAGGAGTTCACGCTGCGTTCGCACGGAGTGAGGAGGGCAGGATCGGCGGCACTGGATCTGGCCTATACCGCGTGCGGACGTCTGGATGCGTACTGGGAATTCAATTTGAATCCGTGGGACACGAGTGCGGGAGCGCTGCTGGTGACGGAGGCCGGGGGCACGATGAGCGGCTTTGACGGCGGCGGGTTCCGGCTGGACAGCAAAGAGATTCTGGCGACGAATGGCCTGTTGCTGGACGAGATGGTGGGATTGTTTCGCGCGATGTTTGCCGGGGAAGATCTGGAGCCGATTCCAACGCCGGCGGAGTTTGCGGCAGCGCGAGCGGCACAAAAGACTTAAAAGAGGATACCGACTGCATGAATAAGAAATTCGCGGCGACGCTTGCGCGCCTGATTGCTGTGAGTTTGTTGCTGGGCTTTGCTGGACACGCTACATGGGCCGCAAGTGGCTACCGCGTGGTGCATACGTATCCGCACGACCCGCAGGCGTTTACGCAAGGGCTGGTCTACCTGGACGGGCACCTGTATGAGAGCACCGGGCTGAATGGGCAGTCGACGCTGCGCGAAGAAGACCTTGCGACGGGCCGGGTAATGCACGAGATCAGCCTCCCGTCGCGCTATTTTGGCGAGGGGCTGACCAACTGGGGCAACACGCTGGTCCAGCTGACGTGGAAGGCGCACCTTGGGTTTGTGTATAACCGCGCGACGTTTCAGCTGATCCGGACCTTCCACTATCCGTGGGAGGGATGGGGACTGACCCAGGATGGACGCAATTTGATCCTGAGTGACGGAACTTCGACGCTCCACTTTTTGAATCCGAGGACGTTTGCCGAGGTGCGGAGCATCCACGTGACGGACCACGGCAAGCCGGTGGATCAGCTGAACGAGCTGGAATATATTCACGGTGAGATCTATGCCAATGTGTGGATGACGAACAAGATTATGCGGATATCGCCGGCAAATGGACAGGTGCTGGGCACAATTAATCTGGCGGGGTTGCTGCCGGCGATTGAAGTTCGCAGCCGGGACGCGGTGCTGAACGGGATTGCATACGACGCGGCGCACAACCGTATTTTTGTAACGGGAAAGCTGTGGCCGAGGTTGTTTCAGATTGAGGTGGTTCCAGGCCGCAGGAAATAACAATGGATCGCAGAAAAGAAAAAGAGCGCAGACCTCAGGGCCTGCGCTCTTTCCATTTGGAGGCTACTCGGTTTTGACGCGGAGAACCTGAATTGAGTAGGCGGGCAGGGTGTAGTTGAATTTGGAGGATGCCCGCTCAAAGCGCGAGTCCACCGGAACAATGTTGCGGGGATGGTTGATGGAGTTGGTCGCCACTGGTGTGTGGGCACTCAGGGTTATGACCGGAGCGTTGCGGCCGATTTTTTTTGCGCCATCGATTGCAATCTCCAAGGTCTGAGGATTGGAGTTGGCATTGACCAGCTTGATGTAAAGCTCGCCATTCTTCGAGTCTCGGGTGACGGAGTAGAAGAACTTTGGATCGACACCTGTTTGTTCGGTTTCTGGAATTTGGTCGCCGTGCCAGGCGCCGAACATCACCTGCGCATAGTAGCTGGGTGACCCATAGCTCTTGAGAGCGTTGTATCCGATGAGGTCCGGCGTCCATTGCAGGGCCCTTGGGTTGATGTTGACGAAGAGCGGAGCATAGCTGGCCATGATAACGATGTCGCTGTTGCGCTCCATTCCGGTCATCCACGCGGCGTCGCCGAGAGCGGCCTCGAAGTCGGGCGTAGGGGTGCCTTCCATGGTGGCCCATTCGCCGACGAAAATTTTGGGGCCGTTGCGGTCGGTGTGATCGTACTGATGCACCTTGGCAAAGAACTCCTGAGCGGAGAGGTAGTAGTGCTCGTCGAGGACGTCGGGCTTGACGCTGGTTACGGGCGTTGTGGCGATGAGCTGGAGCTGGGGGTATTTGGCTTTGATGGCTTTGTAGAACTGCGCAAAGCGGTTGTTGTAGCTGCCGGATTTGTCGAAGGTGTCTTCGTTGCCGATTTCGACGTACTTCAGGACAAAGGGCTTGGGATGACCGTCTTTGGCGCGCTCGGCTCCCCATTTGGTGGATGTTGAGCCGGTGACGTACTGGATTTCGTCGAGGGCGTCGTTGACGTAGGGAACGAGGTCAGGCCCAGGCGTGATGTGCTGTCCGCGCAGCGAGTATCCGGCGTAGACGGCGAGCAGGGGCTGCATGTGGAGATCCTGGCACCAGTCAAGGAATTCGAGCAGGCCGAAGCCGTCGGAAGAGCGGTATCCCCAGGGGCTGAGGTGCGTGGGGCGATCGACGAGAGGGCCGATGGTCTTCTTCCACTCGAAGCGCTCCTTAATGGTGTTGCCTTCGAGGTAATTGCCGCCGGGGAAGCGCAGGAAGGTTGGGTGCATGGCGGCGAGCATCTTCATGAGGTCGATGCGGTTGCCATTGGGACGATGGTTGTAGGTAGGCGGGAAGAGAGTGACAAGGGAGAACCAGATGGTTCCGGGCCGTGACGCGGTGATTACAAGCCGGTAGTGCGAAGAGGTTTCCTCTGCCCTGGAAGCGAGCGTGAAGTGGTACTGTTTCCAGGCGGTGGTGAGCGCCGGAATGTCGGCGTGCGCGGCCTCAAGTCCGGTATTGTTGTTGACCAGCGCAATGTGAATTGGGCCACTTGGGCCGCTGGATTTTGCGTAGAAGGAGCCGCGGTACGTGGTGGCGGGGCTAACGGGGATTCCCCAGTAGCCGCCATTCGCAATGCCGGCGGGCGCAGCGGCCGAGGCCTGGGTGAGGGTCAGCTTAAGGCTGAAGGGTAACGCGGTGCTGGGGCCGGTGGTTTTATCGGCGGTGAAGGAGGCGGCGGAGTCGCCCTGCTCAACGGGCCACCATTCTGGAATGGCAGCACCCCAGGAGTCGTTGGGGTGCATCGCGCTGTTGCTGATCAACTCAGCGTAAAGGCCACCGTCGTAGGAGTGATTGATTTCCTCGGTCATAAGGCCGTGCAGCATGGGGCTGGCGTGAGCCTTGACCTGGTTGGCATGAATTGTGAGTGTGACAGAGGGTGTTGATTGCGCGGCCGCTATGGCAAGCATGAGGCCAGCGGCGGAAAGGGCGCAAAATGTTTTTGAGAGAAAGTGGCGCATGCGGACCTCGTAAGAATCTCTAATAAGGTAAACGGTTTCATGGATGGTCTGTCCAGTTCTTTTCGGGGGCCATCTATTTTTTTATGCTGTGTGATCGGAGCTACGTTTGCCAAAAGTCCGCTCGCGGTACAATTATTCTGGTTGAGATCACAAACCCCAAGAGGATTGAGTCATGGCATATGTAATCGCTGAACCCTGCATTGGCACCAAGGATACGGCCTGCGTGGATGCGTGTCCGGTAGACTGCATTCACCCCAAGAAGGACGAGGCCCAGTTTGGCGAGTCAGAGCAGCTCTTTATCGATCCAGTAGAGTGCATTGACTGCGGCGCCTGTGTGCCTGTATGCCCGGTATCGGCGATTTATGCTGCTGATGATCTGCCCGAGAAATGGGCCGACTTCACAGCGAAGAACGCAGCGCACTTCGGGCGGTAAACCAACCTTGTTTTAATAGCGCGCAGCTCGAGGGCTGCGCGCTGTGTATTGGGGGCGCTTGCGAGAGTTTTTCAGGCCAGTCATTTCTGCTGGGGGAGACGTAGGCGGATTGCTCTATGGAACGTCATTCTTTATAAGCGGTATTCTGGAATGCGGCAGCTGAGGATTACGCATCGAGATCTGTTTGAGCTTTCCAGCCACAGGTTTTGAATTGAAAGGAATTGAGGATGATGACAAAGACCAAGGTATTGTCCGGGGTACTTTCAGCCGTGCTCGTAACGGGTGTTCTCGTCTTCGGACAACCGAGTTATGGCCACGCGCAGGTCAAAGTTCCAGTGAACATTCAAATGTCCACGGTGGTGGCCAACGTACAGAAAACGGTGGATGCCAAGAAGGCCAAGCCGGGGGAAGCTTTCACGGTAAAGATTGTGACGGGTACGACGCTGAACGACGGGACTGTTGTTCCGATCGGTTCAATCCTGGAGGGGCATGTTGATTCAGCGACAAAGTCTGAGCATCACAGCGATTCAACGTTGGTTCTAACCATCGACAAGCTCAAGTTGAAGGACGGCAAGGAAATTCAGGTAAAAGCGACCATTGTGCAAGTGGCAAGCTTTGAAAAGGAATTAGGCAATGACAGCGGCCAGCCGCACACGGGGCCGTTCGAGAATAACAAGAAAGATTCTGCAATGATGAACAGTTCACTCGCGGGCCATGGTGCTTCATCGGGGCCGCATCCGGTTCCGGGGCTTACGCTGACCAGTTCCGTGAATGATCCGACATCGGGAACGCTGACGCAGAAGCGAGACAATGTCCGGCTTTCCAACGAGAACCAGATCCAGGTGTCTGTGGCAGTAGTTCCCAAGGGAATGAAGCTCCCGTAGCTAGAGTCCTGAGTCTGAAGTTCATTCAACAATTAGCTTCATGGAAGCGATTTGAACAGGAGCACTCAGGGGCTAAAGCCCATCAGTTTTGCGCCATTTACGGCACGACTGAAGTCGTGCCCTGATACAAGACTCAAAATTATTTCTTTAACGAATTTAAGACTCAGTACACTGGTACGCAAGCAGCAGAAGGTTCCCGGACCACGGAACTGATCCGGGGGGCTTCCAGTTTGTATCCGCCAGCGAATACGGATTGCAGTCCTGGTGGCGGAACCGGCCATCGACGAGGGTAGGCGTGTTCGAGGTATCTTAAAATTGCGGCGCAAAGGGTGAACGGCCCGATGCGCTTGAATTGCCAGTTGAGGAAGGATTGGAGAATGATCAAACGCAACAAGATTTTGTCAGCAACGCTGATGACCGCCCTAATGACTGCGCTGCTTCCCTTGGCGCGACCAGTTTATGGCCAGGACGCAAATAGCGGCCCAATCCATATGGCAGCTCTTCTTGTGACTGTGCAGAAGACGGTTGATGCCAAGAAGGCCAAGCCGGGCGACGAGTTTACGTTGAAAACAGTGTCTCCAGCGACGTTGAACAATGGGACGGCAATTCCAACCGGTTCGATCCTTGAAGGTCATGTGGATTCCGCGACGCCATCGAAACACCACAGCGATTCAACGCTGGCGGTTACGATCGATAAGCTGAAGCTGAAAGGCGGCAAGGAGATCGCGGTGAAAGCGATTATCGTGAGGGTTTACTCCCTGCTGCCAGTCATGGGTGAAGGCAATGCTTCAGCCAATCAGCAGTTCGGCAGCCGCAGGCTCCAAGGCGGAGCAGCCGGAATGCCGGATCCGAATCAGGAATCGGGGTCGTCAAGCAAAGGCGGCAACAGTGGGCAACACCTTGTAAGGGGGCTGAGCCTTACGAGTTCGGTGACAGGATCGAATTCGGGGACATTAACCCAGAAGAGGCGCAACGTACATTTGTCGAATGAGAATGAGCTGGAGGTAGCGGTTGCTGTGATTCCAGCGGGTGTGATCCTCGAACAAAAGTAAATTCAAAGGAAGAAAGCCCCGGATTCGCTCAGCGGTCCGGGGCTTTTTATTGGTGTTTGCCAGTTAGAACTGGTTCCAGAGGAATTGGTTATAGACCTCGTGATGGAATTGCACTTCAGAGGGCTTGACGAAGGTCCCGAGGAGGCGTGGGCAGCGGTCCGCCGAAGCCTGCTTGAGGTCTGCGAAGCGACCCTTGACATCCTCGCCGAGCAGCTGGGTGGTCCAGGGCGAGTCGCGGAAGTTTTCCAGCGCGGTGTAGATGTTATCGGGCAGATAGCGCTCGGCCTGACGCAGGTTGGTGATCTGGGAGGTCTCACCGTCGAGACCGGACCTGAAGATCGAGTAGAGGACGAGGTAGGGGTTCGCGTCGGGAGCGACTGAACGAACCTCAACGCGCGAGGACTTCTCATTGCCGATGGGGATGCGCACCATGGAACCGCGATCGACAGCCGAGGCCTTGATCTGGTTGGGCGCCTCGAAGTGCGGATCGAGCCGGCGATAGGAATTGACGCTGGAGTTGAGCATCAGGCAAATATCGTTTCCGTGGGTCAGGACGCGATCGACGAACTCCCAGGCAAAGGCGGAGAGCTTTTCCTCGCCCTTCGGATCCCAGAAGATGTTCTTGCCGCCCTTGCTGATGGACATGTTGGTGTGCATGCCGCTGCCGTTGACGCCTACGACAGGCTTGGGCAGGAAGCTGGAGGTCATCCCCATTCTGGTGGCCACCTGACGGCAGATGAGCTTATAGAGTTGGATCTGATCGGCAGCGGCAACGACCTCGCCGTATCCGTAGTTGATCTCAAACTGAGAAGGAGCGACTTCAGGGTGGTCCTTCTCATTCTCGAAGCCCATGGCGCGCTGTACTTCCGCAGTGGTGTCAATGAAGGTGCGCAGCGGATCGCCGGGTAGGGAGTGGTAGTAGCCCCCGGTGTTGACGTACTCGAATTTGCCGGTTTCAGGGAAGCGGCGCTCAGCGTCCACACCCGCGAAGAGGAAGCCCTCAATTTCGTTGGCGGCGTTGAGCGTGTAGTCGTGCTTCGCATGGAGTTCATTGGCAAAGCTCTTCAGCACGCCACGCATATCGCCGGAGTAGCTGGTGCCGTTCTTATCGATCACTTCGCCGAAGACAAGAACTTTGCCGGCGCCGAAGATGTCAGCGGGGGCGAAGTAGAATGCGCTCCAGTCGATGGCGAGGCGGAGATCGCTCTCGCGCTGTGCGGTGAAGCCACGGATGGATGATCCGTCGAAGGTGAGGTTGTCGTAGCTCTTAATGAGGAACTTCTTGTCATAGTCGAGCATGTGCAGACGGCCTTCGAGGTCACTGAAGAAGACAGTGACGGCTTTGATGCCCTTCTGGTCGGTCAGATACTTGAGCCGCTCTTCCTGGATCTTGCCGGGATCGACGCGGTTGCGGCGCTGATCTTTGGCCTTGAGGTTTAGCTCTTCGAGCTCCTCATACGACAACGACAGAAAATTACGAAGTTCAGTTGACATGGATCTCCTCAGAATGATGTTGGCGCACAGCCATCTCCACGATTGCGGCTGGGTCAGGGACGGCCGCTTTAAGAGTCAGAAGATCGAGGGGGTGATCTGGCTATGTTTCCAGAGTAATCGTGCCGGGCCGTAAAGGAAACAGGGGTAGAAAAATTACTAATGCGGAGTATTTACATTCTTTATGATTTGATGCGGGGGGCGGCTCCAAAGCCGCTGCCAGCTCCAAAGCCGCTGCCAGCAGGAAGATGTAGGCTTAGATCGTGGTGGAAGCACTGATACTTCGCACCTGGCCGGTGCATGAGGCGGACCTTATTGTCTCGTTCTTTACGCGGGAGCAGGGCAAGCTGAAAGGCGTTGCCAAGTCCGCCGCAAAGTCGCGTAAGCGGTTTGGCGGGGCGCTGGAGCCGATGACTTGCGTGCTGGCCAGCTATGTGGAGAAGCCGCGGCAGGAGCTGGTTAGGCTGGATTCGTGCGAGATCGTGTTTTCGCCATTGGCGGATCCGGTGGATTATGGGCGGGCGGCGGCGCTGGCTTTTTTTGCCGAGGTGCTGGAGGAGACGCTGCAGGATCGTGATCCGCAGGATGCCGTGTTCCGGCTGACGGTGTCGGTGCTGGAGCGGACGCGGGTGGAACGGATATGGCTGCCGGTGACCTACTTTGGATTGTGGATGGTACGGCTGATGGGATGGATGCCGGAGTTGGGGCGCTGCACGATGTGCGCGGGGCCGTTGGCGGGCGGGCCAGCGTATTTTGAGAGTGAGCGCGACGGGCTGGTGTGCGCGGAGCATCGGCATCCGGGGGCAAGGGCGCTTTCGGCAGAGTCGCTGCGGATAGCTGCACGGATTTTCAAGGAGCCGATTGCGGCGCTGGCAGAAGAAGAGTGGACGCGGGATCGGGCTGCGGATTTGCGGCGGTTCGCTCTGCAGGCACTGGAGCGGCACCTGGAGCGCAGAGTACGGTCGGGGCTGGCATTGCAGCAGATTGCTTAGAGAAAGGCTTGGACGGGTTATGGCGCAAATGAATCTGATTTGGGGATGCATCTGGTTTGCGGTTGGTTTTGCCGCCGCGGTTCCGTTCACCTATTTGTGGACGGTGCATCGTCGGCGGCTGGGCGCGTTTGAGGAGCGGCTGAGGGCGGAGAAGGCGGAGTCGTTCCAGCAGGGGAAAGATGCGGCGATCGAGAGCCTGACCTTCGAGCGCTTTGAGAGCAACGCCAAACGGGGCTTCATCTGGAAGAGCACCTACAAGGTTGTGTCGGAACGGGCGCTGCTGAATGGGATTCCGATCACGCCGTTTTATGAATACGAGATTCAGATTGAGGAGACGCTGGACCCGAAGGAACTGGGTCATGTTGCCGATGCCGTGCGGATCAGCATGGGTCTGCCGGCGCTGGCCGACCTGGGGTTGAAGGCGCTGCCGGAAATGACCGAGAAGAAACTCAGTTAGAATTTGAAGCAGCAAGGGCCTTGATTCGGTCCACGCGCTCAATCCAACGGAAAAGCATACTGTGCCCGCAACGATAACGACCTCGACTGCCCCTGCCAAGACCGCGCCTCTTACCTTTCAGGAACTGCTGTTCCGCCTGCAGAGCTTTTGGGCGGAGCGCGGCTGCGTGCTTCAACAGCCCTACGACGTGGAGGTGGGGGCTGGAACCATGTCTCCGGACACCTTTCTGCGCGTGCTGGGCCCCAAGCCGGTGAACATTGCCTATGCTCAGCCTTCGCGGCGTCCGGCCGATGGGCGGTATGGGGAGAATCCCAACCGGCTTTATAAGCACACGCAGTTCCAGGTGATTCTGAAGCCGCCTCCGGGAGACATTCAGGAGGTCTATCTGGCGTCGCTGGAGGCGATTGGGATTGATCTGGCGGAGCACGACATCAAGTTTGAAGAAGACAACTGGGAGTCTCCGACGCTGGGGGCCTGGGGGATTGGCTGGCAGGTGATGCTGGATGGGCTGGAGATTACCCAGTTCACGTATTTCCAGCAGTGCGGCGGGATTGATCTGGATCCGATCAGCGGCGAGATTACGTATGGACTGGAGCGGATTGCGGCTTTCCTGCAGGATGTGGACTCGATCTATGACATAGTGTGGGCGCGCAACCCGAAGACGGGCCAGGCCGTGACGTACGGGGAGATTCGGCTACAGGAAGAGTTGCAGTTTTCGGTCTATAACTTTGAGGCTGCAGAGGTTGAGAAGCTGTGGGAGCACCTGCGGCTATATGAGGCCGAATGCCAGGCGCTGCTGGCGGAGTTCAACCAGAGCTTTAATCCGAAGGCCGAAAAGGCTGCGGAGCGGCACGAGAAGATTCATGACCGCGTGGTGCACGAGGGCGAAGTGACGCCGGAGATTGAGGAGATACACGCGCAGCAGCGGAGGTTTCCAGTGCTGGGCGCGTATGACCTTTGCCTGAAGTGCTCGCACCTGTTCAATTTGCTGGACGCGCGGGGCGCGATTTCCGTCACGGAGCGGGTGGGAGTGATTGGGAGGATTCGCGCGCTGGCAGTGGGCGTGGCGAAGGCGTATGTGGCGCAGCAGGAAGCACGGTTAGAGAGTGGGAAGTAAAGACAGAGATATGTCAGATTTTTTACTTGAAGTAGGGCTTGAAGAAATTCCGGCGCGGATGATCGCTCCGGCGCAGGCAGAGCTTGCGCGGAGGGTGGGAGACTTGCTGACGCGCGAGCGTTTGCTGGGTGCGGAGCATAAGGTCCACAGCTATTCGACCCCACGGCGGCTGGCGGTGCTGGTGAAGGGTGTTGCTGCTGCGCAAGCTGATATGGAAGAGCAGCTTACTGGGCCTTCATGGAGTGTTGCTTTCAAGAATGGCGAGGCGACTCCGGCGGCGAACGCGTTTGCGAAGAAGGCCGGCGTGGAGCTGAGCGAGCTGAAGAAGGTGACGACGCCGAAGGGTGAGTATGTGGCGGCGACGGCGCATCGCAAAGGGCGCGGGGCGGCGGAGATTTTGACGGAGCAACTGCCGAAAGAGATTGCGTCGATTTACTGGCCGAAGAATATGTACTGGCGCGCGGGGAAGCCGGAGCGGTACGTGCGTCCAGTGAAGTGGCTGCTGGCGATGCTGGACCATGCGATTGTTCCCGTGGAGTTTGCCGGGGTGCATGCGGCGAACCTGACGTATGGGCACAGGATTTTGAACGGCGACAAGCCGTTGACGGTGGAGCATGCGGGGGATTATCTGGGGGTGCTGGAGGCGGCGCATGTGACGGCGGATGTGGAGCTGCGGCGGTACCGGATTCGCAAGGGTCTGGATGCGGCGACGCGGTCGGTGGCAGGGGCGCGATGGCGCGAGGACGAGCCGCTGGTGGATACGGTGACTCACCTGACGGAATGGCCGACGGTGCTGCTGGGCAGCTTTGAGGCGGAGTATCTGACGCTTCCGGAAGAGGTGCTGGTGACGGTGATGCGCGACCACCAGAAGTATTTTGCGGTGGAGGATGCGCAGTGCAAGCTAGCTCCTTATTTTTTGACGGTGCTGAACACGCGGCCTGCGGAGCGCGCGGACGAGGTGATTCGGCATGGGAACGAGCGGGTGCTGCGGGCGCGGTTTAACGATGCGCGGTTCTTCTGGGATTTCGACCAGAAGATTTCGCTGACCGACCGCGTGGAGATGCTGAAGTCGGTGACGTTCCAGAAGGATTTGGGGAGTTACTGGGACAAGACGGAGGCGAATCTTCGGGTGGCGGAGCAGTTGGCGGATGTGGCGGGACAGTTTGCAGGCTTGTTTCCCGATGCCGTAGCAGTTGATAAAGGTGCACTGCTGAAGGCGGTTCGGCTCGCGAAGACCGATCTTACGACCGATCTGGTGAAGGAGTTTACCGAGCTGCAGGGCGTTGTGGGCGGGTTGTATGCGCGGGCGCAGGGCTTGGGTGAGGCGGTGGCGCAGGCGATCTATTGGCAGTATTCGCCGGCGGGGATGGAGGATCCAATTCCGCCAACGGTGGAGGGGCAGATTCTGGGGCTTGCCGACCGCTTCCAAACGATTGCGGCGATGTTCGGGATTGGGCTGGAGCCTACGGGTTCGAAGGATCCGTTCGGGCTGCGGCGCGCGGGAAATGGCGTTGTGAAGATTCTGGCTGAGTCGGAGTTGCCGCTTACGCTTTCCGATCTGGAGAAAGCCGCGGACATGGGAGAAAGCGCGAAGGTCGCCGCCTTCTTTCGCGAACGCGTTGAATTTTATCTGCGCGATGTGCGCGGGTTTGCCTATGACGTGGTGAATGCGGTGCTGGCGGCGGAAGTCAATGATGTGCGCGATGCTGTGGCGCGGGTTGAGGCGCTGAGTGAGGTTCGCGGGTCGGAGGATTTTGCGGCGATTGCGGCGGCATTCAAGCGGATGAAGAACATTGTTCGGCAGGCCGAAGAGAAGAGCGGACCCATCCCGATATCGTTTCCGAATCAGTCGCTTTTCATGGACGATGCTGAGAGGGTGCTTAGTTCGCGGGCAAGTCAAATTGGTTCGGAGTTTCAGAACCTGCGAAGAGTTCGTAAGTACCGCGAAGCATTGGAGCTAATTGCGACGCTTCGTTCGGACGTTGATCTGTTCTTTGACAAGGTCATGGTGATGGTCGATGACGAGGCGGTCAGAGGCAATCGCCTGAAATTGATAGCTCAAATTCAAAATGCTTTCTCGTCGATTGCGGATTTTTCGGAGATTGTGACGGGGTGAATCGGCGGTATGATACTTTCATACCGGAGCGGACTTTTTCAGGAGGGCTTAAGATGGCGGCTTCTCAAAAGCGAACGTTCAGCCTGCCCACTGCGCAGACCACATACATCGATAAGCTGGTGAAGTCGGGCGGCTATGCCTCCGGCAGCGAAGTAGTGCGGGCGGGCCTGCGCGCGCTCAAGGAGCGCGACGAGGCGATGGAGCACTGGCTGCGGGAAGAGGTTGTGCCAGTGTGCGAGGAGCTTGATGCCGATCCGAGTCAGGTGATTCCTGATGAGCAGTTGGCAGAGACGATCCTGGCGGAGCATAAGAAGCATATGCGGAAGACCGCGTGAATCACACGGTTGTCTACTCTAAGCGCGCGGAAGCTGACTTCTTATCCATTTACAGATTTATCGCTGCAAGCAGCGGTTACGAGCGGGCGCTGAACTATACGGCGAGGATTCGGGCGTTTTGTCTGTCGCTGGAAACATTCCCGGAACGGGGAGTGTCGTGGAAGCACCTTGCCAGTGGTTTGCGGGTCGTAGGATTTGAACGCCGGGTGTCCATTGCTTTTCGTGTCACGGCGGATGCCGTAACGATTTTGCGGGTGCTGTATGGTGGACGAGATCTAAACCGTGCATTGGAATAGCGAAGCGCATGCAATTTCTTGAACAGGTTCCGCTGGCTCCGTATACGACCTTCAGGATAGGGGGGCCGGCGCGGTGGTTTGCGGAGGCGGCGACCGAAGAGGACGTGGTGGAAGCGGTGGGATTTGCGCGGGAGCGCGGCCTGCCGCTTTTTGCTTTGGGCGGCGGGAGCAATGTGCTGGTTTCCGATGAGGGGTTCGCGGGGCTTGTGGTCCATGTGGCGCTGAAGGGGATTGCGCAACAGGGAGATGCCTTTGAAGTTGCCGCCGGCGAGGACTGGGACGGATTTGTTTCCTACGCGGTGGAGCGCGGGTATGCGGGGATTGAGTGCCTGGCGGGGATTCCGGGGACGGCGGGGGGGACGCCGATCCAGAATGTGGGCGCGTACGGGCAGGAGGTTGCGGAGACGGTTGAGCGGGTGCGGGCGCTAAATTTGGCGACGCTTCAGTTTGAGGAGTTCACCAACGCTGCGTGCGGGTTTGCGTACCGGCGCAGCAGGTTTAATACGACGGAGCGCGGGAAGTATCTGGTGACGCGGGTGAGCTACCGGCTGCGGAAGAACGGTGCTCCGTGGATGGAGTATGCGGACTTAAAGCGAACCTTTCAGGGTTCGGCTGCGCCATCGCTGCAGCAGGTGAGCGCGGCGGTGCGGGAGATTCGGCGCGGAAAGGGCATGTACATCGTTGAGGGCGATCCGGATTGCCGGAGCGCGGGGAGCTTTTTTAAGAACCCTGTGGTTTCAGCGGAGCATTATGCGCGCATTGCTGCGCAGGAAGCTGTCGATGCGCCGCATTACCCGGCGGCGGGCGGTGCGGTGAAGATTCCGGCGGCGTGGCTGCTGGAGCGGGCGGGCTTCCACAAAGGCTATGCGCTGGGTGCGGCTGGGGTTTCAAGCAGGCACACGCTGGCGCTGGTGAATCTCGGAGGCGCGACGGCCGCCGATATATTTGCGTTGCGTGACCGGATTATTGCGGCGGTCGAGGCGCGGTTTGGGATAAGGCTGGAGCCGGAGCCGGTGTTGGTGGGCTGACGTGCTCTTGTGACGAGCGCGGTGCGTACTACTTAGCAGACAACTGAATGAGTTGTGGTGTGATGCCGCGACGGTTGATCTCCAGGAAGCCGAGAGAGATGGGAAGCGAGAATCGGCGCGGGCCTGCGCTGCCTGGGTTGAAGTAGAGCACACCCTTGCGGTACTCGATGAGCGGTTGGTGGGAATGCCCGCTGATGACGGCGGAGATGCCTGCGGCGGATGGGTCGAGATCGAGGTCGGCAAGATTGTGCAGCATGTAGAGGCTGTGCCCGGCGAGATCGATGAACTCGGTGGGTGGAAGCTGTGCGCATGGTCCGAAGGCGTCGATGTTGCCGCGAATGGCGGTGACAGGCGCAAGGGTGTGGAGTGTGTCGAGAATCTCGGCGTTGCCAACGTCTCCGGCATGAAGAATGTGATCGACGCCGCGCAGAGCGGTGATGGCTTCCGGACGAAGGAGGCCGTGCGTATCTGAGATAACACCTACACGGATGACGCCGGTGAGCATGGTTAGAGTCCAACGCCGATGCGGGTGCGGGGGTCGAGGTAGTCGCGGAGAGCGTCTCCGATGAAGTTGAAGGACAGGACGCAGAGCATGACGGCGATGGCGGGAAAGACGACGAGGTGGGGCGCGTCAAAGAGGTGCGAGCGGGCGTCGTTGAGCATTTCTCCCCAGCTTGAGGTCGGCGGCGGGACGCCGAGGCCGAGGAAACTGAGGGTGGCTTCGGCGAGGACGGCTCCGGCCATGCCGATGGCCGATTGCACGATAATCGGCTGAATGATGTTGGGCAGAATGTGGCGGAAGAAGATGCGGAGGTCGCTGGCGCCGAGGGCGCGGGCTGCCTCGACGAATTCGCGCTCGCGCACGGCGAGGACCTGGCCGCGGACCAGGCGGGCGTAGCCGACCCATCCGCCGATGGAAAGCGCGAGAATGAGGTTGACGAGGCCGGGGCCAAGGAAGGCGACGAAGGCGATGGCGAGCAGGATTCCGGGGAGGGCCATGAAGGCGTTCATGGCGAAGATGTTGATCACGGTGTCGGTGGCGCCGCCGTAGTAGCCGGCGATGCCGCCGAGGATGATCCCGAGCGAGCACGAGATGCCGACGACGGAAACGGCGACGGTGAGCGAAAGACGTGCACCGTAGATGATGCGGGAGAGGATGTCGCGGCCCAGCTCATCCGTGCCGAACCAATGCGCGGCGCTGGGTGGGGCCAGGCGGTGCATCAGGTCGATGGAGGCGGGGTTTGCCGGTGCAATCCACGGTGCGAAGATGGCCATGACGGCGAAGAGGACGAGCAGGACGACTCCAGCAGCGGCGAGCGGCTGCGAGACAATGCGGCGGCTGAAGGAGGAACTCATGCTCACCAGCTACTTTAATTCTTTGGCTGAGAAAAAGCCCGACGAGCGAAACTTTCGGTGGATATTGAATATGCTGGTGAGGCAGACTCGACATCTGGACTAAACGGCATCTGGACTAAAACCTGACAGGAAAGAAAACGTTTGCGTCTCCTTTTTCTGGGATTGAATTATTCGCCGGAGCTTACCGGGATAGGTAAATATTCGGGCGAGATGATGGAATGGCTTGCCGCGCGTGGCCACGAGGTGCGCGTGGTGACGGCGCCGCCGTACTATCCGGCGTGGCGGGTAGACGAGGGGTATTCGTGGTGGAAATACAGCAGGGAGCGGTCGGCAGCGGGAGTTGAGGTCTATCGCTGCCCGCTTTGGGTTCCTGCGAGGCCACGTGGAATGAGCCGGATGGTGCATCTATCGTCGTTTGCCGTGAGCAGCCTGCCGGTGATGTTGGCGCTCGCGTCCTGGCAGCCCGACGCGGTGTTTACGGTGGAGCCGGCGTTGACGTGCGCGCCGGTGGCGCTGGCGTCGGCGCTGCTGGCTGGAGCGCCGGCGTGGCTCCATGTTCAGGACTTTGAGGTGGATGCCGCGTTTGAGCTGGGACTGCTTCCGGCGGGTGGAGCGATTCAGCGGGCGGCGCAGGCGGGTGAGCGATGGGTGACACGGTACTTCTCGCGTGCTTCGACGATTTCTCCGCGCATGGTTGAGAGGCTGCTTCAAAAGGGGGTAGAGCCTTCACGGGTTGTGCATTTCCCGAATTGGGTGGATGTGGAGTCCATTTTCCCGATGAGCGAGCCAAACTTACTGCGCAAGGAGCTGGGCCTTGGGAACGATCAGGTCGTGCTGCTCTATTCGGGGAATATGGGCGCTAAACAGGGGCTGGAAATTTTGCCGGAGCTGGCGGCGCGGCTGCGCGGACAGAAGCGCCTGCATTTTGTGTTTTGCGGGGACGGAGCGTATCGCGCGCAACTGGAGCAGGCGGTTGCGGGTAGCGAAAATGTTTTGTTCCTGCCGCTGCAGCCGGTGGGCAGGTTGAATGAGCTATTGAATGCCGCCGATATTCATCTGCTGCCCCAACGGGCTGGGGCCGCTGATCTGGTAATGCCGTCCAAGCTGACGGGGATGCTGGCCAGCGGGCGTCCGGTGATTGCAACCGCGGCGGAAGGCACCCAGATTGCGCGGGCGGTGGAGGGATGCGGCATTGTGGTGGAGCCCGGGAATGTAGAGGCGATGGCCGAGGCTGCGGAAATGCTGGCAGGGAAGGATGAGCTGCGGCAGAGGATGGGATATGCGGCGAGAGTCTACGCAGAGAAGGAGCTGGCGCGGGATGCGGTCCTGCTGCGATTTGAGGCCGCCCTGAAAGGAGTGGTGGATGATACGGCTGTAAATTAGGGCACAAAGTTTACTGCCCGGCGATTCGCCAGGACGATTCGCTAGAATGAAGGGGTTGAAAACTACGTCAGGGGAGCGTACCAGCTTTGAAGAAGGCTCTGGTTACTGGAATTACCGGACAGGATGGATCGTATCTTGCTGAGTTTCTTTTAAAGCAGGGATATGAGGTGCACGGGCTCAAGCGTCCGTCCTCGCTGCTCAACACCAAGCGCATCGATCATCTTTACGAAGATCCTCATGTCGAGAACCGGCGTCTGATTCTGCACTATGGGGATATGTCTGACGCAGGGTCTTTGCTGCACATTATTCAGACGGTCAAGCCGGATGAGATTTACAATCTGGCGGCGCAGAGCCATGTGAAGATTTCGTTCGAGGAGCCTGAGTATACGGCGAATGTGGATGCGCTGGGCGCGCTGCGGTTGCTGGAAGCGATTCGAGTGTGCGGGCTGGAGAAGCACACGCGGTTCTATCAGGCATCGACGTCGGAGCTGTACGGGCTGGTGCAGGAGGTTCCGCAAAAGGAGACGACGCCGTTTTATCCGCGGTCGCCGTATGCGGTGGCGAAGCTGTATGCCTATTGGATTACGGTGAACTATCGCGAGGCGTACGGAATTTATGCCTGTAACGGGATTCTGTTCAATCACGAGTCGCCGGTGCGGGGTGAGATATTTGTGACGCGCAAGATTACGCGGGCGTTGTCACGGATCCATGCGGGCCTGGAAAAGACGCTGTATCTGGGGAATCTTGACGCATTGCGAGACTGGGGCCATGCGCGCGATTACGTTGAGCTGCAATGGCAGATGCTACAGCAGAATGAGCCAAAGGACTACGTGATCGCGACCGGGGAGCAGCACAGCGTGCGGGAATTTGTGAATCTGACGGCGGGCATGCTGGGCATGGATCTGCACTGGGAAGGCGAAGGGCTGGAAGAAAAGGCGCTGGATCGCGACGGGAATGTGATTGTGGCGGTCGATCCGCGGTATTTTCGGCCTACAGAAGTGGAGACGCTGCTGGGTGACCCGTCGAAGGCGGCGCGCGATCTGGGGTGGAAGGCGAAGACGAGCTTTGAAGACATGGTGAAAGAGATGGTCGATGCGGACCGCACTTCCGCTGAACGCGACGCGCTGGTGAAGAAGCACGGATTTACCGCGTATAGCTCTCACGAATAACCCGGAAAGAGAATCAATTGGACAAGGGCAGCAGAATTTTTATCGCCGGGCATCGCGGGCTTGTGGGCAGGTCCATCCATCGTGAACTGGTGCGCCGGGGCTATACGAATTTTGCGCTGCGGACGCGCGCGGAACTGGATTTGACGCGTGCGGATGATGTGGCGAAGTTCTTTGAGGCCGAGCAGCCGGAGTATGTGTTTCTGGCGGCGGCGAAAGTTGGCGGAATTCTAGCCAACAACGAAATGCCGGGGGACTTTATTCGCGAGAACCTGGCGATCCAGATGAGCGTGCTGGATGCGGCGCGGGAGAGCGGCGTGCGGCGGCTGCTGTTTCTGGGGTCGAGCTGCATTTATCCCAAGCTGTGCCCGCAGCCGATTCGCGAGGAGTATCTGCTGACGGGGCCTCTGGAGCTGACGAATCGGTCCTACGCTGTAGCCAAGATCGCGGGTATCGAGATGTGCTGGGCTTATAACCGGCAGTTTGGGACCAGGTTTCTTGCCGCGATGCCGACGAACCTTTATGGGCCGGGAGAGAACTTCGACTTGCAGACCTCGCACGTGCTGGCGGCGCTGCTGCGCAAGGCCATTGAGGCGAAGGCCGCGGGGCAGAAGAAGCTTACGGTGTGGGGAAGCGGTGCTCCGCGACGGGAGTTTCTGCATAGCGATGATCTGGCGCAGGCGTGCGTGTTCCTGATGAATCTTCCGGATGAGAAGTATGACCTGTTGCTGCGGGAGGATGATCCGCCGCTGCTGAATGTGGGAACGGGCGAGGACCTGACGATTCGCGAGCTGGCAGAGATGATCTGCAGGGTGGTGGGCTTTGAAGGTGAGCTTGAGTTTGATGCGTCGAAGCCGGATGGGACCCCGAGGAAATTGCTGGATGTGAGCCGGATTCGCGCGCTGGGGTGGCAGGCGCAGACATCACTCGAAGACGGGTTGCGTACGGTGGCGAAGGATTTTGAGGCGCGGCTGAAATTGTGACGGCCGTTATTTGACGAGGCGCAGATAACGCCGGGCATGGGTGACGTCTTTGAGTATCTGTTCCTTGAGGGCATCCGGCGATGCGAACTTCTGCTCAGCGCGGATGCGCGAGAAGAAGCAGAGCTCGATGTGTGTCTCCGGTGTAAGGTCAACTTCCTGAAAATCGAGCAGGTGGGATTCGACGGCAAAGGCGTTCTCGCCAAAGGTAGGCCGGCGGCCGGCATTGGTGACGGCATCGAACTCCTGATTGCCGATTTTCATGCGCGTCACATAGACCCCGTCGGCGGGGAGCAATTCATCATAAGGCGCGAGGTTGATGGTTGGGACGGTAAGGCGGGAGCCCAGACCGCGATCGCGTACCGGCGTGGAGTGGATGGAAAATGGGCGACCGAGCAGGGCGCGAGTGGTCGTCATGTCTCCGGCTGAGATGTAGCGGCGCACGATGGAGCTCGAGGCCTGAAGCCCTCGTACATAGAGGGCAGGTTGCGCGATAACGGTGAAGCCAAGTTCACGGCCGAGTTGGGTGAGCTCGGGCAATCCAGCGCTGGCGTTGTGACCGAAGCGGAAGTTGTCGCCCTCGTGTACCTCCGCGGCCTGAAGTGATTGCAGGAGGACATTGCGGGCGAACTCCAGCGAAGAGAGCTGAGAAAATTCGCGTGTGAAGGGGATGACGACGGTGGCGTCGATGCCGGTGTCGGCAAGCAGATCGAGCTTTTGCGGGAGCGGCGTGATGAGCTTCGGGGCCTGATCGGGGCGGAGGATGCGCAATGTATGCGGGTCGAAGGTGACCGCGAGCGAGGCAGCTCCGATCGCGGCGGCGCGCTCCCGTACCTGCTGAAGAACGGCCCGGTGGCCTCGGTGGACACCATCGAAGTTGCCGATGGCAAGCACGGAGCGGCGCGGAAACGATGGCAAATCCTGTAGTGAGCGAACGATGAGCATGCGGTTAGGCCCTAAATCTCAATTGGGATGTGCAGGCCGTCATAGGCGAGGCGTACGTGGCCGGGTAATTTGGCTTCCGTCTCGACATGCTCAAGCTCATGCGCTATGTGCGTGAGAAAAGCGCGGCGAGGGCGAATGCGGGTGATCCATTCCAGGGCCTGCTCCACACTGTTGTGGCTGGGATGAAGCTGCCAGCGGAGGGCGTCGATGATGAGTGTGTCGAGGCCTTCCAGCAGAGGCAGGCTGCTGTCGGGGATGGCGTTCATGTCAGTAAGGTAGGCGGCGGAGCCGAAGCGGTAGCCGCCCACGGTAAGGTCGCCATGCAGAATGGGAACACGCTGAAAGCGAAGTCCAGCGACGTCCACCGACTCATGACCATTGAGGGGCCGGAGATGGACGCGGGCCCTGTTGAGGTACTTTGCGTTGGGCGAAAGGGTGTACTCAAAGATGCGGTGAAGGGCCGCCGAGGTGGCTTCATCCGCGTAAATTGGAAGACCATTTGAGTGCTTGAAGCTGAGCGGGCGCAGGTCGTCCATGCCGAGGATGTGGTCGGCATGCGCATGGGTGTAGAGGACGGCGTCAAGGTGCTGGATGCCCTCGCGGAGCGCCTGACAGCGGAAATCCTGCCCGGTATCAATTACCGCTGTCCCGTTTGTCCACTGGACGGCAATGGATGGACGGCTTCGAGAGTTGCGCGGGTCCGAAGAGGTGCAGACGGCGCAGTTGCAGCCGAGCGTGGGCACTCCCATGGAAGTACCGCTGCCGAGGATGACAATTTCCGCTTTCATTCAGTTTGGGTTATTTCTTCTCCTGCGGAGGCCGCGCGGCCTGCTGGGCGAGGGCGTTGGTGATCTCGAGGAACATCATGCGGGTCTCAAAAAGAGCACTCTGAAGCAGGCGCTGTTCCTTGTCGTTGAGATTGCCTTTGGTTTTTTCCTGCAGGACGCCGAGCATGTCGATGCCCTGGCGAGCGCCGAGGATATCGATGCGGGCTTTTTGTCCCGTCTCAGTACCGGCGCCAAGCGCGACGACAGCAGAGAGGTAAATGGATTGAATGACGTGCTCGAAGGTGACGGCCGGCGGCGCACCGGCAGCGGGATTCGCCGCGCGCAGCATGGTGTCAATGTGCTCGGATGACTGCTGGTAGGCGTGGTGTGCGGCGGCTTCCTCCTGCGGGCTGACATGGTCTGGAGCCTCTGCTGCTTCTTCGGCTTCGGCCTCGGCCTTAGGCTCTGGAGTTTCAGCCACAGGCTCTGCAGACCTGGGAGCGTGCTCAGCGGATGAAGAGGGGGAGACGAGGCGCGGTCCCGGAACGGGTTCCGGTGTTGCTGCGGCGGACTTTGCGGGGGTGGGTTCCGGGGTGGGTTCCGGGAAGGCGTCATCGCGCCGTTCGCCTTCCTGCGTGAACTTGCGGCGATCGGTAACAGTAAACTGAGGTGGTTTTTCTGACATTACATTCCTTTTAATTGGTCAGTGCGGGTGGCGCATCCAGTAAGGTTACGACACCACCGCTGTGTGTGAGGTTCAATTTCCGCTCGATGGCCTCGGTGCGGACGGTGCCGAGTGCGAGTGCTCCTCGAAAAGACGGCAAGGCATAGTGTGCCAGGCTGGTGAGTTCGCCGATCGGATTGCGTTCCGCACCGTCGGTATTGATCTCGATGTTCTGGCCTGGTTCGAGTGACTCGGGGGCATTCTCAATAGAAAACTGACGAATGGTACGGTGCACGGTGGCGCGAGAACGAATGCGCTCGACGATCTCCTGGCCGAGATAGCAGCCCTTGTTGAAGTTGAGCATTTGCATCTGGGCGGTTTCCTGGGCCAGGTGGCGCTGCTGTATATCGACACCGTGGAGCGGGGCGCCTTCCAGTATGCGCAGGGCTTCGAGTGCGGCGACGCCGCAGGGGGCTGCGCCTTTCCTTTGAAGAGTGGCCCATAAATCAGGAAGCGCGGATACCGGCAGCCAGAGTTCAAAACGCGGAACAACGGGGCTGTGCGCATGTACGAGGGTTGCGGCTGTGCCATTAATCGTGACGGTAGTGAAGGCGGCTTCTTCCGGAATAGCGAGGTCCAGATCGGCGAGAATGCGCGCGGCGTGCGGGCCGGCGATGCCGATCGTGGTCTGGACATCGTCTAATGGGTGCAGCTCGACGTCGTCCATGATGATGAAGTGGTCGAGGTGGGCGGCCAGGTGTGCGATTTGTGCACGGCTGGTTTGGAATAAGAGTTCTTCAGGTGTGCGATATATGTTGGCATTGCCCTGGATACGGCCCTGTGCGTTGAGCAGGAAGCTCGCATTCCAGTGTCCGCAGGGCAGGTCCTGAATGGTGTTGGTGACCATACCGTTGAGCCAGCGAAGACGGTCGGAGCCGGTGATTTTGAGGTACGAGTTATATCCGAGGTCGTAGAGTGCGGCGGTGGTCGTGAGGGCGGTAAGCTCCTGATCCAAAGTGCTGAAAACACGGGTGGATTGTGCTCCGAGGTAGTCCACGGCGGCGGCGGCGGGGATACGGAGATGCGCCGCAAGCGGAGTGAGCTGCGGAGCGGCGCCGACGATTTGTGCTGGAACGTTCATGGCCATGGGTACAGGAAAATTATAGTCTCGCTATAGAAGGGAAACGAATGAGCATACTGGGATTGCGCCGCGCAACTGCGCTGCTGGTAATGGTTGGGATGACGGTTGGCGTGGCACTGGGGCAGAGCACTGCGCAGGGGAAGCAGGACGCAGGACAAAGCAGTTCGGCGCAGAAGCAGCCAAGCCAAAAGCCGACCCAGGGGCCGAAGCCAGAGATGCGTATCACTCCGCAGCAGGCCAGGGAGCTATTTGCCTCGGTTGATACGATTCTGCATTTTGCCTCAGAAGATACCGAGCTGCCGATCGTGCACAAGGTGAAGCGGCGGCTGACGACGAGGGCCGCGGTGGAGAAATATCTCGAGGACAAGATGAAGAACGGCAAGGATGCGCGCAGGATGGAGCGGTCAGAGATTGTGCTGAAGAAGTTTGGCATGCTCGATGAGGATTTCCATCTGGAGCCGTTTCTGATGAGTCTTCTGAAGGAGCAGATTGCCGGTTACTACGACAGCAAGACCAAGACCGTGAATTTGCTGGACTGGGTGGCTCCGGATGAGCAAAAGCCAGTGCTGGCGCACGAGCTGACGCATGCCCTGCAGGACCAGCGCGTGAATTTGACCCAATGGGACCACCAGAGCAGCGATGCGCGGTCAAAGAACGTTGCAGAGGACAACCGGCACATTGCTACGGACGAGACGGACACGGCGCGGGATGCCGTGCTGGAAGGCCAGGCGATGGCGGTTTATGTGGACTACGAGCTGAAGCCGTTTGGCCGCAGCATCCTTACGAATCCGGAGGGCGTAAAAAAGATGGCGGACGCCCAGGGCACGTCGGCCAGTTCACCGGTACTGGCGCGGGCTCCGCTTGTGCTGCATGATTCGCTGCTCTTTCCCTATCAGGCGGGTCTGAAGTTCGAAGTGGACATGCTGGTGGACAAGGGGCGAAAGGGTGCGTTTGCCGGCGTGCTGGACCATCCACCGTCCTCGACCTACGAGATCATGAACCCGCGCGCGTATGAGGATCATGTGAAGGTTCCGGTGCTTACAATGCCGGATGTGCACGGGCTGCTGGATGCGCAGTACAACCCCTATGACGTGGGGGTAATGGGACAGCTTGACGTAAGGATGCTGACAGAACTGTATGGCGGCCCCAATATGGCTGCGCGACTGGCTCCGGAGTGGGATGGTGGCATTTATTACGTTGCGCAGAAGAAGTCCGCTCCGGACAAGGATTCGACGGCATCGACGGCACTGCTTTATCTCTCGCAATGGAAGACTCCGGAGGCCGCACAGGCATTTGCAAAGATGTATGCGGGCGAGCTGGGGCAACAGTATTCCCATGTTGTGGAAGACACCAGGGACGAGTCTGGCCAGGAGGAAGTGATCTACAACTCCAACGAGGGTCCCATGCTGATTTCCACGCACGGGCGGCTGGTGTTTGTGAGCGAGAGCTTTCCTTTGCCGCTGGCGCGCAAGCTGGGCTTCCTGATGGTGGGTGCTCAGAAGGGGGATGATTTCAACGTCGTGACCGCGCGCGTACAGCCCATGCGCAGCCTGACGGGTGGGCTGGTGGACTTTATGCAAAGCTGTGGGGTGATGCGCGCGGCACTGCATTTATACTGAACTTTCGCGTTTTTATAATCCACATGTTCATTGCGGAGCCAGGTTTGCAACAGGCAGAGATTGGAATTATCGGGGGCAGCGGCTTGTATGCCATGCCCGGGCTAACGGCCGTGCACGAAGAGCGTGTGGAGACACCCTTTGGCGAGCCCAGCGACGCGTTTGTTCTGGGCGAGTTGGAGGGACGGAAGGTGGCGTTTCTTGCCCGGCATGGGCGCGGACATCGCCTGCTTCCATCCGAGCTGAACTTTCGCGCCAATATTTACGCGATGAAGAAGCTGGGAGTGGAGAGGATTATCTCGGTTTCCGCGGTGGGGTCGCTGAAGGAAGAGCACAAGCCAACAGATTTTGTGATTCCGGAGCAGTTTATTGACCGTACCCACCATCGCGTTTCGACGTTTTTCGGTGACGGGCTGGTGGCGCATGTGGCCTTCGGCGATCCGGTATGCGCGACGGTAGGAAAGGCAGTTGCGGACGGCTGCGCCAGGGAAGGCGTGGTGGGTAAGCGCGGCGGGACCTACGTGTGCATGGAGGGGCCGCAGTTTTCAACCCGAGCTGAGTCAAACCTTTACCGGAGCTGGGGCGCGGATGTGATCGGCATGACCAACCTGCAGGAGGCCAAGCTGGCCCGCGAAGCTGAAATCTGCTATGCGACGGTGGCGATGGTGACGGATTACGACTGCTGGCGCGAAGGGCATGACGACGTAACCGTGGACCAGATTGTGGTGGTTCTGCATCAGAACGCGGTGAATGCCGCCAGGGTGGTGAAGGCGGCTGTCGCGGCGATGCCGCGTGAGCGCCAGTGCGGATGCGCTTCGGCGCTGCAATATGCGATTCTTACCGATCGCAAGCTGGTTCCGGCGGAGACGAAAGCCAGGCTTAATCTGCTGGTTGGCAAATATCTGAACGAAAGCGTGCAAGCATAACGAATGTCGATTCTGGTAGTAGGCAGTGTCGCCTTTGACACGATTGAGACTCCTTCGGGCCGCGCAGAGCGCTGCGTCGGCGGCGCTGCAACGCACTTTTCTCTGGCGGCAAGCTACTTTACCGATGTACGCGTGATTGCGGTGGTGGGCGAAGACTTTACCGCCGGTCACGAGGAGATATTGAAGCGGCGGGGAATTGATACGCGCGGGATTGAGCATACCGAGGGCAAGAGTTTTTTCTGGAGCGGGTCGTACCTGAAAGACCTGAATGAAGCGCAGACGCTGAATACGGAGCTGAACGTGTTTCAGAGCTTCACGCCTAAGATTCCGGCTGCGTATGAAGACTCAGAGTTTCTATTTCTTGCCAACATTGATCCTGTTTTGCAGGCGGATGTGCGCAGAAAGATGCCGCGTGTGAAGCTGGTTTGCGGCGATACGATGAACTATTGGATCAATGATCACGCGCAGAATCTGTCGGCGGTACTAAAGGACCTGGACGGGCTGCTGATCAATGACACCGAGGCGAAGCTGCTCGCGAAGGAAGGAAATCTGGTTGCAGCGGCCCAGAAGATTCTGGAGATGGGGCCGAAGAGCCTGGTGGTGAAGCACGGCGAATACGGCGCGACGGCGTTCTTCAGCGACCGGCTGTTTCCAGGAGAGGACAGCGTTTCCCTGCCATTCCGTGCGCCGGCGCTGCCGCTGGCAGAGGTGGTTGATCCTACGGGTGCGGGCGACTCGTTTGCGGGGGGATTCTTTGGCTACATCGCTTCGCAGAAAGAGCTGACCCCGGCAGTCTTCAAGCGGGCCATGTTCTATGGCGGCGTGATGGGCTCCTTCGCCGTGGAGCGGTTTGGCACGGAGCGCCTGCAGCAGCTTGATCCAAACGAAGTTGAGGAACGCTTTGCGCTCTTCCGCAAACTCTCGCACCTTGAGTAAGAAGGCAGCTTCTCCCGCTGACGAAGCGCGGATGGCGCTGCGTGGAGAGACGTTTGCCGTGGCATGGAGCGCGCTGCTGGTGTCGCTCATTGCGCTCGGATACTGCTTCTCGCGGGGTCTGTTGCTTCTTTCCGGCGACGCCGTGGCGCATATGGCGATTGCGCGGCGGCTGATTGATTCCACCGACGCCGGGCTGAGCCAGTTAGGGTCTGTGTGGCTCCCGCTACCGCATTTACTGATCGTTCCATTCATTTGGAAGATGAGTTGGTGGCAGTCGGGGCTGGCCGGAGCGTTTCCGTCGATGGGCGCGTACGTTTTTGGCTGCGCGGGTATTTACCGGCTGGCGCGGATGTGGCTGAAACCGAAGCCGGCGTTGATCGCGCTGCTTTTCTTCGCTCTGAATCCTGGATTGCTCTACGCGCAGACGACAGCTCTGAACGAGCCGCTGTGCCTGGTGGAGATGATTTGGGCGGTTGTGTTTCTGGTGGAGTATCTGCGGGCCATTGACCGGAACGAGATACCGCGCGCGGTTCGACACTTGACGTATTGCGGGCTGGTTCTGGTTTGCTCGGCGTTTACCCGTTACGACGGATGGATTTTTGCGACGTTCACCTGGATTGTCGCGCTCGTGCCTCTCCTGCGGCGGCGAGATTTGTGGAAGACGCGCCTGGGCGGAGCTTTTGTGCTTTTCACGGTTATGCTGGGCGTTTGTCCATTGTTGTGGATGGGGTATTGCGCGCGGCAGTTTGGCGATTTTCTGGACTTTTTGCGCGGGCCCTATTCGGCGCGGGCCATTGAGATACGGACATCGACGCCGGGATCGCCGCATTATCCGGGCTGGCACAGTATGTGGGTTGCGGGTCTGTATTTCCTGAAGTCGGCAGAACTGGGCGCGATCTGGAAACACCTTACGGACCTGCTGCTGTTGCTGGCCGCGGCGGGCAGCTTGATTGCGGGATTGCGCTTCCGGGCGCAGCACATTCTGGGGGCCGCGCTGTTGTGGGTTCCGCTGCCGTTCTATGCGTATTCGGTGGCTTACGGTTCGGTGCCGATCTTTATTCCGCTGTGGTGGCCGCACTCGTTTTACAACACGCGCTACGGAATGGAGATGCTGCCGGTGTTTGCGCTGGCATTGGGCTTCCTGGCGGCCTGGGTGGTGGAATGGATTGCGGCGCGCAAGACGAAGTTTACGGGATGGGCGGTCGCGATCCTTGCGCTGCTGATTGTTGGCAACAGCTATGTGCTGGTCAGGGCGACTCCTCTGGTTCTGCAGGAGATGATTGCCAATTCGCGGACGCGCATTCCTTTTGAAGCGGCGTATGCGCGGGGGCTGGAGGAACTACGTCCGGGGAGCACGATTCTGGCGTATCTCTCGGAGCATCCGGGGGCTTACCAGAAGGCTGGAGTTGATTTGAAGCGCACGATCAACGAGTCGGACTACTATCGCTGGAAGCCGGCGCTGAAGGACCCTGCCAAGGCTGCGGACTACGTGATTACGACGGCGCATGATCCGGTGGCGAAAGCGGTCAAGGCACACCCGGAAGGGCTGACGCTGATTGATATTGTGTGTTCGACCGGGCAGCCCTGTGTGCGCTTTTACAGCTCTGACCTGCATAAGGCTGGTAGCATCAGCCCCAGATGAATTTATAACGACCTTCCCGATGGAGGATGCATGACGGGATTTACCAAGGCCCATGCCTGCGGCAATGATTTTTTGATTGTCGAGGGCAAGGCCGATGCGGTGCTTGCGGTGCGCCTGTGCGCGCGGAATACCGGCATTGGCGCCGATGGCGTGGAGTTTGCGGAGTGGACGGGTGAGCGGACGGCAACGATTCGGCTGGTGAATGCGGATGGGTCTGCCGCGGAGATTTCCGGCAACGGGACGCGCTGCGTTGCGGCTTGGATGGCGCATCACAAGGGCTTGAAGGCCGGCGATACGGTGCGGATCGATACGGATGCGGGGCCGCGTGATTGCCGCGTGGTGAAGGCCGATGGGAGCCACTTCGAGTTTGCGCAGGGCATGGGCGTGCCGGTGATTGCGGACAAGGCGGTGAAGCTGGCGGATGGGACCGAAGTTGGCGGAGTGGCGGTGTCGACGGGGAATCCGCACTTTGTGATTTTTGTGGATGGGCCGGAGTTTGAGACGCATGGCCGCAGCTGGCAGGAGCTGGGGCGGGAGGTATGTTTTCATGCGGATTTTCCTGAGCAGACCAACGTGGAATTTGTGCGTGTGATGGATACAAATTCGATTGAGATACGAATTTTTGAGCGCGGGGTGGGGCCGACGACCTCATCCGGCACGGGGACGTGCGCGACGGCGACGGCTTCGATTGCAAGGCGCGGACTGAGTCCTCATTTGCTGGTGCGTGCGCCGGGGGGCGAACAGAGTATTGAGTGGGTCGGCGAAGGCAATGAGATCACGCTGACGGGGCCGGCGGAACTGATTGCGAACGGAGAGGCGTGGTGAAACCTAAGGCCGTGCATAAGGGCGCGCGTGTTGCCGTGATTGCGCCCGCAAGCAGCGCCAATATGCAGCGCATCGATCAGGGTGTGGCGGCATTACAAGCCCATGGCTTTGAAGTTGTGCTTGGCGAGCATGCGCGGGGGAAAGAGCCTCCATATTTTGCGGGGACGACGGCGGAACGGCTGGCGGATTTGCACGCGGCGTTTGCAGATCCGAGTATCGAAGCGATTTTCACGACACGGGGCGGGTACGGATCGAACTATCTGCTGGAAGATCTGGATCTTGATCTGATACAGGCGAATCCAAAGCCATTGGTGAGTTACAGCGATCTAACCGCGCTGCAGACCTGGATCCTGGATAAGACCGGGTTGCCGGCATTTCACGGGCCGTTGGTTGCAGGAGACTGGTCGCGCGACGGAGGCGTTCACGAGGCGAGCCTGGATGCCGCGCTCGGTGGCGGGATTGTTGAGGCAGGAGCCGCGGAGGGGCTGCGGATTTTGAAGCCTGGGCGAGCCGAAGGCATGGTTTATGGCGGATGTCTGAGCATTTTGACAGCGGCTTTGGGCACCGCCTTTGCGCCGCAGACAGAAGGCAAGCTGCTGTTTCTGGAGGATGTGGCAGCGAAGCCGTACCAGATTGACCGGATGCTGCGGCAGATGGTGCTGGCGGGCAAGCTGGATGGGGTTACCGGCTTTGTGTTTGGAGAGATGCTGGAGTGCGCGTCTCCGGGAACGAGCCCGGATCTGTTGGAGCAGGTGATTCTGCGCGTGCTGGACTGGTTTGATGGGCCGATCGCGATTGGGCTGCGGTCGGGGCATGTGTCGCATGGCAATGTGACGCTGCCGCTGGGGATTCGTGCGGAGCTGAATCTTGAGGATGAGCCGGTGCTGCGTTATCTGGAGCCGGCGGTGCAGGGTTGACGGAGATGCAGGGGCAAAGACATATCCATCTGATTGGAATTTGCGGCACGGCGATGGCATCGCTGGCGGGACTGCTGCAACTGAAGGGGCATCGCATCACGGGATCGGACCAGGCGGCGTATCCGCCGATGTCGGATCTGCTGCGGGAGTTGGGCATTTCATTAGCAGAGCCATTTGCGGAGAAGAATCTGGAGCCGCGGCCGGACCTGGTGATTGTGGGCAATGCGATTTCGCGGGGCAATGTGGAGCTGGAGTATGTGCTGGATGAGCGGATTCCGTTTGCATCGCTGGCGCAGGTGATTCATGACGAATTTGTGGTGGGGCGGGAGTCGCTGGTGGTGGCGGGCACGCATGGCAAGACCACAACGACGAGCATGCTGGCGTGGATTTATGAGGTGGCTTCGCGCGGGAATGCGGCGCTGACGCCTTCGTTTTTGATTGGCGGCGTAGCGGAGAATTTTGGGACGAGCTTCCAGTTGCGCGAGACCGGTCCGCTGATCCTGGAAGGTGATGAGTACGACACGGCGTTCTTTGATAAGGGGCCGAAGTTTATGCACTACTTTCCGGATGCGCTGATTCTAACGCATGTGGAGTTTGACCATGCGGATATCTATCGCGATCTGGAAGCGGTGAAGACGGCGTTTAAGCGGCTGGTGAATCTGGTGCCGCGGCGGGGACGCATTGTGGCATATGACGGCGCGCCGAATGTGGACGAGTGCCTGAGCAAGGCCTTCTGCAAGGTGGAACGCTATGGGTTCAAGGCGGAGTCGTATTGGCAGGTGCGGGACCTGACACATGCTGGCACGGAGAGCCGGTGGAAGGTGTGGCGCGACGGGCAGGCGTGGGGCGAGTTCAGGCTGGGGATGCCGGGCGCGCATAACGCGCTGAATGCGACGGCGGCGGTGGCGCTGGCGGCTGGGCAGGGCGTTCCGCTGGATGCGATGACCGAGGCGCTGGCGACGTTTGAGAGCGTGAAGCGGCGGCTGGAGGTGCGGGCCGAGGTGGATGGCGTGACGATCATCGAAGACTTTGCGCACCATCCTACGGCGATTCGCGAGACGCTGAAGGCGCTGCGGGAGGCGTATCCGGGGGCAAGGCTGTGGGCGGTGCTGGAGCCGCGCTCGAACACGCTGCGGCGCAATGTGTTCGAGGCGGAGCTGGTGGAGAGCCTGTCGCTGGCGGAGCGCGTGGTGCTGGCGGGAGTTTTCAAGATGGAGAGCATTCCGGTGAAAGAGCGGCTGCAGCCGGAGCGCGTGGTTGAGGCATTGCGGAGATTGGGGCGTGAAGCTGCGCTGCTGCAGAATGCGGATGCCATTGTTGAGGCCATAGCGCCGGAGCTGCGGGATGGAGATGTGGTTGCGATTCTGTCGAATGGTGGCTTTGATGGCATCTACGAGAAGCTTCCGGAGCGGCTGCGGCAGCTTACGGCAGCAAAGCGAGGCTGAATGCTGGCCGCGTTGACAGTGCTGGCGGTTTACCTCGCGCTGGGGATTCCTGCGGCGATAGTGGGGATTCCGTGGATGCTCGCGACGGGAGATGTTTCGCGGGTCTACGGCTGGGCGATGGCGATTATGCGTGCCGGGCTGTGGGCGGCGGGGATTCGCGTGGAGGCGGAGTGGCGGGCGCAGCTCGATCCGGAGCGGCGATACCTATTTTTCTCGAACCATGCGTCAAACCTGGACCCTCCGGTGCTGCTGCCTTTGCTGCCGGGGCGGACGTCGGTGTTCCTCAAGCAGTCGCTGATGCGGATTCCGGCGCTGGGGTATGGGATGAGGCTGGCGAGCTTTATTCCGGTGAGCCGGGATGGAGCGGTGGAGAGCGCGAAGAGGAGCGTGGGGGAGGCGGTTCGTGTGCTGGCGTCAGGTGTGCACGTGACTTCGTTCGTGGAAGGCACGCGGTCGCCGGACGGGCGGCTGCTGCCGTTCAAAAGAGGGCCGTTTTATCTGGCGATGGAGAGTGGCGCGGCGGTGGTTCCGGTGACGATTGTGGGGACCGGGGAGCTGATGCGGAAGGGAAGTTTGAAGGTGCATCCGGGAAGAGCGAGGGTGATTTTTCATGCTCCGATCGAACCGAAGGACTACGCCAGGCGGGAAGAGTTACTGGCGGCGGTGCGGGCGGCGATTGAGGCGGGGCTTCCGGCGGAGCGGAGTTAGCGGAGCGGAGCCCAACTACTTGCGGAGCAGAACCGGCTATGCTACAAACTAAGTATTCAAGTTTGCTCCTAAAGAGCGAGCCTGAATTTCATGAAGAGTGGCTGAGGGACGGGCCCAGTGACGCCACGACAACCGGCTTAGGCAATCTAAGACATCGGTGTCAACTCTCTCCTAAATCCGGCAACGGAGGCGGGGAACATGAGATTCGGGGATGCAACGCAAGATCGCATCTCGCCAAATCCAGTTTTGTAGTAGCAGTATCGTAAGACCAAGCAGAGTTCGTCACACGCGCCCGTGTATGTATCCGAAGCCCCTCTGAAAGAGGGACCGAATGGCTTTTGCCTACGAATTGCGATGTCGGGAATGCGGGAAGACGTACGCGAACGCTCCGCTTTCCATCTGCGAGGAATGTTTTTCTCCTCTTGAGGTCCAGTGCGACCTTGACGCCGCGCGTAAGACCTTTACGCGTGAGGCGATTGCGAAAGGCCCTTCGAGCATGTGGCGCTACCAGTCGCTGCTGCCGGTGCCGGAGGATTATGTTCCGACTACGCCCGCGGGATGGACTCCGTTGCTGAAGGCGCCGAGGCTGGGCCGCCGGATTGGGGCGAACAATCTCTACATCAAGAATGACGCGGTGTGCATGCCGACGCTGAGCTTCAAGGACCGCGTGGTCTCAGTGGCGCTGGCGAATGCGCAGATTTTCGGGTTCGATACGGTGGGGTGCTCATCGACTGGGAACCTAGCCAATGCGGTGGCTGCACAGGCTGCACGGCTCGGGCTGAAGACTTACATTCTGGTGCCGTCTGACCTTGAGCCGGCGAAGATTCTGAACACCCAGGTGTATGGCGCGAATCTTGTCCGGATTGACGGCAACTACGACCACGTAAACCGGCTGTGCTCGCAGATTGCGGAGCGGTTCAACTGGGGATTTGTGAATGTGAACCTGCGGCCCTACTACGCAGAGGGATCGAAGACGGTGGGCTTTGAGATTGCGGAGCAGCTGGGGTGGCGACTGCCGGACAACGTGGTTGTTCCGATGGCGGGCGGGTCGCTGATTACGAAGATCCGCAAGGCGTTCCGGGAGCTGATTGCTCTGGGTCTGGTGGAGGAAAAGGAAGTTCGCTTCTTTGGTGCGCAGGCCACGGGCTGCTCGCCGATTTCGAAGGCTGTAAAGGCGGGCACGGAGGTGATTGAGCCGCAGCGTCCTGCGACGATTGCACGGTCGCTGGCGATTGGGAATCCGGCGGACGGGCCGTATGCGTCGCGGTGCATTCGCGAGAGCGGCGGCTGGGCCGAGGATGTGTCCGACGTGGAGATTGTGTCGGCGATCCAGGAGCTGGCGGAGACCGAGGGCGTGTTTACCGAGACGGCGGGTGGAGTAACAACGGCGGTGACGGCGCGGCTGTATGCGCACGGTCGCATCAAGCCGGACGAGCTGACGGTAGCCTGCATTACCGGCAACGGCCTGAAGACAACCGATGCGCTGACCGGCGCCTACGGGGAGGAACAGGCCATACGCCCGAAGCTGGCTGATTTTGTGGCCTATGTGGAAGATAGAAGCAAAGATCGTGAGTTAGTGGGAGGGGTAAATGTCCGTTAAGGTGGTATTGCCGAGCGCATTCCAGAAGCATACTGATGGCGCGCGGGAGATTGAATCGAAGGCGCAAAACCTGCCGGAGCTGATCACAGAGATCGAGACAACGTTTCCGGCGCTGAAGCCGCACCTGCGGGATGAACAGGGCCAGGTACGGCGCTTTATTAACTTCTATGTGAACGACGAGGACATCCGCTTTCTGGGCAACGAGAAGTATGCATTCCAGGACGGCGATGAAATTCTGGTGATCCCGTCGATCGCGGGCGGTAACTGTTTATGTTGTTCCTACTGCGGGCAGGAAGAATGTATTTGCAGTTAGCTGCGTGAACAAAAAAGCGCAGAGGGGGCAGGCTCACCGCCTGCCCCGTTGTATTTTTGCGATAATTGTCGGGGTTTAAGGAGGGCCATGATTTTGGAATTGAGAAGGGTAGTACGTCCACTTAGCTGCATTCCGATGATTCTCTTGCTGTCTGCGTGCGGTGGGGCCGCTGTCTCGCCGGGAACCAGCAGTTCGTCGGGTGGGAACACCGTCAAGAAAGAAACGCTGGTGTGGAGCGACGAGTTCAACGGAGCGACGGCGCAGAGCGCCCCGAATGCACAGAACTGGATCTATGACGCCGGAGGCGGTGGTTGGGGAAATAACGAGTTGGAGACCTACTGCGCCTACGGATCGACGACGGCCCCTTGCGATCCAAAGACCCCGAATATGTATGTGGGAACGGATGGGTATCTGCACATGGTTGCTCGTAATCCATCGAGCGGGGTTTATACCTCGGCGCGCATTAAGAGTGAGGGATTGCAGAGTTTCCAGTATGGGCGGATTGAGGCAAGGATCAAGATGCCTGCGGGGCAGGGCATGTGGCCCGCGTTCTGGATGCTGGGCGATGACATCAACTCAAAACCCTGGCCGGCATGCGGCGAAGTGGACATTATGGAGAGCATCGGAAAGACTCCATCCACGAATTATGGATCGATTCACGGAACAGGTTTTACGGGCGCTCACGTTACGACTTCCTATGCGCTGCCGAACAATGAAAAGTTTGCCGATGCATTTCATACATTCGGCATTCTATGGTCGCCGAAGCTGATCAAGTTCTATGTGGATGATCCGAGCAATGTGTATGCGACCTATACGCCAGCCAGTCTGCCAGCAGGGGCGGTGTGGCCATTTGAGGATGGCAAATTCTTCTTCATCCTGAATGTGGCAGTCGGAGGCAGTTGGCCGGGGTCTCCCGACGCCACTACGGTTTTTCCGCAACAAATGTTAGTGGACTACGTAAGGGTGTATTCGGAACCAGCGCCTTAGGAACTCGTTGAAATTCGCCGCGTCGTAGCGTCTTTCCTGGCGATTTGCGCTTCTTCCCGGATGAAATCTGTTTGCAATGCAGGTCTGGCCAGTGTTTATAGGGTGTTGCAGGGCTTTCGGAAGC
>Ga0307373_10000793_pt1 | contig 60716 bp, 53 predicted proteins | sample OX2MG_FD_202534 | JGI IMG/M metagenome (GOLD analysis project Ga0307373, IMG submission 202534) | Soil microbial communities from Risofladan, Vaasa, Finland - OX-2 | ecosystem: Environmental > Terrestrial > Soil > Coastal area > Acid sulfate soil | place: Finland: Risofladan, Vaasa | collected... | reverse complement strand
CGGTCTTACCGGCAAGTTCGTCGATTCTTGACGAGTTTGCACATGCCACCCCCCTGCCCTGCCCTTCTCATCTCGCCGTGGCGCTGGCCAATCGCAGGATCGCGTCCTCCGCGAGTTGCTCCGTTTGCATCAGCGAACGCAAGGCTTTCAACGAAATGACGTCGCCGTCGCGGACGAGCTGGAATTCGCCGGCCTGCTGGCCGGGCAGCTTCGACGCCACGTCGCCGCGCGCCGTTTGCAACATCGGCTTCAGCTTGCCGAGGGCCGTGTCTTCTTTGATGCGGCCCAAAAACCAGGAACGAATGTTCTCGCGGCACTTGTAATCGAAATCGCCGGGGCTTTGCGTGGCCAACAACAGGCCCAGCCCGGCCGAACGGGCCCGCTTCAAGAGATCCTCCAGCGGCGCTTTGCTGGCCGGCTCAGACCTGGCTGGCAAGTATACGTCTGCTTCATCGAAGAGAAACACGGCTTGCAACGATGCGGAGGGGTGCCCGCTCGTCCAACGCCGCAACTCGTTGAGAAACTGAGCGACCCAGAACTGCACGTCGGCCGTGTCGCCGAGAAACTTCGTGCTGATGATGGTGAGACGCGTTCGGCCGCCCTCGGCGGCGAGCAGGCGGTTGAAATCAAGCGGCTCCGCCGACGATGCAAACAGCTCGCCGCGCGTCAGCCGCACCGTCTCCAGTTTTTGCACGATCGCTTTGAAGTGCTTGGTGTCGAGCTTGCCAATGGCGTTCACCAGCGAAGGATCGGCGCAGTCGACCAGCTCGACCAGCTCATCGATGCCCGACTCCTGGTGCGGACGGAGCAGCGCCAACTGCTTGACGGCATGAATCAAAATCGCGCGTTGCGGCCCATGCCGCGATTCAGAGCCGAAGCCGATCATGCTGGCCAGCGCCGACCCGGCCGAGGCGGCGAGTTGGTCGAACTGGCCGTCGGCGCTCATGCCGGCCGGCACCAACGGCAGCTTCGAAGGCCGGCCGCGGGGGTTGCCCGGTGTGTATAGCTCGACCAGAACGCGGTCGCGCAACACTCGCTTGCGGGCGGTGCTGTCCGGAGTATCGGCCGGCGCTTGCCACCAGGCTTCGTCGGCATAGCCGCACAGATCGCCCTTGCGATCGATCAGCACGGCGGGGATGCCCTGCTCGATCAACTGCTCGATCAGGTTCAGCGCGAGCGTGGTCTTGCCGCTGCCCGTGCCGCCGAGAAAGGCCGCGTGCCGCGTCAACTCGGCCGTGGCGATTTCCACCGGCGCCAAGCTGAGCCCCGCGGTGACACCCAATCGAAGCCGTCCGCTCGCATTGGAACGCGGGGCAACGACCGGCACGAGGGCCGGCCGATTTTGCTTTTCTGCGGGCCGCTCGACCTTCGGTGCAGACGGTGGAGACAGCTCAGCCGTCGTGGGTTCGTCGAGACGCAGCAGTTCGCGCAGCGGTTGGATGCGAGTGAGCGGCTTTTCGCTTCGCAGCCAGGCGGCGAAGGCCGGCTGATCTTGGTGCCGCTGGCAAAAGTCTTCGAAGGCCAGCATGGCCCGCCACTGAGAGTCTTCGATCACGGCGCGCCGGCCGCCGCGCGTGAGGTAATCGCCCAGCAGCGTCGATATCTGGGCGCCGGGACTCGACGGAAACTCCATCGACCGCACCAAGAACCGGCCTCGCGCTGCGGCCAGCTCCTCCACCTCGCGCACCTGCCTGGCAAGTCCGCCTCCCTGCGGCCGTTTGTTGCAGATGCCGACCAGCGTTTCCAGCACTTGGCCGCTGACGTGCGCTTTGATGTCGATCATCCGGCCGTGCGACGTGGCCTCAAAGCGGTCGCCGTTGTGAGATGCCTCGCCGTTGGTCCGCTCGATGGCCGCGGCCAGGATGTTGGCCAGCTCGCTCTCGTCGGCCGGCACGTTCCATTTGTTCTCGGCCTGGAAGGTCTGCCACTTTTCTTCCAGATCTGCGACGCCGCGCGAAGTTTCCGTCGGCACTTCCGCATCGGTTTGCGGCGGAGCGCTTGTTCGATATTGCTGCTGATACCGTCGGCACCAGTCGAGCACGTCGCGCGTGCGCAGGTTTCGCCGCTCGCGCAGCTCGGCCACGGGAATGGGAAAGGTCGGATCGCCGCGGTCGATCTCCACGCCGGCGTCTTCATAGAGCACGGCCAGCCGGCAGCCGACCAGATCGATGATCTCCTCTTCGCCTCGCCGGCTCTCCAGGCGTATCTTGTCGGGGTTGCGCTCGATGCGATCGATCAGCGGCCGGGCCAGCGACGTTTTGAGCTCTTCGTAATAATCTTCCAGGCAGGCGATGACGACGGTCGACGAGGGCACGTTCTCGGCCAGCGTATTCACGGCGCCCATCGCCCGGCGAAACAACTCTTTGGCGTTTTCGAGGTTGTACATTTCTTCGAGCTGATCGATGAACAGCACCAGCGGCCGGCCGTGAACGGCCCACATCAAATAACCGAGCGACTCGATCATCTCCAGCGGGTGCGAATCGTCGGTGCGCGGCACGATGCCGCCCAGCGCCTCGCGGTCGAACCGCGCCAGGTCTTCGCAACGCAAATAGCTGTGGGCCGCCGCCCGCACCGCCGGGTCCTGCCGCTGTAAGTAAACCAAGGCGCGGATCGGATCGAGGAGGCCCTCTTTCGTCGCGCCGAGCTCCGCCAAAACGTCTTTCGAGAGGTGGTAGACCGATTCCGCCAGGTCGTCCGGCTTGTAGTGTCCGGACCGCAGGTCGTCGATGATCGAGACATAGTCCGTGCCGAGACGATCGACCATCGCCGTCGAGAGGCACATCAGGGCCGAAAGCTGCACGCGCGGATCGTCGTAGCGTTCGTCGAGCGAGGCCAGCAGCTTCGAGAGAATGTATCGCCCGTAGTTGTGCGTGGGCGTGGTCATCTGCAAGTAGCCGCAATAGCCCAGGTCGCGCGCATGGACATAGTTGCGGAAGGCCCGCATGAGGTGCGTCTTGCCGCTGCCCGACTCGCCGAGCAATAGCAGGCTGCGGCCCGAGGGCGTGCCGGGCGGGGTCGTGGCCCGCTCGATCATGGTCTCGAACACGGCGCGAGCTTCGGCGTGGATCGATCGCACGTCGAAGGGGTCGGGCGTGCAAATCTCTTTGGCATGGCAGACCGAATGAAACACCTCGCGGCCGGTGGGCGAGCGGAAGGCGGCGACGCGCGGGTCGAGGCTCGGCGGTGAAGCGAGGTGGACGGTCGGCATAGGGTTCAGGGTTCAGGGTTCAGGGTTCAGGGTTCAGGGTTCAGGGTTCAGGGTTCAGGGTTCAGGGTTCGAGCGTATAGTATCCCTCACGCTCCGCGTAAGGGAACCCATCACGCGGAGCGTGATGCCTACTGTACGCTCCGCTATTTGGATCTGGCGAACTTCGATGTTGCATTTCCTGAACCCCGAACCCCGAACCCCGAACCCTGAACCCTGAACCCTCCTAGATTCTCACGAAATGAAACGTGGCATTGTCGTACACGGTGGACGACTCTCGAACGTCGGTCGGGTCCATGGCTTCAACGAGGTCTGCCCGGCTGAGGTGCAACAGGCCGTCGCGATTGGCTTCGACCAGCCGTTGCTTGAACTTGCTCAGGTCGAGACCCGCCGCGGCCCGCTCGCCGTTCAGTTGCCGCCAGACGTGCGAGATGAATACCTTGTTGTCGCCGAACCGTCCGGTCGCCGGGCACCGCCGCGCGGCATCGATGACTTCCGAGGCGAAGCGTTCGAGCGGGTCCGGAGTGCCGGCCGCGCCGTGCGTGGCGGGCGCGAGCAGCCATTGGCGGACCGCGCCCAGTCTCAGATCGGCAATGCCCGACCGGCTCGATCCGATGGCCGAGGCCGCCAGTGCGCTCGTCACCTGGGCCGTGGTGATTTTTTTTGCGGGCCGCTGGCCGAGCGCAAGCTGTTGAAGGACGTTCTCGGCGGTGAAATCGGCGTCGCTTTCGATGCCGATCAGCTTCCAGGCCAATCGCGCCAGCAGCGACTTGGCCGTCGCGGTTTCGCGCAGGGGTAGTTGCTTCGAGCGCGAAATCACCGCCAGCTTAAGTTGCGGGGCGGTCTTCAGCTTTTGGGCCTCGGGCGAGCCGGGCCGGGCACCCATCGCCAGCGGTAACAGATAATCGGATTGCAGCGTCGGCCAGCTCAGCTTGGCCGGCAGTTCGGAAACTTGCAGAAACTCCAGCACCTGGCGGCGGGCCGCGTCGGTCAAGGAGAACGCCGCTCCGCGCTTCTTACCCGGCGGTAGCCCGATCAGGCCGCGTTCGGCCAAGCCCTTCCAATGCGCGTCGAACGCCGCGCTCCACTCGCCGGGTGCGAGTCGGGCGGCGGCAATCTTTCCGACGTCGTCGCGTGCTTTGGTGGCAGTCGCCGGCGCGAGTAGGCGCGCGAGGATCAGCAGGTCGAGCGTTTCGAGCGCGGGTTCAGCTTCGAAATTCGTCATTCGTTCTTTTCCTGGAACTCCCCTGCCCTGCCCCGCTCCCTCTCAAACATGGTGGGCCGGCGCTCGCAAGCTCGCTGGTCCCACCCTACCTCCCCTCCCCTGCCCTGCCCTGCCGCACGGCGGCAAGAATCGTTTCCAAAATCTCTTCCAGCCGGCTGGCGACGTCGTCGGCCAGGCAGCGGACGACGAAATAACCGGCGTGCTGCAAAAACACATCTTTCCGCCGGTCACGCCGATACGCTTCGAGGTCGGTGAAATGGTAATAGCCATCGATCTCAACCGCCACTCGCGGAGCACGGGCCAACAGATCGACTTCCACCGCGCGGCCATTTTCAGTACCGTCGAGCCGGCCATTCAACTCAAACAAACCGGCGGTTTCGGGATGGGCCTGCAAACGCTCAAACAGATAGCGTTCCGCCGCGCTGCGGGCCGGATCGTCGGGCAGCAGCTCAGACTCGATACCGGCTTCCAGTTCGTCAGGCTCATGTACGGTGGCTGGGGCAAAGCCGCCGCAGGTTTCATCGGGGTCAGGCTTAACGTCCGGTGCCGCGGCGATGCCCCGGTCGCCATGCATCACATCGGCCCCAGACTCCAGCGGAATGATCCCTTCGCGCACCAGGGCCAATGCCCGGCATTCGGGCATCGCGGCCAGATAGTCATCGAGCCGTTCGCCCTCAGCCGAAACGGCAACCGCCAACGCGGGCACGACCGACACAAGCGCGGTCAGATCGGCAACAAGCGCAGCCAGCGAGACGACGTCGGGCGTATTCGCTACGATGTGCAGCATCGGCGCCCGCTCGCCATCGACGAGCGCCAAGATTCCCGCGATCGCGCGTCCCAAGTCGCCCGCGCAGGCGTCGCGCAAACGGTCCCACAGGCCCTGCATGGTCGGACCGTTCTGGCAAACATGTTCGACGACGGCGCGGCAGATGACGTCCGCCGGCACCGCGTTCTTCGTTCCCAGCTTCCGATCGAGAAACAGCATTTGTTCGTGAAGCGACCGGATTCCCAATCTATATGACAACGCCTTGGCGTCGTCGTTGTTGAGGTTGGCCAGCCAAACGAAAGCCGACGCGGTGAGGTCTTGCGACGCGACCAGTGTGTCAAACCAGCGTGAAACCGCCTCGGCCAATTCGGTGGCCGTTGTTTCGCAAACTGGTCGCCCTGCCCTTTCTGCCCAGCGGCGAACGAGCCGCGCAGGTGCATCGTCGCTTCCGGCCAGCACCGTAAGCGTCGGAACACTCTGCCGACGACGTTCTTGGTGCCGAGCCAACACATCGAGCGCGGCATCGGCTGCCAGCGGCGATGGAGCTCCTTCACGACTCCTACTTGATGAAATTGGCATGATCTCCGCCGCAAAAGCCTTTCGCCAATGTACCGCCGCTGCCGCGGGATTCCAAACCGTTACTGAGAATCGTCATGCACCCTGCCCTCCCCTGCCCTGCCCCGCGGTTTCGGAAGGCAAGCCGCGGATGCGCTTCGACGAACGTGTGCGCGAATCCGTAGTGTGGGGCCAGCGAGCTTGCGAGCGCCGGCCCACCATCGTTAGGCGTCAGGCATCAGGCATCAGGTTGTTTGTCCTGGCGCCTGACGCCTGAAACCTGACGCCTTTTATCGGTGGGCCGGCGCTCGCAAGCTCGCTGGTCCCACCCTACACACAGAACGCGCGACTACCGCTCCCCAGGCGATTCCCAAACCTCCAACGCCCGAGCGGCCTGATTGCGAATTTCGTCGTCGCTCTCCTCGATCACGGTTCGTCGCAGCCGGCGCATGACTTCGGGGTCGGGATCGGTGGCCAATAAGCCGACCGCCGCCCGACGCACTTGCAGATTGACGTCGTCGCTCAACCGCAACAGCCAAAACCGTGCGTCGATGCCGCGAATGCCGGGCAAAAACTCCGCCCAACGCAGCCGCTCGGAGGCGTCGGGCGAAGTGAGGTGCCTGCCAACCTCGATTTGCCGGGAGGAATAGCCGCGGGCCTCGAGTTCGATGGCCGCCGCGGCCGCCGTCTCGCCCGACTCGTTCAACAGGGCGAAAAGCTTGAGCGTGTCCGTCGCCCGCAGCTCGTCTCGGGCTTCCTGTGCCTGCCGCCGGCGGTCGTTCTCGGCGCGCGTATAGCCCACCGTCGCGATATCGCCTTCGTTCCCTTTGCTCTTGTCTACCGGTCGATGGTGGGTGGCGACGAGTGCCGCCCCGTCGAAGGCTCCGAGGATCCGCGGCGGCTCCCCTGCCCCGCCGGCCGCCCGGTCAGCCCGCGGAAGCTCCGGCGGCGTAAGCTCGGCCAACTCTAAAACCATCGAATGATCGGGCGGCAGGATCCGTGGCTTGGCCGGGACAGCGCTTGCTGGCGTGTCGAAACGGCGGGGTTGTTCGGCATCCGCCTTCGCGTTGGCGGCGACTGTCTGACCGTGCTGGGCAATGCGCAGCGTGCGGTCGCAGGCCGCCAACAGCCGGCCGCGGTCGAAGGGGCCGTCGGCGGGCCGCGAGAGAAGGATTTTCATGGCGAGTTTCGCTGCCCGTCCGTGGGCCGCAGGCGGAAGCCGCTCGATATTGTCGGCCAATGCCTCGGCGAGGTCCGCGAGCAGGGCGCGGGCCTGGGGCGATGGCCGGTAGCCCGCTCGCTCGATCTCATCATCCAGCATCAAATAGGCCATCTCGCCTATCCGTTCGCGCGACTCCCCTAAACCACGCACTACGGCTGCCAAGCCCGGTTTGCCCAAAGGGACCAGCCGCTGAAGGATCTCCGGGGCCCGTGCGCTGCCGGCCCGTCCCAGTTCGTCCTCCCAATAGCTCGCCAGCCAGGGCTCGCGTTTCTGCGACCAAGTCAGCAATGCGGCCAGCAGCAAGCCCGCCGCCAGGCAGACGCTCGTCCACCTCGCCTTACGCAGAGCGGACTTCTTGTGCTTCATACCCAAACTTCCCACATCAGGCTCACCCGGCGGCCGGGCATTCTCTAGCGGCCGGCCGATCACCACAAGCCGAAATGTCGCGAAATTCGCTGGTCCGCCCGGCGCGCCCCAACCGAATTATCTGTAGGACCGGGAAACCCCGATCGATGTAAGGCGGCAGCCGCGATCGCGGCTGCATCAGCGGTCTGCTCTGGGGGGACTATGTTGAAGGCGCCGCGGAACGCATTGAGGCCGCTGCTGGTGATGTTGGTTTGCTGGCCGGCGACGGCCCAGGCCGCCAAGCAGGCGCGCGCGCCGCAAGGCACGTCCAGCCGCGAGGCGCGCGACGAAGCCATGCGGGCGATTCCCTACAATCAGCTCGACCGCCATGCGCGCATCAAGGTCGGCGCGGTGCTGGCCAACACCACCATCTATCGCCACCTTCCTTCCGAGACGATCGAGTGCGACGCGGCCCTGTTTGTCTTTCTGGTCGAGCATCCCGACCTGGTGGTCAACATGTGGGAGGTGCTCGGCGTCAGCGACGTCGAGCTGCTGCGGGCCGGCGACCACGCGTTCCAGGCGAGCGACAAGGCGGGCACGCGCGGCCACATCGAGTATCTGTTTGACGGGCCGCAGGTCCACGTGGTCTATGCCGAGGGAACTTACACCGGCTCGCTGCTGCCGCGCCCCGTCCACGGCCGTTGCGTCATCCTGCTGCGGTCGAACTATTTACGCGCCGCCGACGGCCGGCCGATCGTGCGATCGAACATCGACGCCTTTGTGTACCTGGAAAACGTCGGCGTCGGCGTGCTGGCCAAAACGTTCCAGCCGCTGGTGACGAGTTCGGCCGACCACAATTTTCGCGAGACAACCCGCTTCCTGGCCAGCGTGCATCGGGCGGCGGAAACGAACTACGCCGGCATGCAACGGCTGGCGCAAAAGCTCACCAAGATCGACGACGGCGACCGCCGGGAGTTCGCCGACCTGACGACGCAGTTGGCCGTGCGGGCCGCGTTGGCTGAAACGCCCTCGCCTGCCAGATCGGCCAACCCAGCTCGCCCCTCGACGGCCGGCCGTCCCGCGCCTCGTCTGCGGAAACGCTGAGCGGTCCTAAACAAGCAGCCGCCTAAACAACAGAAACGGAATGGCGGTGGCTGGGACAGAGCCGCGCCGATTGGGCAGTTCCGCGCAAACCACTCTGCCGCGGCGATGCCCCGGTAGCGCCACCACCGGGCATCGCTGGCCGGCGGTGCGTATTGCAAGGGCCGGATCGGTCTCGGCCAGCTTCTGCCCCAGCCACCGACCACGCGCGCCATTCCCGTGCGCGGCGAGCGGATTTGTCACAGCCAAGTGGCCGAATGCGGGCCGTTCTCGCATCCAACGGTGGAAAATGTGCCGTCGAGCGAGCTCCTGCTCGTGGCCAATGGTGTCAATCTTCGGCCGTGCGATCTATACTGGAGAGGCGCGTCGCGCGGGCCGATTGCTCGGCCAAGCGTGCCGCGGTCCGCGCCGCTACATCCTGATTGCCCCATGCTTCGAATGCGAAAACCAATCCTGCTCTTTCCCCTGCTTCTACTGGCCGCCGAGGCGCGCGGCGACGGACCGTCGATTGAACCGCGATCTCTGTCGAAGGTGCGGCAAGTGACCGAGGGCTTCGTCAAAGCGGGCGAGGGCTACTTTTCGCCCGACCAAGCGACCATTATTTATCAGGCCGTTACCGCGGACTATCCTTTTTATCAAATCTACGTTCAGCCTTTCGCCGGCGGACGGCCGCGGATGGTGAGCACGGGCAGAGGCCGCACCACGTGCAGTTATTTTTCGCCCGACGGCCGCCACATCCTCTATGCTTCCAGCCATCTCGATCCGCACTTGGACCAGACCGAGGCCGACGAGCGAAAGAAGCAGGCCGATGACGCGGCGACCGGGCGGCGGCGGCGGTACGATTGGGTCTTCGATCCGTATACGGACATCTTCCAGGCCGACCCGGACGGCAGCCACCTGGTGCGGCTGACCGACGCGCCGGGCTATGACGCCGAGGGAGCCTATTCGCCCGATGGCAAGCTGATCGCCTTTTGCAGCACGCGCGACGGCGACCCCGACATCTATCTGATGAATGCCGACGGCTCGAACGTGCGGCAGATCACCAATGAGCCCGGCTACGACGGCGGCCCGTTCATTTCGCCCGACGGCAAGTGGATCGTCTATCGTAGCGACCGCAAGCAAAAGGAGATGCTGCAAATCCACGCGATCGGCATCGACGGCAAGAACGACATGGCGCTCACCGACAACGTGGGCGTGAACTGGGCGCCGTATTGGCACCCCACAAAGCCTTATATTATTTGGACCGGTGCCGACCATTCCGATCCGACGAAACGACCCAACTACGATCTTTGGCTGATGAAATACGAAGTGCGCGAAGGCCGGCTGACACGCCTCGGAGACATCGTACGCGTGACGGACCACCCCACCGCCGACGTGTTGCCGGTTTTTTCGCCCGACGGCAAACGGCTGATGTGGACCAGCAATCGCACTGACGACCACAGCAGCCAGCTTTGGACGGCGAAGTTTTCGCTGCCGGAATAGTGCCTTTGTGACGGCGGCGTAGTTAAGGAGATTCCGATATGACGTCGTCCGCCGTACACGAGACCTGGCCCGCCAAGGTCGGCCGCGACGACCGCCGCGACTTCGCTTATGAGGCCGACGATGGCTGGGCGAAGCTGCCCGGCGGTTTCCGTTGGACGGAAGTCGCCGCGGTCGCCACCGATTCGCAAGACCGCCTGTTCGCGTTCCATCGTGGCGAACACCCGGTGATGGTGTTCGACCGCGACGGCAACTTTCTCACGTCCTGGGGAGACGGCATTTTCGTCCGGCCGCACGGCATCACCATCGGGCCGGATGACGCGGTTTATTGCACCGACGATCTCGACCACACGGTCAAGAGATTCACGCCCGACGGCCGCTTGCTGATGACGCTGGGCACCACCGGCAAGCCTTCGGACACCGGCGCGACCTCGATCGATTATCGCACGATTCAACGCGCCGGGCCGCCCTTCCACTTTCCGACCAATGTGGCCTTGTCGCCCGCGGGCGACATCTACATCTCCGACGGCTACGGCAACGCCCGCGTTCACAAATTCAGTCCCGACGGCCCGCTGCTGCGGTCGTGGGGCGCGCCGGGCAGCGGGCCGGGGCAGTTCCACGTGCCGCACGGAATCGCGGTCGACCGAGAGGGCAAGGTGTTCGTCGCCGACCGCGAGAACAGCCGCGTCCAAATCTTTACCGCGGACGGAACCTTCCTCGCCGAGTGGACCGACGTCGCCCGACCATGCCAGGTGGCGTTCGACGCTTCGGGCAACCTATGGGTGGCCGAGCTGGGTTATCGTGCCGGTATGTGGCCGGGCACGCTGGCGCCCTCGCCGGACGCGACGGGCGGGCGCGTCAGCGTGTTCGATTCAGCCGGCCGCCTGCTCGCTCGCTTTGGCGGCGGAGACAATCCCACCGCCCGCGGCGACTTCTTCGCGCCGCACGATCTTTGCGTCGATTCACGGGGAGACGTCTACGTCGCCGAAGTCGTGATCTCGGCCGGCGGCAATCGCGGTCTCGTTTCGCCCGACTGCCACACGTTGCAAAAGCTCGTTTCGGCGTAACGCGCAGGCATTCGAGTAATGAGGGTGAAGCGCGAACTGCCTCGCCTGTTCCAACAAAAGCCCGGAAATGCTACGCTACGGTTAATCACTGTCAAAGGTCTCTCATCATGCTGCTGCGACGCTCTCTGCTGGAAATGGCCTCCGTTGGCGTGGTGCTGATCGTTTCGTGCCTGCCGGCCGGGGTCGAAGAAAAACGTCCTATCAGGACCGACATTTATTTAACCGCACAAGCGCGGCGTCACGGTCCTGAATTATGGACAGGCGGTGTGGCTCATGCAAAGCTTGGGCCTTCGTCGCGCAAAAGTCGCGAAAGCCAAGGGGCGCGGATTGCGGACTATCGCCAGAAGGGATGACAACCAGTCAATAGCACATTAGAATGGCGACGTTGAATCAGATCCAGAGCAGCGAAAAAGAATGCCATGGTCGCCAACTCGATTATTCAGGGAGATTGTCGGCAGATTTTGGGAACCGTTCGGCCCGATTCCATTTCTGCCTGCATCGCCGATCCGCCATATAATTACGAGTTCATCGGTCGGAAGTGGAACGCCGAGGAAATCCGGAGGCGTTGCGATCGAATCAAGGGCGATGAATCTAAAACGCTCGTAAAGAATATCCCCTACGGCAGCGGTCTCGCTGGCGGGGTCCGCAACGCCAACTGGTACAAACGAAATCGCGAGAATATCGTCGATTACGGTGAATGGTGCTTCCAATGGGCGCAGCCGCTCTACACATGTCTCAAGAGAGGTGCGTTCGTTCTCGTTTTCAACAGTACGCGCACCGTTGCCCACGTCCAAATTGCGCTAGAACGGGCCGGTTTTTATGCCAGAGATATGCTGGCCTGGCGCCGTCATTCCGGAATTCCGAAGGGCTTCAATGGCAATCAGATGAAGGAGCGTGAAGCCGACCATTCATGGGAGGGATGGCATAGTTGCTTACGTAACGAATGGGAAGCCATTTGCGTTTTGCAGAAACCTCTCATCAACAATTACCCCGAAACTCTCAAGAAGACCGGCGTCGGTCTAATGCATGCGGAGAATGGCGAAGGTTTCGCGAGCAATATCATTGAAGGCATCTCGAACCGCGGGAAAACTAACGACGAGAATACTCACTGCACTGTCAAACCTCTGGATCTTATGAAGCGACTCGTCGAACTGGTCACCCCCCCGGGACGAGAGCACATCGTACTAGACCCTTTCGCGGGCTCCGGCACCACGCTACTTGCCGCTCATGAACTCGGGCGTTCATATCTCGGCATCGAGCTTGTGGACGAATACTGCGAAATCGCACGCCGTCGCCTATCTGGCGTCTCCGATCGGCCACGACAAACGACTTCTGCAAAACCAACGGAAAAGCTTTTGTTTTGACTACGGGGCGGTCGGTTGGCGTAGGACGATATGAAGTTTTGCGCTCTCGGTGAGGAATTTCATCATGTCGAATCCGGATTCTTCCAGGATGAAATCGAAGGTAGCTTGACCGATCAACGTTCTCCAGCCTCCGGCCTTGCATGCCTTGATCGCGGCCGGAAGGTTATCGGAACGCAGGATCAGGAAGACTGGCTGGTATTCGAGAGAAGAAAGTCGTCCTCCGTATTGCTTGAATTTCTTCAAGGTTCCCGAGTCACCGCTTCCGATGCGATATTTCGTGTCGATCGCCATCTTCCCAACTATCAAGTCGCACATCTCGTCTGCGCCTGAACGGTAGCCGGGGCCAAAGTCCGCTTTTCTACAGATTTCAAAGACGCGGCTAACAAGAAGCTGCCAGCACATGCCCAACTCGCGGCCCCAGCACTGGCGATTCTCACGCTTCAATTCGGGCGTAATGCCGAAGACGTTCATGAGTGGGTCGAGGTCTTGATTCTCGTCGCCATAGGATTTTGAGCTGAACGATGTCCCGTACTGCTTCAGAATCAAGCCCAGAGATTGCGCGGCAACCTCCTGTAGCGTTTTTTTCATTGCTGGCTTTGTTTACAGTGATTGGGTTGCCAAGACACGTTTACATAATCAGCGATACGCCGTTCACAATGGGCTACCACCGTCCGCCTGGAAATCAGGCGGCAATGCCTCGACGTGTTCGCGCGAGGCGGATGCCGCAGCGGGATGACGCTTATGTCGCCGATTTCGCCATTGGCGCGAAGGCCAATTTCAAGTGCTGGCTAAGGGCAGTTTAGGTATATGAGCGAAGATAAAAGCCAAGCCTAAGATAAAAGCCAAGCCTTACGTCGCGACTTCGCCCAGAATCGCCAGCGCCGCTGCCACCTGCTCGGCCGTGACGCACAAGGCCGGGCAAAAGCGAATGCCGCTCGTGCCGCAGCCCAACAGCAGCAGCCCGCGGTGAAAACAGGCGTCGACGAAGGCGTTGCGAAGCTCGGGTGACGGCCGGTCGCCTTCGACCACGTCGATGGCCCGCATCAGGCCCAGGCCGCGCGGCCGCGTAAACTCCGGACAACGCTCGGCCAGCTCGGCCAGCCCCGCGGCAAGCTGTTCGCCCCGCGCGACCGCATTGGCCATGTATTGCCGCTCGATCAGATCGAACGTGGCCAGCGCGGCGCGACAGCTCACGGGGTTGCCGCCAAACGTCGAGGCGTGGCTGCCCGGCGGCCAATCCATGATGTTGGCCCGCGTAATCAAGGCCCCCAGCGGCAGGCCGCTGGCGATGCCTTTGGCCAGGCAAAGCATGTCGGGCACGACGCCAAAATGCTCGATGGCAAACATCTTGCCCGTCCGGCCCATGCCCGACTGCACCTCGTCGGCCACCAGCAAGATATTGTGCCGGTCGCAGACCTCTCGCACGATGGGCAGAAAACCGGGCGAAGGGACGCGATAGCCGCCCTCGCCCTGGATCGGCTCGATGAAAATGGCGGCCACCTCGTCCGGCGGGCAAACGGTCGAGAACAGCTCGTCGAACTCTTCGGCCGGACAATCGAAATGGATGCGGTGTACGCCGGAGAGCAGCGGCCCGAAGCCGTGCTGGTGCAGGGCCTTGGAGCCACCCAGCGACATCGCGCCATAGGTCCGGCCGTGAAAGGCGCCGTAGCAGGAAATGACGCGCTGGCGGCCGGTGTGGTGATGGGCGAGCTTCAGGGCGGCTTCGATCGTCTCCGCGCCGCTGTTGGCGAAGAACACTTTTTTTGGCTCGCTGCCGGGGGCCAGGGCCGCCAGGCGCTCGGCCAGCTCGATTTCGGGGCCGTAATAAAAATCGGTGCCCGACATGTGGATCAGCTTGGCGGCCTGATCGACGATGGCTTCGACGACTTCGGGGTGCGAGTGACCGGTGGCATTGACGGCGATGCCGGCGGTGAAGTCGAGAAAGCGGTTACCGTCGACGTCTTCCAGCACGCAGCCGGCGCCGTGCGAGGCGACCAGCGGATAACCGCGCGTATAAGAGGGCGAGATCACCCGCAGGTCGCGGGCGATCCACTCGGCGGCCTTGGGGCCGGGTAAAGCGGTGAGAAGGCGAGGGGCGTCCATGAGGGTTCGGGGTTCGGGGTTCGGGGTTCAGAATCGAGCGTTCCGGTTCAGAGTAACGATTGCTGCCAAAGAGTGTCGAGACGAGTCAAGTCGGGCCGTGCGGCTGACCAGGCACGACCCAATCATGCCGTACCCCCTGGATTTCGGCGGGCGGCTCTGGTAGCTTCGCTGTGGTAACTGGCGAGCGTTCCCACAAATGGCTCGCGTCGAAACAATCTTTTGCGATGTGCCGATGAAGCAAGCAATCTCGGGAGTCGTGCCGCCGGAAACAGGCGAAGCGACCATCATGAACGTCTGGCCCTCGCTGGCGGCGCTGAGCGGCGGCCAGTTCTGGGGCCGGTTGTATGGCAATAAATCGGGCGTCACCATCGCCGGCGTGCCCCTCACCGTGGGGCGAATCGTCGCCTTACTGTCGATTCCGCTCATTCTGCCCGTCTACTTCCTGATGCTGCTGCCGTGCTTCATCTATCTGCCCAAGCTGGGGCCGCTGCCGATGATTTATGTCTCAAACCCCTGGGCGCGGCGCTATCGGCTGACGAATCGGCGGGTGATCGTCGAGCGGCTGTCGGGCGAAGAAGACAAGTCAGTCTTGCTCGAACATTTCGATGCCATCGACGTCGTGGTGTTGTCGGGCCAGGAGTGGTACCCGGCCGGCGAGCTGGTGTTTCGCAAAGGGAACGTCGAGACGTTCCGCTTGTCGGGCGTGCCCCGGCCCGAAACGTTCCGCCAGACTTGCCTCAAGGCCCAACGCGCACACGCCTCGGTGAAGAAAGCCGTGGAGCATCAGCCCGCGGCCGCGTGAGAGGGTTCAGCCGTAGGGTGGGACCAGCGAGCTTGCGAGCGCCGGCCCACCGTTGAGTCGCGCCGGTGGTGGGCCGGCGCTCGCAAGCTCGCTGGTCCCACCCTACGAAGGTGAATACAGCCCCTGGCCGGCGCGTTTGAGCTTGCCTTGCTTGACCAGTTCTTCCCAGACACTGGTCGGATACTGATCGGGCGGCGTGATGCCGGCGATCGACGATCCGTGGCCGGCGCTCATCGGTCCGCGTCCGATGCGCGAGGCGTCGTCGAGCTGCGTCAGCTTCAGCCGCCGCTTGAACGCCTTATAGGCCGCCTTGAGAGTTTCGGCGGAGGGCGCGGCGCTTGCCGCTGCTTGGGGTTGGCTTTGTGGTGCGTCAGACATGCGAGTTTCCCGAGTTAAGGCGCGGAAGAAACTTCAGGTTAAAGCCGCACCGACGCGACTGTCAACCATGATACACCTTATTCGAGTTTTTGTTTCCAACAGGGTCTGCGCGCACACGACACGCGTGTCGCGTCGGCGCGGCGCCGACAAGCGACGGGCATGCGCGTTGAGCGTCGAGACACTCGCCCACAACCGGCCCCGGAGGCACGACAAAAGCGCCGCGCGCGCGGCGCTTTTGTTCTGCGCCGTCTCGAAGGCCGGGACCCAAATGAGTCCATCGCGCAAAACAAAAGCGACACGCGCGTGTCGCTTTTGTTTTGCGCACCGTGTCCGCGTGACAGTGTACCCGCCCGTCGGCATCGCCATAAAGTATTTCGCCGCCAAGGTTTACGGCGGCAGGGCAGTAAAGCTTCGCCGAACCCGGTACGCAGGTGCCGTACACCAACCCGAAGCGCTAGCGAGGAACGTGAAAAAGGCGACAAAACCTCGCTTGCGCTTCGGGTTAGTGTGAAATGGGAACGGGTTCGGCGAAGCTTTACGCAGGGCATGCCGTCAGACTCGACGGGGTCAGAGCAGCCTACGGGTCTTTTGCCATGCGACCGCTTTGGGCACCGGCCTCGACTGCTGCTTTCACTTTCCGACGAACACCGGCCAGCGTGGGTTCGATTCCAAGCTCATGAGCTCGATGTGGCTGCGCCGAACGCGCAACCACGCCAGGAAGAACTCACGCTCGACCAACACCGGTTCTCGACGGCTCGCGGGCTGGAAAAGGCCCGCCGGTGTGTGGTAGTCTAACCCTTGGGTGCTTTTTGGAAGGCGGGCGGACATGTGCCAGAGACCTGGCGAGTAGCAAGATGCCCTTTCAGACTGATGACAGGCTCGCGACGGATGTCCGCAAGGCGTTCGGCGAGTACATCACGACCTTCACCAGCAGGGGCGGGCAGGTGCGCGCCGACCTTTTCCGGGAAGGAAGGGTGTTTGTGGCTCACGTCTCTTTCCCCACCGGACTGGATGCCAGTGATGTCACCGATCCGTACGTGAGCGAGCTATGGAACTACGCTCGCGAGCAGGGAATCGCGGACAACTTCAAGATGATTCTGTCCTGACGCCTTCAGAGGTATTCACCGCTTCTCCCGGGCGGAAATCGGCATTCTTCAGCTACTGTGTTCGGGCGATATCATCAGCCTCCCGGCACTGATCGATTGAATTATCGCGTAGTGATGGAGAGAACACCGCTAGCAGTTGGATGTCCGGGACGATGAATGGCACGTCCAGTTGCTGCATATTCGCTTCGAGGGCCGTTGACGCTTCTTGGATTCGCGTGCGAATTCCCGTGGGTTCGCTCGATGGCACCGGTGCGGGATCGCGGCGAAAGGTACGGCGATTCAGCAGCTCGTTAAGTCGGTCAATGAGTTCGCAATCCGACATAATGACCGGCTGGCCTGATGTCCCGAACGTCACCGCGGCGACAACACTCCGGACCGTCGTTGTCGTTGAGGTCACGTGCTCCGACACTTTGAAAATAACAAGCGGAGCAGGTAGCATGGCTTCGGGCACGGATGTAACGCACGCCGAAAGCGCCCGGGCTTGACGAACGGCTTCATGGAACACGACGTGACCGAATCCAAGCACACGTTCGATGTCTTGACTCGCCTCGTCGCCACGCGAGAAAACCATTTCCGAGTAATTCGTGCGGGCGGCTGGCACCGTGAGCCAACTATCAGGCGTCTTGAACGTCAAGCCACGATCGGTCTCTTGAGGTCTGCGGTTATTCAACGCAAGCATGGCCAGGAAGAAGGGGCGAAGTGCAGGGAGATCAACCTTTGGAAGACGTCCAGACATTTCCTGAAAGTCGAACCGAGCGCAGTGGCCGATAAGATCCCGAACCGTATCCAGCATATCGCGGCCCCCGAATTTTGCTGTTTTCTGATCGAACCAGGACGTGAGAGTTTCGGGAGGAACGTCAATAGCCTCAGAGAAAACCTCTCGGAACAACTTTGGCGATGTCATGCCAAGTACCAATTCCAGAAGGTCTTCGGGCTCATCCATCGCGGTGCCCAGCGCGATCATGATCTGTTCGATCTTCTCATTCAGCTTGTCCCAAATCCTCGATTCCACGGTACTTGGATTCCGTAGCGTCAAGACTTCAACTTGTTTCGTTTGGCCATAACGATACAGGCGCCCTACGCGTTGATGGAGCCGCATCGGGTTCCATGGCAGATCGACGTGGATTAACGAGTGACATTGCTTTTGCAAGTCAATGCCTTCGCCGGCGGCCTCAGTCGAAACGAGGAACCTCACCGAGCCTGCATTGAAACGCTCCGCGGCCGACTGCCGGTCTTCGACAAGCGTTCGCTTCTCTCCGCTTCCCATCAAGACGCCTTCTGCCCGATCCTCGCCGTTGATGAAGGCAACGCAGCCGTCGCCGAGCTTGCGCTGCAGAGCCGACATCAGCAGCGATTGCGTTGCCTTATACTCCGTGAAGAACAGCACTGACCGACCGGTGAATCGATTGTCAAGCTCGGCCAGGATTTTCTCGATTTTGGTCTCGACCGATACTTCGTCGGCGGCCGCAATCAACTCGGCAAGTCGTGCTTCCTCATCGCCGACCAGTTGCAAGCCGACCAACTCTAATACTTCCTCCTCGATTCGGTTTACTTCGTCGGAATCACCTTGCTCGTCGGACTCATCGTACCGGCAGAGCGTGTCACGCTCTTCCTGCAATTTCGCCAGTTCGTTTTTGGCGTTCTTCAGTTTTTCCAAACGGCGAATCAGTGCCCTGCGAATGGCTGCCACTGAACTTGACGCGAGTTTCTGCATCGAAATCAAAACGAGCATCACGGTTCGCTGATCCGATGAACTGAGCGTCGATGCGTAGGCTTTGCCAGTAGTGATGAACTCCGTGAGCATTGTGTAGAAGCGATCTTCAGGCTCCGAGTAGGCGTAGGTTTGCGAGGCGACCTTTAACGGCTGGAATAGCCGCTTTCCTTTCAGATCGGTCACATTCTGCTTGTTGTTGCGGATCATGACTTGCGGCAACCCAGAAAGTTGTCGCGACATGGAGCGTTTGCAATCGAAAAGGTCAGGCCGCAGCAACTGCAGCAGCGATAGAAAACCGAAGTTCTTGCCTCGATGCGGTGTTCCTGTGAAGAACACCATCGAACGTACTCGCTTCTCCTCAACGAGTTTTTCCAGCAGATGATAGCCAAGTGTCGGTCCCGTCTTATCGTCGGCGTTTAACCGATGTGCCTCATCGACGACGACCAGATCCCAGGGCGGAGCCTCAAGCATTCGTGCGAGGCGCTCTTGGCCTTTCGACATGCTTTTCTCGTTCTCGCTGGTCGATCCTCGGGAACCCGTCCGCAAAGTTTCAAGGGAAGCCACGACCTGGGGGTGGGTATGCCAAAAATCGGAAGACTTTGTGTCGGCTTCGCTGACATAGCGGGCCAGCCGTATATCGAACATGTCCTTGAGACGCTTCTGCCACTGCTCGACCAGCGATGCCGGGCAAATGATCAGAAGCCGCCGCACTTTCTCTTGAGCCAACAACGGCCACAAGATCAAACCCGCTTCAATGGTTTTTCCCAAGCCAACGTCATCCGCGACGAGCCACCGTGCCGGCCACGATTCCAGAACGCGGCGACAGACCCATAGTTGATGTGGCAGCAGAGCAATCCTGGATCGCGAAAAGACCCCCCACCGGTCATTTACCGATTGGATGGCCTCACCGAGCACACGGGCAACGACTGTCAGCGGAGGATCCCACTCGGCCCGCTCCAATGCTTGTAGCGTCGTGGTGACCTGTGCAAGCTCGTCGTGAAGACAGCGCTCCAGGCCGTGCTCGAACTGGACAACGACGGTCCGGCCGTCATCCACGACCACCTGGCCAATGCCATATTTCTTGCTCTGGACTGAGGAGCCGGTAGAGAACATTACGTCATTCACCTCCGCCATTCGGTTCTTCGCCGTCCTCAGTCCACAAGCCGTTATCCTCGTCATCTTCCTCCGGGCTGATCGCTCCACTAACGAATTCGGCCTGCAAATCCTTGTCCTCGGCAATGATCTGGAGCGGAATGTCGAAATCACCGTGAAATGTAGCCGCATCAGCGCAGTCCAGCTTATCGCACAGAAAGCCATGGATCGTGCTGGACCATTCCCACGCCCGCTGTCGGTTCAACAGTCCGTCGCAGCCCATCCTCTGGAGCATTCTGCGAACGCGCCCCACGGGAACATAGCAGTGACGATGAGCCAATGGGTTCTTTAGAACGCCATGTCGCATGAGTTCGCGAAGAATGAAGCACTGGCCCATGCCGAGCACACGCGATAAGGGCGGAGCCGAAATGCCTCCTCCTTGATGTACCGAACTCGCTTTGGTGTTTGAAACCTGCGTCAAGGAAAACGGGCTCTTGAATCGCTCAACCGCCAAGAACGCTTCGATGTAGTCATCGAGATGGCGCGACACCTGGTAGATGCCGACAAACTGCTTCATCCAGTGCAGGAATTCGCTCTCATCGATCTGGCGATCAAGAAAATCGTCGATCCAGGTCATCCAGCGGCCAGGATCGCGCTCGGAGGTCGCGATCATATCGAGCCTGCCATCGCGGTCGCACTGCCGCAAGAACTCGCGGTGCTGCCCGGCCACAGTACGCCCCATCGTGTGGGTCAATCCAAGCAGGAGGAGAATCGCCCAGTCCTTACGGCGTGCTTGCGCGTCTTCCCCATTTGCGAGAGACAGCAGGCGCCCATTCGGGAAAACCTGCCGCTCGTACTCCGCTACTCGCCAAGCGCGTTGTTCGTCCCACCATGCGAGGATAGCTCGGAGGCTCTGCTCTGCATTAACCGTTTGCTGGGCGCATAGGTGTGCGATTGCGGGTGCATCGGCCAGCCGAGAACCGAACGTGACGCCAACATCGGCGAGCAACCTGACGACATCCTCGCAAAGATCGGCGATTGGAGCTTCGGGGCGTGCGGGGTCGGCGGCAGCCAGCACGTCGCCTGGGTAAGCCGGCCCGCTTCCGCCCTTGCCGTAAACCCATGCCGCATCTTGTAGGCGTGCGATCCATGTCGCATCCCAGTGCAACTCCTGCTCGTCCGCGCATCCCCAACTGAACGGTATGAATGCAAGCTTCTGACGCGCGTTTTGTCTGAGCATTCCTGCCGATTCAGCAACCCACGCCTCGATGGCACGGCTTTCATCGCGTGTTACGGGCTGGGGATCGACAATTAATCGCAGCATCGGCGCCGGAAGATCCGCATCAAGTATCTTGTATTCGGACGAGCGGAGCCCGAATTCGCGCCATTCGACACGCCGTTGTGTCACGCGCAGCGCGGGTGGATCATAGCTGTTGCCCATCAGCTCCCGAAGTTGCTCAGGCGAATAACGCCGCGCGCTGAAGCTGAGGCTCAGTCGGCCAAGAGGCGGTGGGGCCAGCGATTCGAAAAAAGATTGCCAGTCGCTACGGCTGGCTTCTGGATCCGCTCCGAGGTACTCAGATGCCACGACCGGAACATCGGCAAACCACGTGCGTCGGCTGCGTTCAGCATACGGCTCGGCAACGAGCACCTCGGGTGCCGGCAAGAGCAAGAGGTTATTTTTGCTGTCCTTCGCCAGCACTTTTCGCACAAGGGCAGTCCGCTGCTTCTGCTTCGATCGAACCCAGGCGGTAAAATGAATGGCGATATCTATGTCCCGCGCGGCCGGTTCGTTTGGCAGGCAAGCCCACCACTTTTTTGCAAGCTCGTCAAGCTTAGGGGACGCGATATTCTTCAAATAGCCCGAACCGGAACTTAGCCGGAGGAAGCGATCAAACGACCACCGAATCACCTGAGATGCTTCCCCGATAAAAGGTTCAAGCAGGCTGCGGATCTCCTCTTCGTGCGCAACGATGTCCCAATCGGGCGGAAAGCGTTGTGCCTCATCACGGCACATCCACCCGCCCGCTTCCGTGGGGAGGCAAGGCAGTTTTGCCTTTCCCCATTTCTCGTCTGAGTCGAGCGCCGCCAGAGCTTCAAGCAATTCTGCCAGCGCGCGATCCTGACGGTCCTCGTCAAGCTGATCCATCCACCTTCCAATGGCCCCCTCCGCCCATTTTTCTTCAAGGTGGCCAGGCGACAGCTCGGCCAGGATGCGAAGGTCACGCAGGTACTTTGCGGCGCGGTCGCCGAGAATTGCACTACTGAAGGCGTCGTCGCCAAACAAGATCCGGTGCGATGTGCCGTCACGATCAAAGAGCTTTGTCATCGGCCGCGGCAAAGCGTAGGCTTGCTCAGGCCTTATGAAGGAAATTGGGCGATTGTTGCCCGCCGGCACTGGCAGGAAGGGGTGCCTCTTCAGGCAGGCAGCCACCGCCGTTCGGAAGTTGTCGCTTTTGAACCATGCGTCGAGCTCGCCGTTGTCGCTGAAACCGCCTGGAAGCGCGTCATATCCGCGGTTCCAATTGGAATTCTCCGGCCACGGAGCTTCAACCAGCCAACTCAAGAATCGCGCTAAAAGATCGGGGAGTTGATGCAGGATCTCTTCGTGCCATTCATTTCCTTCAATCTGCATCAGTTCTTGGCGGCTCACAACAAGCAGCCAATCGGCCTGCACGTGAAGGCCCATCGGGAACGTAACTCCGGTCGGCAGAAGCGCAAACGCCGATCCTCGATCGACTGGCCGCGGGTCGCCTTCTGAATCAATCTCGCAGAAGACGGCAACCTGCCTGTCGCGGCCAGCCTCTTCGTAAACACGCGGCTTGCCTTCGTCGGAAGGAGCCAACTGCCGGTGTTCCAGAAAGCGCGCAATTGCACCGTCCGACGGCTGATAGGTCTTTGAAAAAAGCGTCCATCTACGTGTTACCTCGCCATCCAAATCGCGAGAAGCGAGCTCCACGCGACTGCCGCTTCCGTCGGTAAACGGAACCTCTTCCCGCTCTAAGGCCCAGGTCCGGCCGCCCCATGTGAGGCTCTCGACGTTCTGCCACGCGAGGAGGGCCAGAAGAACGTCGTCCGTTCCGAGCAATCGGTCCAGATCGCACAGCGCTGGCGGAAGACCGGGCAACCGGCGGCACAACCGGAAGCGGCAGGTCATCCCGGCCGTCGGTGCTTCGATGTCGCTGCTCCACTCCGGCAAAACGGCGCCGAGCCAGTCGCGTTGGCGGTCGCCGTACCGCTCACCTTTCTTGGTCGATACCGTCAGGGAGAATCGCCACTTTGCGGAGGCGACCTCGACCCGCTCGAAACTATGGAACACCGACTTGAAGCCGATTCCCATGAATCCAACCGTACCCGCTCCCTTCGACGATACGCCCCGCGCGCAGAGCGATTCAACGTTTGGTTCGGAAAACGCCGATCCGTTATGCTCGAAAACGACAGATCCGTCGTCTGCGGGCACGACCTTGATCTGCGTGGCATGCACATCGACGGCGTTTTGAAGTAACTCGGCAACATACAGCCAAGGATGCGGAAAAGTCTGTTGAAGATCCCTGAGTGCGCCGTGCCCCTTGGGATCGCGGTAGAACTCACCGTTCTCGCGGCAGATCCTTTCGATCGCTTTTCGTTCATGGGGAGCAGCGCACATCGGGCCCTCGCAGCGGTCGTCAAAGTTCTTCTCGCTGGAAGTTGCCCTGAGTTAACCACGGGCGGCCCCGCGACGCAACTGCTTTGTGCTCGGCGAAAGCGTCCGCTTGCGGTCCAGGCACGGCGGGTTCTTGGCCGGACGGCCAGCTACTCCTCGAGGTATTGGGACTCGGCGAAGGCCGGCGCGTCGTCCTTGTGATACTTCTCATTCCACAACCGGCCCGTGATATGCACGACCGCGCTTATGAACTTCGCCTTTGGCGTCGTTCGACTGGGATTGATGGTCGGAACCCACAAGGTATTACAGAGGTCTTTGATCTTTTGAAGTTGGAACGTCAATCTCGTCAGCTTGTGCCGCGAATCGGGGAAGAGTGCCTTATGCGCACACTCGTTACGAATTTTTCGAATCTGATGCAAGTCGTCTCTGTGCCTCAGCCCTAGGATTCCGAGGCTATATGCCAGGTCGATCTTTGCGCTGAAGTCACGAAGCGGACCTTGGGGGCCAAATAGAGCTTCCGTCTCCGCACAATCCCGCAACCGGTCCCGAATAACGCTGGCGAGTGCCTCGTCACAGATTGCGGCCCCCACGATGATCGTGCTTCGGTCGGACTTTTCGTCGTATAATTCATCGACCGATGCCTTATAGCTCTTCGAATGTGCTTCGGCCTTCGCGTCGAACAGCTTTGGTTTCCGGGGCATCACAAAACCTCTTTAGACTCACGATTGCATAGACCATTATAATGGCAAAGGGCCGGGTCGAGGTCGGCCACCAGTTCGGCCGGGCGACGCGGCGACGATGCGGCGTGCGCTCGATTCAACTCCTCGATCGAGCCGCTCTTGTGGGCCGGTTGGCCCGTGAACGCTTCGTAGAGGACCAGCCCCAGCGAGTAGAGGTCGCTCTGGATCGCCGTCTCGCCGCGCGCCAATTGATCGGGCGCCATGTAGGCCGGCGTGCCGGCAATCGCGTCGACGCCACTGGCACTGTCCTCCAGGCGTGCCAGGCCGAAGTCGGTGATGCGCGCCTGGCCCCGGCCATCGATCATGACGTTGGCCGGCTTCAGATCGCAGTGCAACACCCCTTCTCGTGGGCCGCCGCCAGACCCGCGCAAAGCTGCTGGGCAATCTCGAGGCCCTTGTCCCTGGGCAAACGCCCGATGCGGTGCAGCAAACCTTTCAGGTCCTCGCCGTCGATGTACTCCATCGACAGAAAGTGCCGGCCATCCACCTCGTCGATGTCATAGACCCGGCAAACGTTGGGATGTGCGAGCTGCCGAGACAAGCGCACCTCGCTCACAAACAACTGAAAGCGCCTCGAACTCTCGGCGACGCCGCGCGGCAGGAACTTGACCGCCACCGGATGACCGAGCTTCAAGGCAATCGGCGCGATAGACCTCTCCCATGCCGCCGGAGGCCGGCGAGCGACACGATTGGGTAGCGGCCGGCGATTTTGGTTCCCGGCAGGAACCGGCCATGAGCGGACGAAGGGTTGTGATCGACCGTTGCCTCCGGCCCCGGCACGAGCACGCCGCCGCAGGCCGAGCAGAACTTGCTGTCAGCGTTGTTTTCGGCTGAGCAGGCGGAGCAGGTTTTCATGGGTCAAGCGCAACGATTCCGAGAATGGAGTGATTTTAGCAGAGCGGTTTCGAAATACTACCAGCGAGTCGCGGTTGAACGGCGAAAGGACCTGCCAGGGAAGTGGTTCACGGCAAAGGTCTCAAAACCCTCTGGGGTAGTACAGGACGCAGTTTGAATACTTGCGTCATTTCTCCGAAAGGGGGGGTAAGCGAGCGAGGTCTGCTTCTCCGCGCTTTGAGTTGCGCGTCTTCGGGCGCGAGTTGCGCATCTTCGCAAAAACGCGGCGTTACACACCGGAAACGGCGGCGATCGAGGCCCTCAGGCGCCGGTTGTCGCCGCGGGCGGAGCGGCGGCGGGCGGCTGTTTCGGTTTTTGCTGGGGCAGTTCGTCGGTGACCGTCGGCACTACCCAGACCTTCAACTCGGCTTCAATTTCGTGACCGAGATGGATGTTGACGGTGTACAACCCCAGTTCCTTCAGCGGCCCTTTGAGCCGCACCTGATCGGAAGTGACGGTGACCTCGCTCCGCTTCAGGGCGCTCACGATGTCGCCGGCGCCGACCGAGCCGTAGAGATGGCCTTCTTCGTTGGCATTGGCTTCGATCGTGATGCTTTGCCGCGCGAGCTGATCGGCCAAGGTGCGCAGACCGACCAATCGCTGGTTCTGGATCTCTTGCAGCCGGGCCTTGTGCTTTTCGATCATCCGTTTGTGATGGTCGGTGGCGATCGCCGCCAGACCTTGCGGCAAAAGATAATTTCGGGCGTAGCCCGGTTTGACCGAGACCACGTCGCCCTGCTTGCCGAGGTGATCGACGGACTGAATCAGCAGCAGCTCGATGCCGCCGTGCGGGCCGCGGGCCAGACGCTTGTTGCGACGGGCGGGTTTGGTCGAAGATTTTGAGGGCATACCGAAGGGTTCAGGGTTCAGGGTTCAGGGTTCAGGAAATTGCAAATTGCAAATTGCAAATTGCAAATTGCAAATTTGCAATTGCCGCAAGGCACTGGCCACGGACAACGGACCACGGACTAGAATGGAATATCATCTGCGGGCGGCTGCGTCGGAGCGCCGCTGGGTTCGGCATAGCTTTCCGAGGGCGCTCCGTATTCGGCCTCGTCGAAACCGCCGCGCTGGGCTGGCTTGGCGCCTCCTGCGCCGCTTCCGCCCTTCGTCCCAAGCAGTTGCAATCGCTCCCCGACGACTTTGAGCTTGGAACGCTTGTCGCCCGTGTTCTTATCCTGCCATTGATCCATTTTGAGGTGCCCTTCGATGAGCACGGGCGACCCCTTGCGAAGGTATTCCGCCGCCACCTCCGCGTTTCGCTCCCATAAGGTGACATCCACAAAAACTGGCTCCTCAGCCCAGTCGCCGTTGGGAGTCTTGCGGCGATTGTTGACGGCCAGCCCGATCTCGGTGACCGCCGTTCCGCTGGGAATGTAGCGCAACTCGGGGTCGCGCGTCAAGTTGCCTACCAGGATGACTCGATTGAAGCTCGCCATGGCTGACCTCGCTGTGTTTGACTCGATGCTGGTTCTGGTGCGGTTACGCCCGTCCCGGCCCGCCGGGACACGAATTCTGCGCGGTCGCCAGAATTCTCACGAATTCTGCTACCCGGTAGGCCCCGCTAGCTTACGTCGCCGACCTCTTCCATCTCCGGCACTTCTTCCACGACCTCGCTCACGACATCCTTATCCTTCTCTTCCTTCTCCTCGGCTTTGCGGGCCTTCTCGCCGGACACGGCCGTGGCATGGCTGACCAGCGCGTCGACGATGCGCGGGTCGATGCGGATGACCAAGGAACGCATGATGCTCTCGCTCAATTGACAATCACGCTCGAGCGTCGTCAACTGTTTGCCGTCCATCCGGAAATACGTCAGCCAATACGTCCCCTTCCGCTGCCCGTTGACCGGATACGCCAGGCGGCGCTCTTCCCACAAGCGGCTGACGAGCATCTCGCCCCCCAGTTTCTGGACAAAATCGGCGACCTGCGCCGACACTCCGCCGGGATCGCGGCTATAGCGGTTCGAATCGAAAAGGAACAATCCTTCGTAAACGTTCAAGGCCAAGACTTCACTCCTGTCAGCTTCATACATTATATTGATTCATGCACGGCCCGATACCCTCACGGGCCCAGACCACCACGGCGTCGGCCGCCCGGACCACCGCCAGTTCCACCTCTTCCCGTTCGTCTTTGCCGAAGTTCCCCAGCACGTAGTTGACCGGATCCCATCCTTCGGGCGGCGAACCGATGCCCACCCTCAAGCGAGCCAACTCATCGGTGCCCAAGGCACGAATGATGTCTTCCAGCCCCTTTTGTCCGCCCGACGACCCCTTGCTTCTTGCCCGCAGCCGGGCCAAAGGCAAGTTGAAGTCGTCGCACACGACGAGCAACTCGCTGTTTTCCAGCTTATAAAAGTCGCGGGCCAGCACCACGCTGGCGCCGCTGCGGTTCATAAACGTGTGCGGCCACAACAGCAAAGCCCGCTGGCCGCCCAACTCGGCGTCGGCCACTTCGCCCTGAAAGGCCGATTTGGCCGGTCCGTTGGCAAACCGGCGCGCCAGGTTCCCCAACACTTCGTAGCCAATATTGTGCCGGGTGGCCTGGTACTTTCGGCCGGGATTGCCCAGCCCCACCACCAATTTCATGGGCCGTCAGCTTTCTTCCCCCTCCTCTTCGCCCGCCTTGCGTCCGATCAATTCCGGTTCGGCGCCCTCGCTCGGCAGCGCGGCGGCTTCTTCCTCGGCCTTCGGCAGCACGCACTGCGCGATCACCGTTTCGCCCGGCGTCACCAGCGTCGTGCCGGGCGGCAGCTCGATGTCGGCCGCGGTGAGCGAGTGGTCAAGGCCCAAGCCATTGATGCGCAGGCTGAGTTTTTCAGGGATCGCCGTCACGAGGCACTCGACGTCCACTTGGTGAACGAACTGGCTGACAATGCCGCCCTCTTTCACGCCCGGTGCTTCGCCGCGCAGCTCGACCACGACTTCGACCTCGACCTTCTCGTCGGCCGAGACGCGGGTCAGGTCCATGTGCAGCACTTCCAGACCGAACGTGTCCCATTGCAGGTCGCGGATGAACGCCTTTTCTTTGACGGCGCCGTCCAGGTCGACCACGCGGGCGCCGTGCCGCACGGCCGATCTCACCTGGTCCACGGGCACCGAGAGGCTGAGGCTCGCTTCGCCGTGCCCGTACAAAATGGCCGGCACCGCCCCCAACTGACGCAAGCGGCGCGTGTGCCGCTTGCCTTTGCCACTGCGTACTTCGACTTTCAAAACTTCCGACATTTTAACTTCCTAGTAGTCCGAACGGCCGGCCGGTGTTCCCTGCCCGACGACCATCGCCCAGATCGATGGGTGGGTCCGCCGGCAAACGAGCGTCTGCGCGAAGCGCGCAACGACTCCCTGCGCCGACCGCCACGACGAAGCGACGGCGCGAATTTCGCTATTTTGCCCGAAGCAGGGCAAATTGCAACCCCATTTGCCAAGAATCCGGAGGATCGCCTCAGCCGCCGTCCCAGTAGGGCGTTTTTCGACGGTAAAGATCAAGCCGCCGCTCGATCTGGCGGGCAAGAGATAAGCGTCGAGCGCCTGGGCCTGCGTGTCCTGCTGGCCCGCGTAAAGGGCCGATTCCTCGTCTTGGTAGCCGTCCACCGAATGGTTGTTGTCTTGGATGTCGGTCAGACCTTCGCCGTCGGTGGTCTGCGTGTCGAGCAACTCGGCACCCGCGTCGTCGGTGCCTTGCTGCGTGATGGCCGGCATCACCAGGCCGGCGAAATTGGCATAAGGCGTGTCGTAGTCGCCTTGTCGCGTCGTCTGGGCATCGGCCACCGCCGTGGCATAATCGGCCGCCGTGCCGCCGATGGCCAGGTTGTAGTCGGCCAGCGCCATGGCCTGCCGATAATCGTGCTGCGCTTGCCCCACGCCGTCCTCAAAGCCCCTGCTGGCCGGGTCGAGCGACTGCTCGAATGCCGCCTCATCGTCGGTGAGCGTGGTCGAGAGTTGTTCGCTCGCATTGGCCGCGCCGTCGGCCGCCGTCTTGTCGGCCAGGTCGATCGTGTCGATCTCGGTGACAAAGTCGCTGGCGTTGGTGTCGGCATAGCTCATCTCGGCCGTGCCAAGCTGGCTGACGTAGAGCTGATAGTTGGCGGCTGCCTCACGGCCCAGGCGGCTTGCGCCCCGGTCAGCCCGGCCTGCGAATTCGCCCGTAACAGTTTAGCCTCCTGACCGTGACCGGGCCGCGATGCGCGGTCGGGCCGCGCATCGGCACCGGGGGAGGCGGTGTAAAGAGATTGCGACACGGCGCCAGGGAATCGAACGCCTCGCTGCCACGGTCAACCGCCGCGCTCGCGACAACACACCAGAGAAACTCGACGCAAACGCGCAGCAGACAACGCCTCGGCAATCGCTTCGCGATGCGAGGTGTCCCGACAGAATCGGCGCGGCGCCGTTACTCATGCACCACCGGCGGCTGCAAGGGAACAGCACGCCAACGCGGCGACTTCTTTTCAATCGCCACGCCCAATGCCACACTCAGCCCTCAAGGGCCGCTGTAAAGTCGCCGTAAAGACTGCTCCGCGGAATGCGTCTTCGGGGCCGCGGCGGCTTCGCCTTCATCCAACGCCCGCTGAAGCTTGTCGACCGTGGCCGCGTGGGCCGCATGCCTGCCGTCCAAGGTCCTTCCGCACTGCGGCGGGCATCAGCCCCACACGGCAGTTGGCAACGGCCAGTTGTGAGCCGGCTATCTGTCGCTGAATGCCGTTGGCTTACGGCTCCGCTTGCGGACATAAATGCCTTCGATCAATTCCTCGTATCCCGACACCATCCGCTCCAACGACCAGCGATCGACGACCGTCCGCCGGCCGGCCTGGCCAAGGCGAGAGGCAAGTCCCGAATGGTTGAGTAACTCCGTCACGCGGGCGGCCAATGCGGACTCGTCGCCCGGCGCAACCAGGTAGCCGTTTTCGCCGTCGTGGACGGATTCGGGAACGGAGCCGACCCGCGTGGCGACCACCGGCTTGCCGCACGAAAGCGCTTCGAGAATCGATACCGGGTTGGCCTCCATGTGCGACGTCAGCAGCACCACGTCGACCAGCGACAATAGTTGCGGTATGTCGCTGCGCGTGCCCAAGAAATGGACGTGGCCGTTCAACCCCAACTCGTCGCGCAAGACTTGCAGCGCGGCCCGACGGGCACCGTCGCCGATGACCAGGAACTGCGCATCGGGGCGGGACCGACAAACGCGCGCCGCCGAGCGCAGGAACAGCTCGTGGTTCTTTTCAGGACGCAACGCCGCCACGATCGCCGCGACGGGCGCCGAGGGCGGCAGACCAAGCTCGCTGCGCAACGCCGCATCCGGCGAAAGCGGACGGAAACGTTCGACGTCGACGCCGTTGGGAATGACGCGGACTTTGCTTTCCGGGCAACCTTCGTGTTCGGCCAGATAGCGCGCGTGCGGCTGCGCCACCGCGATGAAGGCGTCGGTAATCGGGGCCAGACGTCGATTGAGCCATTCCACGTGGTCGGGCAGCCCCGTCGAGTGCAACGCCGACGCGATCACCCCCACGCCTGCTCGCCAGGCCGCCAGACGTCCCCAAAACATTTTGTCTCCGCCCGTGCCCACCGTGACCACCGCATCGACCTGCCGCCGGCGCAGCAACCGCGTCAGGCGGCCTAGAACCGCCAGATCGTATTTGTGCCTCAGCAGGCCGGTGAACGTGGGGATTTCCTCAGCCAACACTTCGCCGAGCGGCCCCAGATACTTCAGGCAGCAAAGTTCCGGCGAGAACCGGTCGCGATCGAGCCTGCGCGCCAGGTTGACCAAGAGCGTCTCGGCACCGCCCACCGGCATACAGGTGATGACGAACATGACCCGCAACGGCCGGCCGGCGGGGCGAACGCCGTCATCCGGTCGCTGCGTCGCAGCGGGCGCGGGCCAGGTCAGCAAGGAAGAATCCGAATCGCTCATGGAAGACACCTTTCTAAATCGTAGGCTGGGAGTCACCCACCGCGGTCTCGGCAAGATCCGGGGGTGCCCACCCCGCACCCACACATCGTCGCCAGGCTGCTTTGGCCGCTGCCGCCAAGGTCTGCTGTTCGTCGAGAGTCAAAAGCCAGTTGCCACGACAGGCGGCCACGACCAAGCCGGCGAGCACGGCGACGGCCGGATATGGCCCGCCCGCGATCGCCACGGGGGCCGCGGCGACGATCAGCGTGCCGCAGTGGAACCGCATGCCGCACGACCAGGCCGAGAGATACATCAAGGCCAGCATCACGAAGTTCGCGGCGGTGGTGGCCCAGGCGGTGCCGAAGACCCCGTAAGTCGGCAGCAGCCAGGCATTGAGCGCCACGGTCACCATCAGCCCCGACAACAACGAGAGACTGGCAAGCCGCGCCCGCTCGGCGCACCAAAGATAGTTCGTGGCGACGACCGCCAGCGAGCCCCAGGCGCAATAGATCAGCGTCCAGGGGAGCAGGGCGATTCCGGTTGCATATTTGCCGGCCCAGGCCAGGCCGAACAAGAGCGGCGAAGCGACCAGCAGGCCGACGCTCGCCGCGTACAAGCTCATCGCCAGCAGCTTCAGAATCAGGTTCATTTTTTGCGACACTTCTTCGCGGCGGCCGGCTTCCCAATCGTGGGCCAGGTGCGGCGTGGCCAGCCCGGCGATCATTTCGGCCACTCCCAGAAACAGCAGCGACACCACGCGGGCGCTGTGGTATTGGCCGACCTGCTCCATCGCCGCCGGCTCGCTCAATCCGCTGAAATGGATCAGCATCCAACGGTCCGCCAGTCCGAAGGTGTTGGCCAGCGCGTTGGTGATCCAGACCCATGCGGCGAAGGGAAGCACCTGCCGCCAGATCGAGCTGCCCGGTCCGCCGCGCCACGCAAGGTGCTGTTCACCGCGGGCGTCGACGAGCGGGGCCGCTTCCTCCTGAATCCTGCGCCAAGTCGTGAACAGCCAGGCGAGGCCGACGCAACTCGAGACGGTGGCTGCCGCCGCGAACGACCAGACGACGCACCGAGCGCTGGCCTCGAAACCGACCAGCAAAGCGACGCCGATGGCCGCGAACGCCAGGCTATTGCAGAACTGCAATAGCGACACGGCGCGCGTCATCCGCAACGAGTTGAACACGGCGACCAGCAGCGTATGAACAATCCAAGTCATCAGCACGACCGCCAGCAAGGCGACGAACGCTCCTTGCCGTCGGTCGTTGAAAAAGACCTCCGCCAGCCAGTCGCGCCGCCAGGCAACCGCCGCCGCCGCGACGAGCGCGAACAAGCCGGTACCGCCGCCGGTCCGCCGCAAAAACGGCTTGAGCCGTCCTCGCTGCCGGTAATACTCGGCATACCTGCCGAGCGAGCCTGGCAACCCCAACACGACCAGCGGCGCAGCCAACATCAAAAAGCCGTAGGCCAAATCCCATTGGCCGAGCTGGTCGACATCGAGCCAGCGGCAAAACAGGATGCCACGGGCAAAGCCGACCAAGCGTTGCGCCACCGTCAGCGCCAGCAGCATGGCAACGCCGCTGGCCAACGTGTCAGTTTTGAGTTGCGGCCGAGGAGACATGGGGTGGTGGTCAGTGGTCAGTGGTCAGTGGTTAGTGGTTAGTGCTTAGTGGTTAGTGATTAGTGGTTAGTGGTTAGTGGTCAGTGGTTAGTGGTTAGTGGTTAGTGATGAGCGGGTGCTGGCTGGTGGTTAAAGGCCAATTGCTCTTACGCGAAGCGGCTCGTAGCGTATAGCGCCGCACGTTCAGCTTGCGCGGATCGATGGTCAGCCAGTTCTTGAAACGGAGCATGTCGTCGTCGGCGTGAATCCGCTGCAGGTGAAAGGCGTCGTCGCCCGGAAAGTTATAGCCGCCATAGGCCGAGCAGATGGCGTCGTAGCCGGCGTGGCGGGCCATTTGAAATGCCAGTTGATTCAGATTCGCATACTGTCCGTAAGGGAAGGCGAAATAGCGTACGGGCCGGCCGATGGCCTCAGCGAGCTCCCGCCCGGCGACGGCGACCTCGTTGTGCAAGATGTCGGCGTCGTTGATTCGACCCAAGTCGCAATGCGTGCGCGTATGGGCGCCAATTTCGATGCCGGCCGCGGCCATCTCGCGCAATTCGTCGATCGTATTCGGCGGCAAAGGCTGCCCGCGGGCGAGATCGTGCGGAAACGGCGCCGCTTCCAACACGTGCCGGGTAGACACGAAGTACGTGCAGGGCACGCCTTCGTCGAGCAACAGCGGAATGGCACGCTGGCAGTTCTCGGCGTAACCATCGTCGAACGTGATGCTGACGGCGGGCCGCGGGTTGTTTCCGTTGCGCAGCCGCTGCTGAGCCTCAGCCAGAGAGACCAGGTCGAAGTGCCGCTTGAGCCAGCGCACCTGCCGGGCAAACATATCGAACCGACAGGTCCAGTCGTTCGGGCGATCGTCGGCGACGCGATGATAGAAGAGCACCACGACCGGCGCGCGGCCGGTCGCCGCCCGGCGCCGGTTGAGTCGGGCGCGGACGGGCAGACTGCCGTAATAATAGAGGGTCAGCAGGCTTTTTTTCCACATGTCGCCACGGCCCAGTTCTTGGTGGATTGCCAATGGTTTTTTCCTTCCAGCGCGGCCCGCCAAAGCTTGTGCCGCAACCGGGCCAACGGCCGCCTGGCCGCAATGCGGAATTGCACCAGCGGCTCCGGTTGGGCGCCCCAGGTCGATTTATAAGCCTCGTCACCGCGCAGAAAATCGAAGTACCGGCAGCCCTCGGCGATGGCTCGTTTCAACGACGCCGCTTGCAGCAACCAGCCCGGACTGATCTCGGCCAGGCCCGGCTCGATTCCGGTCTGATAGTAAAACAGCGCGTCGCCGCCCAGCAGGTCGAACTCGACGGCCCCCGGCCGGCGGTCGACTTCCAACCACTGCAAGCGGAGCCGGCCGAGCCGCTGAAAGCGCAGCGCCGACTCGGCCAAGAAGCCCTCGAACTGCGGCAGCGCGAAACAGCCCGCTTCGCCCAGGCTGCTGCGTCGTGCCTGATGCAGGCGATGCAGCACGTCGAGTCCCTGCGAGATGCCTCGCGCATCGTCGGCGGTTTGCAGTTTCGCCCGCCCGCTCTCGAAGAACTCGCGTTCTTGCGCGCGAATCTTGGCCCGGCGCTTTTTGGATAACCGGCCCACCAACTCGTCCCAACTGGCGGGCAGCGTCAGCCGCCAGATTTGCTCGCGCTGGCGCCGAAAGGCCCGGCACCCCGTCGCCGACAGCTCGTCGGCAAGCCGGGCAAGCACGACGTCGCTGGAGGCAACGCCATCGAAGTCCAGTAAATCCCATTTTCCGGACGCTTCGTGCGTCAGCCATGACGCCAGCCGGCCGACGACCTGGTCCGCAACCGGGCAGTCGGCGAGCACGCTGAGGTACTCGGAGCAAACCTTGCCGGAGCCGAGAAACCGCAGCACGCGACCGTGCCAGCCGTCGCGCGACAGATACCAGGGCGCCAGTGCCACGAGCCTTCGCTCGCGATCGTAAACCGCCGGAACGAACAGTTCGTCGCCCGCACGCCGGAAGTGCCGCCACCAGGTGGCCAGCCACTCGCTGCGGCGAAAGGGAACCGTCCCTGCCAACGCGTTCCACTCGTCGGCGACGGCGGCCAATCGCCGTTCGTCTTGAATGAGTTCCACTTCGAGCTGCATGGGTGCCCTCTTAAACGACTTGGGCCAGCGCGGCGGCCCGCTTCCAACCGGCGCGGAGCCAGTGGCGCACCTGCAGGCCGGCGCGCCACGCGCCGCCGCGAAACCGGTCGGCCGCGCGGGTCGACCAGAGGCTCACCTGCAGGCTGGGCCGCGGATGTGCCCGCCAATGGGCCTTGTAAGGTTCGTCGCCGCGCAACAGATCGAAGGCCCGATAGCCTTGCTCGATCGCCATCCGCAACGTGGCGATCATCGCCAGGCGGCCCGGCTCGAAATCGAGCGCCGCGGGGTCGATGCCCGACTGGTAGGCGTAGACCACGTCTTGGCCGAGCACCTGGTATTCGGCGGCCACCGGCCGGCCGTCCAGGTCGACCTGTGCCAGGCGCAGCAGGCGATCGGCCAGAAGCTGCCGCGCCACCTGCTGGTGAAAGTCGGCGAAGCGGTCGTCGGCAAAGCGTCCTCTTTGACCCAGTCCTCCGCGACGGCGTTGGTGCAGTTCGCCGAGCGTCGCCAGGCCGCGATCGAGATCGGCCGGGTCGCTGCCGATCCGCACCACCGCGCGGCCGGTAGCGAACAGCCGCCGCTCGAGCCGCCGCACTTGTTTGCGGTGCGACTTCGAGAGCGAAGCCAGATAGTCGTCCCAACTCGGCGGCAAGTCGATCCGCCAGCAGTTCGGTCCTGGCTGCGACCAGGCCAGCGAGCCGCGGGCGATCATCTGCTCGATGAAGCGACAGGTGACGCGGTCGCCGGCATCGACGCCACTCAACATCAGCACGTTCCACGGCGGGTTCTCGGCACACGGCTCTTGGCACAGCCAATCGGCCAGGGCGTCGGCCACTTCCGCTTCATGATCGGGCAGGGAGAGAATCGAAAGATAGTCGCTGCACACGTTGCCCGAACCGAGGAAGCGGACGACGTTGCCCTGCCTGGCCGACGAATCAAGACACCACGGGGCCAAACCGACGAGCGTCTGGTCGCGATCGTAGACCGCCAGCGCGAAGAGCCGCCGGGGGCCGCCGTGGTCGTCGGCATGACCGTAGAGCCGCCACCAGGCGCCCAGCCAGCTCCACGACCGAAACGGCACGCCGCGGGCCAGCGCAGTCCAATAGGGCGCCAGCCCGGCTAGCTCGTCCCAGCCGGTGATGCACTCGACCTCCATTCTCAAATGTAGGTCACGATGCCCAACCTACGTCGATAACCAGCGTCCCTTGTCAAATCCATTACAATCATAGGTTTTGCCCTTGCTCGCGGGGGCAATCTGCCAAGAATTGAGTTTCAGGTCTTCCGCCATGCTGCCGCTTGTTTCCAATTCTTCGACGCCTCTGTTCCGCGATCACTCGCGGCACTTCGCGAACAACCGTTTCGCCTACCCCGTCGTCAGCCGGCGGTCGGGCGGAATCTCCGTGGGCGTCAATCTGAACCCCGACAAAGTCTGCAACTTCGACTGCATCTATTGCCAGGTGAACCGGGTCGATCAAAGCGAGACGCGGTTCGTGGAGCAGGCGGAAATGCTGGCCGAGCTTGATGCGATGCTGAGGCTCGTCACGTCGGGCGAGTTATTCACCGACGACAAATTCGCGGGCACGCCCCCGCGACTGCGGCGTTTGAACGACATCGCCTTCAGCGGCGACGGCGAGCCGACGACCTATCGCAACTTCGACGAAATCATCGAGGCCTGCGCCGAGGTGAAGCGGCGGCACGGACTGGGCGACGTCAAAATGGTGCTGATCACCAACGCCAGCATGTTCCATCGGCCGGCGGTCGAGCGGGGGCTGGCCATTCTCGACGCCAATCAAGGCGAGATTTGGGCAAAGCTCGAAGCCGGCAGCGAGGCCTATTATCGACTCGTCGAGCGGACCACGATTCCCTTCGAGCGTATTTTGGCGAACATCACAGCCGCCGCGCGCCTGCGGCCGCTGGTGATTCAGGCGCTCTTCATGCGGATTCGGGGCGACGCGCCGTCGGGCCAGGAGCAATCGGCCTTCTGCGACCGATTGAACGAAATCGTGGCGGCCGGCGGCAAGCTGAAGCTGGTGCAGATCTACACGGTGGCCCGTCCGCCCGCCGAAAGCTTTGTGACCCCGCTCTCGGCCTCGGAGTTGGACGCGCTGGCCGCCCTGGTCCACACTCGCACCGGGCTGCCAACCGCGGTTTTTTAAGCATTCATGCAACGGTCCCTTCCGGAAAGCCCTTCCGTCCCGGCCCCACGCTGCTCGGTGCTGATGCCGGTTTACAATGCCGAACGGTACGTTGCGCAGGCGGTCGAGAGCATCCTGGGCCAAACGTTCCGTGACTTCGAGTTGGTGATCGTCGACGACGGCTCGACGGACCGCTCGCGAGAGATGCTGCACTACTTTGCGGCGGGCGATCCTCGCATTCGGCTCGTCAGCCGCGCGAACACCGGCTATTTGCGGGCCCTCAATGAAGGTCTGGCCCTGTGCCAGGGCGAATACGTGGCCCGCATGGACGCCGACGACATCGCCTTGCCCGAACGACTTCAGCGGCAGATCGCGTTTCTCGATAGGCATCCGGAGTGCCTGATGGTCGGTTCGGCCCTGTTGCGGATCGACGCCGACGGCGACGTGCTCTGCGAGGAGCCTTTGCCTGTGGTCCACGACGAAATCGAATCGCGATTGTGGAGCGGGCAAGGGGCGATCGGCCATCCGGCCGCCCTGGTGCGGCGGCAATCGCTGGTCGACGTCGGCGGCTACCGTGAGGAATACTATGGGGCCGAAGACCACGACCTGTGGCTGCGATTGGCCGAGCGCGGAAGGCTGGCAAACCTGGCCGAACCGCTGTTGATGTGCCGCATTCACACGGGCAACTTCACCTTTGTGAACGCCGAGCGTGGCCAGGCCGCGGCGCGTGCGGCGGTGGTCGATGCCAGCCGTCGGCGCGGCTGGCCCCAGCCCAGCTTTGGCGCGCTAGCCGCGCCGCAGTCGGCGGCCGAGCGTCAACGGGCATGGGCCCGCAGCGCGCTTTACGCCGGCCATTATCGCACCGCCCGCAAGCACGCTCTTGCCGCCTGGCGGCAGCGCCCTGGGCAAATCGACTCCTGGGTTCTGCTCGCCCACGCGGTTCTCGGCCGCTGGGCCAGGCCGCTCCGTTCGATGTACCGCCGCTTGCGGTGAGGCGTTACGTGCGCAATCAGAGCTTCAGCAGATCGGCCGCCCTGGCTCGATCGCCCGCCGTCAAGGCCTCGAACGCGGCCTCGATCCGGCGCTCTTGGGCCGGCGTAAAAGGAACGCCCGCGCCCGCCGGCGGCGGTTCGGGCACCAGCGCGTCGCCCAACGCTTGCACCAATTTCGCGATGCCGATGCCCGTGACCGCGCTCGTCTTGATGCCGCCAGGCCGATCTGCCGACGGCGACGCGACGTCGCACTTGCTGTGGACCAGCAATCCGTCGGGCCAACGCTCGACCAATGCCGCGTCGTCGTCGGTCCAGGGCTGGCCGGCGTCGAACACCAGCACGCGCAGATCGGCCGCCGACAGGCCGGCCAGAGCCAACTCGACGCCCGCGGCCTCCAGCGCGTCGCCGGCATGGCGCAGGCCGGCCGTGTCGGAAAGTTCCACCGGCCAACCGGCGATGGCCGTGCGCACGGTCACCACGTCGCGCGTCGTGCCCGGCTGGTCGTAGACGATCGAGCGCCGATAACCGACCAGCGCGTTCACCAGGCTGCTTTTGCCCACGTTGGGTCTGCCCGCGATCACCACGCGAAAAGGTTCATTCAGGTGCCGTCCGGTCTGACAGCGCCGCGAAAGGGCTTTCAAGCGTTCTTCGGCGAGGCCCGCTGCCACGTCCGATGCCGCTTGAAGCAGCTCGACGCACTCGTCCAATTCGCGTTGGAGCGCTCCGTGATATTGGTCGAGCAAAATACTCGCGGTGCGAAGCGTGGGTGCGGAGGCGAGCGCCTCGGCGGCGGCGACAGCAATGTCATCGGGGGTGCGATCGCGAATCCAATCTCGCCACGAAATCAACTGGCAACCAAGTTGGGCCAGCGACTCAAGCAGGGCCGATGCGGCCGCCTGCCCGCCATGGCAATGGATTTCGATCGCGTCGGCACGGCGGCAGACGACCACTTCTTCACCGCATGGCTCAAAGCGGCCATAGACGACCTCACCGATGGCAACCGTTGTCAGTCGGCGGCCCGATGCGCTCGCGAACAGCCGTCCGACGGCCTCCGCGGCGCCGCTGCCGGAGACCGCCACAGTGGCCACCGCTCCGCGGCCGGGCGGCGTCAGCACGGCCGCCCTCAAGGGCCGTGATTCAGCCACCGCCGGAAAAAAGCTGATTGTACTGCGATTGGAGGGCATCGCGGGCCGCCTTGATCGACACAATGGCCTGAGCGAACCCTATGGCGGCGGCGCTGTTGTCGAGGTGGCCTCGGGACAACTCATCGACCTTCAAGGTCAGGTCGCCCAACGCGTTCATGGTCCGCACCAATTGCTTACGCCGTTCCGCACCGCTTGCTTGCTGCATGAGATCCCTTATTCTTTGCCTCGAACGTTCTACCTCTCAGTGTAACTGGGCAATCAAGCTGGGAGCAACCTCAGCACCCGCGGCTGCCGGCTGAGGGTGGACGCATCGAGTTGCAAGATGTCGCAGACCTGGGCGGGCCGTGCGAGGCGAAGCTTGGCCGTCGCGATCAAGATGTTCAACTGGCTGACCTTGAGGCCCCTTGAGCAAGAGCCCGACTACGGCTCGCGCCAAATGTGCTCCGGATAGGTTCGCTCGACGATCCGCCCAAACTCTTCCAGCGAGCGCCGCTGGCCTACGGAATGCCAGGGATTGATCCCTGCCAGCTCGGGCATGATTTCCAGCATCTGATCGACCAACGTCTCGGCCAAACGCTCGATCGACGCGTTCTGCGCCTTTTCGCGTATGGCCGCCACGGTCTTCATGATCCGCACGAGCCGGGCACGCTCCATGACGGGGGCCGACAGGGGCGCACCGCTATCGACGAGCAGATCGGCAACCGGCACCTCGAGCGCCTCTTGCCATTGGTAGAGCCGGCTGATCGTCAGGTCGGTGCCGGATTGTTCCTCGCGTCGCAACTCGCGCACGTCGGTGCGCAGCACTTGCCCCACTCGGCGCAGCGATACCCCTTGTTGTCGCCGCACTTCCTGAATGCGGTGCAGCGGCCGCGACGGTCCACTGACGCCGTTGACGGCCGCCGGGACCGTGCGAACTCCCTGCGCGTCAAGCTCGGATAGACTCATGCAACTCTCCTCGTTCGCGCCCCGTCCAGATGAATTGATTCACTCCGCTCGTTCGACAACCGCGCAGCACAACGGCCGCGGAAGAACAATGCCTCAAAGAACATCGCTGAGCGCCGCGCGCACCGCGCCCTCGAAGCGCGACGCCGCCGCTCACTCGGCAATTGAGTAGATGGTCAGAAAACTCCTAGCTGGGCCGACGTCGTTCGCCCGGCAGGTACGCGCTTCATGCCTTGAAGCGCACCCGCCGAAACGTTGCTTGCCCTATGACGCCGGCGACTCACTGGCTGACCCGTGTGCTGCGGAATGGGCCAAGATTTGGTGCCCGCCATCCCGCATTAGCTCAATAATAAGTCAGCCCGAAGGGTTGGACAAGTGGCGGAAGCGGAAAATTTAAGATAATCGGTGCGACCAACAAAAAAGGTCATGGCAATTCGGTCCATCGACTTGCCATGACCTCTATCCTGAAACGGGACCGCTTGTGTCCCGCCCTCCCAGCGTGCTGGTTATCCGCTTTATCGGCCGGGAGGGTCCGCCTTCTGTAACCGTTATGTCGATGAATTGTCGGACGGCGCCGGTGCGGGCGGCTCGTCGGTCTCGAACGTCGGCATGGGAGCCTCGAGTTGCTCGGTTCCAGTCGCAGCGGGCTGCTGGGTTGGCGTTTGGGCTGGATCGACCGTCGTGCCGCCGCCGTCGGCGCAGCCGTCGCAGCCGGCCGGAGCGTATCCCCAATTCTGATACCGGCGCAGATGGCAACGATGGACCCGCCCGTGGCAAGCCGGGCCGCAGCCCGCGGCAGCTCCGCAGGCGGCGTCCACGCAGGGGCCGGCGCCCCAGCCGAGCGGCCGATGGCGACGGTGGACCTTGATCGGGGGAGCACAGCAACCGCCGCCGTAGCCGCCGCCGCAGTAACCGTCCCAGACCCCATTGCAGCAACCGCTGTTGCCGCCGAAGCTGCAATGATGTCCGTGTCGGCCGCACCCGGCGCCGCCGCACGCGCCGTAGCCGCCGTAACCGTAGCCGCCGTTGCCATAACCGCCATAGCCGCCATAACCATAACCGGCGTTCGGGTATCCGGCGTAGCCAGGGTAGGAAGCGAACGAGGGTAGGGCGGGACCGGTCATGCCCGGCGCGGCGTTGACGCCGCCATAACCGAAGCTGCCGTTGCCATAACCGTAGTATGAAAAGCCGGTTGGGTTGGCCATCTCGGCCGCCTGGCCCGGCGACGAAGCACAGACCAAGGCGGCCACCAGGGCCGCCGCGAACCGCGTGATATTCAAGCACTTCATGTTTGGACTCCTTGTCACGATGAGGGTGAACTTTGGAAACATGGCTCACACTCAACGGTAAAGCAAACGCCACCGTTGCATTTTCTCAACCTCGCCCAGGCGCGATAAACTTGAGGGTTGGATCTGTGCCGTTCTTTCCGTGCCAAGGGACCCGTCAGTTGCTCGCCCTCTCCTGCCTACTCGGTATGATCGCTACGATCGTCTGTCTGCTCGCTTGGCGAGGCCTGCGCGGCACGACCTTCGCCGCCCCCGCGGCCTGGGCCGTCTTTTCGTTCGCAGCGTTGACCATCGACGCCGGCTACTCATGGATCCGGTTTCGCGGCAGCCTGCCGGCGGCCGCCCACGCCGACTACCTTGCGGGCATGACCACGTTGGCCCCGTTCGTCGCCTTGCTCGGAGCGAAGCGCCCGCAAGACCGGCCCTGGCAACTCATCGTCGCGTCGCTGCTGGGGCTGCTCGCCTTCCAAGACCTGCGGAGCTGGTCGATCGACCCGTCGGTCCCACCGGCGCCGCACGCGACGTGGTGCTGGCTGATAGCGGGACTGGTTTTCATGCAACTGCTGAACTATTTGCCCACGCGCTACGCGCCGGCGGCATGCATCGCCTTTGCCGGGCAAGTCTGTTTGCTCAGCGTCTGCTTTCCATTCTTGCCCGATGACACCCACCCTGCTTCGTTCGGTTTGCTGCTGCTGGCGGTCTCGACGTTCCTGGCCACCGCTCTTACACGACGGCGCACTTTCGGTCGGCGAGAACCGGAGGATGGCCTTCCTGGGCCGTCCGGTGAGAGAACGGACGGCCCAGGAAGGCCATCCTCCGAAAATGGAACCCGACGCCGGCCGGTCGGCGAGGGCTGGCAGCAGAGCTGGCTCGACTTCCGGAATACTTATGGCGTTCTCTGGTCGCTGCGCGTGGCGGAGCGGGTCAACGCGATGTCGGCGCAAAAGTGCCGCGCCAAGCTCACCTGGCAAGGAGTGCAGGCGGCGGACGAACCGGAAGTCGGCACTCTCGCCGCCGGCGAGGCAGAACCGGTTCATCAGGCATTGAAGGCCATCCTGCTTCGTTTTGTCAGCCACGAGTGGCTGCGAGCCCGGCACACCCTACGCGTTGCTGGGCAAGTTGGAACACGTCCGTAACGTCGGATTCTGCGGCCGCGCCCGCCGGGCCGACATCGACCAGCCGAGAACCGCCGCGGCGTCGAGCGGCCACAGCACCAGCGGCACGCGGCCGTCCCAGGGTCCGCGCCACCACAACCAAGCGCACAAAACCGCACCGAACAGACTCAACCATGCCAAGTCGCGAGCCAGAGCCGGACGTTGGCGCAAGAGCAGAACCAGCACGTAATAGCCTGGCGCCAGGAGCGGCACGAACCAGCGCACCGAGCAGCAGGGGCCGGCATAGTTGTTCGAGAGGGCCGCGTAAAGCAGCCAGGCGCCGCCGGCCAGCGCGGCGGCGAAAACCACTTCGGGCCTTTCCGGCATCCGGCGACGCAGGAGCACAACCAGCCCGACAGCCGCCAGCAACAGCGGCAAGTTGTAATTCAGGAAGCCGTGCTTGCCCAGCAAGAGCGCGGCGGAGTAAAGAACGAAATGGCCGGCCGTGCCGTGCGCCCAGCCGCCTGTCATGTTGGCGGTGCTGAAAGGCGAGCCCGGCCAGGCCAGATACTCGGCCACCGAGTTGGCCGGCCCGACGGTGCCGCCGGTCGCGTAGTTCACGGCGTGATGGGCAGCCAAGCAAGGCAGCGCCGCCAGGCCGAAGCAGCCCACGGCCACGATGCTCCGCGTTCGATAGGCGATGAGCGCCGCCGTGCATAGCAACAAAACGGGGCCCACGCCAAGATCGAGCGTGTAGCCGAGCCCGGACAGAAGCCCCGCGGTCGCACTCACGAATTTGGATGCACAACGTGCGTCGCTCGCCAAACGATCGAGCACCAGAATTAATAGCGCGAGCGTGGCCAGGAGCAGGATGTGATTGTTCACGTGCCGGACGTAAGGCAAGGCCAAAGTGGCCAGCGCCAGACTCGCCGCCAACAGCAAACCGTGGAGCCAGGGCAAGCCCTTCCGCCACGCCAGCCGCCAGATCGCCCAGATCGACACGACATAGGCCACGCCCGACGACAGAAGCGTCATCAGGTAGCAAAACAGCCGCGGATGCTCCCGGACCGTCAGCCCGGTAGACCACTTCAGAAGCTGATAACAGCCCGCCAGCCCAAACGCCGGCAAGGGAGACTTGTCGGAGTAGTAATGCCCGGCGATGAAGAGTTTGTCTTTCGTCCCCCGCGTGCGGAGCAACTCGTCGCCCGGTGCGTAGGGATTGGGGGCCGCGGCGGTCGCGGGCGAGCGGACGAAGAGCGATTCGTCGATCGAAAGAGCATGGCGGTCGACGAGCGATTCGACGGTGGCCAGCCGGCTGCCGTCGTTCCAGCCGCCCGCATAATCACGCGCGCTGACGGCCGCGATCAGTGCGGCCACGGCCACAACGGCAAGTTCCAGCCGGCCTCGCAGCGGGCGGCGGGGGGCGTCGATGCTGTCCGAGATCTCGTCCATGAGACCTGCACAATTTTGGATTTTGGATTTTGGATTTTTGATTTTGGATTTATGGAATCGAAAATCCAAAATCCAAAATCCGAAATTGCGCAAGGGCCGCTAACGCGGCTTGCGCTTGGCGAGCCCCGCGGTTGCCGATTTCTTCTTTTCGCCGGTCGCTTTGTGGGCCGCCGGTTTGTGCGCCGCCGGCTTCTCCGCGGCCGGCTTCTCCGCGGCCGCATGTTTGGCGGTCGGCTCCTCTTTCTTCATGGGCTGCTTCTTGCCGGCCATCGGCACTTTGGCTTTGCTTGGCTTTGGCTCTTCAGTGGGCGGCGCGGCGGCCTTCAGCGGCTTTTGAAGCTCGACCGGCTTGGCGGCGATTGGTTTTTCGTGTCTTTCTTTAGCCGCGTGCTCCGGCCCGGCCTCGGCGGGCTTCGGTTTCGCGCCGCGCTTCGGCAACCGGTCTTTGCAGTCGGGCGCAATCTCCAGCAGGATTTTGTGTACGTTCGGTGAGTGAGGACTGTGGATCAAATCCGCCCCAAGTTGATGCGCCAGCGAACCAAATTCGATGCCTTTGTTCTTGGCAATGGCCCGCTCCAGGCCGGGCACGGTGTGCGCCGCCTTGTCCTGATCGGTGGCCAGCCCCAAAATGCCAAACACTTCCAGCAAGCCGCGATCGAGCGGGATGGCATGCCCGCCTAACGCCGCTTGCGTCACGTAAGCCACGCCGAAGGGCGTCACGCCTTCATACTTTTGCAGCTTTTGCTGGGCCTGGCCGAGGGGCAGCTTCTTGAGCGCCTCGATCTCGAACGAGTAGCTGGCTTCGAACACGCTTTGCAGGACGCGCTTCAGGTTCGCGGCCGACGACGCCGGTTCGGGCAACAGTTGCATGACTTCGGCCAGTTCTTTGACCGTGCTGACCCGCACCTCGTTGAAGTCGAAAAACGTCGTCGAGACCGCCGTGTAGGCTTTGTCGGCCGCCTCGTACTGGGCGTTCTCCAGACAACAGGCGTAGAGCAAATGCTCCAACGCCGGCCGCTCCGGAATGGGCGCCGGTTTATAGTGCTTCTTCAGCACCTTGTGCATTCGGCCAATCAAAGTGGACCGGTTGGGTGTGGGCATGCCTGGTTATTCCTGTTTGCCAAGGACATCGTCATCGACCGCATCGCCGCCGTCCGCCTGCGCCTCGGGCGACAGCCCGGCCTCGTCGGCCGGCGCCGGCGGCAACACGCGATGCAGAATCTCCGCGATCTGGATCGACTTCTTGACGCCCATATCGAGCACGAATTCAAGTCTGGGAGTGTAACGAGTATCAATTCTTTTCGCTACCTTCGATTGCAGAAATCCGGCCGCGCTTTTCAGCCCGGCCAGGCTCAGCTTCTGCTTCGTCTCGTTGCCCATCACCGACACATGCACCTTGGCATGGCGCATGTCGGGGCTCATCTCGACGCGGGTGACGGTCACGTCTTGGATGCGCGGATCTTTCAGGTCGGCGAGAATCGCCATGCTGACGACCTCCCGTACGGCTTCCGCAGCTTTCGCAAGTCGATGTGACGCCATGTTGCAACTGTTTGTGAGGGCGTAACGAAGAAAGCTGTCGAAAACGGGGCCCATTTTGGATTTTGGATTTTCGATTTTGGATTTTAGATTGTAATCCAAAATCCAAAATCGAAAATCACGCAGCCTCCTACAACGTGCGCGCAAATTCCTCGACCCGGTAACACTCCAAAATGTCGCCTTCCTTCAGGTCGTTGTAACCCCGCACCTTCATGCCGCACTCCATGCCTTCGCGCACCTCGCGGGCGTCGTCTTTCTCGCGCTTCAGCGATTCCAGCGGATAATCGCCCAGCACGCGGCTGTCGCGAATCACGCGGACCCGCGAGTTGCGTTCGATCGTGCCCGAAAGCACGCGGCAGCCGGCAATCGTTCCCAGGCGGCTGATGAGGAACGTGCGTTGCACCAATGCGCGGCCCAGGTCGACGTCGCGCTTTTCGGGCTTGAGCATCCCTTCGAGCGCCTTTTTGATGTCGTCGGTGACCTGGTAAATGATGTCGTAACGACGGATTTGCACGCCGCACTCGTCGGCCAGCGATCGTGCGCCTTCATCGGGCACGACGTTGAATCCGATGATCACGGCATCCGAGGCGTCGGCCAAGTGTACGTCGGCCTCGCTGATGCCGCCCACCATCTTCTGCAGGATCTTGAGCTGCACCTCCGGATGCTGCAGCTTGCCGAATTCCTTCATGATGGCTTCGATCGATCCTTGCGTGTCGGCCCGCAGGATGATGTTCAGCATCTGCACCTCTTCGCCGCCCAGCCGCTCGTGCAGGGTCTCCAGGGTGACGTGCGCCGTCTGCTTCGACAGCGCCAGGCGGCGCGACTGCGTCAGGCGTTGCTCGGCGATGTGTCGGGCGTCGCTGATCTCGTGGATGACGTAAAAGTGCTCGCCGGCGCCGGGCGCCTGGTCGAGGCCGGTTATGTTGACCGGCGTGGAGGGCGGCGCCGTCTCATGCGTCCGGCGCGGGTCGAGGGTGTCGTACATGGCCTTGACGCGGCCGTAGGCCGAGCCGCAAACCAGCACGTCGCCGGTCCGCAGCGTGCCGTTTTGCACCAACATTTTGGCCATCACGCCGCGTTCTTCGCTGACTTCCGACTCCAAGCAGGTGCCGTAGGCATGGCGGTGCGGATTCGCCTTGTATTCGTGCAACTCGGCAATCGTCAGCAGCGTTTCCAGCAGGTCATCGACCCCTTGGCCGGTCAGCGCGCTGCACTTGACCACTTCGGTCGTGCCGCCCCAATCGGCCGGCAACAACTCGTTGACCGCCAACTGCTGCATGATGCGGTCGATATTGATGCCGGGCAGGTCCATTTTGTTCAAGGCGACCACGATGGGAACATTGGCCGCGCGTGCGTGGCTGATGGCCTCTTCGGTCTGCGGCATGACGCCGTCGTCGGCGGCCACCACCAACACCGCGATGTCGGTGACGTTCGCTCCGCGGGCACGCATCTGCGTAAACGCTTCGTGGCCCGGCGTATCGACGAAGGCGATGGGCCGACCCTCGCGCTCGATACGATAAGCCCGAATGTGCTGGGTGATGCCGCCGCTTTCTCCCGCCGCCACGTTGGTGCCGATGATGCGGTCCAACAACGACGTCTTGCCGTGGTCGACGTGTCCCAAAAAGGTGACGACCGGCGCTCGCGGCTCGAGCTGCTCGGCCGAGTCTTGCTCCGCCTGGATGGCGCTGATCAACTGGCTCTCGATGTCGTAAGCCTTGCGGACCTCGACTTCGGCGCCGAATTCGCCGGCCAACAGCTCGACCGTCTCGGCTTCGAGTTCTGAGGTGATCTTGGACATGATGCCCAACTGCAGCAGCTTTCCGAGGACCATGTTGACCCCGACGCCGATGGCGGCCGAGAAGGCCCGCACGGTGCAGGGCAACTGAATGACGACGTGTCCCTTGCGCGGCGCGGCGGTGCTGATGCCCGGACGTTTATGGCGGGGCCGGGGACGCCGGAAGGCCCGTTCTTCCTCGACCACTCCGCCGGCTCCCACGCGTAGCGGCCGATCGCCGGCGGTCCGTTTACGGATGCGTTGCCGCTCTTCGCGGGTGCCCATTTGGGCCAGGCCACCTTCGGCGGCGGCCGGCTTGGCGCCGCGTCGCGGGCGAAGCGAGCCGGGAGCGCTGGGCGGAGCCGCGGGACCGGCCGGTCGAGCACCGCCCGGCTTCTTGGCGGGTCCGGCGGGCGCCGTGTCGAGCTTCTGCTCGGCCACAACCTTGACCTGCTGGGCCAAAGGAGCGCGGCCACTGCGTACGTCGGCGGGTAGCTTGATGACCGGCTTCTGAGGGGCCGGCTCGGCGGGTTTGACGGGCGGCGGCGGTTGCTGCGCGGTGGGCAAGGGGGCCACGCGAATCACGGGCGCCTTGGGACCTTCGGGTGGCTTCTTGGACGCCTCGGCAGCCGCAGGCCGGTCGACGCGCTCGGTCTTGGCGGCCGGCGCCGGCTTGGACGGGAGCACCGGCGGCTTGCCCGAAGTGCCACCCGGCGGAATGTAGGCCTCGCGGCTGACCGGCGCGGTCGTCGCTGGCGGCGGCAAGGTCGCCGTCCCGCCCTTCGAACCGGCGGCCACCGGCTTGCGTCCGTTGCTCTTTCCCACGCCGCCCGCTAAATAAGCCCGGACCGTCGATTCTTCTTCGTCAGTCAGGCTCGCTAGCGCAGATCCTTTGCCCGTTACGCCTGCTTTGGCGCAAATCTCGACGCACTCTTTACTGTCAATTGCGAATTCTTTAGCTAGTTGATAGATCCGTACGGACAAGTCTGCGATCTCCGTCGTCATTGTGGCCGGCCTAGGATACGGCCGGCGTCTTTCAGTTAACTCATTGTGACCATCTCCTAAAACGGCCCACAAATCCGTAGGTCAGGCTATTCAGCCCGACCTTGCCAAGCAATCATAATAGGCTAAAAGCGGTCGGGCTGGAAAGCCTGACTGTTGCCTTTCAGCGAAAAAAAGGCGATTCGGCTGGTCCCACCCTACCAACCTACACCCTACTGCCCACCTTCTTCGGAATGCACTTCCTGGACCTCGGCCAGTGCCTCGGAGCCGTTTGGCATCGGTGGGGCGCCGGCTTGCAACTCGGCCTCCTCCCTCTCTTTCGCCTCAAGCTCCTTGGTGGCGGCGTCGATCCGTTCCTGCTCGCGCTGGCGGCGACGCTCTTCGCTGGCCGCGGCCTCGGCCTCAAGCGCTTTCGCTTCGGCCTGGGCCACAATCGTATCGACCTGCTCCAGCGACAGCCCGCCCATCTCCATCAGCGAGTCGGGCTCGATCACCGACAGATCATCGTAGGACAAAAAGCCTTCGCCGACCAGCTTTTCCGCCAGACCTTCGTCGACGCCTTCCAGGGCGCTGAACCCGCCGACCGCCCGTTCAATCTGCTCGTCGAGCTCTTCGCGGGTCATGATCTCGATATCCCAGCCGCAGAGCTTGCTGGCCAGCCGCACGTTTTGCCCGCGGCGGCCGATGGCCAGCGACAACTGGTCTTCGCGCACCAGCACGATGGCCCGACCCAGCATCGAGCACAAAATGACCTCATCGACCTCGGCGGGCTGCAGGGCGTTGGGAATCAACACCTGCATGTCGTCGCTCCAGCGGACAATGTCGATCCGCTCGCCCGCCAATTCATCGACGATGTTCTTGATGCGGTTGCCGCGCACGCCGACGCACGCGCCGACGCAATCGACCCGCTGATCGGTGCTGCTCACGGCCACTTTCGTGCGATAGCCCGGCTCGCGTGCCATAGCCCTGATCTCGATGACGCCGTCGGCAATCTCCGGGATTTCCTGCTCGAACAACCGGCCGACCAGCGCCGGCCGGGTGCGGCTGAGAATGACCTTGACCCGGCTGCCGGCCTTGCGCACTTCGCAAATCGTGGCCCGCACGCGTTCGTTGGCGTGATGCGTCTCGCCCGGAATCTGCTCGCTGCGGGGAAGGATGGCCTCGCAATTCGGCAGCGCCACGGTGGCGGCGCCGCCTTCATACCGCTGCACGACTCCGGTGACGAGCTGGCCTTTTTCCTTGTCGTATTCGTCGTACAGGGCGTCGCGCTCGGCTTCGCGGACCTTCTGGATGATGACTTGCTTGGCGGTTTGGGCCACGATGCGTCCCAGGGTCTCGCCCGCGTCGAGCGGCACTCCGTTGTGCGTGCCGCTGATGGTTCCGTCGGCGCGGTCGATGTGGACCAGGCAGTCCTGTTCTTCACCGTATTGTTTTTTGGCGGCCGAGACCAAGGCCGCCTCGATCGCCTCGAAGACGATTTCCTTGTCGATGTTCTTGTCGCGGTGAATCGTGTCGACGATTCGGAGCAGTTCGCTGGTATTCATGGCACTCATCTTTCGGCGCCCGTGGCGCGCTAAAAATCGGATTGTCGAATTGTAAGGCGGGTCGGGCGGAGCTCGGTCCGCATTTCCCACCGGTGGCGTCATTCATCTTGGGGCGGCACCCGGCAAGGCTCAACGCTCGCGCCACCGCCCGGTCTTGGCCTCCTTGAAATAAATTAAGTACCTACTTGTAGGGCGGGCCGGCGCTCGCAAGCTCGCTGGTCCCGCCCTACGCCCCATAAAACGAAAACGGCAACCAGCCTACCCCACCGGCCGCCGCCCGACTAGACGACTACCGACATAAAGGTACCGACCTGGTTACCTATCTCACCCCCGGCGGACACAGGTTTCGACCGGACTGGCCGTCGAACCAATGTGCCCGCCGCATGTCCAACAATGCGATAACTTGCTCTCCTGGTTTCAGCCCCGAGCAGTCCCGACACCTACATAATACCGCGCCGGTCCAATTAGGCGATGCCGAATTCGGCGATTGCGTCGCCGAGGGACCCGGCGAAATCGAGATCAGGCAACCATCGCCTTGGCTTTCGACCATCTCGACGCACGCCGGCACGGCCACAGAGTCGTCGGAAAGTGCCGTCTCGCTCGGGGATGGCTGCGGGCTGAGGGATGAGCGATAAGGGATGGCGGGGCCGACAAGATGCACGTCTTCGGGCCGCAGCCCCACCTGGCAGGGACCGCCGGTTTCACTCCCCCGCCACCAGTGGCGGTCGACCTCCATCGACCAACCGCCGCCGGACAGGCGAAATGAGCTGCCGTCCGCCCCCTGGCCCGCCGGTCGAGCATCGAAAAAATTCATCGGCGTGTTTCCCACGAAGCCCGCCACGAAACGATTGGCCGGCCAGTCGTAAACTTCCTGCGGTTGGCCAACTTGCTCGATTTTGCCCCGACGGATGACGGCCACCCGGTTGCCCAGCGCCAATGCCTCCGACTGATCGTGGGTCACGTAGAGCATGGTGGCGCCCAGTTCGGCGTGGAGTTGCTTGATCTGCCGCCGCAGATCGAGACGTAAGGGAGCGTCGAGGTTCGAAAGCGGCTCGTCGAAGAGAAATACGGCCGGACGGCGGATCATGGCCCGCCCCAGCGCCACGCGCTGCCCTTCTCCGCCCGAAAGTTCGCCGGGCTTGCGGTCGAGCAACGACTCGATGCCGAGCTTGGCCGCGGTTTGCCTTACCCGATCGTCGATTTCCTTGCGGCTGAAAGACTTGAGGCCGAACGAAAGGTTCTTGTAAACTGTCCAGTGCGGATAGAGGGCGTGGCTTTGAAAGACCATCGCCACGTCACGATCTCGGGCCGCGACGTCGTTGACCGCGCGTGTGCCGATGCGGATGGTGCCGTCGGTCGGCCGCTCGAGTCCGGCCACCAATCGCAAAAGCGTGCTCTTGCCGGAACCGCTCGGTCCCAACAGGGCCAGCAGCTCGCCGTGGTACACTTCCAAATCGAGGCTGTCGCAGGCAACAATGCCGCCGGGATAGCGTTTAGACAGCCCTTCGAGCACGATGCCAGCCATGATCACCCTTGGCGGACGATCGACATCACTTCTTGGCCGGCGCGGCGGCGCCTTTCTTGGCCGGCGCGGCAGCGGCGCCTTCGGCGACCGCGGTGCCTTCACCCTCTTCTTCTTCCTTACGCTTCTTTTTCTTCTTCATCGAGATCTTGTAGACCCGCACTTTGGGCAGACCCAGCGGGCTTTGGCCTTCTTGCCAACGGTCCGACGATTGCAGCCGCGCGATCCGCTCGCCGCGGGTCAGCACGCTCCGCGAGCGCACCAACCCGGCACGAATCTGCAAGCTCTTGTCCATAGTCATGGCGACGATTCTCCTTCTCCGACCTCTTTATTCCCGCACGGGCGGCTTTGGTTCAATTCGCAACCCACTAATATAGGCAAGCCGGCGCTTGGCTTCAAGGCAGGCGGTCCGGACCGGTCACGTCTCGCTGCCCCAATGGGAAACCTCGTCGTCGGCGCGTCGCTGGAAGAAGCGTTGAAGATCAATCCATTTCGCGCCGACATTCACGCCGAGCTCAGCCGTATCACCGCGGCGGCCGGTCGCCTCGAGCTCAGCGAACGTCATCGGCGCATGAGCCAACGACTGAAAGCCGACGCGACCGAACCGCCGGACTCGGACTAATCTCCGCGGTTGGTGTAGGGCGCCTGCGTACCGGGTTCGGCGAAGCTTTACTGGATGTCGGCGCACAAGCCACGGATTTCCACAAGCGCACGGGATCCCAACTGGCAACCGTTGCAGTTCATAGCATCGGAAGCGACGGGTTAGGCGTACCGGCCCTAACGCCCGCCCGCCTTGAGCGTCGTGACCGCCCGCGGCGGCCAAGTTTCCGGCCTCGTGCCGTTCTTGCCTGCGGCGGAGATTAAAATATCGCCAGCTTGCTGCACGTCCTTTACCTGCCGTCTACAATAACGGTGGGAAAGCGGTGCTCAAAGCAATAATAAGGAGAGATTGTCATGCGTTTCCGCAAATGGTCGTCGGTGGCCGCTCTGTTGGCCGTGTTGATGTGGAACATGCCGCAACTTGCGGAGGCGCATGGTGGCGGCGGGGGTGGTGGAGGCGGCCACGGCGGCGGAGGCTTCGGAGGCGGAGGTTTTGGCGGGGGCCACGGAGGTTTTGGCGGCGGATTCGGCGGCGGGCACATGGGCGGATTCGGCGGCGGGCACATGGGAGGCTTCGGCGGAGGGCACATGGGCGGAATGGGTGGCTACGGCGGCGGACATTACGGCGGCATGGGCGGCATGGGCGGCATCAGCGGCGGCCATCACGCTGGCATGGGTGGCTATGGGATCGGCGGACATAGCGGACTGGGCGGTTACAGCGGCCTCGGCGGACATAGCGGCCTCGGCTCGCCTGCCATTGGCGGAATGCATAGTGGAGGCATCGGCCATAGTGGGACCCTGGGCGGATTCTCCGGCGTCGGCGGTCATCATGCCGGCGGTCTGGGCACCGTTAACCACAATCCCAGTTCATTTACCGGACAACATTTCAACAGCGGTACGGCGGGCAGCCACGTGATGAGCGGCTACCGCGGCGTCGGCGGAACGACGTTCGCCGGCACGCATGCCCAGGGCCTCTTGTCGCACCAGGCCGGCAACTTGGGCGGACATTCCAATTTCTTGCAGCAGCATCACGTCGGTGGCGTCGGCACGGGCACGGGCTGGGGCGGCCACAACGCGACGGGCGGCCTGACCGGCACCGGCGGTGCGTCGGGCATGCACCACGGCGGCATGATGGGCCAGCACCACGGCGGCATGATGGGCCAGCACCACGGCATGAACGGAAACCACAACTTCAACCGCGGCTTTTTTCCGTTCTTCGGCTATCCCTTTTTCGGCTTCGGTTATCCGTTCTTTGGACTCGGTTACGGCTTGTACGGCCTGGGCTATGGCTACGGCGGCTATGGGTACGGCGGCTATGGTTATGGCGGCTACGGCTATGGCTATAATCCCAACGCCTATTACTACGGTCCCTATGGCTACGGCTATGGCGGGTACGGCTATCCCTACGGCTATTCTCAGACCGCGCCCACTCAGCCAACTCAGCCCGCCGTGAAGGCCAGCGACGCCGAAGTGTTCGCTCAGAAGGGAGAGAACGACTTCAAAGCCGGTGACTACAAATCCGCCGTCTATGCCTGGAAGCACGCGCTGGTCGACGATCCGCAAAACGGCGTGCTGATCATGATGTTGGCGCAGGGTCTGTTCGCCATGGGCAACTTCAACGAAGCGGCCGGCGCGGTGCAGCAGGCCATGCTGCTCTTGCCCGAAGATCAGTGGGGGGTGGTCGTGGCGAACTACCGCGAGCTGTACGGCAAGATCGGCGACTACACGACGCAGTTGCGGGCCTTGGAAAAGGCCGTAAAAGCGGCTCCCGACGACGCCGGCACGCGCTTCTTGCTGGGCTATCACTACGGATTCCTGGGCTATCCGCAGCAGGCGGTGAAGCAACTCGACAAGACGCTTAAGATCCAGCCCGACGACCAGTTGGCCAAGAAGCTGCGCCAGCAGTTCCAAGCGAAGTTGCCGGCCGGCGACAACGGCCAGGGTGGGCAGGGCGACGGCAAGAAAGCTCAACCCTTCGGCAACCAGGCCGACGATAAGACGGCCGACGATGCAAAAAAAGCCGCCGATGCGAAAGGCGCCTAAACGCGGTCGCGGATGGAACGCTATGAGGCGATTGTCGTTGGCATAGGCGGCGTGGGCAGCGCCGTCCTTTGCCATCTGGCCCGCCGGGGCGTGCGCGTGCTGGGTCTCGATCGCTTTCCGCCGGGACACGATCGCGGCAGCTCGCACGGCTCGACCCGCATCATTCGGCAGGCTTATTTCGAGCACGCCGATTATGTTCCCTTGCTGCTTCGGGCATGGGAACTTTGGAGCGAACTCGCCGCCGAGTGGGGCCGGCCGCTGTTGGAAGAGGTCGGCCTGTTGCAGATCGGCCCCGCCGACGGCGTGGTCGTGCCGGGCGTGATGGAAAGCGCCCGCCGGCACGGCCTCGACGTCGAGCAAGTTCCGCCCGGCGAGATCGTGGCCCGCTGGCCGGGCTTTCACGCGCATGACGGACTGCTTGGCGCCTACGAGCGCCGCGCCGGTTATCTGCGCGTCGAAGACGGCGTGCGGGCCCACCTCGCCGCGGCCCTGGCGGCGGGCGCTGAGGTGCGGTGCGACCGCGCCGTGGTGGCCTGGCGCGGCGAGGGTCCGTCGGTCGCGGTGCAAACCGACCGCGAAGAGATTCGTGCCGACCGGCTGCTGATTACCGCGGGACCTTGGGCCGGCGATCTTTTGGCCGATTTCGCGGTCCGCTTGACGGTGTTGCGCAAACCGGTCTTTTGGCTGGCGACCCGCGACGACGCCTACCTTGCCCAACGTGGCGCACCGTGTTTCTTGTACGAGCTGCCCTCGGGAATCTTTTACGGCATTCCGCAGACCGACGAGCGTGGTGTGAAGGTGGCCGAGCACAGCGGTGGCGAGCCGGTCGACGATCCGCTTCGGCTCGATCGCGCGTTACGGGCAGACGACCACCACCGCGTGACCCGCTTCGTGGCCGGCTATCTGCCGCGGGCCACGCCGGAGGTGCGGCAGCATTCGGTCTGCATGTACACGATGACCTCGGACCAGCATTTCATTGTCGATCGGCACCCCAGCTTTCCGCAGGTGGTGCTGGTAGCGGGCCTTTCCGGGCACGGCTTCAAGTTTGCGCCGGTGTTGGGCGAGATTGCGGCCGACCTGGCCCTGAAGGGTCAAACGCGGCACCCGATCGGCTTTTTACGCTTGGACCGCTTTCACGCTTGATGGATGCAGCGGTAGGGTGGGACCAGCGAGCTTGCGAGCGCCGGCCCACCGATACCGACGTCGTTTTCATGGTGGGCCGGCGCTCGCAAGCTTGTATTGGCAATGCTTCGCCGAGCACTGCTTGGCCGGCGAACCACGCGCAGCGCGCTGCCAATTCGGCGCGTGGCTCGGCCCGAGGCCAGCCACGATGGCTAGCGCGCCGATGCGCTGCCGGCAACGCCTACGCGCCGTTCCCCTAAATGATGAAGTAGTGGGCTGCGAACAACACCGAATAGATCACCAGGAAAAACGCCGATAGGAGCAATCCAACGAAGACGACGACGCGTGGTAGGCGCGCCGACATCCGGCCAAGGACGATGTAAATCGGCAGCGCCACCGCGACGTAACGACCGCAGCTTCCCATGCACATTTCGAACGACCTTGTAAAATAAGGGATGGCGACGGCGGCCGTGGCAAACATCGCCTCGTTTTTATTTATCCAACGGTGCCGTACGCCCGCGGCGATCAGAACCACCGCGAGCAAGAAATAGAGAGGGTTGAAGGCCTGCAGGCTGAATAGAAAGTGATTCTGCAAGTCATGCCGCTGCCAAAAAGCGGGTGACGACGGCACGTAAACAGACCACAGCGGCTCTAGCGTGCCGATCGCCAAGACCGTCGGCCAGGCCGCTTCCGGCGGGCGCAGCCGCCATTGACGCTGCGCGGTCGCGAAGGCGGCGGCGTCGCCGAACTCGACGTATTGGAAAGCCATAAACCCCACCAGCCCGCAGATTGCCAGAGGGACGAGCCAAATCATGGAAACGGCGAAGGAGCGCGCGTCCCGCGATCTTTGCCAACAGGCGGCGATCACCGGTGGCAGTAGCGCGACGCCGACGGGGCGAATCGCTGTTGCGGCGCCCGCGAGCGCACCGATCCAAGACAGCGGGCGCCTCTGCTCAATCGCCAATAGGCAAAGGCAGCAAACAAGGGAGAACAGGCTCTCAGTGTAGGCAAAACGGAAAAAGCAGGTCGTGGGAAACACGGCCAGCCACAGCAGTGCATAGCTTTGAGTTGCCGCATGGCCAGGAAAGCGATGGGCCAAGTAGTAGGCGAAGGTCAAATAGGTTCCCACCAGGGCGACGTTTGAAACCATGACCAGCGCCGCTTCCGGCGAGAGACCCGTCGCGCGGCTTAAAATCCTGCCGAGTAAGGGAAAAGCCGGGAAAAAGCCGGCCGTGGAAGGGCGGTCGGGGCTGTAGTAGTAACCATCGCGACTGATGCGCGCATACCACTCGCCGTCCCAATTCGCCATCCGTACAAAGACGCCGTCAGCCTCCACCGCGTTTCCTTGCAGCGACGGCACGAACGCCATGCCAAATGCCACACTAGCCATAACGAAAGCCGTTGTGGCATAGCACACGATGAGCGCAGCCAAAAAGTTGGGCGCGTGCGTGTGCAGAGCGCCAAGCCTGTATCGCGCACTAAACGTGGGGCGGCCTCCGTTGTGAAATGCGCCGCACGACAAGGTAAATCAAGACCAGCGCCACCAAGCCAAGCGCCCCGAGCACAACCGGGGACCACCCGCTCCTGGAATCGAGGGCCGCTTCGGGAATACCGTAGTGATCAAGGCGAAACTCGGTGTCGGGCATGTCGCATGGCCCGGGCGCGCCGAAGCGATATGTGCGATAAAGATTGACATCCCCCTTCGCGCGGACCTTGTCGTGAGTAACGACATTCGGAAAAGGACGGCCTCCGCGGCCCGGCTGGTAGGTGACTGTTGTGGACACTCTAGTCTGCCCTGACATGAGATCGGCTCCGCCACGATCGATCAGCCACGCGTTGTCCGGCCGGAGTACGACCCAGTATTCCGCGGGTGGCAGAGTCCATTGGGTCTTAGGTCCGTTATAGCTTGATCGCAATACGACCGACTCCTGGTTGCCGGGACCAGGCTCGCGCATTGACCTCGCCTCGGTAAGCTTAAAGCCGGCGCCCTCGACAAGCTCCCGCACCGGAACGCCAGCGACACGGAAACTCGACTGGAGCACCCATTCACGTTCGGCGTCAAGCCCCTCAAAGTCCCTGAACACTTTGGCACCGTTGCCGCGCCGTCCGCCGTCGAGCCTCCAGAGGCTGGCGCCCTCCCCTTGGGCGACGAGGAAGCGGTACTCAGTGTTTAGCACACGGCGGCTTACGCCTCTGCCCGGGTGATTGACCTCGATCAATCTTCTCGATCTGCTAGGATCCCAGCAGATGGTCACAATCGAATCACGCGCCCTGCTGCGGCTCTGACCGGCCTCGTCGACATAACTATAGTGCTCGTGTTCTCTGCAGGTCACCTTAAGGCTGCTCGTCGCTTGCTCCGCCCTTTGCCAAGCTGCATATGCCTCATGACGAATTCGCGTGAGGATCGATTCACTTATCTCCCCGGTTGCTTGAGGCGGTTCGATTACCTCTCCCCTAAGTACGCGTTGAGAGGAGTGAAGCGACAATGCTGCCAGCAATAATAATGTTCGCCGCCAGCCGGCGCCGGAGTAAGCGCATGCTAATCCCATCGTTGTCGACCGTACATTGTTGGTTGCTCAAACACTCAGCATGGCCCACGATACTCGAGCCTACCCCGGGATTGACTTTGCCAAAATAGCCATGCGCGACCGGTAGGTAGTTTATTCTCGGAAGATGGCCATCCGAGGCCGGTGACGCCAACGGCGACGGGTTAGGAAGCCCATCTCCCTCGAAGCGCAAGCGCGTAATCGCCCACGGCAATTTATAGGTTTATCGTCCGGTACTACTCGCACCCACCGACTTGCCGATCCATTCTGCGACAACCTCGAACCAACGACGTGGCGGGGCGCGCGTTCGGCGCTTCCACGGCTCAAAGTTGGTAACGAGCGCCAATACCCCGCACTGCGCGGAGGATGGACAAAAAGGCGCTGAATTAGCACTACGGCGCTACTCGCATACGCAATTGGTGGCCGTAGCGGTTTCTGTACACACCAACGGAAAGGGACAGCTTCCGCTACAAAGCAGCGAGCCCGCGCAGGTGTAGCCGCCAAGGAGGAGGCGGGCGCCACCGGCAACAACAGCGATTGCCAGGCAAATCGATAAGAGTCGTTTGGACATCACTTTTTCCTTCCGTATACAACGAGACACATTCCGTGGGCCAGAACCGCTCTGGCCCGAACATTTAATTCGCACGCTATATCAAGCACTAAACGTCAGGCGGCCTCCGTTGTGAAACTCGCCGCACAGCAAGGTAAATCAAGACAAGCGTCACCAAACCGAGTGCCCACAGCACCAGTGCCGACCACGCGCTCCTCGAGTCGAGAGCCGCCTCGGGTATGCCGTAGTATTCCAGGCGGAACTCGTCGTCGGATCGATTGCAATCGTTTGGGGGAGCGAGCTTATAAGTGCGGTGTAGTTTGACGTCGGCCTTCACCTGCGCCGTGTCATAGGTTAGCAGTTCGGGAAAAGGGAGACCGCCCAAGCCGGTTTGGTAGCTGACTGTTTGGGATTGCCGGTTTTGTTCTGATAGGAAATCGACCCCGCCGCGATCGATGAACCACGCGTCTTGCGGGCGCAGCAAGGCCCAGTATTCCGCCGGTCCGAGAATCCATTCGGTCTTCGGTCCGTTGTAGCGGGATCGCAAAATGACGGCCTCCTCATTCGACGATGTCGAGTCCCGCATCGACCTCGCTTCAAGCAGCGTAAAGACCGGTGCATCGATCAGGTCGCGCACCGGCACGCCAATCACCCGGAAACTCGACTGGAGTATCCATTCGTGTTCCGCCTCAAACGGCTCAAAGGTTTTGAACTCCCGCGCGCCGCCGCCGCGCCGGCCCTCGCCGAGGCTCCAGAGTGCAGCCTCCGGTGTCTGGTAGACAAGGAAACGGTATTCTTTGTTCAAGACACGGCGCGTTTTGTGGCCTGTGCCCACGCCAGCGACTTCGGTCAGCCTTCTGGAGTTTCTAGGATCCCAGCAGATGGTCTCAATCCATTCAAGCGACCTGCTTGCCCTCTGACCCCCTTCATCGATATAACTATAATCCTCGTGTTCCGTCCATTTCACTTCTAGGTTCTTCGTAGCCGCTTCGGCGCGTTCCCACGCGGGATAAGCTTCATGCCGTATTCTCGTCAGCACGGACTCATCTACCTCGCTTGTTCGTTCGACGGGCTCGAGGACCCCTGCCGCAGTGGTCACTTGAACGTACGCGAGCATGATATACGCGCCCAGCAGCAATACTCGCGGCCGCCACGCAGCGCCGGAGTAAAGAGACTTTGTTCTCATGGTTGCGGCCTCTACTCCTCAGGGCACTAAAACAAGTGGATCGCAAAGCAGGATGGCGAGCGACGTTCGCGCCGATTAGCGCGAGTTTCGGTAGCAGCGACGCTATTAATAGTAACCGCTGCCGGGTGGGCTGTACGGCCAGCCAGCCCAGCGCTGGCGGTTACTAGCGGAAGGTCGATCCCCGACTCGCGGTTGCTTGATTCGGCGTTCAATTTATTTTGAAAAGCAGTTGCACTGCGACGGGGCCGACAACTTACAGATCGGATTGCCCGAGGGACAAGTCTTTCCGGCACAGGTCGAGGCGCCCGGACAGGTGTAGGCAAAGACCAGACTCGCGCTGCCACCAAGAATAGCAATTGCGAGGCACATTGATAGGACGGCTTTGACCATTCCATTTTCCTCCATACAGAACCAGAGACATCCGCGGGCCAGAACCACTCTGGCCGACAAAACTAAAGATACAGGCGCTAGGTTGAGCCCTCTGCGACGATAACTACCTGCAGCATGATCCGGGGCGAGGCCCTGTCAATGAACAAACGTGCCTCGTGGGTCGCTGTTTCCCCCGGCGGGGCGGAGGAGATACGGAAGCGAACCAGCCTCCGACCGCCGGCTTCGATGGCAATCGGAAGATCATCAATTGAGGCGCAGCCACAACTTGTCTGAGCGCCGAGGATCCTTATCGTTTGCTCCGTTGAATTACGGACGGAGAACTCGGCGACCGATTCTTCACTGGACCGCGAGGCGATAACCTGCAACGGTCGCTCAACAATTAAAGGATAACCGGTCACGAGAGCGAGCATTGGCCAGGCAGCCGCATGGGCCGGAAAGAAAAGGGCGGCTGCGCAGCCTGCGGTCGCCCCCAAGAGCCTAAATTGGTGGGCGAACACCTGTGAGAAGCTCGCTGGTGCTGGGGCGACATCTCGGCCCTGCCGTTCGGTTCTTCTAAACAAAACCGCGAGCGACAGTGCCCCGTCCACGAGGAACGACGCTGACGGATGAACTTCAATAGCACCGAAGCAGCCGCATGTTTTAGAACCAGCTACCCAGAGATTCAGCGAGTAGGCAGCGAAGGCCGTGAAGGTTGCCGCGGTCAACCAGCGAAGCGGACGGGCAAAGACGCCTAGAAAAAGCCAAACGGCCAGCCCCAGCTCGTATTCGACCAGGCCCATCTGCACGGGCCGCGTCCAGATGCCGTGCGTAGCGATGGGGGAAAACTCGATGTGCCGCGCCTTCAAGACGGCGGCGACCAATAGCACGAGCGCAGCCGCCGTTCTGGCGGTGCGAAACGTAGGCAACCGAGGCCGTGGCGAAAAATGCATGGTGCAGACTCCCTCCTATACGCACGAGGGCTTTGGTTCTGGCTGGCCGTCAATGTAGACTTGGCCGTCACCGTTGTCAAGTGGCCGAGCGCCACGGTCGACAGGAAGCCGATTCGCCGGCGATCGCGATCAGAACTGCGGGTGTTGCCAGGCGCACCGCCTAGCGGTATATTCCAGGCAAGACATCTCTGAGAGGGCCTCGTCCGATGGCTGCACTTATCGGTGAATCGCGTGTTGAGCGGCGGCAGGCGAGCGACGGAGCGCCGCTTGTGTTCCGGAGCAACCAGGACGCTTTTTCGCGCTACGCCTGCTCGCGGCCGCTCGCGTATGCCCTCTTTCGGGCCGCGGAATGCGACGAGCTGGCGGCATTGCGCATCCCGCGGCCCGTGCTTGACGTGGGCTGCGGTGAAGGGGAGTTTGGCGTGTTCGCGCTTGCATCACCGCCCGACATCGGTGTCGATCTTTTGGCCGATCGATTGGCGCAGGCGCGGAAGGCGGCGCGGGCCGGGACGCTGGCGCGAGCCGACGCGTGC
>Ga0307373_10000791_pt1 | contig 60761 bp, 56 predicted proteins | sample OX2MG_FD_202534 | JGI IMG/M metagenome (GOLD analysis project Ga0307373, IMG submission 202534) | Soil microbial communities from Risofladan, Vaasa, Finland - OX-2 | ecosystem: Environmental > Terrestrial > Soil > Coastal area > Acid sulfate soil | place: Finland: Risofladan, Vaasa | collected... | reverse complement strand
GTGCCGGACAAGGCAAGTCATGTGGACTGGCCGGCGTGCGCGAAGTTGTCACGATTTCGCGCCCGACTTAAGGCAAGAACCGTATGAGGTAATTCTTCACGTACGGGTCTGTGCGGGGAGTGGCCCGCAAGGGCCATCCCTACCGCGATTCCGATTATTAAATGGGACTTATCCAATACTGTTCGGCGCGCAAGCTGCTCTGATCGCCAATGACCGGTAATGCGAGGCACTTGCGAGGCACTTGCGAGGCGGAGCCGGGAGACAGGGCGACTCGCATGGGCGAAGCTTCACACTGGCGGCAGACCGAGTGGAGTTAGTCGCGACCGAGCCAGCAGAATGCCGACATCCGCGCAGCGTGAACGGCCACGCGCCGCGCAAAAAAAACGCGGCCGTGGAATCTTGAGTCAACTTTTTTTCGAAGCCTCGTCCCGCTGCTTGAGCTTCGCCAGATGTGCCATTAACTCATCTTCGCTCGCCAGCCCGCAGAAATAGTAGCAAACCATCTCATACGTCCGCTTCGTCGGCTTGCGGTCTGTCCACAGGCTGATCAGCATGCAGGCGATGATGGCGCAGTACGTCTGAATTTCAATGCCGCCCTTGCTATGGCTGAGCAGGTGACGGCAGCCCATGATTTGTTTGAAAAACCGAAAGAAGATTTCAATCGTCCAGCGATGCGAGTAGATCAGTCCGATGATTTCCGCGGGCACGGAAAGCAAGTTCGTGGCGATTCGCAAAATGCCGTCGCTGTCAGGTCCGGTCGAACCGCCGCCGTACTTCCCGCGGCTGGTGTGCGGCGAAGTGGCGATGCAGACCAATCGCACCGGATGATCCGGCCGTGAGCCGGCTTTGCTTTTGTGGAAGCGAACGATTTGATCGCTGAGCACGCCGGCGGCGCGGTCGGCGTCCGTCAGTGGGAGTTCTTCGATGACTTCGTAGGCGCTATTGTCGCGGAGCCGGCAAACATAGCTGCTCCCCGCGGCCACAATCCGATTGAACAAGGAGAATTTGGCATAGCCGCGGTCCATGGCGTAGGTGTGATCGGACTGAATCGTCCGCTCCAGGACGGAGCGTTCGTCGTCTTGGCCGCCGCCATCCGGGGTCACGTCGATCCGCGTGGGCACATAGCGGTCGACCTCAAAGTGGTATGCAGTCGCCATTTAATGAGTCCGTTTCCCGTCTCGGCTTTGAGGCATGAAGCCTCCATCATTTTCGGCAAGGCGGAGAGCAGGGAGCCGTCCACGGCCGTGAGCGTGCCCGGCACGTCGCGTAGCCGCGGATCGCGACCGAGCGGCTGCAGCTGGGCGCCCAGCTCGGCGATGATTTCCTTGAGACGTTCCGGATCAAACACGCTGGCGGCTTCGGAAAAGGAGCCCAGCGAGATGCGTGGCGAGCCTAGCCGCTTTTGCACCTTATCGAGTTCGCTGGCCTGCTGCAATCCGCGCAAAGAGGCGACGATCGGATTGAACAGATAGAGCAAAACCAGCATGCAATACTGGTCGTAATGCAATGTTCGATTTCCGGCGGTGTCGCGTTGACATCCATCGTCGTGCAGGCGCGCGAGAAGGGGCGCGAGTTTGTCGAAATACTTCAGCCCTGAGATGTCCTGTTCTGTAACTTCCGTGCGGCGTTTGCCGGCCATGGCGCAGTCTCCTGCCAAATTGGCGGAATGGTCCGTGTTTCACGGGCGATGCGCAAATGGCGTGCCGCAGCTATGATTTTTCCTTGGCGCAAATCTCGTACCGAACAGGATTGGGACTTATCCCCTTTTCCGGGCCCGCTGCCGTTGAGCGCCCGCAAAAATCCCATATTAGCCAATCCTAAAATGTGGGCGCACGCCACAACGCAAACGCTGCACAGGTGCCGGTTCCCGGAAAGCAGGCACGTCGCCTCAGCCGCCAACGTTTGGCAACGAGCACCGCATTATAGACCCGTCATCTGGGGGCCGTCAATCGTGCAGCGATTCTTCTTCGTGCTCGGTCATGGCTTGGATTGCCAGTGAGGGCGCCTGGACGCCGGATTTTTGGCGGCGCGGGGCTTGGTGCTGGCCGCCCCGCCGACGCTATACTTCACGCGGCCGAGAATGAGACATTGGCGGTGGCTGGGGCAGAGTCTGGCCAGGTGGAGGCTGGCACCTCGTTCAACTCGGCGGCCAGACGATGCCCCGGTGCGTCCAACCGGGGCATCGCTTGGCCGCCACGCTGTTGATGGGCACCAGCCGCTATCTGGCCAAGCTCTGCCCCAGCCACCGCTTTTGCTCGCGGGCAAATGCCTCATTCTCGGCCGCGTGAAGTATAGAATGGGGGCATGGCGAAGCGATGGTTCCAGTTCAGGTTGCGGACGCTGTTCATTATTGCGGCTGTTGTTGGCTGGTCTTGTGTCGTTGGTCCGTATTGTACTCGCTCTACCGCAGCCATCGCATTGAAGCGTTAAGGCAGGAGCTGAGGGAGCTTCCTGGCCGCGAGAAGGCACTTAGGAAGGAACTTGCCGAGTTGCAGGCCGAATAGCCCAAGTCTTGCCCGGTATCGTTCTGGTGGCCGCTGACGGACCCATTGGCAGCCGGGGCATCGCTCGGCCATGATAATGAGATCGCAAAAGCCCTTGCCTGGAGAAACTCATGAGCACCGCCGTCAAGTATCTGCGGCGCGATCCGGCACAAGTCGAGCCTTGGGCCGAAACGTGCGGGCAGATTCGCCCCCTGATTGAAGAGCACGACGGCGCCGCTGCCGAAGTGCATCGGGTCGAGATCGACCACGCCAAGCTGCACTATCACTCCCAGACCGACGAAATCTACTACATCATCGCCGGGCAAGGCACGATGGTGCTCGACGACGACGAGATCGAGGTCCACGAGGGCCTCGTGGTCTACGTCCCGCGCGGCACGCGGCACAAGGCGGTCGGCGATCTGATCGTGCTCACCGTCTGCATCCCCCGCGGCGTGCTGCACGATATTCACGAAGTGGAACCCTGAACCCTCTCATGCGCATCGACTCCATCGACCTCTATCACGTGGCCATGCCGCTCATCTCTCCGTGGCGCACCGCCTATGGAGACGACGCCGTCGCCGAATCGGTCGTGCTGCGGATGCAAAGCGGCGATGCGGTGGCTTGGAGCGAATCGAGCCCGCTGGCCGCGCCGTGCTATAGCCCCGAGTGGGCCGGCGGCGTGTTCGCTTGCCTGCGCGAGTGGCTGGCGCCGGCCGTCGTCGGGCAATACATCGACTCCGGCGCCGATCTACAAGAGCGGCTCGCGCACTTCAAGGGAAACTATTTCGCCAAGGCCGCCCTCGACAATGCCTGGTGGATTCTCGAAGCCACGCGCCGCGGCCTGCCCTTGCACCGCCTGTTGGGCGCCGAGCGAGACCGGGTCGACGTGGGCGCCGATTTCGGCGTGATGGATTCCATCGGCGAGCTGATCGCCGCCATGCGCGGCGCGGTCGAGGCCGGCTATGCACGCATCAAGCTCAAGTTCCGGCCGGGCTGGGATCTCAACGTGCTGCGGGCCGTGCGGCAGGAGCTCCCTGACACGACGATTCACATCGATTGCAACGCCGCCTTCCGCATGCGGCACTTCGACCTGCTCTGCCAGCTCGACGATTTCAACCTGGCGATGATCGAGCAGCCGCTCTCCGCCGACGACCTGGTCGACCATGCCCGATTGCAGGAGGCCATTCGCACGCCGATCTGCCTGGACGAAAGCGTTTCGTCCGTCGAACAGGCCGAGCAGGCGATCGACTTGGGAAGTTGCCGGTGGATGAACATCAAGCCGGGCCGCGTGGGCGGACTGACCAGTGCGGTGGCCATCCACAACCTCTGCCGCGAGGCGGGAATCGGCTGTTGGGTGGGCGGCATGTTGGAAAGCGCCATCGGCGCCCGGATTTGCGTGGCCCTGGCAATGCTCGACAATTTCACCTATCCGGCCGACATTTTTCCCTCCAGCCGCTTCTATCATGAAGACCTCGGCCAGCCCGCGCTGGAGCTGGTGCGGTCGCCTACCGGCCGGCCGCAAGTGGCCGCCGGCGACGCACCGGGCATCGGCACGCAGCCCGATGCCATGCTGTTGAAGGCGTATTCACGCAACCATGCGCGGATCGCAGGGCCGTGACGTTGGCCGAACAGGCGGCGGCGCTGGGACCAACAACGGCAGGCAAGCCGCACGCGCGAATGGCGGCGCCGGATTCAAAGGCGACCCGGCAGCCGTCTACGTCGCCTCAGCGCTCTGTTGGGTGGGCATTGGCGGTGGCGGATGGCCGCCCGGAAGATGATGTCCGGCTGATCGCAACAGTCCATGTCGCCTCCGCGCTCTGCTGGCCGGGCGAGCCGCATTGGGCGGCCGGGTAACGACGACCCCAACAACGGACCCCGCGGCTCGATTGCCGTTGCCGACGTTATGAACCTAAGCCGGGGATTGATTGTTTGAGTGCCTTTGAGATGCAGCTTGCATGGCATCGCCCATTGCGCGGCCATCGACCGCTTCACAAAGCTGCTCGGACCGTGTGGAGTTGCTCCATCGCATCGGCATACAGATCGCGATACAAACGATCGAAGATGTGCGCGCCTAACCCCAGCCCCTGTTCAATGTAGTATCGCCGCTGCGCATCGTCCCACCGCGGTTCCACGACGGCGAAGAACTCTTCTGCATGGCGTTCGTCAATGGCCGCGTGCAGCTTGTAATGGACGAGACGATCGGAGGCGACCCAACCGCGCTCCACGACGGCCCGGCCAATGATTGCCGAGATGCCGGCAAAGGCGAACTCGATGATGCCCATGCAGCCGACGCCGACCTCCAGCTCGTCGAGCACACAGGCCGCCGTCAGAACACTATTGAATGCGCGCACCGCGGGGCAGACCGGCGTTTGCTCGACCGTTTCCGGTGTACTACCAATGGTGCGCAGGAATTGCTGAAACGTTATGTGGTGGAAGCACTGCTCCTGGAACTCGCCATGTTCCTCGACCAGGTTGTGCAGGATGTCGAGCCGCGCTTTCGGCTCCGGGATCCGCCCCACCAGGGCCGCCATGGGCCGGGGGAAAAAAGTGACCGCAAAAAAGAACTGCTCCTGCGTCCGTCGAAAGCAATCCAGGCTCATTGTTCCATTTTGCAGTGCTTCAAGGTAAGGGTTCCGCAGAATCCGAACTTTGTCAAGGATGGCAGCAGCTTGGGCACTCACACGCGGCGCACGACCGGGCTCGCTCATGGTTCAAATCTCCGCAGTATTGATGTTCCACAATCGGCCTGCCTCCAGACCGGTGCCGTAAATCGTAGCCGGGGCAGCGACCACTTCGGTACTTCCCAATCCCCGCATGATGGCGTCGGCGTCCGTGGGCGGCACCGCCACGAACAGAGCCGGAAACCCAAGGCTGGCCGCTTTGACCCGCGCTGCCTGCGCCAGCTCGACACCGGATGCCGGGTCCCGATAGGCGAAACAAGAGAGGTGCGCGCTCGGCATCTCTTGCCCATCATCGGCAATGAGCCGCTTGGCCCGGCGCGTGTCTTCCAGGCGGCCACAGGCGCGGTCGCCGGACAGCGCCAGCCAGTGCGGCGCGATTGCGGATCGTTCCGCGCGCGTACCTCCAGGGCAAGCGTAACGGCCCATGCTCAATCGGCGATAGCAGGCTGTACCCGCTTCGTCCGCGGTCGCGGTTGCGCTGCATTTCAGATCGGCGCCTGCCGTTGCAATACGCAGAACGATAACTTTCGCAAGATCGCCCAACTGTGGAATTCCAAGCCGGCCCGTGTACCGCATCGGCGTCACGCGTGTGCCCTCCATTACCACGGCAAAGGCAGCATGCGTGCGGCCGCCGACCCATTGCTGTACGACTTCGGCCAGCCGCACCAGCGCCCTGCCCTGGCGTGCGTGGGCCGTAATCTTGAGATCGCCCAGGTAGACCGCAGTGCATTCTTCGCCACTCGGCAACCACAGCGGCCGTAGTGCCGCCCCGATGGTGCCGAGCACCACCCCATTTCGTTCGGCGGCGAAACAGCGTGCCTCGCCCATCGCACGGAAGAAACGAGGATAGTCCTCGCCATGCGAAATACGAAACGAGCGCCCCGGTCCCAGCGGATAGGTAAATTCGGTCTCGAAACGCTCCAGGGCCGACGCCAGGGAAGTCGGTGGTGGTCCGCTCAGCGAGTGGATCATCATGACCGCCTCCCCAGGTGCAGGGCGCGGTAAAAGTAACTACGATCGCACGCATGCAGCGCCTGCGCCTCGGTCGTTTGCCATTCGAATCCCGGGCCAGACCTCGGAATGTCGAGCGTGGAATTGAGCTGCCGAATGAGCACCCAGCCGTTCGAGCGCAGCGCCGCATGAGCCAGCTCCAGCGTGGTACGTGCCTCGTCCGGGGTGAGCCAATCAAGGATATTCGACAGGTGCATGAAATCGTAGGTGTCATGGACGCGCCGCAGCGCCTCCGCCATGAACGACGCAATCCAGGTGATTTCCGGCACCCGTCTCGGCACCGGCTCAGCCAACCAGGGCACCGGTGTACCCAGCGGGTAACGCCCCGCAAGTACCTGCCAGACATACGGGTTGTCCGCGGCCGGTAGCGTGCCTAGCACGTGGCGTAAGCGCCGCACGAAATGGCTAGCGAAGGATTCGACACGATTGCGTGTGGCACCCTCGCCAAAGAGGCGAATGAGGATCGGCAAAGCCATCACCCCTGCAAAGGCGTCCTCCAGTGCCCGGCCCAATGCAGCGCCCGGTGCCACGCGCCGGGCTTGCTCCTGCGGGTCGCGCAAGCCCAGGAGTTGCTCGATCGGTGCCGAATGCGCATGGAGGTGCTTTCGCAGTGCGGCGAAAACATGCTCGTAGCGTCCGGTATGGTCGGGACCATCCGCGGCCCACAGGCGCGGCGGTCCGATGGACTCGGCCGGCACACCGATCGTGCTCAGGATTGCCCGAAGCCGCTCTTCTCGTTGGGCCGCTGCCAGCGGCGCGTGCCCTAGCAGCGCCAACCGGTCTGCGGGGCCGCAGCGCCGCAGCAAGTACAGCTTGAGGCGCGCCAGTGCAAGCTGCGCGGGGTTGGGATCGACCACGTCGATCTGCGCTGCTCGGCCACGTGCCGCCAGGTAGGCGAGCGTGCAACCGCCCGAGGCGATCATCAGGACGCGCGCATTCGGCTCCAGCCGCTCAATCACCCGGGCATCAAGGATTGGGTCTTCGCGCACCTGCGCAAAGGCAACCGGGAGCGAGGCCGCGTCCCGCGCCCAAGCCGGCAGATTGTGATCAGCGGGGAGCGCCACGTCTTATTTCTCCATCGGTCCGGCCGAAACCGCCTGAGTCGCCGCCGGCATTTCCGCCGCCGGTTCGGAGATGCCGGCCGCCACACGCAGTTTCGGAAAGTAGATCATGTTTCGCAAGAGGCTCGGGTCTTTCGGCAAGCAGAAGAACTGGCCCTGGCGCGCGACATAGGCGAGACCGCCGACCCACAGTCCGAGTAAGGTCAGCCCATAGATCGCACTAAAAAGCCGTAGCGGGGTGGCCGGAAAGAACAACGGAATGAGCAAGCCCGCCGGATACAGCACGCGGAACAGCCAGCGGTCGTGAAACGTCCGGCGAGTACGGTCCGTGTCGAGCGACATCCAAGCCTTCTCATACTGGTCGTTGATGATCCAGACGCTAAAGGCGAACATGATCCCGGGCACGTGCCGCTCAAAGAATACCAGCATGTACGCCAGGTAATAGAGCTTGCACAAATACGAAATGAGATACCGAAGCGGGTGCCAGTCGATACGCCGCTGCCGAACCCGGGCGACGATGACGAGCGCCAGCACCGCGAGGAAGCCCGGTCCCCACCACAGGAAAAGAAGCATCGACCACCCGTCGCCGTGCAGTGCCGCCATGACAAAAGCAACCGACTGCAAAAGCGTCAGCGGCAAGCCGGCCAGTTCGGTGAGTGGTGCATTGTCGGGCAACTGACCCAGGCGACACCGGAAGCGGTGGACGATGCGAACGGAGTGAATCAGCGTAAAGCTAAAGGACCACAGGATGAGCACCGGCGACGCGCACTCCAGGAATTCGTAGATCGCCGGTTTCATGCGTCTGCGTTTCGGTGGCCATGTTGGACGGGCAAAGCCGTCGGCATAGGGAGATTGAAAACCTTGCCGATCGTTGCACGGACCATCCTACTCTAACGTGTGGCGTCGAATAAGGAGGTGCAACCAGGTAAGCCGAGAGGCTTGCTCAAGCCGCTCCTGCCTGCCACGGACAGCGGGGGGGTGCGTTTCCTGTACCCGGCCCAGAGGGCAGAAACAAGGCTGCCGCAACTTATTGCTGCGACAGCCCGTAAGATGTCGTGGGGACGGGATTCGAACTCTGCGACGATGCTACCCCTTCAACTGCGTCATGAGGGCGCGTCCTGAGCGCGCAATCGGCCGGCAGCAACCCGCATCGAACCGACACACCGATGTCACGTCCTTGGCCGGAGATTTCCAGGTCAGCCGCAAATTTGTTTACCGGCAAGCAGACACGGCCCAACGAGCGTTAGACGAAGCGTTTTCTAGCTCGCACGACGAGCCCGCCGATAAGGTGATCTTCCACCTGCCCGTCACAAGGCCCTGGTTGAGGCAGCTCGTTCTGGGCCTGGCCCTGCACTGCCATAGTTCGTTCCGTGGCATTCAGGATCTGCTCGGCGACGTGTTCGACACCTCGCTGTTCATCGGCACCATCCACAATGTTCTCCACAACGCGGTGGCTCAAGCGCGCGAGGCCAACGCGCGGCCGGATTTGTCGCGGGTCCGAATCGATGCCGCTCAATAGGCCGGCGTAGTCGTGCAATTCGCGTGATCGGCTTTTCCTGCTCGACGCCGGGGGCCAGACTTACTGGGGCGACCAGTTCGTCAACCACGGCGCCCAAAATGAAACCGTGGTCGGCGGCTTCCTCGGTTCGCCGGAATACGACGCGAGCGCGACCCGCGGGCAAAGCAACCGCGCCCTCTGGGTCGAGAGCGCGATCGAGGAGGTCTTTCATCGGACCGCGACACAGAGCGACGTCGCTTTCTGGGAAAGCCTGATGCAATGAATCCGCCGGCCAACGCGGCCAGGATCCCACCGATGAACTATTCAGCCCGTAATCTGGCATTTCCACGTCGACGTGCCAAGCGTGTGGCGGACGACATGTTATAATAAGTTCGCTTGATCGAGGATCTTTTCTATGGCTGTGCCGCTTTCTACAAACCGGTTTGTTTCCGTGGAACCGTCGCCCGTGGTTCTGCCGCTGGAGAACGGCGATCATCTGACGCGCGCCGAGTTCGAGCGCCGCTACATGGCCATGCTTCGCGGCGACAAACGGCAGGTCAAGGCCGTCGCCGAGAGCGGTCTGGCCTCCGCGGCGCACGTGCGGTTCGTGGCCGCGCTCGAGAAGCGATTGAGACGGACCGAGTTCCAACGCAAGCCACGCGAGCACTAACCTATGTCTTTCATCCCCCGAACCACAAGAATCTCGCTGACCATCCTGCTCTGGTTTGCCGCCACGCTCACCGCCCGCGCCGACGATCGCCCCAACGTGATCCTGATCATGCTCGACGACCTCGGCAGCGTTGATCTGGGTTGCTACGGCGCCGCCGATCTGCACACGCCCAACGCCGATGCCCTGGCCGCACGGGGAGTGCGCTTCACGCAGTTCTATTCGGCCGCTCCGGTCTGCTCGCCTTCGCGGGCCGGCACGCTCACGGGCCGCTGGCCGGTGCGGGCGGGCGTGCCGAGTAACTGCGCCTCGCAAAAGGGTGGCAAAGGGGCGCTGCCGCCCGGCGAAGTCACGATGGGCGAAATGTTCCGCGCCGCCGGCTATGCCACCGCGCACATCGGCAAGTGGCACGTCGGTTATACGCCCGAAACATCGCCCCGCGCCCAGGGCTTTTTACACAGCTTCGGCCACATGGGCGGCTGCATCGACAACTACTCGCACTTCTTCTACTGGAACGGCCCCAACGTCCACGACCTGTGGCGGAACGAAGCCGAGGTGTTCTACAACGGCCGCTTCTTTCCCGACCTGATGGTCGAGGAGGCAGGCCGCTTCATCGACGAGCACCGCGACGGGCCGTTCTTCATGTACTACGCGATGAACGTGCCGCACTATCCATATCAAGGCGACGAGAAGTGGCTGAAGCGGTTTCGCGACCTGCCCTATCCCCGCAACTTGTACGCGGCCTTCGTGGCGGCGCTCGACGAGCGGCTGGGACAGCTCCTCGCCAAGCTCGAATCGCTGGGGCTGAGCCAGCGGACGATCATCGCCATGCAAAGCGACAACGGGCACTCGACCGAGGAGCGGGCGCATTTCGGCGGCGGCAGTGCGGGCAAATACCGCGGCGCCAAGTTCAGCATGTTCGAAGGGGGAATCCGCTTGCCGTGCATCGTCTCGTGGCCCGGCAAGCTGCCGCGCGATGAGTCGCGCGACCAGCTTGCCCATGCCTGCGACCTGCTGCCCACGTTGGCCGAGCTGGCCGGCGTGCCGACGCCCAACGTGCATCTCGACGGCCGCAGCCTGGCCGCCGTGTTGCGTGATTCGTCGGCCGCCACTCCGCACGTCGAGCGGGCGCTGCACTGGCAGGTGGGTGAAGGACCGAGCGCCGACTGGGCCGTGCGCGAGGGCGATTGGAAGCTGATCGGCCGGACGCGCGACACCACTCGGGCCGACAAAGGTGCCCAGGTCGTTACGATCTTTCTGGCGAACGTGAGGACCGATCCCAGCGAGACGACCAATCTCGCCGAAACGCATGCCGACGTCGTCAGCCGGCTAAAAAGGCTGCACGACGAACACCTGGGCAAGTCCGCAGCCGGTCTGTAGCAAACGGCCGCTGTGGCGTTCCGCGGAGCGTGGGCACGCCAATTGCCCTATTTTCCCGGCGGGGCCTCAATTCGAAGGGAGACATTGCCATGAGAGAAGCACGCATTACCTTACCGGAACTCGGCTTGATTGCCGGCACACGCGGGGCATTGGGGGCGGGCGTCGGTCTGCTGCTGGCCGATTGTTTGACGCACGAGCAGCGGAAGGCGGTCGGCTGGACGCTGTTCCTGGTGGGCGCAATCAGCACAGTGCCGCTCGCTTTCGAAGTTTTGGGAAAAGGAGGATGGCATGATACGCAAGCTCAAATCAGGTGAATATCGGCTCTATTCGCGGAAGATCGATCCGGGCACCGGCCATCGCCGCAATCTGGGCACTTTCGACTCGCGCGAAAAGGCGGTCCAGCACGAACGCGAGATTCAGTTCTTCAAACGCCGCGGCTAGCGGTCTCGTAGGGTGGGACCAGCGAGCTTGCGAGCGCCGGCCCACCATCCTCAAGACCATAGGAACTTAGGCAATAGGCGTTGGGCGTTAGGGCATTATTAGAGGACCGCACCTAAAGCCTAACGCCCATCGCCTAAGGCCTCCATTACGGTGGGCCGGCGCTCGCAAGCTCGCTGGTCCCACCCTACCAGCTTAAGCGCTTCCACCCTTGCCCAACCGTCGCGGCCCGGCTACAATCACCTAATGATTTAGGTGTTCGAGGAGGTGCCACTTGTCCGAAGCAACGCCCAGCGGCCGCGAGCTGGAGATTCTCAAGGTTCTGTGGGACATCGGCCCGGCCAGCGTGCGCGAGGTGCATGAGCGAATGTGCCCCGGCGGCGAGCTGGCCTATAACACAGTGCAGACGCTGCTGCGGATTATGGACGAGAAAGGACTGGTCGCGCACCGCACTCGCGGCCGGACTTTTGTTTACGCCGCCCGTCGCAGCCGCGACGACGAAGCTTCTCGGTTGCTGCGGCGGTTGTTCGACGGCGCCGTCGAGCAGTGCGTCGTCAGTCTGCTGAATGCCGCCGATAGCAGCGCGGAAGAGCTAAAGCGGCTGGAAAAGCTGATCGCCGACGCCCGACGGCGAAAGCAGGCCGGCCAGAAGGGAGCACAGCCATGACCTGGGACGCGGCGATGTACGAGTTTGTCGCGCGAGGATTTGCCGCCACGCTGCCGCTGTTGGTCGTCTCGGCCGCGGTCGTAGCCGCCTCTCGGCAGCCCGTGCGGCGCGTGCGGCTGATTGAGTTGACGTTTCTTGCTTGCCTGGCCGCTCCGTGGCTGGGGTGGTTGCCGGTCGTGCCCCACTGGTCGGCCGCGGCGATCGCGCGACGACTGCCGGCACAAACGCCAGTTAGCCCGAACGTCACGACGGACCATCGAAACGCGGCCCGACACTCTGACCGTGAAGCACCGCGCGACGACGCCAAGCGACCGTCGTTTTCGCGTGCGCGAGCGCCGGCAGACGATTTGCGCGCGGCGAAACAACCACTGGCCGGCGCAACGCGCTCGCCGCAACCGCCCGTTGTGGCCTTCGACCTCCGCCGCTGGATTGTGATTGCGTACCTGGTCGGCGTGAGCGTCATGACCGCGTGGTGGTTGTTTGGCATGGTCGGGCTGCTGCGATTGTTGCGATCGGCCGAAACGGCCGGCGAGCGGTGCCGCAAGGAATTTGACGAGGTCGCGGGCAAAGCCGGTCCGCGGGTAAGGCTGCTGGTCGGCTCGCACATCGAACAGCCGTTCACTTTTACCTGGCATCGGGCAGTCATCGTGCTGCCACGGGAACTCTGTGACCGCGACGACCCGCGGCCGCTGCGTTGGGCCTTGGCGCACGAGTGGGCCCACGTCCGCCGGCACGACTCGCTTGGTTGGAGCCTGGCCGGGCTGGTGCGAATCGTCTTTTTCTATCAGCCGCTGGTGTGGTGGCTGCGTGGGCAGTTGCGTCTGGCGCAGGATTATGTGGCCGACGCGCAGGCGGCCGGCCAGACGCCAAGCCCGGAAGATTATGCGGAGTTTCTTACCACCTGGGTTGCCGCACATGGCGGCCGACCGCCCGCGGTCGGGCTGGGCATCGGCGGCCGAACGTCAGAACTTTATCGGAGGATCGTCATGCTTGTCGAACGCCGTCGTCCGCTGGAAACGCATTGTCCTCGCCGCTGGCGCTGGGCCGCCGTAGCCGGCGTGTTATCGATCGTCACCGCCGCCGCCACGCACGGCGAGCCGCCCAAACCGCCTGCGCAAAAGGCGCCGGAGTCGCCCTCGGCCGCGGCGAGCAAGACGGCGAAAGTCGCGCCCAAGAACCAAGAGCCGTCGCCCGACGCTTCGCCGCCACAACCCGACGCGGACACGCGCCGCTTGGTCGAGGCCGTGCTGGCGCGGGCCACGGCGATCAAAAGCGGAACGCTCGTTTTCACAGAGAGATTCGACGTTCCGGGCGGCGGCGCGAGCGACCCCGCGTCGCCCTTTGCGACCCCCGCACAGACGCCGGAGCCAATCTGGCAATGCAGTTTGTCCGGCGAGAGTTGGGCGATACGCATTCCGCCAAAGACCCAGATCGTCAACCACGACGGCCGGTACATGGATTTTGAGCAAGATCCTGACGCACGGGGGCTGAGGATTGATGACGGACCGCGGTTGACAATCGAGCCCGCCACCACATGGACGAAGAAGCAGTTTGACTTCCCCGTGTCCGTCGGCACGATCGCGACTGCGGCGGCCCGCGACTTCGTACGAGCGAACGCCGATCGCGTGCGCGCCAGCGGTGCGGCAAAAGTCGATGACGTCGACACGCGCATATTGGAATGGGAAGTCGGGCCAACCGACCTGCGGCCTTTTGATTTCGTCAACGACATGCTCAAAAGCGGCGGCACGCTTCGCTTGTATGTGGCGGACCAACTCGGCGCGGCCTTGCCGAGAATCGAGTACGTCGACCGGTTCGGAACGGTTCAAAGGTACTTTTCCGCCAGCGATTTCCGCGAGGTTGCGGACGGGATTCTCTTTCCCTTTCATTACAATGATTCGGGTGTCAAGTTCATCGACTTTGAGATGGTCGAGCGCGTCAACCAGAAACCGCACGACGAGTTCGTGATCGGGCCGGTCCCCTCGGGAACGCACGTACACGACACACGGCCCAAGAGCGGCGACGATGTCAACGCGAACGGCGAGCGGATCGTCGATCTCAGCCGCTATCCCTACCGGCAATTCACCACGGGCGCCGAGTATCCGAATGGCCTTCCCACGGCGCTGTTGAAAGAACTGGACCGCGATGTGATTGCACCCGCGGCCGAGGCCAATCAAGCAATCAAGCCGGGAGACGCGTCCGAATGGAATCCGCCGAAGAACCAATTGCTCTATGGCGGGAAGCGTTTCACCGATTGGGAGCAGCAGTTGCTCAACGACCTTGAGCCAAAGAGGCAGGTCGAAGCGATCACGGCCCTCCAAGCGTTCGGCATGAAGGGCTACGAGCACGAAGCCTTGACGGCCATTGCCCGGGCGCTAAAATCAGACGACTGGGAGGTCAAGGAATGCGCATTCGGCGCACTGTCCAAGATTGGTGTCGTTTCCGTGCCCGTGTTGCTCGACTCGCTAAAAAGTCCTGATCCGGCGATGCGCGTTCCTGCAGCGAAGGCCATCGGCGAAGTTGGTCCGGCGGCCGAATCGGCGATCGACGCGCTCAAGCAGGCCACCAGCGACAAAAATCGTGATGTTCGGAGCAACGCCGTGCGTGCGTTGGTGTTGGTTGGTGGCGCCAAGGAAGAACTCCGAACGCTCTTCGAGCGACTTGCCACCAGTGACGACTTCAGCCTTAGACTGTCTATCGTTTCGGCCCTGTCGGAAGGAAGCGGCCTTCCGACCGGACTGGTGCCGCTTGTCGTTCGAGCGCTCGATGACGAGCATTGGCAAATCCGGCTGACCGCCGGACAGGTGCTGATGCGCAAGGGACCCCCGACTCGCAAGGTGACCGAGGGCCTGAAGCGACTCCTCCACGACGAGGACAACGGCAATGGCGGAAGCTTTTCGATGGCCTTGGCGCAGAACGAGGAGATGAACCTCGAAGCGATGAGCCCCGTGCTTGTTGAGGCCTTGTCGGTTCCGCTGTTGCACGCCGCCGGACTTACGCAGATGCTGGACATGCTGCTCGACAAACTGCGGCGGCTGGGACCGAAAGCCGCCGCCGCCGTGCCCACGCTGACGCGACTAGTCGACCGCCAAAACTCTCCTCTGAACGACGCGGGAATCATAGCGGCCATGGATACCTTGGGCGCAATCGGCTCCGCCGCACGCGATGCCGTGCCGGCGCTGAAAGCCTGGACCGCGACTCCGCCCACGAACCCGAACCGCGATTGGGAACGCATCGAAAAGCATGCGTTCAAGGCGCTTGAGAAGATCAAACACGGCGACGACAAATAACGTCCGTCCGCACCCCTTGACAGCCTAGGGGACGTTGTTAGACTTATCCCTAGACATTCTAGGGAGAGCCTGATGCGACCCGCCACGCCGAAACAAAACCTGCTGCAAGGGAGCCTCGATCTGCTCATCTTGCGGACGCTCGTGGCGGGGCCGCATCACGGCTATTCCATCGCCAAACACCTGCACCAGGTGAGCGAAGCCTTCTTGCAGGTCGAGGAAGGCTCGCTCTATCCGGCGCTGCACCGCTTGGAGCATCGCGGCTGGGTCGAGTCGCAGTGGGGGCCGTCGGAAGCCAATCGCCGCGCCAAGTTCTACCGGCTCACCGCGCTTGGCCGCAAGCAGCTTCAGAAAGAGACGGTCGCCTGGCGAAAAATGAGCGAGGCCATCGAGCGCGTTTTGAATTATCGTCCCGCGGAGGCTTGAATCATGTCATGGAACGAACTTTGGCACATCTGGCGTCACCGGCCCGTGCCGGCGGTATCCAGCATCGACGACGAGTTGATGTTTCATTTCCGCTCGCTGGTCGATGAAAACCTTTCCCAAGGAATGTCGGCCGCCGGCCAGCGAGCCATTCAGTTGGCCGCCGTGAAAGACGGCTATGCTTTGACGTCGATGTACGAGTTGAAAAAGGCCGGCGAAAGCTTCGACAGCGACGCCCTCAAGCTGCAGCTCGACGACGCCGTGCCCTTGACGCTCACGGTCCGCGACGCGCAGGGCCGCGCGGCCGCGAAGGCCCGCGTGATTCCTTTCAGCCGGCAGGCAGCCGGCGGCGAGCAGCACGGCGTTTATTTTCAGGCGGCCAAGCCTATCGAGCTCGTCGCCGACGACGCAGGGCGCGTGCGTGTGGTTGTGTTTCGGCGCGGCGACAAGGCCGAGATCTATCTCGCTTTGCCGGGCAAGGACTGGGAGCAACAGGCGGTTGCCATTCCGGAGACAGGCGACGTCTTCGAGGTATCGAGCAAGGAAGTTGCCGACGGGAATTAAACGTTGCGTGCGGCACAAATCGGTGTGCCGGGGGCAGGTGTTCAAAGCCGACGTATTGCGGAAAATGGCATAGGTGCCGGCGGCGCCATCGTCCGGGCCTCAAGTTTCCGCCCTGCCCGTCCCGCCAGCCACGTTTCCAGGATCAACAGTCCAATCGCTCCGACGATCAACCACCGCCAAAGCTGCTGGCGACCCTCCAGTTCGGTGTCGCGCTGCTGCCGCAACTGCTCGGCACGTTGAGCGCGGGTAAGCTGGCTGGCAAAACGGACGCCCAACTGCTCCAGCCGCTCCAGCTCCATCGGCGCCGTGTTGCTTTCTGCCGCCGCCAGGTTGACGGCGAAAAGATCGTCGCCGTCGCCGACGCGCAGGCGATAAATGCCCGGCTGATCGGCGCCGTCGAATTGAGTCACATCGGCGGCCACGGCGGCCCGCGTACCGTCGGGCTTCTCGATGCTGACGGCTTGCGACGCCGTGCGAGCAGGCAGCGGAACGGCCTGGCCGACCATTAAACTGGCCGTGCGGGCGGGGCCGCCACATGCCAGGTCGAGCAGGGCCTGGACCAAGGGCACGAACTTGCTGGACAGGGCGAGCTGGCTTTCGTCGGGCTGCCAGCCGCTGGTACACGCCACGACCCGGCCGGCACCCATTGCCCGTTCCAGAATGGCGGCGTCGCCGTTGTCGAACCGCGCCACGACGCGCGTCGCGGCCGGCTCTGCGATCGATACTGCCCGATGTCGCCAGAAGTGGATCTTGGTGAAATCGCTGTACCGCGGATTCGCGAAGGCGGCAAACAGCGGGTGCGTGAAATCCATCTCACCCAGCAGCGCGTATTGCCGCAATGTAGCAGGCATACTCCGTGTGCCGTCGCTGTCTACGAGTGTCTCTTTTTCCACGAGTTCCACATCGTCCAAAAGTGCCTTCAGCGACGACGCGCTCGCCGCGTCCTTCAGCACCACCAGCAGCGTGCCTCCGCCATTTACAAACGCCTTGAGAGCCTCGGCCGCATGAGCCGGCACCGCCGACGTTGCCACAATCAAGGCGGGACGGCCGGCCGCGTCAAACTGTCTCGGCTCGTCCGCCTTGTGTGTTTCCACATCGACTTTGCGCAGCGGATCGTCGGCCACGGCCAGATCGAAATAGTAGCGCAGCGAGGCGGTGTCCTCCGCGGCCTCGTCGCCGATCCAGGCAACCTTGACCTGCTGGGCCACGGGCGGCACGACGTAATACGTGTTATCGAACTCCGCGTCGTCTCCCCGCAGCACGATGCGGTCGGTCGCCATATCGTCGGGCCGCGGCAAACGAATCACGCGGCTCTGACCGGCTGGAACGTAGCTGGCCAGCGGTCCGTCGCCGGCAACGCGGTCCGCCGGCCGCTGCCAGCCGATGAAGAACTGGTCGCGCGTCGAGTCGGGCGAGTTGCTCACGCGCACGCGCGGCTCGGCCGACGCCGCTTGCTCGTCGTCGGCGAGCAACTGCACGGCCGCATTGGTGGGCTGCTTGCAAGCGAGCACGTGGACCACCACCGGCAAGTTGTCGGGCCAACGATAGGCTTGCAGCGCGTCGGTGCGCGAGCCGCGCGCCAGATCGGTAATCAGCACGAGCTGTGTTTCCGAGGCAATCGGCCGCTCGTCGGAGGCCGCGTCAAGTTCGCCGGCCAACTCGGTCATCGCCTTGCCAAGATCGGTCGAACGCCAGGAGGGACCGAGCGCCCGCAACCGCTGTCGGACGAGATCCGCTTTGCCCGCCGTCGGCCCGCTGGCGTCCTCGACGAAGTCGATCAGTCGATGCAGGCGGTCATCGAAATGCGAGAGCGCCACGTCGTCTTTCGGCCCAAGCTCCTTGAGTACTCCCTCGACCTTGCCCACCGCCTGTTGCCACAGGTCGCCGCGCCGCATGCTGGCACTGCTGTCGAGCAAGATCGCCACGCGCCGGCCGGTTTGGTTGTCGAGGGGCAGCATCGCCGCTTGGCGCAAGAAGGGCCGGGCAAACGCCATCGCCAACAGCGCCAGCGCGGTCAGCCGCAAGACCAGCAGCAACAGATGATCGAGCCGGCTGCGGCGCGTCAGCCGCGGCGGCGACGCTGTGAGAAACATCAGCGAACTGAACGCCTGCCGGCCGCGCGGCGTGCGGCGAATCAGGTGCAACACCAGCGGCAGCGAAAGTGCCGCCAGCCCGGCCAGATAAAGCGGCGTCAGCAAGCCCATGAGCACATTCCCATCATCGTTTTACGGGCCGCCGGCGCCGCACCGTCTGCCGGCCGCGGCGCAAACGGGAGTTCAAAAAATCGAACAGCGCCAGCTCCAACGGGCGATCGGTGGCCAGCGGATAAAAATCGATGCCTAATCGGCTGCAAGTTCGGCTGACCGCCTCGGCGTGCTGGCTGAACCGCTCCAGGTAACGCTGGCGGACCGTCTGCGGATCGACGTAAAGCTGCCGGCCCGACTCCAGGTCGTGGAAGATGGCCGACTCGTCGAAGCGGAAATCGGTCTCGGCCGGATCGAGCACGCGCATCACCACGACTTCGTGCCCGCGAGAGCGGAGATAGCCCAACTGCTTTTCCAGCGTTTCGATCGGAGCCAGCAGATCGGACAACAGCACGACCAGGCCGCGTTTGGAGGCCGTCTTGGCGATCTGCTCCAGCGGCGCCGCCAGATCGGTGGCGGCGCCGGCCAAGGCGCGTTCCAAGGCGAGCATCACGCGGTGCAAATGACCGGGCCGGAAGCGGGCAGGCAGATAGTCCTGAATCCGCTCGTCGAACGTCACCAGCCCGACCGCGTCACGCTGCACCGACAGGAAATACGCGAACGTGGCGGCGACCGTTTTGGCATAATCGGCCTTGCTGTAGGCCAGCGAGCCAAAACCCATCGAGCGGCTCAGGTCGACCAGCAGGTAGCAGCGAAGATTGGTTTCGTCTTCGAATCGCTTGATGTAATAGCGGTCGCTACGGGCAAACAGCCGCCAATCGAGATAACGCAGGTCGTCGCCGTCGGTATATTGCCGATACTCGCTGAACTCGACCGAAAAGCCGTGATAGGGGCTGCGATGCAGGCCGCTAAAGAAGCCTTCGACGACCACCTTGGCCCGAAGCTGCAGGTTCTTGATCCGCATCAACGCCGCCGGGTCGATGAACGAGGCGCCCGGCGCCGCTTCCCGCAGAGCGGGGCGGCCGTATGTGACCTGTCGGAACTTGGACCGGCTGGTTCGCATCGGGACTCTGTGGTTTCACTCTTCAAGAGGCGGCGAGCCTCTTGCGGCATGCCATACCGAAAGGATTTCAACGACTCTCTGCTGCTCCGTGATTTCATAGAAGACGCGATAACTCCCACAGAGAATCTCGCGAACGCGACCGCCTCCGCCACGTGAATAGACCGGACCAATGAATGGAAACTTGGCGAGAACCTCGACATGCCTGATAATCTCATCACCAACGCTTTCCGCAGCAGATGGATTTGCCTGGGAGATGTACGTGCAAGCATCACGGAGCTGTTCCAGCGCCGGCGCGGTCCAAACTATTTTGAACTCCATTCGGCAACCAATTTCTTCACTTCTTCGTGCGGGATAACTCTTCCGGCCGCGGCGGCTTCCTGGCCACGTTTAACGGCTGCCAGGATTTCGATCTCTTCGCGGATCGCCTCAATGGTTGTTGCCTCCGGCAAGCGGCTAACGGCGTCGATAACAAGCTGTTTGTCAGTCATGCCAGCAGTATATCCGATTTTGAGCGAGGATACATCCGACGCATCACGCTGCCATCCGCCGGTCCGACGCAAGGCGTCTGGACGCTTTGTGGCGGATTTGCGACATTTGTGTGTGGCAGGCTGGCGTGGTGCGAGTGCGGAATGGTCAATCGAATCCAAATTCTGGAAAAATGGGGCGTCGAGCGGGGCCAAATGTTGCGTGTCTGGTTGCCGGCGGCGTGCGCCGTGGCGATGGCCGCCGCGATGTTCTGGTCTCTCAGCCGGCGGCCGGACGTGAATTTCCTGACGGACCGTCCGCCCGCCCACTGGATCGTCTATCGTGCCGTACCGGATCTGGCCGCACAGCCCGACGGACCACGACGCACGGTGTTTCACCGCCAATTCTCGGTCGCCAAACTGCCGGCCGCGTCTCGACTGACCGTGCAGGCGTTGAATGAATTTGCCGTCACCGTCAATGGCGTTGAAGTGGCCAAGTCGGACGCCTCACAATCATGGAAGACGCCCCAAACCACGGTCGTTGGCGGCGATCTGCTGCAAGTCGGCGAAAACGAGTTAGAGGTCACCGTAACTTGCCAGCGCGGGCCACCGGCGCTCTGCCTGGCGCTCGACGTGGGCTCGGAGATCATTGCCTCCGACGATCGCTGGCAGGCGTCGCTGCTGGGCGCCATGGTCCAGCCGGCCCGGTTGGCGGCTGCCGTGCCCGCGTTTGGCAAGGGCACGGCACCGGCCGGCGCGGAGCGGCCGATCGACTCGTTGGTTCGCACCTGGCCCAGGTTCCTTATTTTCGGCGTGCTGGCGGCCGTGGCCGTCGGGCTGGGGCAGCGGTATGGCGAGCGGATGATGGGGACACGCGTCTCGGCGAACAGCGAGTGGCTCGTCTTGGCGGCGATTGCCCTGACGTGGCTTGCTCTGCTGATTTGGAATGCGAGATCGTTAACGTTCCTGCTCGGCTTCGACAGCCCCTTCCATCTCGAGTACGTCGAGCACATCCAGCACAAGGGGACGCTTCCCACCGGCGTCGAAGGCGCCGAAATGTGGCAACCGCCCCTCTATTACCTGAGTGTCTCACTACTGACCTCGCTCGCCGGGGCGGCGGCCAACAGCGAACTGGGCATCCTTGTCGAGCGAGCGTTCGCCTACGTCGTGTCTTTGACCCAACTTCTCCTGCTGGCGGGCTGCTTGCGGCGTCTCTTTCCCGGCCCGTCCGGGCCCCGCTCCGTCGGACTGCTGTTTGCCGGCTGCCTGCCCGTGCAGCTTTACATGATGCACTACAATTCCAACGACGTCTTGGCGGCAGCTCTCTCGACGGCCGCGCTCTACACAGCTATCGCGGTGATCCAACTGCCGCGAGCGCGAATCAGCCCGGCGATGGTTCTAGGAGTCTGCCTGGGGACGGCGGTCCTCACCAAGCTCACCACGTGGCCCGTCGTGCTGGTGATCATGCTGGTGCTCGTCTGGCAGCTTGCCGCCGAGCGCCGGGCAGCGCGCGAATGGATCGTGCGACTCGGCGTGCCTGTTTGCGTGTGCCTCTTCGTTTGCGGCTGGTACTTCCTGCGCAATTACCGGAACTTCGGCCGGCCGCTGCCTCCCGATCAGGCCGGCTGGACTTATGGGCAAGATCCCGGCTACGCGATGTTGCCGCAATTCGTTCGCTTCGGGCAGTCGCTGGCCGAACCGTTCTATAGCGCGTTTGCGGGACTGCCCGACGGAATCTACTCCACGCTGTGGGGCGACGGGGATTGGGGCGGCAAGATTCTGCTGGAGACGCGGCCGCCGTGGAACTACGATCTGATGGCGGGCAACTATCTTCTGGCGATCGTGCCGACGCTTCTGCTGTTTGTGGGAAGCGGCTCGCTCGTGTGGCAGGTGTTGCGGCGTTGGCAACCTGAAAAACTACTGCTGCTAGGAGCCGGCGTGGCCTCGTTTTGCGGTCTCGCCTACTTCTATCTTCTTCATCCGATGTATGGCGCCATCAAGGCGCATTATGCGCTGCCCAGCATCGCCTCGCTCTGCGTGTTGACGGCGGAGGGTTACGTTGTCTTGTCCGGCAAAAGTCCGGCGCGGCAAGCGGCGATCGCAACGGCGCTCGGTGCCTGGGGGCTGGCGGCGTTGGCGAGCTTTTCCGTCGGTCCGTCGTCGCCGCAAACGAACGTCTGGGTTGCCCGGCAGTTCACGTTGCAAGGAAACCTGGACCAGGCCTGGGCAAAGATCAAGAAAGCAATTCGCCAGCGCCCCGACGACCTCCGCTTGCGCCTGATGGAGGGCCGGGTCTTGGCGTGGGGTCAGCGGTATGAGGAAGCGCGCGGCGCGATGGCCGCCGTCGTTCAAACGGATCCGACGAACGTCGAGGCACAGGTCTGGTTGGCCGAGGTGCTGATCGCGCTCGGCCGGGACGAAGAGTCGGTTCCCTTATTGGAAAACTCGCTCCGCCTTGCCCCGGACTACGGCGACGCCTACCGCCAACTCGCCTTGCTGAACCTGAGGCAAAGCCATGTTGAAACGGCCCGCGAAGTCGCACTCGCCGGGCTGCGCGTGGCGCCGCACGATCCGCTCCTGCACTTGGTTCTGGGCGAGGCTTTTGCGCAACTTGGCGAACAAGAGCGGGCCATCGAGCATTACCGAATCGCCGTCGAATTCAATCCGCAGTACACGCCGGCCTTGGGCGTCTTGGCCTCGATCTACGCGACGCATCCGGAGGCGCGCTATCGCAATGCGCAACAAGCCGTCGAGTTGGCGCGTCGCGCCTCGCAACTGACGGAGCACGAGGATCCGCTGGTCGAAGATACTCTGGCCGCGGCGTATGCCGAAGCCGGCGACTTTGCCGCAGCCGAGCAAACGCTCCGGGCGGCAATCGAGCGCATGACGCCGGACGAGGCCGGGGCGCTGCGCGAGCGGCTGGCCGACCATCTCGATCGGATCAAGTCGCGAAAACCGTTGCGGGATTACCCCTACCAACCCAAGCAGCAGGCCGGTTCGGGGCCGCTGGAATAAAACAGCGTCTGCTGGTCGATCGGCGCTTCCGGCCCCTCGCCGCGCTGGTACACAAGGCGACCATCGACGACCACGCCCGTCACGTGCGTGGCGTATTCGAACGGGTCGGCGTCGTAAAGCACCAGGTCGGCCGTCTTGCCGGCTTCGAGCGTGCCGAAGCGGTCGTCGATTTCCAGGATTTTCGCCGCATCGAGCGTGATGGCCCGCAAGGCCCGGTCGAAACCGAGGCCGTACACCATCGCCATGGCCGCTTCATAACGGGCCACCCGCGTCTTGGGCACGTAGCCCTCCACCCCGCTGGAAATGGCGATCGACAACCCGCGATCGGCCAGCGCGGCCGCGTTGCCCAGAAAGCTGTGGTAGGTTTCCATGCCGCCCACCCGTTGCATCGTCGGATGGACGATCACCGGCAGCTTCGCCGCCGCAAGCCGGTCGCCCAGCAAGTAGCCCTCTGTCCCCAGCGCCAGCCGGCTCTTCAGCTTGAACTCGTCGGTGAGCCGCAGCGCCGTCACCAGATCGTCGGCGCGGTGGGCGGCGAACAGCGCCGGCAACTTCCGCTCCAGCACCTGGCCCAGCGCCTCGTGCTTCAAATTCCGGTCGGGCTGCGACGACTCGTCCTTGGCCGCTTTTCGTTTTCGCGCATGGTTGGCCGCCTCACTGAGCGCCGTGCGGACGATCGAAGCCGTCCCCATCCGCGTGCTCGGCTTTTTATCGGGATACGCGTCCTTAGGCACGTCGCCCAGATTGAAGAGCATCATTTGCGGAAAGCGGACGGCCATCGCTTCGGCGCTGCCGCCGTGCGTGCGGAAAACGCCGGTTTGCCCGGCGATCACGTTGTCGCGGCCGGGGCAGGCGTGAATTACCGTGATACCCTGCTGCAACAAAAACCGCAGCAGCGGCTCGGCGGGATGAAAAGCGTCAAGCACTCGTAGCTCGGCTTGGTTCGGGTCGGTCGTCTCGTCGGCGTCCTGATCGGCCGAAATGTTGTAGGCCCCGCTGAGCGGCACGACGCTGAAGGCATCGATCAAGCCGGGCGTGACCACCGCCGCACTCTTCACCGGCACGTCGGCCGGCAGATCGAAACCGTCGCGCGGCCCGGCGTAAACAATCGTTCCGTCGCGGACGTGGACTGCTCCGCCATCGATCGGCTCCTTGGCCACCGTGTGCAGCCGGCCGGCCAGCACCACGAACTCTTTGGCGGCGGCGTCGGCCTGCTTGGCGTTTTCGGGCATCGCCGGCGCGTCCGATTTCGGTTGCGGCTCAACGATTGGTTTCGCGGTCGGCACTTGCGAGCGCTCGGCCACGGCAAAGCCGCCGGTCTGATACAGCCGCTCCTTCGCGTCGTCGAGATCGAACACGCGCCGGCCATCGATATACGTCTGCAATACGCGCGTGTATACACTGAACGGCCCGCCGCTGAGCACCACAAAGTCGGCGTCTTTGCCTTTCTCCAGCGAGCCAACGCGGTCGTCGAGGTGCAATGCTTGAGCGGGATAGAGCGTGATCGCCTTGAGTGCCGTCTGCTCGTCCAGGCCGCCCCGCACCGTGATGGCGGCCGTTCGCAGCAGGAAGCGGCTCTCGGTCACCGGGTCGTCGGTGTTGACATGGATCTTGACTCCCGCTTTCGTCAGCCGGGCGGCCGTCGATTCGAGATACTCGATCACCTCGGCCTTTCCGCCGGGACTGTCGGGCAGGGTGAGCGACACCGGCACTTTGCGCCGGGCCAGTTCGTCGATCACTTTGTACGACTCGGTGCCGTGCTGCAGCACGACCTCGAAGCCGAACTCCTCGGCCAGCCGCAACACGCTGAGAATGTCGTCGGAGCGGTGGCTATGGAAATGGACCGTGCGTTTGCGGGCCATCGCCTCGGCCAGCGGTTCCAAGGCGAGATCGACATCCGGCGGCGTCGCCTCTTCGCCGGCCGCCAGCTTCTTGCGATAAGCGTCCCACTTGCGCTGATAGTCGCGGGCCTTGATGAACTCTGCCCGCTGCAGAGCGGCGACTTTCATCCGCGTGGCCGGCGCCTGCTTGCGAGAGCCGTAGACGCGCTTGGGGTTCTCACCGTTGGCCATCTTCAGGCCGCCAGGCATGCCCGGCGAGACCATCGACATCTGTTCCACCGTGTGTCCGCGGAGCTTGACGTAGAGCGTCTGACCGCCGATCACATTGGCGCTGCCGGGCATGATGTTAGCCGTCGTGATGCCGCCCGCCGTGGCCATGCGAATTCCGGGATCGAAGGGGTTGATGGCGTCGAGTGCCCGGACGGCGCTTTGCACGGGACCGGTCGTTTCATTGCCGTCGCTGTTGGCCGACACTTCGGGCCGCGAGTAGACGCCCAGGTGCGAGTGCGAATCGACCAGTCCGGGAATGATCACTTTTCCACGCATATCGATGCGTTCCGCATCATCGGGCACGTCCACCTGCTCGGCGAGGCCGACATCGAGAATCTTGCCATCCTGAACGACGAGCGCGCCGGGTTTGTAGGTCTGGCCGCCTGCCGTATGGATGGTTGCCCCGGTGAATACGGTCGGCCTGGCCGCATGAGCAGTTTCAAGGGACGCAACGCAAACCGAAAGAAGCAGGGCCGCGGCCATCGAGCGGCCTCGCGCTGGGCATATCATTCAAAGACTCCATTTCAAGATGCAACATAGGGTTGATGCAACCAAGTATAGCCCGGCATGGCGGCCCGTGCAGTGGGTAGCTGGGTAGACTGGGCAATCTGTTCAGAGGCACCCGCGAAAAAAAGTTGCAAGGCGTATTGCGACGCGCGTGCGGCGCGTTACATTGCATCTCTGCGCAAATGCTCGTTCCCTTGCCGTATCGCCTCACAGGCGCCATGAAGGCCATCACACATACAGGATTCTCAATCGACCGGGGCCAAGTGCGCTGGGATTATCTGGCGCCGATTCTTGCCCTGCACTTGCTGGCGTTGCTGGTGTTCGTGCCTTGGCTTTTCAGTTGGACCGGCCTGATTGCCTTCGTGCTCGGCGTGAATGTGTTCGGCCAACTGGGCGTGCCGATCGGCTACCATCGTCTATTGACGCACCGCAGTTTTCGCGTTCCAAAATGGCTGGAACGCTCGTTCGTGACCATTGCGTTGTGCTGCGGACAGAACACTCCGGCGCGTTGGGTGACGTGGCACCGCATGCACCACCAACACTCCGATGGACTGAACGACCCGCACAGTCCGTTGGTGGCCTTCTTTTGGTCGCACATCGGCTGGCTGCTGTTCGAGCAGGGCGGCACGCACAGCGTCGCCTCGTATTACAAATACGCGCGCGACATCCTCGACGATCCGTTTTACATGTATCTTGAAAAGCGACGGTCCGCGTCCGCGTTCATCTACCTCGGCCACGCCTTGGCATTTTTCCTCATCGGGCTGGCCGTCGGCTGGGGCAGTTCCGGTCGGGCGTTGCCTGGCCTGCAGTTCGGCCTGAGCTTGCTCGTGTGGGGAGTGATTCTGCGAACGGTGTACGTGTGGCACATCACTTGGGCCGTCAATTCGCTCAGTCACATCTTCGGCTATCGCAACTACGCCACCGACGACGAAAGCCGCAACAACTGGTTCGTCGCCTTCATTACGGGCGGTGAAGGCTGGCACAACAATCATCACCACGATCCGACGAGCGCATCGGTGCAGCACCGCTGGTGGGAGCTCGACCTGAACTTCTACATCATCAAGTGCCTTGAATGGCTGGGTCTGGCGAAGGACGTCGTGCCGCTGAAGCACCTCCGAGCGAAGCGCCTGGCGGAGACGGCCGCGTGAGCGGTGTCGTCGTCGGGAGATGTCAGTTCAGCCTCCTTGTTCTTTCTGCCGGTCCGCCGGGATATACGGAATCAAGCCCTTCTCGAAGGCAATTTCCTGTGCTTCCCTGGGGCATTGGCGAATGTCCATGATCAGGCCGTTGACCGCCAGCATCCAGACCAGCGGGTTGTCATTCAGACGGCTCGGCAAGCTCCAGTTCGGGTCGAGCTGGTGAATCCTCAACATTTTTCGGATGGCCGCCAGCTTCGCCGCCCCGCTGCTCTCGCTGATGCCGAACGCGGCGTCGATGTCGCTCAAACGCATGTGCGGCTTTTGGCTCTTGTCGTGCAGGAAGTTGACCCAGCCAATGGTGCGCACGATGCCGCTGGCCCAGGTGTACGGGCTGCCGCTGAGAAGAGGCGAGGGACGTTTGCGGCCCAGCTTCTCGGCCAGTTTGCGGCAAAGAACGGCATACTCTTCATTCAGATGCTCTTGGCAAAACTGGTCGACCAATCGGATGACGACAGCCAGCGTTTCATCCTTTTGCCACTTGGATTGCGGCTTGGGCATTGGCTTGGGCTTCGGCGCTTTCGCAGGCCGCGGCTCATTCGACATAGGCAGTGAAGTCACGATCCCGTATCGTGCCTTTGCCTCCTTGAAGCTCTCGTTAAGCGAGCGCCGAACACCGCCGCCAAACGAAATGTTGTAGCTGCTCATCAAGCCGTCGTAGACGATCATACCCTTGAACGGCAGCAGCACCGTCTGCGTGAGGACCGGCAGATACGGCCCGATCAATTCCTCAAACGGTTGCGAAAGCGCCACGACGCCGTACGCTACGGCGGGCGAGGTTGACGTGAGGAACACCGTGTACTTCTTCAGTTCACGGAAGACGTAGAACCGACCCGTGACGAGATGCCGCCAAGAACGAACGATGTCGAGTTCGTCGTCCGCCAGGTGGGCCGGGTTCTCGGCGACAAAAGAGCCGATCAGATCGACGTGGCTGTTCAGGGCCTCACGGACTTTGAGGCGAAGTTCCGGCGACAGGGCGGCAAATCCGTCGGGCGTGGCGATTTTGTCAGGAATCACGTTGAGGCGCTCGTTCACATAGAACATCAGCGCGCGGTGCAGCCGAAAAAACAGCTCGACTTCGTTCAGAGGGAGCAACATTGGAAACCAACCATTTTTTGACGGTCTCGATCGTCCGATAGAAAATACCCGTAGAGGTGCCCTACGACCGCTTGGGCCGCGGAACGCGGCCGCCGCCCTTGCGACGGCCGCGGCCGTTCTTGCTGGGTGCATCGACTTCGGCCACCTTCTTGCCCAGGCTGGCGCGCATCTTCTCGATGCGGTCGCGCAACGCCGCCGCCCGCTCGAACTCCAACGCCGCCGCCGCGTCGAGCATCTCGGCTTCCAGCTCGCCGATGTACTCTTCCGTAATATAGACCTCGTCGTTGGTGCGGCCCACCGCGGCGTTGGCCCGCGCGTGGGCGGCCGCCTCCGATTCGATGCCCGCCTTGATGCTCTTGCGTACCGTTTCGGGCGTGATGCCGTGCTCGCGGTTGTACTCTTCCTGCAGCTTGCGGCGGCGGCGGGTCTCTTCGATCGCCCGTTGCATCGAGTCTGTGACCCTGTCTGCATAGAGAATCACACGGGCATTCACGTTGCGCGCCGCGCGGCCGATGGTTTGCATCAGCGAAGTCTCGCTCCGCAAAAAGCCCTCCTTGTCGGCGTCGAGAATCGCCACCAGCGACACCTCCGGCAAGTCGAGTCCCTCGCGCAGCAGGTTGACGCCGACCAACGCCTCGAACCGCCCTTCGCGCAGGTCGCGCAGCAGCTCCACGCGCTCGAAGGCGTCGAGCTCGCTGTGCAGCCATTTGCAGCGCACTCCCTTGTCCGCCAGATAATACGAAAGGTCTTCCGCCAGCCGCTTGGTGAGCGTGGTGACGAGCGTGCGTTCGCCGACCGCCGCACGGGCACGAATTTGCTCCAGCAGGTGCGGCACCTGCCCGCGGGCCGACACGACCTCGATCTCCGGGTCGAGCAACCCGGTCGGCCGGATCACCTGCTCCACCACCTCGCCGCCGGTCTGCTTCAATTCGAAAGGCCCCGGCGTGGCCGAAACGTAGACCACCTGCTGAATGCGCCGCTCCCACTCGTCGAATTTCAGTGGCCGATTGTCGAGCGCGCTGGGCAGGCGGAAACCGTGCTCGACTAGCGTCGATTTTCGGCTGAAATCGCCGGCGAACATGCCCCGCACCTGCGGAAGCGTGACGTGCGATTCGTCGACGAACAGCAAGTAGTCTTTGGGAAAGTAGTCGTAGAGCGTTTGCGGCTCGGCGCCCGGCGGACGGCCGCTCAAGGGCCGGCTGTAGTTCTCGATGCCCGGACAATAGCCCACTTCCAGCATCATCTCGATATCGAACCGCGTGCGGGCGTTCAGCCGCTGCGCTTCCAGGAGCTTGTTGGCCGACTTGAGCACTTCCAGCCGCTCTTCCAGTTCTTGCTTGATGCGGTCGACCGCGGCGGCGATGCGTTCTTCGGGCATCACGAAGTGCTTGGCCGGATAGATGAACAGCTCTTCGACCCGCTCCACCACCTCGCCGCTGGTCGGATTGATCAGCGAAAGCTGCTCGATCTCGTCGCCCCAAAACTCGATCCGCCAGGCGTACTCTTCATAGGAGGGCCAAAGCTCGACCGAGTCGCCGCGGACGCGGAACTTGCCGCGGGCAAACTCGAAGTCGTTCCGCTCGTATTGCACGTCGACCAGCCGCAGCAGCACCTCGTCGCGATCGACCTGTTCGCCCCGCCTCAGCCCGACCGTCATCGCCTTGTAATCTTCGGGCGAACCCAGGCCGTAGATGCACGACACGCTGGCCACGATCAGCACGTCGCGGCGGCTGACGAGCGCGCTGGTGGATGCCAGGCGCAGCCGGTCGATCTCCTGGTTGATCGAGGCGTCTTTCTCGATGTAGATGTCGCGCTGGGGGATGTAGGCTTCGGGCTGGTAATAGTCGTAATAGCTGACGAAGTAGTGGACGGCGTTGTGGGGGAAAAACGACTTGAACTCGCTGTAGAGTTGCGCCGCCAGCGTCTTGTTGTGCGAGAGCACGAGCGTGGGCCGCTGGATGGCCTGCACGATGTTGGCCATGGTGAAAGTCTTGCCCGAACCGGTCACGCCCATCAGCACCTGCTGCCTCTGGCCGGAGCGGATGCCGTTGACCAGGGCCTCGATGGCCTGGGGCTGGTCGCCGGCGGGCTGAAAGGGACTTTCGAGTTGGAACTGCACTCAATTGCTCCGCGGGGTGTTGTGTTGTGCCAGGACAGGGTGGGACCAGCGAGCCGGCTAACCTCCCAGCGAGGCACGGAATCGCTCGAACTCGTCGCGCTGGCGGTGCAGTTCGGCGGCCAATTCGGCTACTTCGCGCCGCAGCGCGCCGAGCTCCGCACGCAACTCCGAAAGTTCCGTGGAGCCGATGCCGCCGGTGTGCGGCGACTGCCGGATTTCGGCTCCCGGCGTTGCGGCCTGCGACGCGGCCCCCTCGCCTTGTTCGTGCGGTGCGGGAACCGCCAGCACTTCCCGCCGAACTTTTTCCATCTCCTGCGGCTGGTAAAGCGCGTGCGACACGACCTGGCCGCGCCCTTCCGGGCTGAGGGCGATCACCAGTCCCTTGGCCTTCAAAGAATCCAGGAGCGGCTTCAAAGCCGCCAAATCGGCGATCGGCTCCATTCGGGCGGCGCGGCCCCGCAGTTCGCCGACGGTCTGGGCGCCCCGCAAGAGCAGCTCGGTCATCACCGCCAGCTCGACCTTATCGACGCCCAGCCAATCGTAGAGATAGTGCCGGTACTTCAGCACCCGCCCCCCGCCTTGCACCTCGGCCACGGCTCCCACGGCCCGCAGCCGCTCCAGCGAGGCCTCGACGTCGCCGGGCTGCAAGTTCGTCAACGGGTGGCGATTGTTCTTCTGATTGGCCCCCGTGCAGATGGCGTTGACCGACATGGGATAGACGTCGGGCGTGGTCTTGGCCTTTTCGGCCAACACGCCCAGCACCCGGCGATCGATGGCCGCCAGCGGCTGCCACCGCGGCGCGGGCTTGTTTGTCAATGGTTGTTCGACGACCGACATGCGTGTTAGCGAGGCTTCGGGGGTCGTGGTGTCTTCGATACTCGGTTTTCAAATTGCTCGTTCTAGGCTACCATACTCAAGAGAGGTAACAATGACGAAATTACTTGAGAGAGCCTTCGCTGAGGCCGCCAAGCTGTCTCCCTCGGAGCAGGACTTGCTGGCGGGCCGTCTGCTTGCGGAACTCGCCGCCGAAGACGATTTCGATCGGGCCATTGCTGGCTCTGCTGATCGGCTGGCGGGGATGGCCGCCGATGCTCTCAACGACGAGTTGCAAGACCTCGACCCCGACAAGCTGTGAAATCAAGTACAACTCGGCAATTCCGCGAGTTGTTCGCGGTCTTGCCCGCTCACGTGCAACGGCAGTCGCGCGACGCGTACCGACTGTTTCGGCAAGACCCTTCGCATCCAAGTCTTCGCTTCAAGAAGGTGTATGCGGATCCGGTGATCTATTCGGCTCGGGTTGGCATCGGCTATCGAGCCCTGGCAACCGTTAGCGGTGACGTCGCGACCTGGTTCTGGATCGGCTCACATGCGGATTACGACAAGTTGCTTGGGCGACTATAGGCTTCGCGATGCTCGGCCGGACGTCACCAGCCGACTCGACTAGATTATCCCACCGCCAGCGCCGTATACGTCGTGAGTCCCGCGATCAGCAAGAAGAACGCCCCGGCCGAAAACAGGGCGATGCGCACAAACCAGCCTGGTTGCAACTCGCGCGGCAAGAGCGTCAGGTTCACCGCCAAGGCATGCCAACAGCTAAAGCCCAAGGCGTAGTTGAAGATGTTGGTCGCGACCTTGAGCAGCAACCCGCCCGGCACGAAGAGCAACATCAGCAAGCTGAAAACCGAGTAACAGCAGAGCACCGTAAAATAGAGCTTGCCGATGTGCCGCGGATCGACCCGCCGCAACCGGGCGCTCGATGTCCAAAAGACGTCGAGCCAGCGACGAATCACCCCGTCGGCCGTGCTGGAAACCGTCGGCGAAAGCACCAAAAACCCGCAGAAGAGCGTCATCAGCGTGAAGGCGTGACCGAGCGACGGTCCCCAGGCGGTCCCCACGTGCTCGCCGACGCTGTTGGCCGTCATGCCGGCGGCCGTCCAGGTGTCGGCCTCGGTTCCACGCCGCAGAAACTGCACCGAGAGCATGCTCGGCAACCCAAGCCCGATAAAGCAGGCCGGCAGCCAGACCGCGAGTTGATCGCGCATCACGTGGCGATACCAGCGTTTCCAACGCCGCAGCGTTTCGGCATTCACCGCAAACACACAGCCCACGTGCGAAAGCTGCAGGTGGTGCCCGCCCACGACACTGGGAATGGCGCCCACATGATGGCCCATGCCCCAGCCTTGATCGCGGGTGTAGTTGCTCAGCGGCGTGTTCGAGAGGCCACCTTGGCCCGAAATCGCCACCATCGCGCACAGCAGGCTGACCATGCTCAGGTTGATCAGCGGAAAGCCGCGGCCCTGCCAGAGCGAGAGGAAAAGGTTGTCGATATTGTCGCCGTCGCAGATTCCGTCGCCATCGACGTCGCGAAACTTGTCGGGCTTGCCGTCGCCGTCGATGTCGGCATAGGCGTCCGGTTTGCCGTCGTGGTCGGTATCGATGGTCGGCTCGAGCCGCTTCTCCGCCACGTCGAGATGGCCGTCGCCGTCCCAGTCTTCGCCCGCATCGAGCACACCGTTGCCGTTGCGGTCTTCGCCGCGGATGACCGGCACGTTCCCGAACTTCACGAAGCCGCTGAAAATCTCCGCCCACGTGCTCCGCTGCGAAAAACAGAAAGCCAACAGCAGCAGAAAGCCAAAGACCGTGACGATCTTGAACGACATCACCGCCTTGAGCGAGTTATAAATCTTGCCGCCGAATATCAGCGGCAGCATGCAGAGCAGGAAAATGACGCAGCCCAGGATGTTGAGCATGGTCGTATCGGTGAGCCCCAAGCCGAACACGTGAGCGATCGCTGCCGTCGATTTCGGGTCGGGCATGCGTCCCGCCGCCAGCGCAAACACCGGCGTGGCCGCGCTGGCCGAGAGATACGGAAAAATGGCCCCGATATCCAGCAGCAAATACACCGCCAGCCACCACCGTGGGCCGGGCAGCGTGCGGAACTTGCCCGTGAAAATCGGCTCGCCGCAATAGAGCGCGTAGCGGCTGATTTCGAGATTGTAAAACACCTGGAACACGATGCTCAGCGTGGCCAGCCACAGCAGCGCTCCGCCGAAGCGGGCGGTGACGAGCGGGCCGGTGAGCCATTCGCCCCCGCCGATGGCCGCCCCGCCCATGAGCAGTCCCGGCCCGATCATGGCGAACCAGTTCCGCCAGGTGAACCGCGGCGCATCGACCAGTTCGCCCGTCGTCCAGCGCGGCATGTTGGAGGAACCGGGGTGCGGGGCGACAAAGGCCGCTTGGGTCAGCAGGTCGGGCGGTTCGGTTTGCGTGGCGGTGGCGGGCAGAGAAGCGATTTCCATGCAGGTTCCCGACGGGGTGGGCAAAAGGGTGTCGGCGGGCAGGACGATGCGGACCTTTTGATAATGCCAACAATCGGCCGGATCCGCAAGGAGTTTTTCACCGCGGCCGCAGCTCGGCGTGCCGGTAACAGACGACAAGATGATCGTTCACCATGCCCACGGCCTGCATGAAGGCATAGCAGATCGTGCTGCCGACGAAGCGAAAGCCGCGCCGCTTCAGGTCTTTGCTCATGGCGTCGGATTCCGTCGTTCGTGCGGGAACTCCCTTGAGCGAGGGCCAGGCGTTCTGCTTGGGTTGCCCGTCGACGAAGCCCCAAATATAGCTCTCGAATGTGCCAAATTCCGCCTGCACGGCCAAGAACGCCTTGGCGTTGTCGATCGCCGATGCGATCTTGAGCCGGTTGCGAACGATTCCCTCGTTCGCCAGCAGGCCCGCTTGCTTCTTCCCGCTGTATTTGGCGACCACGGCCGGGTCAAACCGATCGAAGGCTTGCCGGTAGTTTTCGCGTTTCTTGAGGATCGTGGCCCAACTCAGCCCCGCCTGCGCTCCTTCGAGAATCAGGAACTCGAACAGCAGCCGATCGTCGTGGACCGGCACGCCCCATTCGAGATCGTGGTATGCGACGTATTGGTCGCCCTTCGCCCACGCGCACCGCACCAGTTCGGTTGTCGTTCGTTTTGGCGCCATCGCTTTTCGCACTCGTCTCGCGTCGCAAACCGACATCATGCGGCGACAAGGCGGCTTCGGTCAACCAGAATCGACTACCATGCGCTGTCGCCCGATGCCCGAAGCGTGGTAGAATATTGATGGGTCCGGATGAAGCATCTCAATTTAATTGAACACGCGGACCCGGATTACGAACACGGCTTGAGATCGTCCGATGGCAACTGCTCCCCCTAAAACTGGTTCCGCCAGGACGCTCGCCGATGTGCTGGCACCTGTGGTCGGCGTGCCGCTCGGCCGCATCCGCGTCCATCCAGCGCCGGGCCGTGCCACCGTGCAAGACGTGATCGACATTCAAGACCGAGAGGGAGTGCTTTGCGAGCTGGTGGCGGGGGTGTTGGTGGAGAAGCACGTGGGATATTCAGAGTCGCTGCTGGCGAGCGTGATTATCGAGTTGCTCAACGCGTTTGTACGCTCGCGAAATCTTGGCCACGTGACGGGCGAAGCCGGAACGATGCAGTTGATGCCCGACCTCGTTCGGATTCCGGACGTGGCCTATACCAGTTGGGAGCGACTGCCCGGTGGCCGGCGGCCAACCGAGCGCGTGCCGCGTCTGGCGCCGAACATCGTGGTTGAAATCCTGAGCGAAGGCAACACGCCGGCAGAGATGGCGGAAAAACGGCGGCTTTACTTTGAGGCCGGTGTCGATCTCGTCTGGGAGATTAATCTTCTGCGGCGCTCGGCGACGGCCTATCGTTCGCCGGCCGACTTCGAAACGCTAGAGAAAGACGGCCGGCTCGAAGGCGGAACGGTCTTGCCGGGCTTCACCTTACCGTTGGCCGAGGTGTTCGCAGAACTTGACCGCCGCGCGTAATTCTACACTCCATGTCGCGAGGTTCAACATGATGACCGCATTGCGAATATCGAACATCGGCAGACGCTCCGCGGAACCGCTCCGGCCGCTGCGAACGTCGACCTTCGAGTGCGTGGCGAGCTGGCTGCTCGCCTGCTTGCTGCTGGTCGGCGCCGTGACCTTCTGCTTGCTGGTCGTCTGGCTCGGCATGCGCGGACCGTTTTCGATTTTCAAGTCCGTGTCCGTTAAGCCCATGCAAGTGAGTGGCGGCGGCGAGAGTGATCTCGGCGACGAACTGTTGCTGGCGTCGCCCGTCGCCAACGATCTGGCCGCCGAAACCGATTTGACCGACCCTGAGTTCCAGTCGACGCTGACCACGGTCATCGACGCCGCGGCCATGCACGAGGCTGCATTCGGCGACGCCACGTCGTTCGATGAGGCGCTGAGCGGCAGCGGGCCGAGCGGCACGGGCACGGCAGCCGGACCGGGCGACGACAGCGGCAAACCGGGCATCCCTCCGCACCTGCGCTGGGAGATCGACTTCGGCAGCGCGGATACACTCGACACTTACGCTCGCAAACTCGACGGCTTCGGCATCGAGCTGGCGACGTTCGGCGTGCGCGGACCGGGCCAATTGACCTATATCAAAAACCTGTCTCGCCCCGCGCCCGATGTCCGCGTCGGAGCGGCCGGAGCGGAGAAGCGGCTCTACATGTCGTGGCGCAGGGGCACGCTCCAAGAGGCCGACCGCAAGCTGGCGGCCAAGGCCGGCGTGCCGGCGGGAAGAATCCTGTTGCAATTCTATCCCGCCGAGACCGAGCAACTCCTGCTGCGCGCCGAGCACGACTTCCGCGGCCGCGACGCCTCGACCATCCGCAAGACACGCTTCGGCGTGCGGCCCGCCGATCGAGGCTACGAGTTTTTCGTCGTCGACCAGCAATATCTCTAGGCCGTCAAGCCGCTGATAGCTCGTCCCGGTTCATTGCCAGATGTCGGCTCCCTCTTTGAGCAGATTGGCCACCAGCGCCTGCTGCTGCCAATGCGTGCTCTGCTTCACTTTCTCGACAAACTCCGGCCGCACGAATTTGGCCCGGCCCGACACAACGCCGCCGGCCTCAGTCCTTAGATAAAGACCTTCCATGAGGTTGTCGGTCCGCTTGGTCGCCGGGTTCTGGAACTGGCTGTCAAAGAGGGACGGGCCGATCAACCGGCGCAGCTCTACTCTGCGGAGCACACCGGTGTGGAGCACGGGCACCGTCTCGATGCCCATGCCTTCGAGCAACGACGATCGTCGTTCAAGGCTGAGAAACGCCTCCTCATTCTTGTCGTAGATGTCGAACTCGAAGAAGTAGTGCGGAAGTTGGCGATAGTGGATGGAATGCCGCGCATAGAGCCACTCGCCGAACAAGATGAACCGGTCTTCGAGCCTCTCTTCCAGCACGAACCGCCTGACGGCCGCCCATTGCTTGAAAAGGTCGTATTGCGGGTGCATTCCCTCGGTGATGAGGTGGCCCCGACACTGGAGCACCATCTCACCGGCCGAGTTGAAATGGATGCCGACATTGGTGCCGTCGATCTTTTCTTCGACGACGAGCGACTCATTTGCGATGAACTGCTCCGACTCGGCTTCGTCGAGATGCTTGTCGTCATCGGTCCCCTCGGAGCCAAAGAGGTGAGGTGTCCTCGGGTATTTAATGAAATCGTCTCGTGAACTACCCATGACCGGTCACACCTTCTTCCCCGATGCCGAGCAGTCGACCGGAAGCTCGGCGTGAATGGAGACCCGCGTTTGTTGGTTCATAAACTCGGGCGCGACCTGTTCAGCGCCTGCGTAACCTCGTACCACAAAAGCGGTGAGACATCATGAGGGCCACTTGCCGCAATTCGCTTGATGGCTTCTTCCGGCTCGATGCCCTCGATCCGTGCCGTTACCGCCGCTGCAATGGCGGGCGAGCGACTCATGCCTCCGCTGCAGCTTATCAGCGTCGGCGCCATTGCCCTGACGAAGATGACCGCGGTGTTGATCGCCGCCTCGATTGTTACCGGTGAATTCCCTTGTCCGTCAACCAGCGGAAAACGGCAATAGATTAGCTCCCTTGGGGCCGAAACGGGCGACTCCTCCATTGCCAGGTCGATGACGGCCTGGATTCGGTGATCGAACACGCTTTTGAAATCACGCGCATCGAACGCATTGCCGATCCAGAGCAAGCCAGGAAGAACTTCTCGCATTATGTCGCTCCAATCACTCAGTCGTCTCCGACTCGTAAATTCCCAGCGCAGCCGAAACCCGCTTCCAACACGCAATCGCATAAGCCATCACGTCTTCGTCACTTGCCTCGGGCTGGCGCTCACGAAACCGCCGCTGAAAACTGGGGGAACCACATCGCTCACGCTCACCAACATCGTCAAGCGCTTTCCTAAGCCGAACTTGTTCGCCCGCCGCCTCGGCCCAGGTCCAATGCATCATCCATAACAGGCTCTCCAGCGCATTCGGATCCTCCACGTACATCGTCGGTCTTTTCTCGATGTAGGCAATGGTTTCCGCGTATTTTTGAATTAAGGCCGCGCGGCACGGATCCGGCGGGCGCTCCTTAAGCCGCAGCCGGACCAGCAGGTCGCTTAACTCCGCGGTGCCGCTCGGCGTCTCCGGCAGTTTGCTTTCGTCGAAAGCCCGCTGTAAGTCCGCTTGCAGCCGTTCGTACTCCCGCTCATAAAATCCTATGTCGGCCCGCTCAAGCCGCCCTTTTTCTGGGCCGCAGGTCTTGCGCTCGATCAGTTCGGGGATGTAGGGGAGTTTGGCCGTCTCGTTCAGCCGCACGAGGTTGGCCTCAACCTCGCCAGTTCGCATCAGGTGGATGCCCGTCAGCAATACGCGATATACGTAGAGCAACGGCTTCACGTGCGGCGGGTCGGCCTTTTGAAAGAGCTTCCACTGGCTCTCGGCAAAGCCCAGGTAATGGTGGGCGTGGTACCTCGTGACGCAGCCGGCGGCAATCGCCGCGAGCTCGTAATACTCAGGCGTCGCATGGACCACCAGCGGCGAAAGCACCTGTTCCAGCACATAGCCGTTCTTCTTGAGCATCAGCCTGAAGAACTTCGCGGCGTCGTGCGTCACGAGGTCGATCTCCAGGCCGTCGTGAACACCCGATTTCTCGATGGTCTCCTGGCCGGGTTTCAGGCTCACGATTTCTTCCAGCGGAAGCAGGTGGACGCCGCGCAGATCATAGTCGGAATCGGGCGAAGGGAAGCCGTAAAGGTGCGCGCCGCTGATCGTTGCGAACAGCAGTGGGTACGGATGGTCTTCAACTTGCTTTTGGAGCCGAAAGTCAATCGTCATGGCAACTCCTCCGCCAGCGCTCGCCTGCGGGCGTTGACGAGGAACTCGTTGGCTCGCTCGTAGTCGGGCCGTTCGGGCAACTTGGTCGCGCTGAGCGCCTGGTCGAACTGCCGGTGCAGGTCCCGAACCGGTGAGCAAGTATCCGCCACATCGGCAATGTAAGGCGCGGTACCGGCCAAAATGGTTCGCGCGGCGGCTTCAGTTTTCGCCCCCGAATTGCCGATACCGCCAGTGGGTCTGCGCCGTAGACTTTGCGCGACCGGAACCAACGTCGGGCTGGAGAACCAGTCCACCGGGCGAAAGAAGGGCCATTGTGGCGACCACCGAGCTGCGCAAAGCCGCCGTGCTGTTGATGAGCTTGCCGGAAGAGGATGCGGGCAAAGTCCTGGCAAAACTCCCGCCCAAGCAGCTTGAGATGGTCTCCGTCGAGATCGCCAAAGTCGGCCTGGTGAGCCGCGAGGAGCAGGAAAACGCCATCAAGGACTTTGCCGACGCCTCGCCCGGCTCGATCGGGGCGGGCAGCGGCGGACTCGACCTGGCCAAGAACCTCGTCGAACGCGCGCTGGGCAAAAACGCCGGCAGCACCATCGAGAGCGTGCGGCAGCAGATCGAAGCCATGCCCTTCGGCTTCCTGCAGAAGGTCGACAGCCAGAACCTGCTGACCTTCCTCATGGACGAGCACCCGCAAACCATCGCTCTGATCCTCTCGCACCTCAACGCGCAGCAAGCGGCCGACATCATCGGCGGCCTGCCCAGCGACCGGCAGTTGGCCGTGGTGCGGCGCATCGCCACCATGGGCCAAACCAACCCGGAGATCATCCACGAGGTCGAAAAGGGACTCGAACACCGCATGTCGAGCGTGATGAGCCAGGAGTTCGAGAACGCGGGCGGCGTGGAGGCGGTGGCCGAGATCCTCAACGTCACCGACCGCGCCACCGAGCGGAGCCTGCTGGAAAACCTGGCCCAGGAAGATCCCGACCTGGTCGAAGAAATCCGCCGCTTGATGTTCGTGTTCGAAGACATCGCCAAGTTCTCGGCGAAGGACGTGCAAACGCTGCTCAAGAACATCGAGAACTCGCAGCTTGCCATGGCCCTGAAGGGCGCCAGCGAAGAGTTGAAGCAGAAGATTTTGGGCAACATGTCGGTGCGCGCCGCCGACCTGCTGAAGGAAGAGATGCAATACCTCGGCCCGGTGCGGTTGTCGGCCGTCGAGCAGGTGCAGCAGCAGATCGTCGACGTGGTCCGCCGCCTGGAAGACGCCGGCGACATCACCGTCAGCGCCGGCGAAGAAGCCGAGGAATTCATCCAATAGCGGCGCTACCGCACAGAGGCGTAGGCACGGCCGTCGAGGAACCCGCCTGCAGGCGGCGATGCGACTTGACTGAAGATGACAAGTCGCCACCCGCCTTCCTCGCGCAGCGCGCTGCGCGTCATGGGCGGCTTCGATCCCTTCGAGTGGCGCAGCGCGCTGCGCGTCACAGTCGGCCGGATTCGATCGGTTCGAGTGGCCCAGCGTGCTGCCGTCGGGCACGGTCCACACTTGGCGCAGCGCGCTGCGCGTCGGACGCCGCCCAGGCTGAGCTATTTGCGCAGCGCGCTGCGCGACCGTTTACCACACCTCCCCATTGGATGTAAAACGAAACCGCTCTAAGTGCTTTTCGGTCACGGTGTTACGTCAGAGGCTGCGAAATCGTTTCGCAATCATTCTGCGATTCCTCCGCAGCGGTGCTTTCACTTTGACGGAGTAACCACTCCGCGATCTTCGCACCGCAGTCCTCGACGGGCCGGCGCTCGATTCTGCCTCGGCCGACCGAAGGCAGCCGGTGCGTTCGTTTTTTTGGCACCAGCCGATAACCCGCCAGGCGAAAGACCAACAGCGTCGCCGTGATGACGAGGGACGAGCCGCTTGCGAACAGGGCAGTCGGCAGCTTGTGGAACGTAGGATCCACGAAATAGCCGAGCCCGAAGACCACCAATGGCACGCCCATCCGTTAGATTCCCAATCGTTTCGGCACAAAGCTGCCAACGACAGCAACCGTCGAAGCGAGCCATAAGAACAGGCTGGCCCTCACGGCCACCACGTGGTCATCTCCCGTGGGTGGAAACAGCCCATTACGTGCGCGTCCAACGCCCAAGGTCACACAGGCGGCGAAGACGAGCAGCATCAATTGCCGCAAGGAGAATTGAAAGGGTTTCGGAGGCCGCGGTGGCGAGACGAGGGGGTGTCGTGCTAATTCAAAGTGGCGGCGACATAGCGCCGCGATCGCCAGGAAGGTCGTAACGACCACGGTGGCGCAGAGTTGGGCAGCGAACCAACGAATCCGGCCCCGGTGCCAGGTCTGGGTCGTCGTGAGAATGAGCGCCCAGAGCCAAACAGAGCCAAACGCGAGTCCGGCGAGACAGGTCAAGACTCGCCGCGCCTCAAATCGCCAGGCCAGTCCGGCCCATAGCCCCAAAAGACACGCCTCGCCGCCAACCAGCAGCGCGAAAACACAGTTCACTGCGGTGACCTTGCCGACTTGGAACAACGGCGCGAAGCACAAGGCCGTCGCCAGATGAACGGCCAGGAGAACTTCGCATAGAGAGCCCAAGGCCCACTCTCGTCGTCCTGAATGTGGCTTGTTGTGGCACATCATTCGGCATGACCTTAACCTAACCGGGGCACGCGGCCGGTGCAATTTAGCCCGGTCTTCAGATACTCAGCGCAGGCGGGACGGCGAGGCGTCGAAGATTTTGTCGGTCTGCTCGCGCTGGATACGAATCCGCTCTTGACGCTGGTGCTCGCGATACTCGCGCACCGCGAGCGGGATCACCAGGCACAGCGCCGCCGCGACCGCCGTCAGCCAGAACATCGTGCGAAGCTTGAATTGAAAACGTGGCATGAGCTGATTCAGGTCGCCCGCCGCTTGCGGCGATGCTGGTCGAGAAACTGCTTGAGCGACGAACCGCCCCGCATGCCGCGCAGCCCCAGCCGCAAGGCGTTGTCGACGCTAAGCCAATTGTCGGCGGGCGATTCGACAATCGGCCCCGAGCGGACCTGCGGCCACTGGCCCGTGCGGCGATGATGGGCGTCGGCCCACCGCAAGAGTTGCGCGGCCGAAAACCTGGCGATCGAGTGGATGTTCCGCGCGCCGCGGTAACGCGCCCACAGCTTGCCCAGCGACCAGCCGGCAGGAAGACCCCGGGCCGCCCTCCGCAAAGCGATGTCGATAATGCCCCAGCTATCGCCCGGCGACTGAGGAATCTTGCCCGAAGTTTGCGTCGGCCAACGCCCGTGCCGCTCGAAATGCGCATCGGCCCAGGCCAGAATCTGCTTGACGGTGAAGTCGGGCAAGTCGAGATGGTAGCGCACCTGTCGGTGCTCGGCTAACAACCTGGCTATGGAAGAACCGCCTTTGAAGCCCCGTTTGCCGGCGTGCAGCGCGATCTGCACCTTGCCCCACGTTTCATTCGGCGCCGAAGCGATAGCACCTGAATTGACATTGGGCCACTGGCCGGTGCGTTGGTGATGCTCGTCGGCCCGGGCGAGCAGCGTCTCGATCGACAGCGGCGGCTGGCGGCGGTGCTTCATCTGAACGCCGCGCTCCCGCTTCAGCAATCGCGCCAGCGACGAGCCGCCGCGCATACCGCGAATCCCGTGGCGCAACGCCTGATCCACCGCGTGCCAGGTCTCGCCCACCGCCTCGGTCACGGGGCCGGTCTCCGGCGTAGGCCACATGCCGGTCCGTTTCTGATGGGCGTCGGCCCACTTCACGATCTCGCCGATCTTAAAAGGGGGCAAGTCGCCCATATTGCGCCTGCCCCGGTGCTCGGCCAGCAGCTTGGCCAGCGAGGAGCCGCCGGGCAAGCCGCGTTGGCCATTCCTGAGCGCCACTTGGACGGCCATCCAGGTCTCGCCGGCCGCCTCCTCAACGCCTCCCGAATGCGAAAGCGGCCATTGACCGTGCTTCTTGAAATGGGCGTCGGCCCAGCGAAGAATCTGCGGGATGGTGTAGCGCGGCAGCGCCTTGCGATTGCGAACGCCACGGTAGCGGGCCATTACGCGGGGCAACGAGTCGCCGCCGGGCATGCCCCGCAGCCCAAGGTGCAGGGCATTGTCGATGCTCTGCCACTTTTCTTCCAGCGTGCCCCGCACGCGGCCGCTGTCGGACCGCGGCCACTGCCCAGTCTCCTCGTGGTGCGCATCGGCCCAGGCCAGAATCTGCTTGATATAAAGCGGCCGTTTCCGCCAATTGCGGGACCGCGCCGCCTTTCGCGCCGCTGCTCGACGAGTTCCGATGGGCATGATGGAGACCTTCCTCAAAGCGTAGGGTGGGACTAGCGAGCTTGACCCCTCCACGGCCGCCGCGTGCAGTATAGGATAAGCTAGGAATCCGCGAGAGTGAAGAATGTCGCCCAACAGGCAAATCCGTCATCGAAACCGCCGTCCGTTGGAGAAACTGCTGCCGGTGGTTCTGCTGCTATTCGCCGCCGTCGTGGCCTGGCGACTTTGGCAACGCGCCCATTCGCCCGCCCACCTGCTCGAACAAGCGCGTCAAGCGCGAGAGTCGAAAGACTACGCCGCCGCATTGCGCTACTACGACCAGATCGACGCCGCCGCCGGCGAGGAGGCCGTCGAGGGCCGCTGCGCCGCCGCGGAAATCTGGCTTCAATTGGGCCACGCCTCCCAGGCCGAAGCCCGCTTTCGCCAAGCGCTGGAAATCGACCCGCATAGCGCGCCGGCTCACGATCGCCTGGCAAACCTGTTGACCGTGGAAGGCCGCCGCTTCGAGTCGTTGCCGCACCTCTATGAACTGCTGCGCCAGCGCCGCTGTTCCTACGATGTCCTGTTCCTGGCCGGCGACCACGCCAAGACCGTGGAAGCGGCCGACGACCTGGCCCGCTTCCGCGCCGCGGCGCCCGACGATCCGGCCCCCTTGATCGGTCTGGCCCGCATCGAAATCCGCAAGCAAAACGACGCCCAAGCGGCCAAGATGCTGAGACAGGTGATCGCCGACGCCCCCGAGTTGATCGAAGCACATGCCCTGCTGGGACGAGTTCTCTTGGAATCGCCCGAAGACGACGAGCTGGCCACCTGGTCCGCCGCTTTGCCCAGCGAGGCCGACGGGCATCCGGATATCTGGTTCGTCCGCGGCGGCTGGGCGAAACGACGCGGCGAGACCGAGGCCGCCGCGCGGTGCCTGTGGGAGGCCCTGCGGCGCGACGCCAATCACCAATCGGCCACGCTGCAATTGTCTCAATTGCTCGAGACGCTGGGCCAAACGGCGCTGGCCAAAGACCTGGGCCAACGCGCCGTGGCGCTGGCCGATCTCTCCCTGGCACTCGAATCGTTGCGTTTGCACCAAGACGATGTTTCGCAACTGTTCCGCGTGGCCCGGCAGGCCGAAGCGTTGGGCCGGTTGTGGGAAGCCCGGGGCTGGAACCAGCTCGCCCTCTCTGCGGGCGATGCCGGCTGGGCGCGCGAAGCGCTGGCCCGCATCGAGCCGCAGCTCGACGATGCGCTGCCCCCGACCTTGCCGCAGATCGATCCGGGCGTTCGACTCGATTTAGCGCATTACCCGCTGCCCGACGAACGCCAGCCAGCACGCTTGCGCTACGATCGCGGCGCCGCGCCGGCGCTCGTTGCCGCCGGCCCCCGGTTTGAAAACGTCGCAAGCGAAGCGGGCATCGCTTTCCGCTATTTTTGCGGCCGCGAAGGATCGGACCCGCGCGCCCGCATGTTCGAGTCGCTGGGCGGCGGCATCGCGGTCGTCGATTTCGATCTCGACGGCTGGCCCGATCTCTATTTCACGCAAGGCTGCCGCTGGCCGCCGCGGGCGGGTCAGAGCGAATTTCTCGACGCCCTGTATCGCAACCTGGGCAGGGAGCGGTTCGCCGACGTCACACGCGCCAGCCGCCTCGGCGACGAGCGGTTCAGCCAGGGGGCGACGGTCGGCGACTTCAACAACGACGGCTTTCCGGATCTTTACGTCGCCAACATCGGAGTCAACCGGCTGTACGTGAACGAGGGCGACGGAACGTTCAGCGACGTCGGCGAAGCGGCGGGCATCCGGGCCGACCGCTGGACCACAAGCTGCGTGTTGGCCGACCTCAACGGCGACGGGCTGCCCGACCTGTACGACGTGAACTATCTCCAAGGCCCCGGCGTGTTCGAGCAGACCTGTCCCGTCGACGGCCAGCCGCGCACCTGCCGGCCCAGCACGTTCCAGCCGGCCCCCGACATGTTTTACCTCAACTTGGGCGACGGCCGATTTCAAGAAATGACCGAAGCCGCCGGGCTGCGCGCCGCGGGAGGCAACGGCCTGGGGATTGTGGCGAGCGATTTCGACGGCACGGGCAAGCTGAGCCTTTTCGTCGCCAACGATCAGGACGCCAACTTTTACTTCGTGAATCGCACGCCGGCCGCCGGCGCACGGCCGCGGTTCGAAGAACGCGGACTGCTCTCAGGACTCGCCTTCGACGGCGCGGGCCGGGCGCTGGCGTGCATGGGGGTGGCCGCCGGCGACGCCAACGGCGACGGAAGAATCGACCTGTTGGTCACCAACTTCAGCCAGGAGTCGTGTACCCTTTATTTGCACGAGGCCGGCGACTTGTTCACCGACGCCACGGGGCCAGCCGGCCTGCGCGGGCCGAGTTTCGCGATGTTGGGCTTCGGCACGCAGTTCCTCGACGGCGAGCTGGACGGACTCGCGGACTTGGTCGTGACCAACGGGCACGTCCACGAGTTTTCGTCGCCGGGCGTCTCCTACGCGATGCGGCCCCAGTATTTTCGCAATCTCGGCGGCGGCCGGTTCGAAGAGCTTCCGGCAGACCGCTTGGGAGCCTATTTCGAGCAAGCCTGCTTCGGCCGAAGCCTGGCGCGCCTGGACTTCAACCGCGACGGCCGCGACGATTTCGCGGTATCGTCGCTCGATGCGCCGCTTGCGCTGTTGTGCAACCGGACGGAGCCGGCCGGCCATTTTCTCGCGGTGCAGCTTAAGGGTGTGCGGTCCTCTCGCGATGCCGTTGGCGCCGTGGTGACGATCCAGATTGGCGAGCGCCGGCAGACGCAATGGCTGAAGGCGGGTGACGGCTTCCAGGCCAGCAACCAGCGGCAGTTGACTTTTGGCCTGGGGGCTGCCAGACGCATCGAGAAGCTGCACATTGCCTGGCCGTCCGGGGTCGCACAAGAGTATACCGACCTGCCCGCCGACGAGTCGTTGATTCTCGTCGAGGGTGTACCGCGATGACCATGTTGTCGCAGTGCCACGCGAGGGACCGTGTTTGCCACCAGCTTTAACTGGTGTTTCGCGGCTACCATGCCTTTTTCCTTTGAGCCGACTTCAGCCGGGCTCCTCGACCAGCGCGCCCTTCGGTGTCGCGGGCAAGGGCTAAAGCCACGACCGAGAAGCCCGGCTGAAGCCGGCTCATTAGGGGTTGGCTACGGCGATGCGATCGGCCATGCCCCGCCGAGCGGCGACAAAGCTGCTCAAATGCGGATCGGCGCCGAGCTCGGCGCTGATCACCGCACCGCGCGTTTCCTGTTGGTGCCAAAGCTGGCCACGCAACCCATCGACGATGGACTCCGATGCGCGCCGTCTATTTTAGTAAAATTTTTTTATCTGAAGACGCTTGACGAGAGCTTCCGCGCTGGTATAACGCCCTTGAACCGGGATGCGGGGCCGAAACAGAACGCATTTTAGTTGGCGATTCCAGCCATTGAGGCTTCCTAGTCACCCGAACCGAAAAGGCCCTTTCCATGCGCACCCATCGGACGAACGGCGCGCCGCGCCGCGCTTTTACCTTGGTCGAACTGTTGGTGGTCATCGCCATCATCGGCATCTTGATCGCCTTATTGCTGCCGGCAATCCAGGCGGCCCGCGAGGCCGCGCGACGCTCGCAGTGCAACAACAATCTCAAGCAATTGGCGCTGGCGGCGCAGAACTACCACGATATCTGGAAGAAGTTCACCTATGGGCGCGGCGGCTGGAACAATATCGGCGGGGGGCGCTGCGGCGACTATTCCGGCTTCATCACCTTGCTCCCCTTCATCGAGCAGGAGCCGATGTGGGAGATGATTGTCACCCAGGGCCAGTCTCCGCTGGTTCCCGCCGGCCAAACCACGGTGGGCCAAGCCAATCCCTGGAACACCAAATTCGTGCCCTGGATGACTCAGATCAATTCGATGCTCTGCCCGTCGAGCACGATGGCCACCGACAACAAGTACCCCGGCATGGGCGTGCGGAGCTATCACTTCAGTGCGGGACCATTCATCTACGGCTACGACAACAATAACTATGCGCTCGATCCGACAGGCGTCTATGCCTACTGGATGAAGATCACCACGGGCTCGCCCACCTGCGCCGGCAGCAGCGTTCAAAAGGGAATGAACAACATTCTCGACGGCACCAGCAACACGATCGCCATCAGCGAGAAGGTGGTGGGGCCTCCGGGAACGGGATCGAAAAGCATCTTTGGTCAGGGCGTCGAGCCCTTCACGCCGGCCATCTTGCTCCCGAACCCGACCATCTGCCTGGCCCAGGCGAACAATGGCTACTACATCGGCGGCGCCATCTCGTCGTTCAATGTGGGCGACCAGTGGGCGATGGGCCATGCCTACTGGACCTTGTTCACGACGATTCTGCCGCCCAACAGCCCCACCTGCTACGGGGCGACCGGCCTGAATCCCAGCAACGCCAACGGCATTTTCCCGCCCACCAGCTATCACCCCGGCGGCGTGCTGGGCGCGATGGTCGACGGCAGCGTGCGGTTCATTACCGAAGGGATCGACTGCGGCAGCTACGGCATGCCGCCCGCCAACAGCTACGGCGTGTGGGGCGCGATGGGCACGGCGGCGGGCGGCGAAAGCCTGGGCCTGCCGGGCACTCCCTGACGCGCCTCGTAAGGGAGAGTTCTACTTCACGCGGCCGGGAATGAGACATTGGCGGTGGCTGGGGCAGAAGCTGGCCGAGCGCGGCGTGGCAATCACCAAACCGCCGTCGGCCAGCGATGCCCCGGTGGTGACGATTCCGGGGCATCGCTTGGCCGCCACGCTCTTGAAGGGCGCCAGCCGCTATCTGCCAAGATGCCGCCACACTGCCGACGATCGCCAACACGTCGCTGCCGACGCTTGACGGGCAACCCAGGAAGGATAGGCTGCACTAAGGCACCCGAAGGCAACGAGCAAGCATCATGACGCGGCGCAGAAGCGTAGGTTGGCCGATCACGCTGGGCGTGATCATGATCGTGCTGTTGGTGGCGCTCATCATCGGCTGGGTGCTGCTGGCCCTCGAATACGTGCCGCTGCTGGCGGTCGGCACCACCTTCCTGGTGCTGGTCCTGATCGGCGTGGCGCTCTACCTGACCATCGCCGTCAAGCAAATCAGCCTCAATCAGCGGCAGGCGAACTTCATCGACAGTGTCACGCACGAACTGAAAAGTCCCATCGCCTCGCTCAAGCTCTACCTGCAAACGCTCAGCCGTCGCAGCGTGAGCGAGGCCCAGCAGCTCGACTTTTATCGTTTCATGCTGGAAGACCTGGACCGGCTCGACGCGCTGATCGATCACATGCTCGACGCGGCGCGGCTGGAGCAGGTCGCCGCCGAAAGCGACGTGGGCGGCGTGTCGCTGCCCGAAATCCTGCAAAGCTGTGCTTCGACCGTCTGCTCGCGGCACCGCCTGCCTCTGGAAACGATCTCGCTCGACGTTGCTCCCAGCATTGTGCGGGCCCGGCCGGTCGACCTGGAGATCGTGTTCCGCAACCTGATCGACAACGCGGTGAAGTACTCGCTTCCCGATCCGCGGGTCAAAGTCGAGTCGTGGTCGAACGGCCGCGGCAGCGTGCTGACGCGCGTCAGCGACAACGGGCCGGGCATTCCCGCCAAGCTGCGCCGCAAGATCTTCGGCCGCTTCGTGCGGCTGGGCAACGAGCTGGAGCGGACGCAGGCCGGCACCGGGCTGGGGCTGTATATTGTGCGCACGCTGGTCGACCGGATGAAAGGCAAAATCAGCGTCCGCGGCCGAGGCACGCACCGGGGAACCGTGTTCGAAGTCGAATTGCCGGGCCACGAACGGCTGAACCTGGAAGACCGCGACCACCAGCCGTTGGCCGCGCCGGTGACCTAAGCGGCCGCGAGAGACACAGCCATGGCGGAACCAACCAAACACATCCTGATCGTCGAAGACGAAGCCCACATGGCCTTCGGCATCAAGTTCAATCTGGAAGGCGACGGTTATCGCGTGACGGTCGCGGCCGACGGCCCCGCGGCCCTGCGGGCCTTCGAACGCGACCCGCGGGGGATCGATCTGGTGGTGCTCGACCTGATGCTGCCGGGCATGAGCGGCTATGCCGTCTGCGAGGCGCTGCTCCGCAGCCGCAACGATGTGCCGATTTTGATGCTCAGCGCCCGCACGTTGTCCGAAGACCGCATCCGCGGCTACGAGGTGGGGGCCAGCCAATACTTGTCAAAGCCGTTCGAGCTCGACGAGTTGTTGGCCATGGTCCGCAACCTGCTGCGCCGGCCGCGCGGCCAGGCGGCGCCGCGCGCCGCCGAGACCTACCGCTTCGGCCGGGCGACGGTCAACTTCGACACCTACGAGGCCCTGGTGGGCGAGCAGGAGATCCGCCTGACGCCCATGGAAATGAGCCTGCTGCGGTATTTCATCGACAACGAAGGGCGCGTGATCGGCCGCAACGAGCTGGTCGAGCGCGTCTGGCGGCAGCCCTATATCGAATCGACGCGCACGGTCGACAACTTCGTGATGCGGCTGCGGAAGTATTTCGAGGAGGACCCCGCCGAGCCGCGTCATTTTTTGAGTGTCCGCGGCGCGGGATACCGCTTCATCGCGTCCGGCCAGAGCGACTAGCCGGCGACCAGACCGGCATTCTGCCGCAGAAGTCGAAAAGATCAAGGCCGCATCGGTCGTGCGAATAGCCAAAGCCCCCACGCGCAAAGCCCGATCGCGAGAAGCGTTGTCGCAATGAACCACGGCTCGGCGGCCAGCCTCCAGCCCTGGTCGGCGAGGTTTGCCGCATGTAGGGCAACGATCAGACCGAAGACCACGCTGGTTGTCAGACAATAGGCTTTCATGGAAACTCTGAAGCTAGGCTAGCCAGGTTTTTATTTGACTTGCGGGCATATGGAATCACTACCTGACGCTGCAGCGGCCGACCGATCGATGAGCTGTTCCGACCTCGTCGAAAGCGTCAGCCGCCGGCACTCGCCAGGAACTCGTAGAGCACGTCGGCCGCCTTGGTCAGCTCGTCGATCGAAAGCCATTCGTCGGCCGTGTGGGCCTGGTCGATCGAGCCGGGTCCGAAAACCACCGTCGGCACGTTCGCCACCGAGATCCGCGAAGCGTTGGTGCCGAACGACACGCCGATCTTTTCGCCGCGGCCGAGCACGCGCCGCAACACGGCCACCAACCGGTCGGCCAAGGCGCCGTTGTCTCGATCGGCCAACGGCGTACTCAGCAGGTAGGGATGCTGGTGTTCGACTTCGACCTTGGTGGTCGCGGTTTCGCACAGATAAGCCAGCACGTGCTCGTAAGCGGCCAGCCCCTCTTCGCCCGGCAGCAGCCGACGGTCGATCTCGATCGAACACACGTCGGGCACCGTATTGACGCTCAGGCCACCCTGGATCGTGCCCACGCTGAGCGTCGCCCGGCCGCACAGCGGATGTTCGGGGACGATCTTTCCCAACTCGCCCGCATAACGCTCGAGGGCCTCAAGAACCGGGGCCATGCCGTAGATGGCGTTCTTGCCGCGATCGGGCTTCGAGCTGTGGGCGGCCAGTCCGTGAGTGCGGCATTTCCAACGAACGGCGCCCTTGTGGGCCACGACCACGTCGAGGTCCGTCGGCTCGGCGACGATCGCGACATCGGGCCGCCGAGGCACGACGGATTCGGTGCCCGTGGCCCAAAGCTTGGGCAACTCGCTGGCGCCGCTGTAGCCGTACTCCTCGTTCACGGTGCAGGCCATGATCACCGTGGGCCTGCCCGGCGGCCGCTCGTCGGCCAGACGCGACACGGCGCCGAGCATGGCCGTCATGCCTCCCTTGATATCGCAGGCTCCGCGGCCATAGAGCCGGCCGTCGCGGACCTGCGGCTTCCAGGGATCGATCGTCATGCCGTCGACGGGCACGGTGTCTTGGTGCGCTTCCAGCAGAATCAAGGGGCCGCCGGACTCCGGCGAGCGAGCGCCGTCGAGCCGGGCCACGATATTCTCGCGCCGCGGCTGCACAAGCTGCCGCTGCCACGGCAAGCCCAGCCGCTCGAACAGCCGCTGCAGATAGTCGGTGACGCGCTCTTCGTAAAATTCGGGGCCATCCAGCGGCCGCCCCATCGGATTCACGCTGGGAATGGCGACAAGATCGCTGAGGGTCTGGACGAGGTCGATTGCCATGGAGTTTGCCTTGGTAAAGCGGAGCCAAGCATTGTACCCCTATCGCATTCCCAGTCCCACCCAGTGCTGGCTTTCCAGGAAGTCGAGCAGCCAGGGGTGGACCCAGGGGTTCCACGTCGGGTAGCTGGCCGAGAGCACCGACAGGCCCAGAAAGATGATCGCCAGACCGCGTGACCAGCGACGGGCGGCCAGCAGGTCGGCGGCCGGCAGCATTGCCACCAGCCACAGCGGCGCGAACCAAAACACCCAGCGAAAGCCGCTGGTCATGCCGCCATAGTTGCGGTCTTCTTGCGGCATCCGCAAATAAAAGGCGATGCACACCAGCGAGACCGAGCCGACCAATAGCCCCAGTGCCCGCCAGTCGGGCGAGCGGCGCAAGCAAAGCATGGCCATTCCAAGGAAGCTGAACAGCCAGACCGGGGTCAACGAAAAAATGCCGTGGTGGCCGACGAGCGCGTGAAACGCGTAAACTCCCGCCTCCGGCTCGCCCTGGTCGATGGGACTTCGTGCTTCGGGCTTCGACCAATAGCTATCGCGCGGCCGGCCGTTGCGAAGGAACTGATAGTCGTACCAATTGTCGCCCGGCTTGCGATGGGCGTAAGCCGGAATCCACGAACGGTGCGCCAGGTAGTTCGTGCCTTCCGCCGCGGCGGCGACGATCAGCGCGGCGGGCAAGAAGGCCTTCAACGTGCCGGCAGGCGCTTTGTAGAGCAACCCGACGGTCACGGCCACGGCGAAGGCCAGCGCCGGCAGCTCGTTGGCGGCGGTAAAGGCGGCAAACAGGCCGGCCACAAAGAACCAGCGCAGCCGCCGTTCGTCGTCGTACCAGATGCGCAGCGACGCATCGAGCGCGATCGCGGCGGCGACGGCGGCCGTCAAATGGTTGTTGATCGTCACGGCGAAGGTCGACAAGAAGGTGCCGAAGGCGGCGCACGTCATCACAAACATCCGCCCCCAATCGCTGCCGCCGAACCGCTCCACAAGCCTGCTCACCGTCAGGAAGTAGACGATCATCGGCAGGCCGTTGAACGCGAGCAGCAGGCCGCGGCCGATGGCGAAGGGATGTGCGCCGAGTGTTGCTCCGGTGGTCTTATAGATCAGCCAATAGGGTCCCGCCAGCAGCGTGGCCAAGAGCGGCGGCTTGCTGGAATAGAGATGGCCTTGGCCGGCTTCGGGAGCCGGGCGGCCCTGGTCGTCATGCTTGACCATGTCGATCGTGTCCCAGTTCGGCTGGCTCACGATTTCGTCGATCTGGTAGGTGCCATGTTCGACCAGGGCACGCACGGTGGCCCAGCGGCTGCGGTCGTTGCCCGACAAAAAGGGGCGTTGCTTTTGCCAGTCCTTGCGGCCCTGGTCCTTGAGATATTTTTCCAGGCGGACCGTGTCGACGGAGTTCACGGCCAGGATCCGCCCGGCCATGCCCCCGACGCTGGCCGCGATCAGCAGTGCGTACACACTGCGGCGGAGCGCGCGGCGGGGATCGGCGGTCGGGGCGGCATCGGTCATGAGGCACTGTGAATGGGGAGCTCGTCTCGGTTGTCGGCGTCTCATCGCCGGCGGTCAGATGCTTGCCGATCATATCCACCTCGCGCCCCGGTTGCAAAGAATGGTGTCGATTTGACGACAGCAGGGGCAAGGCCCTATCCATCCGCGCGCGTCGCTCAAAAACCGGTCAGAGGCAACCCGCTCGCAAATGACCGTTCCGGCTACCTATAATGCCTGAATGAAGGAGATCACCATGCCACGTCTCGCATTCTTCCTCATCTTGTTGTTCGTCTCGGCCGAGTTGTTCGCCCAGGAGAAGCAGCCCGAGTTCAAACCGCCCGACGACATCGCGTATCGCAGCGAGAACATCATCAGCGACGGCACGCGCATGGCGGCAGACATCTTCGCGCCGAGAACGCCGGCCGCGGAGAAACTGCCGACCATCGTGATGAGCCACGGTTGGGGCGGAACGGTGGCGGCGTTGCGTCCGGATGCCGTCGTCTTTGCCCGGGCCGGTTACCAGGTCGTCGCCTTCGATTATCGCGGTTGGGGCAATAGCGACTCGCGACTCGTGCTGGCCGGCAAGAAGCCCGACAAAGAAGACGGAAAGTTCGTCGCCGAAGTGAAAGAGGTCCGCGAGGTCGTCGATCCGATCGACCAAACGACCGACATCTTGAACGCCATCCCCGGCGTCACGCACTACGGCGTTTACAAGGAAGCCCGCGGCAAGGCACAGCAGGAGGCGATCGCCTGGTACGATGAGCATCTGAAGTATGTCCCTTAGCTGCTCCCGTAAAGCGTTGCTCATCCTCGTCGGCCTGCTGGCCGGTCTCGTGGGCATGCCCGGCGATGCGCCCGTCATCGGCAAGGAGCCCTTGGCGAGTGACACGCCCGAAGTCGACGCCACGACGCTGCGGCGCAAGGTGCTGTGCGGCTATCAGGGCTGGTTCCGCTGCCCCGGCGATCCGGCGGGCGAGGGTTGGCGACATTGGAGCCGCGACGCAAACCGGATCGGCCCCCACACGCTGACTTTCGAGATGTGGCCCGACCTCTCCGAGTATGACCACGACGAAAGGTATCCGGCCGCCGGCTTCACGTACCCGGACGGCAATCCGGCACAGCTCTTCAGCTCGGCCAATTCCAAAACCGTCGACCGGCACTTTCGCTGGATGCGGCAGTATGGGATCGACGGCGTGTTTCTACAGCATTTCGCCGTCGATCTGCCGGGCGGGCCGTTGCAAGACCATTACGCCTCTCGCCGGCAGGTCCTGCAGCACGTGATTGAGGCCGCCCAGAAAACCGGCCGCGTGTGGGCCTTGTCTTACGACATCGCCGGCATGCCGGGCGACAAGATGTTCGACGTGTTGACCGCTGATTGGAAAAAGATGGTCGACGCCGGCGTCACCGCGGGGCCTCGCTACCTCCACGACGGCGGCAAGCCGGTGGTGCAAGTCTGGGGCTTTTACCGCAACAGTCCGGTGAGCGCCATGACACCCGAGCTGGCCCATCGGCTGATCGACTTTTTCAAGGCCGAGGGACGCTACTCCGCCTACCTGCTGGGCGGCGGCGATTGGCAGTGGCGGCGGGATCCCGAGTGGCAAAAGATCGTCTTCCGTTTCGACGCTTACGCTCCCTGGAACGTGGGCAACTACGGCAAAGATGCCGGCGGCGTGCCGCACGCCTCGATGGCCTGGTGGGAGGCCGACAAGCGGGCGTGCGAAGAGCACGGAGTTCTATGGTTGCCCGTGGTCTATCCGGGCTTTAGCTGGGACAATCTCAAGCGAAAGCCGCCCGGCACCTCAACCATTCCGCGGCGCGGCGGCGAATTCTTCTGGGAGCAGTTTCACGAACTGGCGAAGCTCGACGTGGCGGGCGTCTACATCGCGATGTTCGACGAGGTCGATGAAGGGACCGCCATTTTCAAGGTCAGCAACACACCGCCCGCACCGGGCCGCTTCGTGACCTACGACGGCCTGCCCGCCGACTGGTATCTGCGGCTGGCCGGCGAAGGAGCGAAGCTGATCCGCGGCGAGCGGGAGAACCAAAAAGCGATACCGATAGATCCTTCAGCCGGTGGTCATTGAGACCCATTCCGTCAATCCGTCGGACTTCTCGCGGTAGATGGCTTCGAATCGATGTCCGCCGCATCGTCGCTTGGTTCATGGCGCGGCGTGAGAAAGAACGTCCAACTGGGAAAGGCGGCTGGCCGCGGCGGGCAGAACTCGACTTGCCAGACCGGCCCTCCGCGATATTTGAGCGTCACGCGGCCGATCGTCATGCGGCCGGCCGCATAATGCCAGATGGGAGCGCCGTCGGCCCGGCGAGGTTCCAGCAACACCAACAGGTCGGGGTTGGTTCCGTTGGTGGCAAAGCCGAATACCGCGCCGAGATATTCTTTGCTTTCCGGATCGCTGTATTCGAGGACCGGCGTGGGAAGCAGGCGCATCTCTTCCGAGGTGTTCGCGCCGCCATCAGGCACAATTCGCGCCGACGCGCGTGCAGATGACTTCCGCTTGGCCGGCAATTGCCGCCGCAACCACCGCGTTGTCGTCTGGGTCGCTCTGAACTGCGGTGACAGTGGGTGTCGTCAGAGGCACGAGCATCGCGAGCGTTTCGATGTCGGTCGCATAGCGCATGATGCCTGCATCGTCAAGGCCGTGAATGGCGCGTAGCCGCGGATAGCCGAGCGCTCGGCTGAGTTCGTCAAGCAATGGCGGGGAGCTGACGAGCACGTGCGGCGGTTCGGCCAGCAATTGCAAGAGCTCCCGAGCTGGTCCAGTCCGTCCTGGCGCCGCGCGGACGAGGATGTTGGTGTCGACAACGACGTTCATTGCGGTCCGCCGTAGCGAACGTGGTCCATCACCTCGGCGACGGCTTGTTCGATTCCGGCGTCGCTGAGGCCGTGCTTATCGGCGTACTCTTCAGTCGCCGCGAACGTTTCGCTCAAGTCCGCCCGTGCCTGGCGACAAGCCTCGTCGTCCGACGGCCGCGGCTTCAAGGCCACGATGTAGAGCTGCCGATCATTATCAAGCGGATGCCCGAGCATCCGCTCCGCAGAGCGGCGATCTTCGCCATCCATCGCACTCACGCTTACGAGCCTTGAAAACGGTTGGTCCATGTCGAAATCATACTCCCATCACCAACAAGGCGTCATACCTTTTCCTCTACCGGAACCGCCTTCAATAACCGCTCGACCAGCGCATCCGCGTCGAGATTGTCGGCGCGAGCGTGGAAGTTGAGCACCAGGCGATGTCGCAACACCGGCGCGGCCATGGCCTGAATGTCGGCGAAGTCGACGTGATACTTGCCCGACAAGATCGCACGTCCCTTCGCGCCCAGCACCAGATACTGCGATGCCCGTGGACTGGCGCCGTAGGCGAGATACTTGTGAATGGCGGCCGGGGCTGCCGGGGCGTGCCCCTATGCCCTGCCGCCTTGCGGCGACCAGCCGGGCGGTGTAGCGCAGCACGCTGTCAGCGAGCCTTGGGGACCGTTTCATCGTTTCCGTCTCGGAGCGGGGACGCTTCCCTTGACTGCCGCCGGTGTCGTCGGCGGCAGGAGCTTTACACCAATAAGGATCAATTCCCGGTCGGGCGCATTAGGATTTGGCGGTGCGGGAATGACATAGATATCGTCCGGACGAAGGTCGGCGATCGCGCTAACCTCGTATGCGCGCTGCGCCTCCCGAGAGCCGTTAGTGCGGCGATAAGTAAATGCGACCCTTATGGCCGCGTCGTCGCCCGGTATTAGCCTAATGTCGACCTCTCTCCCGCCTTGGGTCTCTGCGTCGCCAGCTAGCCAGCCAGCGTCATGCGTTTCACTCAAATAGGCATTACCCGTGGTCGGGAGGCCAAGTGTTGTTGTTTGCGCCGCCATCAGCAGCTTCCCACTGAGCAGCTCCCGTATGACGTCGCGGTTCTTCCGGTTGCGTTCGCGCGGCGCGGTGAGCTTCAACGCCTCATGCACCTGCGCCCAGTCGGACAGCTTAACACTTGCGGCAGTGAACTTAATGCGGATCTCGCCTCCATTAAATCGCGGCGCAGCGCCGCCGACGCGCGTCGCCCTGCTCTTCGACGGCTCCTCAGCGGATAGCTTTTGTGTTTCGGGAAAGACGGCGAATGAGGCGAATACAAGTGCCCATTTGATCGCATGGCGACGCCATGCGCTGGGCTTACACTGCGAAGACGTTTGCATTAGTGGCTCCTCATAATCTAAGTTTACCGGGAGATAGTGTCTAACGCTGGTTCATCTGCGACACGCGGGCATCAGCGCCATTGGTCGTCCCCAAGGATTTCGTGGCCGCGGATTGTCGCCAAGGCGCGGTACACGGGGAGTTCGATGGAATCGCTCAGCCAGCGAGCCGATCCATCGGCAATCGCGAAATTCAGCCCTCCCGGATGGCGACTTCTGAACGACCATGTGTTTGGCCAATCGGCCGGGTCGTAGCGCATGAGGTTGGGTGGAATGGCGCATGTTCCGTAGGCATTGTTTGCATACGGCCAGGAAACGGAGCTGTTCGCGGACGGAACGTCCTCCCCGATAAGCAGTGTGTTGCTTGTGCCGTCGGAAATGTCGTCAATGCCGCGATGCACCTTGTAGTCGCTGCGATACATCGCCCCGTCGCCCTCGCTTAACCCGTCGTACGAGCCGTTCGTTCCGATGTGGGGCCACTCCGTAGGGATCGGCGTTGGCGCGGCGGAGCCGGGCGGCCATGTCGAGTCGGTCCCCCAGTTCGCCCCGCTAACTGCCTTGTACGTCGACTGTCCGACAGCGAGGCCGAAAAGGTTGCCAGCGTCGGTGCGCGGCCCTGCGCGAATGGCGCCGCTTGACGGACAGAGCAGCAACGATATTTGCTGGGCCGTCGCGACGCTTTGCGCCAAAGTTTCTTGCTGGATGTGTCCTCCCTCGTACAGGTCGCGACGCTCCAGCAAAGGCAGGATCTGCGCGGTCCAACTCCACGCGATAGAATTCTTGCCGATGCCGTAGGGGCCACCAAACACGCCGCGAGGAAAGCGGGCATTGGCGGAGTGAAACACGCTCACCGCGACGCCAAGCTGCCGTATACTGTTCTGACACTGAGCGCGGCGCGCCGACTCGCGCGACGCACTTATGGCGGGAAGACACAGCGCCACAAGCAGCCCGACAATGGAAATGGCCACAAGCACCTCCATCAGGGCGACAGCGCTTCGGATGCCGGATCGCCTCATTCCGTCCTCCTCAAATCAGGTTTGTGTGCGATTAAATAGAGTACGCCCCCATCGTCGGCGTCGCGGCTTTCCACCGCCGACAACCAGCGCCAGAGCGCGGCGGTGGACCAACTTGGCCAGCCGAGGAGCCTGCGTCGCCCGGGGCCGAACAGCTTGTAGGGCCATGCCGTCAGCAGCCAGAAATCGAACCAGCGCGACAATACCGGCGAAATCACGGTCTTGCTGTCAGTGATACTTAGGCCAGCGCTTTCCGTCATTTCTTCCCAGTGCGCGCGGCTGTGCATCGCGTGGTGTTCAAAGAGGTAATCCAGCAGGCGCACGTAGGTCCGACCGATAAACTCGGCGCCGCAATTCCGGCAGAGCGACGGATACAACATCGACTTTCCCAGGCAAGGCAACACGATCGTCGCGACAAACATTCCACCCGGCCGGAGAACACGGCATACCTCGCGAAGTGACCGGCGCGGCTCGGCCAAGTGCTCGCATACGGAAACGGCTAGAACGGTTCCCATCGACGCATCACGAAACGGCAACCGCGACGCGTCTCCCTGCGCCAACGCGCGGTGCGCGCCGTTGCGCGCCGCGGCACGCAGTTGGTGCAGTCGCAAATCCACACCAATGTCGAGCGGTATGCGCAAGGCAGCTCTTGCAAACATGCCGTCGCCAACACCTAAATCGAGCACAGGACGCAGCAGCGGAAGGCAGGCGAGATGGCGGCACTCGGCCGCGCGGAACAAAGCGAGCGCAAGAGGAGACCGCGATAGGTAATTGCTGAATATCTCATATGGCCCAACGACGCTGAGGCGAGTTTCGTCGGGCGGGACGGCTGCGTCATGCGCGGTCTCCACAGATCGTAACGCACGTACCGGGTCATACCGTTTCTTACAGAGTAACATTGATCCTCAAACGATTTGGCGAAAGAACTGTAACAAACGTCTATGCGCGTACACCAGCGCTATGTCAGTAAAAGGGCCGGTTTAGAGAGAACAGAAGGGTATACAAGCCGAGCAAGGCGGCTCCCGCGAGCGCAAGAGCGGCGGCGGCCATTGCGGGAAGGCGCGCGACAAGTCGTCCCATGATGAGGTACGCGGGAAACACCGCAACGGCGAACCGTGCTTGCCCGACCATGCACCCCTCGAAACCGCGGCAACAATAAGGCATTGCGAGTAGGCCCGCCGATGTCAGCGTTTCGTACGCAGACAACCACCCCCTGCGTGCGCCGAAGATGACCAGGGCCGACGTTAGTACGAAAAAGATCGGATTGGCGAACTGGAGGCTGAGCAGGGGCGATGTCGCGCCGAAGCGGCGCCAGAAGCCCGGTGAGGTGGGATCGAACACTCCCCAAAGCGGTGCGGCGGCTAGAAGGCTTGCAACCTTCTCGCCTGGGCTGGTCGGAGCGAGAACGCGACACTCGCTCTGCGCTTTCGCGAACGCTAGCGCGTCGCCAAATGAGGCATGCTGGTAAACCATGAATCCTGCGATTCCCCAGAGCGCCAGCGGTGCGGAATAGGCGAGCCGAGAGAAAAGCGATCGCGCATCTGGCGACGTGCGCATAATCGACAGAAGCAGCGGCAAGACAAGAACCAGACCGACCGCTCTCGTCCCTGTAGCGGCACCGACGAGCGCTGACCGAATGAATATGGGCCACTCGGCCTCGATGGCATAAAGCGCCGCTAAGGCGGTCAGTAAGAACGTCGATTCCGAGTAGGCCATGCGGCAGAAAAACGTGGTCGGAAGCAGTCCAAACGTCAGCAAAGTGTAAACGGTCCCCCTCTCACATCGACGGCGCACCTCGCTGCGGTCGACGAAACCCTCGCCTGCCGAGCCAGCGGCTGCCTGGCATTCGAACCGCGCCCGCGCGTACGCCGACATGACGACGAACGCCCCGGCGAGCGCTGCATTCGAGACCGCAACCAATGACCAGCAGGTTGAAAGCCCTGTTACCGTGGCGACCGCGCGGGCCGCGAGGGGATATCCGGGAAAAAAGGCAACTGTCGACAGCGCGCCCGGTCGGTACGAGTAGCCACAACGGGCGATCTCTGCGTAGCGCATCCCATCGTATCTGGTCAAGGCTTCCAGGCACCCGCGCGGGCGCTGGCAATCGGCGAGTTCTCCGGACAACCGCGCGGCCAGGAACACCGGCGCGCTAGTCACAGCGTACGCAATCAGACCAAGCATGAGCGTCCGTTTCATGATTTCCCCGTTCGCAGCCGATGCGACCACTGCGCGAACGCGCGCAACTGGAGGGGCAGCCTGCTCGCGGCAATCCCGACACAGGCGAGGCCGCAAATCGTGGCAATACCCACCACAGCCCAAGCTGCCACGCCGGTTGACCTACCGCTTCGGGAGACAACCAAACGCCGCCGCGCCGTATGTGCGAGGCGGTTTAGCTGGCATTCCGCGCTGCCCGGCATAAAGGACAGCGTCCGTGCATCCCAGTCGGCAACGATGGCGCCCGGCGGCGGCTCAAAAACGAACAGTTCGTCGATCTTTCCAGAGTTCGCCTTGATTTCGCTCACGGTGAATGTGGCGTCCGACAAGATTTTCCTTTCGCCTGCCCCATTATTCCGCCGCCAAACCTGCTGCCTGACGCGGCGCGGGAGCCACGCGCCGTTCAGCACCTCGACGAACTCCTGGTTCGCAAATCGCACCTCCAACGGCGGTTCGACAAACTTGAGCCGCCGCTCAATGAGCGTGTATGAACGCTCCACGTCGAGCCATACTTCATCCGCGTGCGACGTTGTTTCGCGCATTATGTGGCAGCAGCGGCGCCCGCGGACCACGGCGTGATCGTCGACGATCTTCAGATCGGGCATCTCCAAGAACGCGGCGATGGGAACCAGGGGTTCTTTTTCCAATGCCCCTGGACCTGCGATTAGCGGCCCCCCGAGCGGCGGCCACCACCCTATGCAGCGCATGTAGACGTTGAAGTAAGCGTCGTCGAGTTTCCGGTTAAGCGAGGGATCCGCCATCCGCGCGGACGTCTTCGCGTAAGCGTTCACCGGCCAGTACACAACGACTTTCGCCGGCCGAATGTATACGCAGGTCCAGTCAACGTCGTCGTCCCAGGAAAGTCCATTGCGAAGGTGTTGGTAGTCGGCGCGTCGGCACTGACCGCAGGCGGCGAACAAATGCCGCGACTTGCGTTCCGTGCCTTCTTGATCATCCGACGTGTAGCCGACCAACTCACCTGCACACGCGAGCGACGTAACTCGCCCCAGCCCTTCCGCGTACCGGCAGCGGACCTCCGCAATATTATCTATCGAACCGGCGTAGAGCGCGGCGCTCCACCCTATCTTCCGCAGGTCATTCCGGCAATTTCCGCGAGTTTCCGAGGGCGGGCATCATTGGCCGTAGGAATCGGGCGAGAGGCCGAGCAGCTCGAGGATCTGCCGCTGCACGGGCGTCAGTTCCGTGACCAGCACTTGCGGCTCGCCGTCGCCAATCCGCAGGACGTGCCGTTGCACCGGTTCAAATAACTCGATCAACCGATGCGCCGTCGGTCGAGCGCACGGCCGCCCTTCCGGATAGATCGGCAAGGACTTGATGCCGGCGGCGGACATCGCCCGTCGCAGCTCGCGCTCCAACAACGTCTGCGCCATCAAGGCGAAGAAGTAGACCGCTAACAGACCGCTGATCCGCGCCACGTCCTGCAAGTAC